>Ga0105047_10017875_pt1 | contig 11022 bp, 7 predicted proteins | sample MAT04_FD_78384 | JGI IMG/M metagenome (GOLD analysis project Ga0105047, IMG submission 78384) | Freshwater microbial communities from Lake Fryxell liftoff mats and glacier meltwater in Antarctica - MAT-04 (megahit assembly) | ecosystem: Environmental > Aquatic > Freshwater > Ice > Liftoff...
CAGGTCGTCCGGCATGAAACGGCGCTGCTCGCCAGTCTGCGTTTCGCTGCCGCCTTCTAGAGTCTGGCGCACGATGCGCTCGAGCACGGCGCTGAACCAACCGTCCAGCACGTCGGCATCGCGTACCAGTTCGCGTAGGATTCTCGACAAGGCTAGGCGGTCACGGGCTCCGCGGTCGTCCGCGCCGCTCTCCCTGAGCGCGAGCATGCCCGTCTCGTACCTGTGCTCAAGCTCGATGCCTAGCGACGCCGCAAGCATGAGGCTCGCATCGCGGGTATTGAGTTGCTCGACGGCCTTGGTCAACTCGGCCTGCATGTGTTTGTACGCGTCGCCTTCGAGCGGCGCGAGGATGCGCTCGACGACCTGTCGCAGGCTCGCGGTCTTGGGCACCAAGACGATGACCAGTTGGGCGCGCCGTGGGTGCTGCTGCAACTGTGCGTGAAGCCAGCGCACCATGTGTGACTTACCGACGCCGGAGTCGCCGGTGATGGCGACCAGCACTGCGCTGCCGTCGTCCGCGGGGCGCATCAGCGCTTCGAGCAGATCCTGCTCGGTGGCGGGCTCCTCAGCTGCGCCGTTCGCCGAGCGGGTGCGCAGAGGGCCGGGATCGTGCCCCGCGAGCAGCACAGCGTCGTCAACGACCTCCGCTTCGGTGCGGATGCATTCGTTCACCTGCCGGGCGACGGGCCAATAGCGATCAAGGGTCGTCATCACGCGGCCCTCCGCGGGCGTCGCACCCAACTGTAGCGATGGTCCGCCCGGAGCCCGTCACGGCCGGTGAAGACGATGCTCCGGCCGACGTCTGCCTTGTTCTCGAATTGCAGGGTTTGGTCGATCATGAGACTGAACATGGAGCGCGAGAGCGAGGTCGACAATTGACCCGGCTGTAGGAGCGGCAAAGCAGCTTTCTCGAGTTGCGCCTCGACGGCGACGCGGTAGACGCCACCGTCGAGTACCGGCAGAAGCTGCGCCAACCGTTCGACGAACTCGGCGGCCGGCATTTCCTCACCGGCGGCGATGCAACGCGGCAGCGTCTCGCGAACGGCGAGCGTCGGATCCACATCCCCACCGCCGGGTTGGCGGACAAAACCAAGAAAGTGGCCCCAGAATTGCAGACCGTTCCTGCGTGTGTCGTTCTGCATCAGGCGCAGTTCATCGTTGGCGACCTGGGTCAGTTCGAGCGAATGGGCGTCGCTGAAGCGCAGCCGATACACGTCCTGCGCGAGCAGCCAAGCCAGTGAGCGCGTGAGGTCTGCCGCCCGTGCGCTCTCGCGCGCCCAGAGCTCCGGATTGTTCCTCTGGGACAGCGCGCACTGGCGGCCGGCGATGCGCGCAGCGCGGACGATGTCGATGTCGCTCTTCATGTCCGTCTCTGGCGTTTGGGCGAGCGTGACGCGCTCGCCGGCATCATCGAGCAGGAACAACCCCAAATCGGTCCAGCGGTTCAAGGTGGACTGCGCCATGCGCGTATCGGCGACCACGCCGACGGGTGCCACGGCCGCGAGTACCTCATCGATGGTGAGGGGTGACCGGGCGAGTGCCACAGTCGAATACAACACGACCAGGAGGTTCGGCAGACCGTCGTTGGTGAGATTCAGCAAGCTCATGAGGTCATAAGGTGCAACAGGTCGGGCGCATGAACGTGGGGCGTGGTGTCGATGAAGCGCCGTGTCGGGTGGTGCGGATGCGGAAGTTCCGACGGAACGACGAGGATCTCAAGGTGCGCCTCCGAAAGGCGTAGGGCGTCCGGCAAGGCCGGCGGTTGTTCGTTGCCCCAGACCACGATGCGCACCTCGCCTGCGCCAGCCGTCCATTGCCCGGGTGCATTGGCATCGATAGTGTCGATGAACACGTCGACGCTCTGGCCGCGCGGTAACGCACGCTCGATGGAGGCAGCATGGCGCTGCGCGAAACTGCGCTCAAGGGCGACGGTATGGCTCTTCAGAGCAGGCACCAATAGTTTGACCAGGGTCGCGCAGGTCTCGGCATAAGCGAATTCGGGCGGCACGTCGATCACCAGCAACTGCGACGCCGCCCGCGGCAGCGCCAAGCGGTCAAGTGCCTCAAGGGAGCGCTGTGCGAAGCGCGGCAGGCGGAGGGCCGTTGGCGGCCGGTAGTGCACGCGTTCAGCACGGTCGGCCCAGTGGGCCGGGCATCCGCCGCAGCAGACCGTGACCGGCACCCAGACGCCCTGGTTGACCGAGTACATCCGGCGCAAGGCCTCAGAGATCTCGACGTCGCCGGCAGCAACCGCCTGCATCGCTGCTAGGCCACGCTCTGCGGCTCGGCGGACGTCCTGCCTAGCGCGGGCCATGCGGTCGTTGAACACGTCAAGCTGTCTATGCCCGTCATCCATAACGCGGATCGCCGCGTGGGTGGCATCGGCCAGGGTCTGGGGCGCTTCGTCGCTCTCCTCATGGCGAGCGGCAAGCGCCACGAGTTCTATCAGCCCGGCACGCGCCATCAGCGTGAGCGCGCGCACGTTCCAGTCCCGGCTGGCGTCGGACCGGATGCGTAGATGCGCCGGCAGTCGACCCAACTCGACCCAGGACACATCCGGCATAGAGGCGTGACGCTCGGAGTGGTCGATAAGCAGGGTCCAGCGCTCGTGGCCCTTCTCGTCGCTGATCAGGCGCGTGGTTGCCAGGTCGCGAGCCTGTGCGTAGTCTTCCCCGGTGTGCAGCAGCAAGGCCGCGGCGGCGCACCCGTCACGCCCGGCGCGACCAACTTCCTGGTAGTAGCGGTCCAAGGAATCGGGCAGCGTGGCATGAAGGATGGTGCGCACGTCGCTTTTGTCGACGCCCAGGCCGAACGCGGATGTCGCCACCATTCCGTCGAGTTGGTTCGCGCCCCATTGCTTTAGCAGTCGCTCGCGTTCGAGCGCGGAGGTCTCACCGGAAAATTTGTCTACGCGGCGCAGGCCGGCCTCGCGTAGTTTGTGCAGCCACGAATCCGCCTCGTCTGGCCGGGTTACATACAGGATGAACGGGCGCGGCGCGAGTCGGACCGCCTCCAGCACGCGCGCGGTACGTTCGTGTTCGTCGCATTTCAGGAACGCATAGCGCACCTCGGGTCGCAGATGCACTGCTGAGACTACATGGGTGCGCTCCAGCGGTCCGAACAGATGTCGCAGGTCGCTGATGGTGCTGCCGGTCAGCGTCGCTGACGCAAGCACCACCCTCACCTCGTGACTTGGCGCCCGCGCTCGCACCATGCTGACCAGCGCCGGCAGCAACTGAAATGCCGGCCGGAATCCGTTGCCCCAACCAATCACCAAGTGCGCTTCATCGATGAAGACCCGGTTCAGGCGGCCGTTGGCGGCGGCAACCTCGAGAACTTCTCGAAGGCCGCCGACAGCGTACTCGGGTGACGTGAACAGGATGGGCTGCGCGCCCTCGCGGATCGCGCGCCGGACGGCGGCCCGATCTTCCAGCACCAGGCCGCCGTGGAAGGCCAGCGGCGGAAGTTCGCGGTGGGGGTACCGTCGTTGCAGGAATTGGCGCATCCGGGCGGCTTGGTCGATCGCAAGTGCCACGGTCGGCACAATGGCAAGGGTGAGCAGACCCTCGACTTCGAAAAGCGGCGGCAACTGCGCCAGCAGGCTCTTGCCGCTGCCTGTGGGCAGGTTCGCGATGAGGGTGTCCCCCGCCGGGAGATGCAACAACGCGCGCACGGCCTCGCGCTGACCGTCGCCGGTGTAGGTTGGCAGGTCGAGAGCGTCGCGCAGCAACGGATCGGCCGGCACGCTGGCATGCGGCCGCGACACGATGCCCTTGAACGCATCATCGTAGAGGTCTGCCTGCGCAGTCAGGAAGGACAGGCGCGGCCAGCGGGGCTGGATGCGCCGGTTGGCGCCGTCGTCCAACACGTCGAACTGCGCTTCTTCCCAGGCCGCGGCCGTCGGCCAACCGGCCGCCAACGGCACGCGCAGCCAGGGCACCGGATTTTCCGTACCAGCGGCGCGCAGCATCACGTGGCGGATCAACGGCACGAGGTCGGCGATGGCGGCCGACGCCGGTGACTGCCACAACGAGCCAAGTACCTGACGCACGCGCTCCAGCAACGAATCTTGTGCCGATTGCGCCGGCACTGGCTCGACTGGCCACCGAGCGCACAGCGCTGTCAGCGCGGCAAGATCGAACACCTCTGCAGGGCGCGTCATCGCACGAAGGGCGAAGTCGCGGAGACGAAGAGCGCTCCGGCCACGTCGGTGCGCACGGCCGGTTGGCGGATCGCCTTGGCGAGCAGCACATGCAGGACACCTTCGGCAACCAGGTCTCGGCGTTCAGCCGCCTGCGCCGCGCCGGCCAGGCGCGCAATGCGGGATTCGAGTTGGGCGACGCGCGTCGAATGCTGATGCTGTAAGGCGAGCAGGCCGCGCTCGGCGTGCTCGCGCACTGCACTGTGCGCAGCGATGTACGCATTCGCTCGCTGCGCCGCCTGTTCGCAGTGCCGCCGCCACTCGACCGTCCACGGCACGTGGTCCTGCATCTGCAGGACCTGCCAGCGGCTGGGATTTAGGTTGAAGTCTCGGCCACTGCCTTCATCCTCCGGCACGTAGGCCTCGGCGAGTTCTGCGGGCGGGCCCATCGTGACGTCGCCCGACATGTCGACCCACACGGCGTGAAACTGCGGCGGGAAGTGCTGCTCGGCACGACGGGACAGGGCGCGGCCGGCATCGTCCTGCGGCAGAGGCAGATCGGCCTCGATCATGAAATCGAAGCGAAACCACAAGTCGATGCCGCTGGCATCACGCGCCTCAAACCCAGGCCGATGGCGCCACATCGCGAACACCCGACCGCGATCGTCGTCCTGACAGAACGATTGCAACGATTCCACTAGCGGATCGCCATACCGCAGCGAGCGCAGACCGCGCGCTCGACCCTCTTTCGACAGCACGGTATTGCGCCGGAACGCGTACGGATAGGTCAGTGGCGAGCGCGACGTGCTGTGGCGTGTCTCGGTGTCGATCGTGCCGAGGAACTGGCTCACGAAATCGGTGAGCGGCAGCAGGGTGCGGTGGTTGTTGTCGCGCATGTAATTGAGGCGAAATACCTGCTCGCCGGGCGCCAAGGTGCCGGTCCACTCTTCCGGACGGCGGCGGAAGAGCAGCGTGACGAGAGCGAAACCCTCGAACGCCTCGCGCCAGGCCCGCCAATCGGAGTCGACCCCCTCCAGTTCATCGAAGGCGTCACTTTGCGGGTCACCCATCGCGTCGAGCGCATCTTGCTGGTCGATGCGGCGACGCTCACGGACAGCCCATCCAGTAGGCCCAGCGAGTTGCGTCTTCCATCGCAGCAATCCTTCCACACCCTCGTTACACCAATCGGTGACGGCGGCGCGCAGAGTCTCCTCCACCAGGTACTGCAGGCTCGCCATCGACGCGTCGAACACCTGCAGGCCGTCAGCAAGGCATGCCACCCAGGCCTGTTCGTCAGCATCATCCGTACAGACCAGCGCCACAGAGCGGATCGCATTGCCGGCGCCGAAACGATCGAGCCGGCCGAGTCGCTGCTCGATACGATTCGGGGTCGCCGGCAGATCGAAGTGCAGCACAACCTTCTGGCCACCGTGCAGGTTCAGGCCCTCCTCGGCCCGAGCGTCGCAGATCAGCACTCGGCAGCGGTCCGGTTCGCTGAGAAAGCGGCTCCATGGTTCCGCGATGTCTTCCTCGGCGGCTTCCGGATCGAGGCAGGAGTGGCGCAGCACCTCGGTTTCCCGGCCCAGGCTGCTTTGAAGCATCTCGGCCAGGTCATTCGCCACGGAGGGCTGGTCGCAAAACACCACGACCTGAAGCCCCCGCGTCTCTAGGCAGCGCCGCACCGCACCGACCGCCGCACGCTGCCGCCCCTCGTCGTCGAAGCTCTGGCTGGCAAGGGCGTCTGCGCGTCGCGCCAGTTCACGGGCCCGGGAGTCGCCGATCCTGGCAGCCTGCAAAGCCGCGTAGACCGACCCGCCTCCGGCAGGGTGGACCGCGGCGACGAACAGGGCTTGGGCGACCGGCGTCATCAGGTCGGCATTGAGCAGATGCACGCGCAGTTCGTCCAGCACGCCGTGGCGCTCGCCGCGCAAGGCGCAGACGTACGGCAGCACCTCTAGACCACTGCGGCGGGGCGTGGCCCAGGGCACCGACTTGCGTCGGTTGCGCAAGATGCGGCGGTGCAGCTTGTAAGTTTCGGTGAGATGCGCTCGCAGTGCGTTGAGGGCCGTGACGAAACCCTCGTCATCTTCGTCTGGCAGCGCCTGGACGATGGGCCGCAGCGTCTCCACGCGCTGCATCAGCGTCGTGTCGTCATGGAAGGTCTCCTGCAGGCGGTCCAGATCGTCCTCCATAGACAGCACGTTTTCTGGCACCAGCGACGCCACCAGTTCCGCCACCAACTGGCGGGACTGAAGGCGCCGTTCGAACCCGGCCAGGTCGTCAAGCGGGAACACGACCGGATCGAGAAGGTGAAGGATGCGCAGGAAGCCAGCGGTGTCCGACAAAACCGGCGTGGCTGACAACAGCAGCAAACGTGGAACCCGTGCCGCATGACGCTGCAGTAGTTCGTAGAACGGATGAGCGCCCTTGTGAGTCTCTCGCGAAAGGTGATGTGCCTCGTCGACCACCAACATGCCGATGGTCGGCAAGCGGGCTTCAATGCTCGCCAGGTCGTCGGACGACACGACGAACACGAAGTCGTCGAGCCAATCTGCCAAGCCGAAGCGCTGCACCAGTTCCTGGCGCCATTGGGTAACCAGTGGCGCCGGCACGACAAGCAGAACCCGCGCCAAAGGCGAATCGAGCACGTACTGGCGCACTAGCAGGCCGGCCTCCACGGTCTTGCCGAGGCCGACTTCGTCGGCCAGCAGGTAGCGCTGCACCGGATCCTGTAGCACCCTCTGCACGACGTTGAACTGGTAGTCCACCAACTGCACCGACGACGACAGCAGCGCGCTCATGCCGCGACAGGCTGCGCGTTGCGCGGTGACCGCCCGCATGAAGCGCGATCGCGCCTCGGCGAAGCGCGGGGTCTCAGTCACATGGCGCGCCAAGAATTCGGTGGGGTCGGCAATCGGCCTGCGCCAGCGCACCTGCAATTCAGTGCGCGGCACGTTGCTTGCCTGCTGGTTCGGAAACGCGACTAAGCAGATCGGGCCCTCACCGTCCACGATACGCCCGACCTGCCAGCGTCCGGTCGCTTCATCGTGTCGGAAGACCCGGGTTTGCTCGCCCAAGGCCACAGGGCGCAGCGCGGAGACGTGTGCTTCGATCTGGAATGACGCGGCATCGCCGGGCACGTCAAAGTAGGCGACCGTGGCGCGGTTGCCTGCCAGTTCGGTGACTTTTCCAATCCCGAGAACACCGCCCAACTCGGACGAGACCTTGACGAAAGAACCGACGACTAGCTTTTCGCCGAGTATTGTTGTCAACCCCCACTCTCCCCTGCTCGACTGGACGCCAAATGTAGCTGAGTGTTACCCGGCAAAGTCCCTCCCGAAACGAGGGTGGGGCGCCTTGCGGTCTCACAGCTTGCCGAAGTCCACAGAGATTGGGCCGCGCCTGGAGCGGCACTAGGCGCCCCCTTCCGCCCGGGTCAACTTAAAAACCAAGGTGCCGTGGTGCGTACCGCGCAACTGGTTGATCGCGCGCAGGGCGGTGAATCTCCATGCCCAGGAAGGGAACGAAACGAGCGTGCGATCAAACCGGCATACGGATGCAATCCTTAACCCCTTCGCGCCGCTCACCTAGATCAGTCCTCGACTCCGCCCACGGACTTATCACCGTAGATGCCCGGTTTAAAATGGGGGAATCAACCGCATGCTCCCGCGATCCGACTGAAGCCGCAATGTGCCCTCCCAACGGCAAACCACATTGAGTTGCTCCAGGGTCTTCTCCAGGAGTGTCCGCACTTCCTCGGCGGCCAGTCCAGCCAGATCGGCGAGATCGATCGCCTTCGCGGCCAAGCCGACGGCGCGCAGGAAAACTGGATCGTGGGAGTCTGTGACGATCAGCCCAGAAGCCAGCATCAAAACATCGTCCGACGGGGGATGTAGAAGCCAAACACGATCCTCGCGGACGACAGTGAGCCAATCGTTGCCCAGAGCCTGTTGAAGCTGGCGGAGCGCGTGCAGAAACTTGGCTGAGTCAACGCCATCTGGAAGACTCTTCACGTCCCGTGTGTACAGAAGTGCTGACGCGCTCGCCCGAATTGAAGAAGCCTCAACCGCAAACGGATGCGCACCAAGAATCCGACCAAGCTCCAATGTAATCGCATCTTGACGCGCCAAGTCTGTCTCCCCGCAGACTCGACTTTCTTCCACCGCCTCTTCAACCTGACGCTGCTGACGTTTGTAATTCCGATGACCCTCCTCGATCTGCTCGTTCTCGCGCTTGATCTTTGCGTTTCGTTCCGACCGCTCTGTTGGCTTCCCGTGCCGTTCTAGGTACGAGGCGGTCGGGCCAAGATGGATTGAGGGCGCCGAAAGTAGGCCACGAGCGCGATGGCTACGATGGTCCAGCGTCGCCGAGAAACCAGCCTTGCGCAATGCCGAGTTGGCCATTCGTTCCCAAACCCGCCGAACCTTTTGCAACCAGCGCTTGGTTCCAATGTATGCAGAACGTGGAGCGCCACCGCTCTGCGGATTTCTGCTGTTCGCTTTCAGGAACCACTGCTTGATTGGACGAGCGACAAGGTCATTGATGCTGCTGGAGCACAAGAAATGTGAATGCGGATTTGGTAGCCGACCGGTAACATTGTCGTCGCTACGAACGCCTTCATGAATGGCAAAGGTCAGGGGCATATTCGTTTTGTCGCGACGCCCTGTCGACATGCGTGACAGAAGTCGCGCAAATCCTTCAACGAGTGATGTTTGATCGCCTACTGACAGTTGCCGCGGGATCGCCACTTCGACCGTGAACAAAAGGCGCGCGTTGATCCGCATCTTCGACTGGTCAACCTTTTTCCAGAAGACTTCTGCCACACCACCCGACCAAGCAGGCAGATTGATGCTCGTCAGCAAGCGGAGCTTGTCGCCCCGCCGCGCATAACGCCCTGTCCTACCGACGTAATTCAGCCGCTCTATAGCCGCGTCGGGGACGCTTCGACTTACGCGTGTGATTTGCAAGTGATACATGGGCTCTCCAGTTATTGCCGTCTTACGAAGATAACTGGAAATGAACTTGAAAAGGAGCTACAACGCGGGTTAGAAGCACAATTCGGTGATCCACGCGATCCAGCGAATTTTTCGGACGCAAAGCGAATCCCTGAAATTTGTTCGCCAATTGTTGCGTTCCATCGCACTTTCTTCCTCGCACTTGATATCGTGGGCGGCTCTACCTCTCTCAATGAAAGAATACCCAATGAATCACCCAGAAAGCAGCCTTAAGAAGACTCGTCTATCGCAACCTGGTGCTGCCGCCGCCAGAGCGATAGGTGCTCTAAATGAACGCAAGAGAGCTGAGGCTGAACGACGCGAGAAGTACAAGTCAGAGCTTGCTGAACTGGAAAGGCTCGCTGCCGCAGAATTGTCTAGATTGCGGAAGATCCAACGTGAGGATCTGCGAAAGCAGGAGAGTCGCGTGGCCTTGCGCATTGGCCGCGACGTCCTTGTCCAAATGCGGAGAAAGGGCGTTGCCGGAGCCTTGCTGACTGACGCTCTCAGCGCTTGGCAGTCGACGGACTTGGCGGAGTTGAACGGCCTGCTATCGGCCGAAGGTGATCCAGAGTCTGGAATGAAGGATATGGATCTCAAGTGCGAAGCATCCGGTCAGTCGGATTCAGAAATTCGCTTAGATTGACGATGCTCGGCGTTGAAGGCTGTAGCGCTATCGACGGGAAACCTCTTAGGTGCGCATTCGCATCCGGCCAACAGCGTCGGCGATGCCCTGCGCGATCGAAGATCTTCTCGAAGTCAAAGCGCGTCGACAACGATACTTTCATAAACGACATGAAAGGCAAGACGCAGAACCCTCCTCGATTGCGACAACATCATCGATATCGGAATACCCTTCGATATCGAATACATGTCGCGATCGAACGCCTTTGGTACGCGGGCACCCCGGTAAAGCATGACCTGCCTCGCCCTGCCCGACGAGGACTGCCATTTCACATCCGGACTACGTGTGCCATGCAACCCCTGGACTCGCGTTGGTGTATCGGAGCACTCGGCGCGAGTCGGTCTGCCAGATGGCGACGCATACACCTGCTCCAGTCAACTGACGGCCCGGGCGACCGGGTAGCTCACGACGAGTCCAGGCCCCTCTAGAACGATACGGCCGGGACGCTTTATACGGGAAGGTTCGACAACCAATCGCCCTCGATACCCACACTCTTCGAGGTCGAACTTCAACCCGTCGGTGCCGTGGCTTCCGCGAGTCTCTCTTCCTTGCCACCGGAAGGACTTTCGCAAACGGAGCGCCGAAACGATTTCGCAAGACCATCAAAATCGAAGCCACGCGAACGATGACATCGCACGCCCACAGGTCGCTCACGAACGTCTGCAATTGCGATCGGCCTACTGCGGCAAGGCGCCGCGCACGCTGATCGGAAGGCACTTCGCAGTCGTACCTTTCGACTGCGAACCACACTATCGGTAACGAAAGCCGGCTGCGAAGCCGTCTCGATCGGCAACGTCAGGCTTCGCTTCGATTCTGAATCTGGTTCGATGTCGAAAAGCTTTTCAAGGATGGTTTGAAAGCGTGAGTTGACGGGGGCAGGACTTGCTCGATTACGGCGGTCAGCGACAGAGCGGACTGGTCCCGAGGCTCTGGAGCGGCACCGCGCCCGGGATTCCCGAGAATTGGAGATCGCTGGAGGCAACCTTGGTGGTTACATAGGCAGCAGGCTGGCCTGCGTCATGCCTGGGAGCGTAATCAGTTCGAGAGAGACCGGCCCGGCTTCGGTGACGATGAAGTCCAACCTTGAGTAACCCCAGGCGCCCGTAGCCCGATGGGCAGTGTCGGCGGCATCCGTCAAGGCGCGGACTGCGTCTGGCGCGTAAGTGGACGGGCAAAGCTTGATCGCGCCGCCGGCCAGACAC
>Ga0105047_10017876_pt1 | contig 11022 bp, 7 predicted proteins | sample MAT04_FD_78384 | JGI IMG/M metagenome (GOLD analysis project Ga0105047, IMG submission 78384) | Freshwater microbial communities from Lake Fryxell liftoff mats and glacier meltwater in Antarctica - MAT-04 (megahit assembly) | ecosystem: Environmental > Aquatic > Freshwater > Ice > Liftoff...
CTAGTTTCTCGAGATCAAGTAAGTTAAGGGCGAGGAGGAAGATCGTCATGTTACTTCATATCCCCGTGGTTGTGCTTGTGGGCTTCGCCTTTCGGTAAGGTGATGGGGGGAGGGTTTTTCCGCAGCGCCTCAATTTTTTCGTACATCGCGGGGGTGACGACGCGGACCATGGTCATCATGCCCATCATGGCTCCGGACCAACCTTTGCGAAGGCCATAGTTTTCGGGTTTGTCGTTGTAGATTTCGTCGTCAACGATCCACATATCCTGGGGATAGCCAGGGACCTTGCTGTGGACGGGATGGTGCATATCGGGGCCGACCATCGGCACCATCTGATTCATCATGTGATGGGGTAGATGGCAGTGGAGCATCCAGTCGCCGAGGTTATTCGCGACGAATTCGATGTCGCGGGCTTGGGCGACGCCAACGATGATGGTATTTTCGGCGTACCAAGTGGACTCGGGGCGGCGGCCGGCTTCGGTTCCAGTGTTGAAAAAGTGATTGCCGTGGAGGTGGATGGGATGATGGTCCATACCCATATTGACGAGACGGATGCGGACGCGCTCGCCTTGTTTGACGACCAAGGGGGTCGAGTCAGGGCCGGCCTTGCCATTGAGGGTGAGCCAGTTGAACTCCATCGCCAGGGAGTTCGGGACCGGGTTGTTGGGCTTGAGATCCCACTCTTGGAGGATGATGGCGTAGTCGCGATCGACGATGGGGGTGTGGGCTTTGGCGGGGTGGGCGACGAACATGCCGATCAGGCCCATCATTTCCTGCATGGGGAAATGGGAGTGGTAAAAGAAACTGCCGTTTTGGCGGACGGTAAATTCGTAAACGTACTTGCCGCCGGGTTTAATGGGATCCATGCCGAGGCCGATGGAGCCGTCGAGTTCCATGGGGATTTCGAGGCCGTGCCAGTGGACGCCGGTCATTTCCGGGAGTTGGTTTTCGACGATGATTCTGAGGCGATCCCCTTCGACGACCTCGATCATGGGGCCGGGAACGGAGCCGTTGAAGCCCCAGGCGTCCATGATGCGCCCGGGAGCGAGTGAGGTTCGAATGACCTCGGCAACCAGGGTGAATTCCTTCACGCCGTCGATGAGCTTATGGGGGAGCTTCGGCAGGTCGGGCGTCTGCACGAGGACGGGAGGGGAGGAGGGGGCGGCGAGGGCGGCAGCGGGCGTGACCGCGGCCGATGCGAAAAGGCGGCCGAAGAAGCCGCGACGGTCGAAGGGCATACAGATTTCCTCTAGGTATTTATTCGTGGGTTTCGGGGCAAAAGTTCCGAAAAGGGAGACGAATCAGAGGCGAAGAGGTGGCCTGGGTATGCGGACCCCGATGGCGACGGGCGGGGCGGGGGCGGCGAAGGCGAGGACGTTCGTGACGACGGCTTCGAAGGTGAGAGTCGGAGTGGGGAGATACGCGTCGGGGACGATGGTGGTGGGGTCGTCGCAGACCTTAACCGTTTCGTGGTGACCGCACGAAGAAGGGGTTAGGGCTTTGGCGGCGCAATCAGCGGCGCACCAGGAGGTGGAGACAGCCGAGAGCAGGAGCACGAGGGCGACGAGGATGGAGCTAGAGTTCCGCACCAGCCTTCAGCTTAGCATCTGGGAGATAATGGCGGATCATGCGAATCCTGCTGGCGATTTTGGGCGTTGTTTTATTTGGCTATCAGGCCGGGGTGATTGAACACGCCTTCGATCAGTTATGGCGTCCGGAGAACCAGACGTCGTTAGGATTTCGGGTCGGCGCGCCATGGCCGACGCTGGTGGCGGTGAATGAGGCGACGGGGCTAGTCCGAGGGGACGTGTTGACTGCGCTGGCGGGGGAGCCGTTCGATGGGACGGCGCAGTTGGACCGGGCGATGGCGACTCGGTTTCCGGGCGACCAGATGACGGTGGCGGTGAAGCGCGGCGGGAAGGTTCGGGAGGTGAGTTGGCGGCTGGTCAAGAGTGAGGCGGGGCAGGTTGTGTGGACGCGGTGGGTGTTTGTAGGGGTGGCGGTGGTAGCGATGCCGTTGCTGTGTCTGGTGATCGGAATTTGGACGGTTTGGATGCGCCCTCGGGATGGGGTGGCCTGGCTACTGATGGGGATGATGGCGAGTTTTGCGCATGCTTTGGACTCGGGAGAATATACGGGCGGATCGATCGGCATGCGGGTGGTGCATTCGTTTTTGGCGTTAGCTTGGCCCTTGGGCATGGCTTCGTTCGCTTGGTTCTTTCCTGTTACGCTGCCGCTCGAGCGCCGAATGCCGTGGTTAAAGTACCTATTTTTCGGCCCGGTCCTTGGCGTGGTGGCTGCTTTGGCGACGATGCCCTATCTGCAAAACGCCGGGTCGATGGGCAGAGCGGAGATGATCGACGGGTTGTACGGACTCTTGCGACTGCGGTTGCCGGTCCAGATGGCGATCGTGAGCCTCTTTTTCTTTGTCCTGGGTTGGAAGGCCGGGGTTGTGAAGGATCCAGACCAGCATCGAAGGATACGAACGATCTTGCAGGGAAGCGGCTTGGCTTTAACGCCGCTCCTGATTGCGCTGTTGGCGCGGATTGTTTTCGGCATCGAGAGCGAGTTGGGGCTGGCGGTGGGTATCGTGATGATGGCGGGGTTTCCATTGACGTTGGCCTATGTGGTGTTGGTGCAGCGGGCATTTGGAGTGGGGGTCGTGATCCGTCAGGGCTTGCAGTACGCGTTTGCCCAACGAGTACTGCGGTTGGCGGAAGATCCAAAGAACAACCGGCCCAAGATTATTCAATTGGTGGCGGGTGGGGTGACGGCGGTGTTGTTGCTGCGGCGGGGAGCGAACTGGGCCAAGAGGGCGATTGACCGGCGGTTCTTTCGAGAGGCTTACGACGCGGAGCAGTTACTGGCGGGGCTGGGGGAGGACGTGAGAAAACTCGTCGAGACGAAGCCGCTCGTGGAGACGGTAGGCCGGAGGGTGGCGGCGGCGCTGCATGTGAAGGAGTTAGTGATTGTGCTGGAGGAGGGTGGGTTCGTTCCGGTGTATCCGGCGACGGGAGCGGCCGCTCCACCGGGATTGGTGGCAGCGCTCGGAAAGTCCGGAACGCCCTTGTCCATTTATTGGGAGGAAAAAGGGTCCTGGCTGTTCCGAGAGCCGGTGGGGGAGTTGGATCGGGAGTGGCTGACCGCCAGTAAGTCGGAGTTACTGCTTCCGTTGCAGGGTCAAGAACGATTGTTGGGGTTTGTCGCGTTGGGTCCGAAGCGGAGTGAGGAGCCCTATACGACGAACGACATTCGGTTACTGAAGTCGGTTACGACGCAAACGGGGCTGGCGCTGGACAATGCGCGGTTGACGGCTTCGGTGGCGAACGAGGTGGCCCAGCGAATGATGATGAGCCGGGAGGTGGAGATTGCGCGGGAGGTGCAGGAGCGGCTATTCCCGCAAAAGCTGCCGCCGGTTGCAGGGTTGGAGTATGCAGGGTATTGCCGGCCGGCGCGCGGGGTGGGCGGGGACTATTACGATTTCTTGCCGTTGGCCGATGGGCGATTCGGGATTGCGATTGGCGATGTGTCGGGTAAAGGGATTCCGGCGGCCTTGCTGATGGCGAGTTTGCAGGCGTCGCTTCGAGGGCAGACGATGGCGGGGAATCGGGACTTAGCCTCGTTGATGTCGAACTTGAATAAGTTGATTTTTGACCTATCACCGAGTAATCGATACGCTACGTTTTTCTACGGGGAGTATAATCCGTCTACGAAGGAGTTGAACTTCGTGAACGGCGGCCATAATCCGCCAATGATTCTCAGGGGGGAGGAGTGGATCCACTTAGAGGCGGGAGGGCCGGCGGTGGGATTGTTTGGCCCGGCTCATTATGAGCAGAGCCAGATTACCTTAGCCGTGGGTGACTTACTGATTGGGTTCACCGACGGCATTAGCGAGGCGATGAACAGCATGGACGAGGAGTGGGGGGAGGAGGAGCTGGCGAAATGGGTAAAGGACCGGCGCCAGACGGGGGTGGTCGAGTTGATTCCGGCGATTATGGAAGGGGCGGATGCCTTTGCGGCGGGGGCGCCGCAGCATGACGATATGACCTTAGTGGTGGCTCGGGTGACCGGCTAGGGGATTGCGTGTTTCTAGGCGAGGCGCAAAGTGCTGTCAGGGAACAGCTGGAAATTCGTTCGAACAGCGGCTGCGTTCTCGCCGCGTTGCTGGATTTGAGCTGGGTTCGTAGCGCCGAGGTCGACGGCCATGTTCAAGTATTCGATTTTGGCCGGATCGATGCCCATGATGCGACAGCAGGTGGCGTCGACCGCAACGAGGTCTTTGCCAAAGACCAAGACGCCAGCCTTTTTGGGCGTTCCCTGGATGGGTCCGTTCCCTTCCATCCCGACGATGCCATCGACGATGGCAAAGGTCCGACGGAATTGGCGATTGAGGGCGACGATGGATTCGGGGATTCCGATTTGATGGAGGGTATTTTTAGGCCAGCCGTAGATGGCACCGGGAACGAGGCCGAAGAAGTTTTTCATCGAGAGGGTGGCCCCGGCCCAGTGATGGGTCTTCATTTTGGGCATGGAGACGATGAGATCAGCGGCGAGGACGGTATTGGGGAAGAAAAATTGAGCTTGACCAGCGAAGTTTTTGATGGGGCTGACGTCGTCGCGATTCAGGTCGACAAAATTGTCTTCAAAGTCCTTGACGCCCTTCCAATAGCCGGCTTCGTCGGCGAGGCCGAAGGTATCGCGGCGGTGGCCCGGACCTTCAGCGATGGTGACCGAGGCGGCCCCGAGAGAGCGGAACGCGTGGAGGGCGGCAGCAACCAGCGCTACATCCGTATTGATGGAGGTGGCGGCGTCAAACTCGACGAGGTTGGGCTTTAAAACAACGCGCTTGTCTTTCACCTGGAGACCGCAGAGCCGGATGCCAGTGAGGATGTGGGTGACGAGGTCTTCCTGATAGTTTTTGGCTTTGAGTACGGCGACGGGGGAGGTTCCGGCGAAGGGAATCGGCTCCGGTGATTTTTGGCATGAGGCCAGCGCGGCGGCGGCGGCGGGGAGAAGCGCTCGTCGGGTAATACAGGGCTTCACGCGGCGACTCCGTCGGGGCGAAAATAGCGGTGACCGCCTTCGGGGGTGGCGAGGGCTTCGAGCGCAGTGAGGATGAGATCGTGAGTTGGCGGTTGGCTTTCGGGTTCTTCGGGAAGGACGGAGCCGAAGGAGCGGAGACTGATGGCGAGCCAGGCGCGGGACCAGCGTGATCGGCTGTCCTGCCACAAATGATGGGCTTGCCGAAGCGCGGCGGTTAGATCGACTTCGCGACTGCCCTGGAGGCCGAGCAGCGCCAGAGCGGTGGTTTCCGGATAGGAGGGCAACTCAATTCCGAGAGCGGCCTTGGCCCCATAGTTCCACCCGCCATCACTGCAGCGTCGACCGAGGATCATGCCTTCCCCGAGGACGATGCGGCGGCTGAGCTCGGAGTTTCTGACTTGCTTGGCGGCTTTTTTAAGGGCGACGAGCGTGTGAGCGGTTGGCTCGATCCAGGCTGTTGCGTTGGGACGCCACGGCCAGCCTTGCAACTTTAAGTCATGCCCGGTGGGGGACTTGTCAAGCATGGCGAAAAGGCGGTTGAAGAGACGAGTCTCCGCGCCGGAGGTAGCGAGCATCCAATCTACGCCTTTGCTAAAGGCGGCGTCGTGAATATTGTTGGCGCAGTGCAAGGTGATGGCGAGCGCGGTGGACCAGTGAGCTTCCGGGACATGGCCGTTGGGCTGCCATGCTCCGTCATCGCGTTGCCAGGAACGAAGCAACCGCCAGCCTTTTTGCCAGGCTGGCGAGCCGCTCTCGCTTTGGAGGGCGAGGAGGGCATAGGCGGTGGGTTCGAGCCAAGAGCGCTTGCCAGGGAAGTATCCCCACCCTCCATCGGGATTTTGATGGCGGCGGAGAGCATCAAGTCGGGGGCGAAGATAGCCTTCGGGCATATCTAAGGTATCGGGCGAAGACGCGAGGAACTTTAGGGGCAGGGAGCGTTCATTGAATTGTTACGCCGGCTTACGGGGGCACTTGCCCTGCTTTGTTGCTTTGACAGACGAAGTCTTCTCTGGTTTAGAGCAGCGCCATCGATTTGGCCGTGCGCGAGAGGATTTCGAGCGCATGGTCCAGTTGGGGTCGGATGTGGGTGGCGGTGACGATGGTGCGAATGCGGGCGCGGCCTTCGGGGACGGTGGGGAAGCCGATGCCGGTAGCGAGCAGGCCATTGTCAAAGAGCGCGGCGGAGAAGGCGTGGGCGGTTTTGGCTTGGCCGACCATAATCGGGGTGATGGGGGTTTCGGAGCGGCCGGTGTTGAAGCCGAGGCCGGCTAGTTCGGCCTGGAAGTACCGGGTGTTGGCCCAGAGGGCTTCGATCCGCTCGGGTTCGCTTTCCAGAATATCGAAGGCGGCCAGACAGGCGGCGGTAACGGCCGGGGGATGAGAGGTGGAAAACAGGAACGGCCGGGCGCGGTGGCAGAGGTAATCGATGAAATCCTTACTCCCGCAGACGTAGCCACCGAGGACGCCGATAGATTTAGAAAGCGTCCCGACTTGAATTTCGACGCGGCCATGGAGGCCGAAATGGTCGACCGTGCCCCGGCCATTGCGGCCGAGGACGCCGGAGCTATGGGCGTCGTCGACCATCATGATGGCGCCGTATTTTTCGGCGACGGCGACGAGTCCGGGGAGGGGGCCGATATCGCCATCCATAGAGAAGACGCCATCGGTGATGAGGAGTTTGCGGCCGGGGACGCCTTCGAGGGCGGCAAGTTTGGCTTCGGCATCGGCGGGGTCGGCGTGGCGGAAGACGTGGATTTTGGCGCGGGAGAGGCGGCAACCGTCGATGATGCTGGCGTGGGTGAGTTCGTCGGAGATGATGTGATCTTCCTTCGAAAGAATGGCGGAGACGGTGCCGGCGTTGGCGGTGAAGCCGGATTGGAAGACGACGCAGGCTTCGACGTTTTTGAAGGCGGCGATGCGGCGTTCCAGTTCCATGTGCATGGCCATGGTGCCGGAGATGGTGCGGACGGCTCCGGTGCCGGCACCGTAGGCGTTGATGGCGGCGATGGCGGCTTCCTTCAGCTTCGGATGATTGGCGAGGCCGAGATAGTTGTTGGAAGCGAGGTTGATGACCTCCTTGCCGTCGTAGCGGCTGATGGGCTCGCAGGGGCTTTGGAGTTCGCGCAGGCGTTGATAGGTACCATTGGCGCGGAAGGAATCGATCTGCTCGGAGACGAAGGCGAGGCGTGAGTTTCTTGCCATTCGGTTAGATCTCGCGGATGCGCATCTGTTTGTATTCGATCCAACTGGCGCTTTGGTGCGCTTGCAGAAGAATGTGACCGGCTTCGAGGCGGTCGAGCGCGTTGTAATCCACGACGTTCTCGCCGTTGATGCGGACGACGCAGCGAGTGCCTTTGACGATCAGTTGGAAGAGGAACCATTCTTCAGGGACGAGGCGGGGGTACTTGGCGCGGCGGATGCCATAGAGCGAGCCGGTGGGATAGACGGCCCCTTCGACGTCGTGAATTTGGACTTCGTAGTGGGGCTTGTTGCCGGAGCCTTCGGAGCGGAAGAAGATGCCTCCGTTGGAATTCTTGCGGGCGCGGATATAGGTTTCGAAGGCGAAATCCTTGTACTTGGTTTTACTGGCGAGATGGCCATTGAAGTCCGTACGGAAGATGGGGCCGAGGGGCATCCACTTGGCTTTGCCTTCTTCGACGAACCAGTTGTTTTCGAAGTCGGCGGGAATGCTATATAGCGATTGCCAGGGTGTGCGGCCGGGGAGTTCTTTGATCCGGAGGTTGCGGAAGCGGATGGGATAAGAGAGCGACTGGAGGCCGATGCGGCCGGAGCGGAGGCGGAATTGGAGGTCGGGGTGCTGGTCGGTGTTGAGATCCTGCACCATTACTCCGTTCGACCAGACTTTGAGGCTGGGGCCATCCATGAGCATCCGAAGGGAGTTCCATTCGCCTTTGCTTTTGACGTTCGTTAGTTTGGGCGCGACGTGGGGGAAGATGCCGCCCATGGATTCAAGCTTGGGCGGATCGTCGTTTTTGTGGAAGAGCTTCACGCAGTAGCCGCAATCGATGGCGGGGCCATGTTCGGGAGCGTGGAGATAGAGTCCGGAATCGATCCAGCCTTTGACGTAGAAATCGAGGCGGAGATCGAAGTTTTCGTAAGTTTTTTCGGTGGCGAGCCAGGTGGGGGAGTTGGCGGCTTCGGTGACCAGGATGGAGCCGTCGTCGACGGTGAAGGCCGATTCGGGGCCTTCTTTGACTTGCCAACCGTTGAGGGTTCGACCGTCAAAGAGAGGAGCGAAGCCGGATTCGTCTTGAGCAAGCACGGGGGAAGCGGCGAGGGCGAGGAGATGGCGGCGGGAGATCATCACTTATCGCATTATCCTGTATAGATGGTTAGATTGTGGGCCGGGTTCTGGATGGCGATTTGTCTATGGGCACAGGGCACGGATGCGGTGCTGAGCGGGACCGTGACGGATCCGGCCGGGGCGGTTATCCCGGGTGCTACCGTGAGAGCGAAGAATACGGGCACGGGCATCGATAAACGCGTCGGAACCGGGGAGAGCGGGACTTACGTTTTGCCCGCATTGCCGCCAGGATTGTATGCGATCACGGCCGAGCGGGCAGGGTTCCGCACGGTGACGATTGAGGGGCTACGCCTGGAGGTGGGGGCGCGGCAGGGGCTGAACATTCCCATGCAATTGGCGTCGACGAGCGAAGTGGTGGAAGTGCGGGCGGCGGCGGATACGGCACTGGGTTTTGAAACGTCGTCGGTAGGCGGGATGTTGAATGCGCAGCAGGTGCTGGATTTGCCGTTGCCGAGCCGGGACGCGTTGAGCTTGGTGTATACGCAGGCGGGCTTATTGGGGAACAACTTCGGCGGGTCGCGACGGGGAGCTTTGAACATCACTCTGGACGGGGTAAATATTCAAGACCAACGGCTGAACCAGGGTGTTTCTTCGCCGATTACGACGACGGTGGATAAGGTGGAAGAGTTTCGGGTAGTTACCTCGCCGGCAGACGCGGAGTATGGGAGGGGGTCGGGGCAGATCCAGATTTTGAGCCGTTCGGGATCGAACCGGTTCAAGGGCAGCCTGTTTGAGACGCATCGGAATACGGTGTTGAATGCGAATAACTGGTTTAACAATTCGCGAGGGAACGACCCGACGACGGGCGAAGCGATTTCTCCGCGGAACGTGTTGATTCGGAATCAGTACGGTGGGCGGATCGGGGGGCCGATCAAGAAGAATCAGACGTTCTTCTTTTTTCTGTTCGATGGACAGCGGATTCGGGAACGGCGCAATGTGACGAATACCGTTTATACGGAGAGCGCACGGCAGGGGCTCTTTCGGTACTTCCCGGGGGCACGGAATGCGAACGCGTTGGCGGCGCTGGCGACGGTGGACTTGGACGGGAAGCCGGTGGCGCCGCGGACCGCAACGGGGGCGTTACAGACCGTGAGCCTGTTTGGCATTGATCCGAACCGAACCGGGGCGGACCCCACGGGGACGATTCGACGGATGATCGGACTGACGCCGCTGCCGAACAACTTTCGAAGCGGGGATGGGCTGAACACGGCTGGGTTCACTTGGCAGCGGCCGAGTTCGCAGAATCGAGATCAGTGGAACTTACGGATCGATCATAACTTCAACTCGGCGCATCGGCTGAGCGTTAGTTACACGAAAGAGGACCAGGCGAACGCGAACTTATTCTCGGAGGCGCCGTTCCCGAATGCTCCGTCCGGGCAGACGACTTATACGGACCGGCTGTGGACGGCTAACCTGACTTCGACGCTGCGCCCGACGCTTTTGAACGAATTCCGGGCCGGGGTATTGCGACCGGCGCTGCGGTTTTATACCGGTTGGGAGGTGGGGAAGAATTTGGATTTACTGCCGAAGGGCAACGGCACACCCTATCTGCTGGACTTTGATTCGGTGACGGACCCGATCAACCAGGCCGATAACCCGGTGGGAAGGATTTCGCCGTTGTATCAGTTTTCCGATAACGTAACTTACATCAACGGGAAACATAACTTCAAGGGTGGCATTGACGTCCGATTTAGTTCGAGCAATGGCTTTAACTCGACCGATGTGATGCCGCGGGCGGTATTGGGGAGCGGGACGGCGGTGGTGCGGGGCTTGGATGCGTTACCGGGAATTGGGCTGAATCTAACGCCGGCGATTGCGTTGCTCAATGAGTTGTCGGGGTCGGTGAGCCGGGTGAATCAGGCGTTTAATTCGCCGGGTGGGACAGATCCGGCGTTTATTGCGGGGGAGGTGAAGCAGCGGACGTGGAAGCGACGGGAATATGGGATATTCTTCAAGGACGACTGGAAGATTCATCGGCGGTTGACGTTGAATTTAGGGGGGCGGTGGGACTATTACGGGGTGCCGTACGACGCCAATGGGCGGACGGCGTCGCTCGTGGGAGGCCAAGCGGGGGTGTTCGGTTTGAGCGGGTCGAGCTTTGCGGATCTGTACCAGCCTGGCCGGCTGAACGGGGCGTTGACGCGGGTGGAGTTGGTGGGCCCGGGGTCGGCGAATCCCAATAAGGCGCTGCACGCGCGGGACCGGAATAACTTTGCGCCGGCGGTGGGGATGAGTTGGGCGCTGCCTTGGTTCAAGCGGACGACGGTGCTGCGGACGGGCTATATGATCAATTACGAGCGGAACTCATTGCGGATTGCGGACGCCGTGAGCGGCGACCAGCCGGGGCTGCGGCAGTTGGTGGTGTTTAACCCGGATCGCTACGTGGACCTGCGCGGGGTGGCGCTACCTCTGGCGAACACGATGAAGCCGCTGGAGACGGTGCCGCTGACGGACCGGACGCAGATTGTGCGGGTGTTCGAGGATAAGCTGCGGAACCCGTACATTCAGAACTGGAATATCTCGTTGCAGCGGGAGTTGGCGAAAAACATGGTGTGGGATGTGCGGTATGTGGGGAGCAAGGGGACACGGCTTGTGCGCGGGACGAGCGTGAACGAGACAAACATTTTCGAGAACGGGATTCTGGATGCATTCCA
>Ga0105047_10017877_pt1 | contig 11022 bp, 10 predicted proteins | sample MAT04_FD_78384 | JGI IMG/M metagenome (GOLD analysis project Ga0105047, IMG submission 78384) | Freshwater microbial communities from Lake Fryxell liftoff mats and glacier meltwater in Antarctica - MAT-04 (megahit assembly) | ecosystem: Environmental > Aquatic > Freshwater > Ice > Liftoff...
CCACCTCCGTTTCCACCTCCGTTGCCACTGCCGCGCGGGCCGCCCGTCGAGCCGCCACCCGGGCGCTGCCCGCCACGTTGCCCCTGACGCTGGCGGGTAAAGCTGTCGGCACCGATGTAACCGAAAGCGGTTTTCATGGGGTCCGGTTGGGACTCGGCGGCCTGACGGTCGGCGCGTGCCTCGCCGTCATCGGCGTCAAAACGGGCTCGGGTCTGCCCCTGAACTCCTCCACCCGGGCGGGCTGTCATCAGCGGCGACGGAATACCCCCGGGCGCCCCGGCACGTGCACCCTCGGTCGGCCGGCGATCGGCCGAACGCCCACCACGCTTGCGCCGTCGACCGGCATCGGCCGCCCCGGGCCCTTCGCCCCGGCCTTCGGCCTCACGACGGGGGCCGACGGAGCGACCATGTGCGGCTCCTGCCGCCGGTCGCGCACCCGAAGCCAGCCGCAACGCATCGATGTCGGATGCATCAAGCTCCATCCAGGCTCCACGCTTGAGTCCACGCGGCAGCAACATGGCGCCGTAGCGGATGCGGATCAAGCGGCTGACCGCATGGCCCACCGACTCGATCATGCGGCGGACCTCGCGGTTGCGACCTTCCGAGATGGTCACCCGGTACCAATGGTTGGCGCCTTCACCGCCACCATCCTCGACGGTGCTGAACTGGGCCATCCCGTCGTCGAGTCGCACCCCCGCCATCAGCTGCTCCTTTTCCTGGCCACTCAATGCACCCAAAACCCGCACCGCGTACTCGCGCTCCAGGCCGAAACGCGGGTGCATCAGATTGTTGGCCAGTTCGCCGGAACTGGTGAAGAGCAGCAGTCCCTCTGTGTTCAGGTCGAGCCGACCCACCGATTGCCACTTGCCCTGCTGCAGCTTGGGCAAACGGCGAAACACCGTAGGGCGGTTTTGCGGATCATCGTGGGTGACCACCTCGCCCACCGGCTTGTGGTAGGCGATCACGCGCGCCGGGGGGGGATCGATGCGGAATCGGACTGGCTTGCCATTGACCTTGACGTGGTCCCCGAACTGGATCCGCTGCCCGATGTGGGCCGGCTCGTTATTGACGGTGATGCGGCCTTCCATGATGAGTTGCTCCATCTCGAGGCGCGAGCCCATGCCGGCCTGCGCCAGCACCTTGTGTAGCTTGGGTGCCTCAGCCACCGGGGCCAGCACCCGCTTTCCGGGAGCCGACTCGGCTGCCTCCTCTTCCTCGTCAAAACGGCCGGAGACCACGTCCATGAAGCGCGCTTGTGCTGCGCCGGCGGCCCCAGCAGCGCGTGGCGCTGGCATTGTTTCCGGGCTGTCGTCCGGCGCCGCGACGACGACTGGCGGCTCGGGTGGCCTTTGTACAGTTTCCGGCCCGGAGGCATCAGGATGCTCCGCTGGCTGGGTCGTGTCCTGGGATGCTGTATCGATCATGGAGCTGTCCTGCCAAAGTTGGAAGCGGATGGGGATAAATCCTGCGTTGCCGACGTGTCGGCAAGCAGATCGTCCTGGGTTGCGGCAGCCGCGCCGGACGCCTGCTCGGCAGGGACCTCGTCGTTGGCCGGCAGCGCTTGCAGAGGAACCAGCGACGCCACCGGGTCTTCGGCGCGGCCCTGGGCGCTGATCACGGGCAACTGGTCCAGCGACGCGATGCCGAGATCGTCCAGGAATTGCCGAGTGGTCGCAAACAGCGCAGGGCGGCCAGGGGCCTCACGGTGGCCGATCACCTCGACCCAGCCGCGGTCTTCCAGCTGCTTGATGATCGTGGTGTTGATCGTGACACCGCGGATGTCTTCCATATCGCCCCGCGTCACGGGTTGCCGGTAGGCGATGATGGCCAGCGTCTCCATCGTGGCCCGTGTGTAGCGCGGCGGTTTCTCGGGATGCAGACGGTCGAGGTATTCGCGCATCTCGGGGCGGCTCTGGAACCGCCAGCCCGACGCCACCTGTACCAGTTCGACGCCGCGCGGGGTCCAGTCCTGCCGCAGTTCATCCAGCACCAGCTTGATGCTGTCGGGCCCGAGCCTGTCGTTGAAAAGCTCCCGCATCTCGCGCAGTGGCAAGGGCTGCTGCGCGCAGATCAGGGCGGTTTCCAGTACGCGCTTTGCCTGAGCCGTGTTCATGGTCTTGCCATTTCAGGAAGGGCACCCCGAAGGGCGCGGATCAGAGAGAAACACAAGGAGCGCCATTGGCAGCCAGAGGCGGCTGCAGCGCGCGATTCAACGGATGCAGGACAGCGATAGGTCCCTATCCCTGATTAGAAATTGTAGCGCAGGGCCTGCTGGGAGCACTCGGCCTCAAAGTCGGTGGGTGCGCGCGAAACGAAATCCAGTGCCTCGCCCGTGCAGGGATGCGCCAGCGCCAAGTGGTAGGCGTGCAGTCCCTGGCGCTGCAAGAGGGGTGTGGCTGTGCCGCCGTAAGTCGAATCGCCGATGAGCGGATGCGCCAGGGCTGCCATGTGCACGCGTATCTGATGGGTTCGCCCGGTATGCAGTGTGCATCGCACAAGGCAGGCATTGGCGTTGCTGTCGAGCCGCTCGACGGTGGTGTGGGCTGGCTTGCCGCTGTGGCGGGCCGGATCAACCACGGCCATGCGCAGCCGGTTGACCGGGTCACGCCCAATCACGGAATGCACTTGGCGCATGGCCGGCCCGCTCCAGGCCTTGTGGGCCAATGCCAGGTATTGCCGGCGGACTTCGCGCGCCGCAATCATGCGCACCAGGGCCTCCATGCTCTGACGCGTGCGGGCCACCAGCATCAGGCCGCTGGTGTCCTTGTCGAGCCGATGCACGATGCCGGCCCGCGGCAGGTCGGCACTGGCGGCATCGAAGGCCAGCAAACCATTGAGCAAAGTGCCGCTCCAATGACCGGGCGCCGGATGCACCACCAGGCCGGCCGGCTTGTCGATCACCAGCAAGTGCGGGTCGGCGTACACAACCAACAAGTCCATGTGCTGCGGCTTGAAGGCGCGGCTTTGCAGTGTCGGCCGCAACCCTATCCGGCAGGTATCCCCGGCCTTGAGCCGGGACGACGTCTTCACGAACGTTCGGCCGTTCACGGTCACGGCACCCTCTGCGATCAGCTGTTGCAGGTAACTGCGCGAGAACTCCGGCAGGCCGTCTGCCAGCACCTTGTCCAGCCGTTCGCCGTGCTGGTGCCCGCCCGCCACCACGTCACGCCATTCGATGTCGGGCCCGGTGTCGGCCAGGGCTTGCGCGATGTCGTCGGTGTCGGTCTGCGCGGGGTCAGCCGATATAATCGCGCCGGTTGTCTTCAACAGGATGTCCCTCATGTTCCGGTCCCGATTATCAATGGTGCACGTTTTACTGCTGGTAGCTGCCACCATGCTGTTTGGCGGCTGCACTTCCGCACCCAAGGACAACACGGCAGGCTGGAGTCCCAACCGCCTGTATTCAGAAGCCAAAGACGAAATGAACGCGGGCAGCTTCGACAAGGCGGTCGGCCTTCTTGAAAAGCTCGAAGGCCGCGCAGCCGGCACCTTGCTCGCCCAGCAAGCCCAGCTGGACAAGGCTTATGCCCACTACCGCGCTGGTGAACCCGTTCTGGCCCAGGCCACTCTCGATCGCTTCATGAAGCTGCACCCGGCCAGCCCGGCCCTGGACTACGCGATGTACCTCAAGGGGGTGGTCAATTTCAACGACGACCTGGGTTTCCTGTCTTTCCTGACGCGCCAAGATTTGTCCGAGCGCGATCAAAAAGCGGCCAAGGAGTCCTTCGAGGCCTTCAAGGAAATCATCAACCGTTTCCCCGAATCGCGTTACACGCCCGATGCCCGGATGCGTATGACCTATATTGTCAACGCATTGGCGGAATACGAGGTCCACGTGGCGCGCTACTACTACAAACGGGGCGCCTACCTCGCAGCGATCAACCGTTCCCAGACGGCACTGGCCGACTACCGCGAGGTGCCGGCCCTCGAAGAAGCACTGTTCATCATGGTCAAGTCGTATGACGCGCTGGGCATGACCCAACTGCGCGACGACACCCGACGTGTACTGGAAGCTAGCTACCCGCAGGGCGACTTCGTCACCAAGGGCTTCCGTCCGGGGGGCCAGCCTTGGTGGAAGGTCTGGTAAGCGCGCCTAGCGCCTGCGTCAGTTCATCGTCGCTGCCCAGCCGGCGCATCGGCGGCAAGGCCGCCATCAGGCGCCGACCATAGCCCATCGTGGCCAGCCGAATATCGCACAGCACGAGCACTCCGCGGTCGGACTCCCTGCGTATCAGCCGCCCGGCTCCCTGCTTGAGTGCCACAGCCGCCTCGGGAATGAAATAGTCATTGAACGGGCTTCGGCCTGCAGCTTCGATCCGGCCGGCACGTGCCTCGACCAGTGGATCGTTGGGCGGCGGAAACGGCAGCTTGTCGATCACCACCAGTTGCAGCGCCTCACCCGGCACGTCCACGCCTTCCCAGAATGACGCCGAACCGACCAGGATGCAGCCTGCACCGCTGGCGGTCGACGCGTGGCGCAGCCGGTCCATCAACTCCCGCTTCGGGCCCTGCCCCTGCACCAGCACCTGCATTGACGAGCTGTCGCGGAAGCTGGCCATCAGTGCCTCGCTGATCGTTCGCAGCGCCCGCAGTGTGGTGGTCAGCACCAACGTCTTGCCACCCAGCACCCGCGCGCACCGGGCCACCAGTGCAGCCACCTCGGCGCCATGCCGCGGGTCCGCTGGCCGGGGCATGGTGCGGGGCACGTAGACGGCGGCCTGCCGCGGGTAATCGAAAGGGCTCTCGACGCGCAAGGTCGGGGCGCCGGACAGCCCGCAGGGCTCAGTGAACCAGCGCAGGGAAGGATCGTCGCCAAGCGTAGCCGACGTGAAGATCCAGGAACGTCTGTTGTCGGGCTCAACTGCGCCGCGCAGCATCTTGTCCTGCACTGCGTGGGCGATGTCCAGAGGCGATTCGATCAAGCGCAGCTGGCTGCCAGCATCGACCCAACGCACACTGCCGGAGTCGCAGGCGGACCGGAAGAACTCGACCGTCGCGCCAATGGACACCACACGTTCAGCCAGACGGGCAAAGTCGGGCGCCTGCTCAGCCGATGCGGCCAGCGCCACGCCGCTGGCCTGGCAGGCTGCGTGCAAGTCATCCAGCGCAGCCCCCCAGGCCGTGGCGTCAACCCCTTGCGGCGCGCCGGTGGCCCAGCGCAGACGCGATGCGGGAGGCACCCTGCCCACCGCCATGCGCAGGTCGCGCGCGGCGCGCTCGACGGCCGACGCCAGGCTCTGCCAGTCGGCCAGGCCCCGCGCCAGTTGCAGGCCGGTGGCCAGCAGGTCTCGCGCAAAGTCCAGGATCTGGCCCGTGCCCAGCGTACGGCCCAGAAACTGCAACCCGGTCTCGTTGAGCTGGTGCGCCTCGTCGAAGATGACGGTCTGCACGCTGGGCAGCAGCTCTGCCATGCCGGATTCACGCACGGCCAGATCGGCAAAGAATAGGTGGTGGTTGATCACGACGACATCGGCTGCCATGGCCTCACGTCGCGCCAGGTTGACGTGGCAGGCCCGGAATCGGGGGCATTGCGCACCCAGGCAATTGTCGCGCGAAGAGGTGATGTGTGGCAGCAGCGTCGAACGCTCGTCCAGCCCCGGAAGTTCGGCCAAATCGCCTGTGCGGGTGACCTGTGACCACTGTTCGACCTTGGCCAGTGTGCGGGCGGCCAGGTGGTCCTGCAGCGCGGGATCCTGCCGGGCTGCCTCCATACGGTGCAGGCACAGATAGCTGCCACGCCCCTTGAGCAGCGCACTGCGCACCGGCAGCCCCAACGCCTGCACGAGCTGGGGCAAATCGCGCGCGAACAGTTGGTCCTGCAGGGTCTTGGTGGCGGTCGACAGCAGCACCCGAGCGCCGCTGAGCAAGGCTGGCACCAGGTACGAGAAGGTCTTGCCGACGCCGGTGCCAGCCTCGACCACCAGCACGCCACCCGTATCGATGGTGCGTGCAATGGCGAGCGCCATCTCGGTCTGGCCGGCACGCGGCGAAAACTCCTCGATGGAACGCGACAACGCACTGCCGGCAGTGAAGGCCTCTTCGACCTGGGCTTGCAAATGCATCGTCAAGCAGGCTCGTCGGGCGCAAGCTTCAGGCACAGGAGTCGCATTTCGTCCTTCAGGGCCAACCGGCGCTTCTTGAGGCGGCGCATTGTCAACTCGTCGATCGGCGCGCTGCCGGACGCAATGTCGATCAGAGCATCCAGATCGGCATGGGCCATGGTCAATTCGATCAGTCGGCGCCGCGGAGAGTGCAAATTGGGTTCCACGAGATGGATCTAGAATTGTCTGGGTTTCAGGGGCGCGCGGTGCAGAGCCGGTCTTCTCGATAATACGTGTTCGACACCCATCTTCCGAGGGCGGATCTGCGAGAGCATCCACACAATGACCAAAGGTTACAAACTCACGGCCTCGACTGGCACCCACAAGGGAGACCGTGACTACCAGCAGGACCGCGTGGCACTGCTGAACCATTCCCGGGTCAACGGGTGTGTTCTGGGCATCGTGGCCGACGGCATGGGCGGTCGCAGCGGCGGCCGCAAGGCCTCCGACCAGGTCATCATGACAGCCAGGCAGTTGTTCGAGCGTTACTCGCCCGAGTCGGACGACGCGTCCGCCCTGCTGCAGCAGATCGCCCGCGAGGCGCATGTCGTGATCCGCCTGACCGCCATCTCGGCCGAAGAGGAGCCGCACAGCACGGTGGCCGCATTCCTCATCAATGCTGGTGGCGACTGCCACTGGGCACACGTGGGGGATTCACGGGTCTACTTCTACCATGCGGGCAAGCTGATGCGCAGGACGGTCGACCACTCCTACGTGCAGTTGCTCGTGAAGCGCGGCGACATCACCGAGGAACAGGCGCACTCGCATCCGCAATCCAACATCCTGATGGCCTGCCTGGGCACCGAGACGGATCCGCCGGTGGACGTTCATTTCATTCCCAAATTGCGCTCTGGCGACTGCCTGCTGATCTGCAGCGATGGTGTCTGGCACTACTACACCGACGCAGAGATGGGTGAAATCCTGGCCAGGCTGCCAGCCCGCGAGGCCACCGAATTCCTCATCGAAAAAGCCCGCAGCCGAGCCATGGGAGGGGGCGACAACCTTTCGCTGGTGGTCCTCAAGCTCGAGCCTCTGGGCACCTGAACGCGCGCAGGCGCAGCAGCGGCCTGCAGTCTCAGCGCGACAGCTTGTCGTCCGCCCGCAGCAGTTGCTCGGCAGCCCGGCGCTTGCGCTGGGCATCGTTGATCAACAGCTCCTGGCGCCGCAGATCGGCAAGCAAATCGCGCCGTTCGCGGCGTATCGTCAACAGACAGTCGTTGACGGCGAAACGCTGGTAGCACTGCGCCTGCTGGGCGGCAAACCGGGCCTCTTCGCCGAGCCGGAACTGGCGGATGCGTTCGCGTTCACGTTGCTCTGCCTGCTGTATGGTTGGCGACGGTGCATCCTGGGCTGTCGCTCCGATGGCCAACAACAGGGCGACAAGCGCAACGCCTATGGCAGGTTTCATGTGAGCCCCGTATCGACGATGCGTCGCGCCTGTTCGACGTAGTCACGGGACTGCATCTCGTGCAGGCGCGACACGGTGCGCCCAAACTCATGGGCCAGGGGCCCTTCGGTGTAGAGCAACTCCGGCTCGACTTCGGCCGACAAGATCAGGTGGACCCGGCGGTCGTAAAGCACGTCGACCAACCAGGTGAATCGACGCGCCTCCGAGGCCATGCGCACCGGCATGCGCGGTACATCACTGAGCAGAACCGTATGGAACACCGAGGCGATCTCCAGATAGTCGTTTTGCGAGCGCGGGCCACCGCACAGCGTCTTGAAATCAAACCAGACCACACCACCGGAACGGCGCCGGGCCCGGATATCACGCGCCTCGATATGCAGCACAGGATCCCCGTCGTGAGACTCGGCCAGCCGGTCGAAAGCAGTCCGCATCTGCGATTCGGCCAAAGCGCCACCAGGCACATGGTACAGACGAACCTGCTCCATGACCCGGCGGCGGTAGTCCGCGCCCTCGCCGATCGGAACCACGTCCAGCCGCGTCTTCAGAAGCTCGATCGCGGGCAGGATACGACTGCGGTGCAGCCCGTTCGGATACAGCGCATCCGGATGGAAGTTGGAGGTGGTGACGAAACCCACCCCTTGCTCGAACAAGGCGCTCAGCAACCGGTGCAGGATCATGGCGTCGGTGATGTCGGCCACATGAAATTCATCGAAACACAGCAGGCGATACTTGCGCGCCATCTGACGGGCCAGCGCATCCAGCGGATTGACGGTGCCCTGCAACAGCGCGAGTTCACGATGCACCTCGCGCATGAACTCGTGGAAATGCAGGCGGGTCTTGCGCTGCACTGTCACCGCGCCGTAAAAGCAATCCATCAGAAAGCTCTTGCCGCGGCCAACACCACCATACATGTAGACGCCACGTGGAATCGCTGGGCGATGGATCCATTTCTTCAGCGGGCTGGAGCGCTGGCTGCGGTAATGGGCCCAGTCGGCCGCACAACGATCCAGCACGGCCACCACCGCCAGCTGGCCCGGATCCGGCTCGAAGGATCGCTGCTGCAGTTCGCGCTGGTAGGCCTCCAGGACCGTTGTCACACGCCGCCACCCTTGACCGAAATCCGCACGATGCGCCGCCTCTAGAAATTCAAGGTGCGGCCACTGACCGCCAGCGCTGCTTCCTTGGTTGCCTCGCTCAGGGAGGGGTGCGCGTGGCAGATCCTGGCAATATCTTCGCTGCTGGCACGGAACTCCATGGCCACCACACATTCAGCGATCAATTCGCTGGCCATCGGGCCCACCATATGTACGCCCAGGATTTCATCGGTGACGGCATCCGCCAGCATCTTGACCATGCCGGTCGTGTCGCCAAGCGCACGGGCGCGGCCATTGGCCAAAAACGGGAAGGTACCGGACTTGTACGCACGGCCGGCGGCCTTGAGCTGCTCCTCGCTTTGGCCGACCCAGGCGATCTCAGGGCTGGTGTAGATCACCCAGGGGATGGTGTTGAAGTTCACGTGACCCTGCTGCCCGGCGATGCGCTCGGCCACGGCGACGCCCTCTTCCTCGGCCTTGTGTGCCAGCATCGGCCCTCGCACCACGTCGCCGACCGCCCAGACGTTCGGCAGACTGGTTTTGCAATCATCGTCGACGACGATGGCTCCACGCTCATCAACTTGGAGGCCGACGGCCCCGGCATTGAGGCCCGCCGTGTGCGGCACGCGCCCGACGGAGACGATCAGTCGGTCGACCTCCAGCGTCCTGACCTCGCCCTTGGCGCTGGTGTAGGCGATGTTCACGCCATTCTTCGAAATGGCCACGTCTCCCACCTGGACGCCAAGCTCGATCTTGAGCCCCTGGCGGATGAACGCCTTGTGCGCTTCCTTGGCGATTTGCTGGTCGACGGCTCCCAGAAAGGTCGGCAGGCCTTCCAGAATCGTCACCTCCGCACCGAGACGGCGCCACACCGAGCCCATTTCGAGCCCGATCACGCCAGCACCGATCAGACCTAGCTTGCGCGGCACCGCGCCCAGGCGCAAGGCCCCATCGTTGGACAGGATGCGATCTTCGTCAAATGGTGCCTGCGGCAGCGCGCGCGCACTGGAACCGGTGGCCACGACCACATGGCGGGCCGTGAGCGATTGCGCGGTGGCGCCCTGCACGCTGATCTGGTACAGGCCATCGGCCACACCGGCGAACGCGGCTGTCCCGTGGAAGAAGCTGACCTTGTTCTTCTTGAACAGGTACAGGATACCGTCGTTGTTTTGCTTGACGACAGTGTCCTTGCGGCCCACCATTTTGGCCACGTCCAGGGCCAGGCCCTTGACCTCGATGCCATGGTCGGCAAAGTGGTGCGCGGCCTGGTCATAGTGCTCGGACGATTGCAACAGCGCCTTTGAGGGAATGCAGCCGACATTGGTACAGGTGCCGCCTGGCGCCGGCCCGCCGCGGGCATTCTTCCAGGCGTCCACGCAGGCCACGGACATGCCGAGCTGTGCGGCGCGGATGGCCGCGATGTAGCCGCCCGGGCCGGCACCGATGACGATTAGATCGAATGATGGGGACATCGTGGCAACCTCAGATGTCGAACAGCAGGCGAGCCGGATCTTCCAGGGCCTCTTTCATGGCCACCAGACCGAGCACGGCTTCGCGCCCGTCGATGATGCGATGGTCGTAGCTCAGTGCCAGGTAGTTGATGGGCCGCACGACCACCATCCCGTTCTCGACCACGGCGCGGTCCTTGGTGGCATGCACCCCCAGGATGGCCGACTGCGGCGGATTGATGATCGGCGTGGACAGCATGGAGCCGAACACTCCCCCATTGGAAATCGAGAAGGTGCCGCCAGTCATGTCCTCGATACCCAGCTTGCCGTCGCGCGCCTTGGCGCCATATTCGGAGATCTTTTTCTCGATGTCGGCAAAACCCATCTGGTCGGCGTTGCGCAGGATCGGCACCACTAGGCCACGCGGCGAGCCAACGGCAATGCCCACATCGAAATAGCCGTGGTAGACGATGTCGTTCCCGTCCACCGAGGCATTGAGCACCGGGTACTTCTTGAGGGCGTGCACGGCAGCCTTGACGAAGAAGCTCATGAAGCCGATCTTGACGCCATGCTCCTTCTCGAACTTTTCCTGGAAGCGCTTGCGCATTTCCACGACGGGTGCCATGTTGACCTCGTTGAAGGTGGTCAGGATCGCGTTGGAGGCCTGCGACTGCAACAGGCGCTCTGCCACACGCGCCCGCAGACGGCTCATCGGGACGCGTTGTTCCGGGCGATCACCCAGGTTCGGCCTTGCGGTGGCCACCTGTGGCAACGCAGCAGCCGGCACGCCGGTCGGACTCGAAACCGCTACGGGAGCGGCCGGGGCCGGGCGTACGGCGGCCGTGGCAATCGCACCGAGTACATCGCCCTTGGTCACCCGGCCGTCACGGCCGGTGCCAGGCACGGAACCTGGGGCAAGCTGGTTGTCAGCCATCTGCTTGGCGGCCGCAGGCATGGGCACTCCGGCCATC
>Ga0105047_10017878_pt1 | contig 11021 bp, 10 predicted proteins | sample MAT04_FD_78384 | JGI IMG/M metagenome (GOLD analysis project Ga0105047, IMG submission 78384) | Freshwater microbial communities from Lake Fryxell liftoff mats and glacier meltwater in Antarctica - MAT-04 (megahit assembly) | ecosystem: Environmental > Aquatic > Freshwater > Ice > Liftoff...
CCCGCACATCAGGCGTGCACCCGCGACCAGGACCGGACTCGCTCGACCGCGCGGGGGCCGCTGGCGACCTCGCGGGGGCCGCTCCCGCACATCAGGCGTGCACCCGCGACCAGGACCGGACTCGCTCGACCGCGCGGGGGCCGCTGGCGACCTCGCGGGGGCCGCTCCCGCACATCAGGCGTGCACGATCGCCCGAGGTAGGCCGATCCGGGGGCTGGAGCGTCGATCGTGCACGACTGCCGTGCAGATCCGTCGGCCGCAGGCGGACAGTCACCACCGACCCGTCGCTGGTACACGTGACGTGTGCATTGCACCCGCTCGGGCGAGTGCGCCGCAGCGAACGCCAGACGAGCAGCTACGCGGGCAGGAGATCCACCTTCGTGACGTCCACCGCGACGTGCACCGGTGCCCCGACCTCGGGCGGCCAGGCGTCCCGGATCTCCAGCTCCAGGGCCGCTCCGGCGTCCGTGGTCACCGACACGAGGGCGTGGTCACCCTTGAAGCGACGGCTGGTGACGATGCCCCGGATCGGGCCATCCGCCGCCAATGCCAGGGAACCCGGTCGGAGCACGAGCGTGGCCGGCCCATCCGGCTGACCCACGAGGGTCACCTCGCCCCAGGGCGTCGACGCAACGCCACCGTGCAGCGTCACCGGGGCCACGTTCCGGAAACCCAGGAACGTGGCCACGAATCCGCTGGGTGGCCGTGACCAGAGCGTCTCGGGGGTGCCGTCCGCCTCGATGCGGCCGTCGCGCAGGATGACGGCCCGATCGGCGACGCTGAACGCCTCCTCCTGATCGTGGGTCACGTACAGCACTGTGAGGCCCAGGCGCAGGAAGATCGCCCGCAGCTCCGGCGGCAGCCGCTCCCGCAGCGCCCGGTCGAGGGATCCCATTGGTTCGTCCAGCATCAGCAGCCGCGGCTCCGGCGCGAGTGCCCTGGCCAGCGCCACGCGCTGCTGCTCGCCACCCGACAGCTGGTTCACGGAGCGTCTCGCGGACCCCGGCAAGCCGACCAGCTCCAGCATCTCCGCCACTCGGGCGCTGATCGAAGCCGGACTCCAGCCGTGCATCCGGAGCCCGAACGCGACGTTGGCCCCCACATCCCGATGCGGGAACAGCGCGAAGTCCTGGAACATCAGGCCGAAGCCCCGTTCGTGGGTCGGCTGGCCCGTGATGTCACGGCCCTCGAACTCGATACGCCCGCTGGCCGGCGGCTCCAGGCCGGCCACGGCCCGCAGCAGGCTCGACTTGCCCGATCCGCTGGGCCCCAGCAGCGCCACGATCTCACCCGCTGCCACGCTCAGGTCGGCCGAGTCGAGCGCGGTGCGCTCGGCATAGCACACCGTCACGGCGTCCAGTCGCAGGAGCGCGGCCGCCATCAGAAGGCCTGGGATCCGGGTGTCCGCCAGCGCTCGATGACCAGCATCGATGCCGCGGACAGGCCCATGAGGATGGTCGAGAGCGCCATGGCCTGGCCGAAGTTGAGGGCGCCCGGCTGCGACAGCAACCGATCGATGGCGATGGGCACCGTAGGCGTGTCCGGCCGGGCGATGAACAGCGTGGCGCCGAACTCACCCAGCGAGATCGCGAACGCGAAGCCGGCACCCACGAGCGCGGCTCGGGCCACGAGCGGCGCGTCGACCTCCTGCCACACGCGCCGGGGCGAGGCGCCGAGGACGGCCGCCGCTTCTCGCAGCCGGGGATCGATGGAGCGGATGACCGGTGCCATGGCGCGCACCACGAACGGCAGCGCCACCAGGGAGTGCGCGATGGGGATGAGCAACACGCTCGCACGCAGGTCGATGGGCGGCTGGTCGAGCGCGATGAGGAACCCGAAGCCGACGATGACCGCGGACGTGCCGAGCGGCAGCATCACGAGCGCGTCGAAGGCCCGCGGTAGCCAGCCGGTGCGATAGCCGATGACGATCGCGATCATGGCCCCCAGGGTCCCAGCGATGAGCAGCGTGGCAGTCGCGAACACCAGGGAGTCGACGAGCGCAGCCACCGGTGGCACGCTCAGGCCACTGCGCTGGGAGGTGTGCAGCAACGCCTGCCACGCGGCGTCGCTGTAGCCGGAACCGGAGGCGAAGGAGCGTTCCACGAGGGCCAGCAGCGGCAGTCCCAGGAACAGGCACAGGCCGCCCACGATGCCCGCCACGGCGACCCGTTCGCGTCGGGTGCGGGCCGGCCGAGCGACGTCGCTGGCGGGTGACAGGCGTTGCGCGACGGTCAGCCGTTCCTGCCAGCGGGCGTGGACCACGAGCAGCACGCCGATGCCCACCATCTGGATGACGACCAGCGCCGCCGCGACCGTGAGGTTGAGCATGATCGCCGTCTGGCGCCAGATCTCGACCTCCAGCGTCGGCTGACCCGGGGCTCCCAGCAGCAGCACCAGTGCGAACGAGGTGACGCTGAACAGGAACACGATGGATGCGGCCGACAACACAGCCGGCAGCAGGAGCGGCCACGTCACCTCCCGGAACGCCCGCCACGGGCTGGCGCCGAGGGCACGCGCTGCCTCCTCCATGCGCGGGTCGATATGGGCCCACAGCCCGCCGACGAGCCGTGACACGACCGCGACGTTGAAGAACACGCCCGCGATGACGACCGCGACCGCGGAGTCATCCAGACGGACACGCGCATCGGGGAACCAGGGGTTGCCGGCGAGCAGCTGGTTGATGGCGCCCCGCGGCCCCAGGAGCGCCAGGAACGCCGCCGCCACGACCACGGTCGGCAGCACGAACGGGATGGTGAACAGTGCCCGCAGGACACGTCGGCCGGGGAACGTGAAGCGCGCGAACACCCACGCCGCGGGCAACCCGACCAGCAACGAGCAGGCCGTGATGGCCGTGGCGAGGCCGATGGTGAACACGATGGTGTCCAGTAGCCACGGCCGTGCCCACGCGTCCGCGATGCCCGCGGTGTCCAGCCAGCCATCTGGCGCGAGGCCCGTCGCGAGGATGGCGATGACCGGCCATACGAAGAACACCAGGAGGAACACGAGCGGCGGGATGGAGAGCGCGACCGCGACCCGGCGGCTCATGTAGCGCGGCTCATGTAGCGCGACTCATGTGCGGCGGATCGACCTGCGTGGTGCACGGGGGGCGGATCGACCTGCGTGGTGCACGGGGGGCGGATCGACCTGCGTGGTGCACGGGCAGCGGCTCGACGTGGTGCACTGGCAGCGTCTCACCGGAGGACGGTCTGGGTCCATTCCTCGATCCAGCGGTCCCGGTTCGCGGCGATGGTCGCCGGGTCCATCGTGACCGGGTCGGCCGGCAACTCCGCATACGCCTGGTAGACCGGCGGCAACATGGCCGCGGTCAGGGCCGGGAACACGAACATGTTGAGCGGGATGTCCTCCTGGACCGGCTGGCTCAGCAGGAAGTCGACGAGCGACCGGGCGAGACCCGGCTCAGGGGTCCCAGCCAGCACGCCCGCGAACTCGACCTGGCGATAGCAGCCATCCAGCAGCGCACGTGTGGGCGCCTCCGCAGGTGGCGTGCTGGGCTGGGGGTCGGCGTAGTAGACCTCTGCCACGGGGCTCGAGGCGTAGGACACGACGAGCGGCCGGTCACCCTCACCAGTGCCCCCCGAGAAGGCACCGTAGTAGGCGTCATCCCAGCTGGACGCGACCTGGACATCATTGGCGCGCAGGTCCGCCCAATAGTCGCGCCAGGTGTAGCTGCCGCTCTCGCCGAACCGTTCGATGGTCGCCAGCACGAAGGCGAGGCCCGGAGAGGAGACGCCCGGATCCTGGACCACGAGCGTGCCCTTCCACTCCGGCTGCGTCAGCTGCTCGATGGTGGTTGGTGCTGTCAGGCCCCGCTCCGCGAGCGCAGCGGTGTCGATGTTGATGCACACGTCGCCGTAGTCGATGGGCGTCACGCGCCCGTCAGGATCGAGATCCAGGGCCGACGGCACGCCGCTGATGGCGGCCGGCCGGTAGACCTCGAAGATGCCCGCATCCAGGGCCCGCGACAGGAACGTGTCGTCCACGCCGTACAGCACGTCGGCGACGGGGTTGGATGCCGTGAGGATCGCCTGGTTGACGGCTGACCCAGCATCGGCGGCTGCGAAGACCTTGATGGTGGCACCGGTCTGTTGCGCGAAGCTGTCCAGCACCGGCTGTGACAACTGGAACGCGCCATGGGTCAGGAGGCGGACGGTGGTGCCCGCGGGGGCCAGGGAGCCAGCCAGCGGTGAGGCGGCCGATGACTGGGCGAGTGCGCTGCCGCCGATGAGCGCGCTGCCGCCGATGAGTGCGCTGAGCGCGGCGCCCATGACGAGTGCGGCTGCCCACGGTCGGTGGCTGGAGGAAGATCGGGTCATGGCGTGCCTTCCTGGTTCGACTGACGGGTGTGGATGACGAGCAGACGGCCGCGCACGGTCTCGATGCCGCAGGTGTCGTCGAGCATCTCGTTGGACAGGCCGCGCGCCGGGCCGGGCGTGAGCGGCTCCTCATGGAGCGGGTATCGCAGGTGGTGGGTCGTGACACCGGTCACCGGGCTGTCCACGGCCAGCAGGGTCACGATATCGCCGGGCGCCCCCATGAGATCCAGCCGACCTTGGCCGGCCACCGTGCCGATGCGCCGGATGGTCGTCGCGCCATCCAGGATCGCGACGTCGAGCCCGTCCAGGCGGGGATGCGCGAGCAGCCCCACGTTGGCCAGCTCGTGGTCGACGCGGGACCCGCCCAGGGCGCCCAACAGACGGATGTGCGTGGCACCCCGCTCGATGGCTGTCAGGAGGCACAGCTCCGTGTCGCTCTCATCCTTGTCCGTGTCTGCGCGTATGACCTGTGCGCCCGCAGCGACCAGGTCGGCGAGGTCGCTGGCCCCGAGCGAATCGCGGTCGCCCACCACAAGGTCGACATGGACCCCGGCCGCCATGGCCCGCCGAGCCCCACCGTCGGCGCCGATGACCAGGGTCCCGGTCTTGGCCGCCTCGCGCAGGTCCGCATCGTCCGAGCGGCCGTCCGCGACGATGACCACGCGCTGTGTCTGCATCTGGACGGGCGGCCTCCCCTGCGAACGGGTGGGAGGGACCGGAGAACGTGTGCTGGACTCCCTTCGCCGGTACGAACCGGATCAGGTTCCGAGGGTCTGCGGTCACGCCGCACTCTCAGCGCCCGGAGGCGCTCCCCTGTCCCTATGTTGCTGTGCCTGAATGGTACGCCATGGCTCGCGTGTCCGAGTCGCGCCCGCTGACGGTCACACAAGGTCGGGCCGGACGGCACTGTTCGCGGTGCCTGCGGGAGCAGAGCATCGAGGTCCGGACCACCACTCGACACCGAGGCCAAGAGATGCAGACCTACACGCATGACACATTTCCAGTGCGCCGGGTTCCGGTGCTGCTGGCCGTCGGGGCGCTGGTGCTGGCGACGCTGGCTTCGGTGAGCGGCCTCGTGGTCGCCGACTTGTACCGCGACACGGCGGAGTATGTGCGCCAGGCGAAGGCCGCCGACCTGGTGACGCTGTTCCTTGCCGTGCCCGCCCTCTCCGTGGGCCTGTGGAAGATCCGGACGGGTTCCGACATCGCACGCGTGCTCACCATCGGCACGCTTGCCTACCTCGCGTATTCCTACGCCATCTACGCATTCTCGGTGGTCATCAACCCCATGACACCGGTCCACATCGCGATCCTGGGCCTTGCCACCTGGGCGGCGCTGCTGATGGTCGCCAGCCTCCAGGACGAGACGCTTGCCACGGTCGAGGGCGTGTCCCTGCCGCGCCGGACCTCGGGTGGCTTCCTGGTCATCGTGGCGCTTCTGTTCATGGTGTTCTGGTCCGCCCAGATCGCAGGCGTCATCACGAGCGGCACGCTGCTGGCGTCCATCAGCGACCTCGACCTGCCGACGAACCCGGTGTATGCCCTCGACCTGGCCTTCGCACTCCCGCTGATGGCTATCGCCGGCATGTGGCTCCTCCGTCGCGACCGGCGCGGCGCGGCAGCGGCGCTCGCGGCACTCGGCTTCACAGTACTCATGGGCGCCTCCGTCCTGACCATCTTCGTGGTCGATGCTGCCGCCGGGGTAGCGATGGAGCTGCCACCGATGGTCATCTTCGGGGCGGTCACGGGCATCGCTGCGGGGCTCCTCGCGACCGCGCTGCGCGGATCCCGGGCGGCGGCTGGTCGACCCGCACTGCTGGGTGCCAGCGGTCAGTCCCCTCGTGCTGGAGGGCGTGGCCTTCGTGGTCGGTCGCGGGGACTGTCCGATGGGTCCGTTCCAGAGGAGCCTGGGCGATCCGGTGCCGATGTTCGAGCGGGTGCTCTCACCGCGCGCGGCGAAGGCGGCGATCGCGGTTACTGACCGTGGTGTCCGTGGCCAGCCTGGTCGCGTTGCTGGTCCGGCGTCCGTCCGGGAGGACCGCGGATGCCGGTGTCGCCGGACCCCGATGCTAGACTCGGGCCGTGCCCGAAGACTCCCACCCAGCCCTGCAGCGCGTGCGTGACGCGGCCGCACGCAAGGGTGTGCAGGTCGACATCAAAGTGTTCTCCGACTCCACCCACTCAGCGGCCGAGGCTGCCGCGGCCGTCGGCGCGGAGCTCGGGCAGATCGTGAAGAGTCTCGTGTTCGTGGCGCCCACCGAGGCGCGTCTGGAAGCGGTCGTGGCACTCGTCAGTGGCGCCAATCGGGTCGACATCGCCCGCCTGGCGGCCGTGACCGGGTTGTCCAGCCTCCGTCGCGCGACCGCCAACGAGGCGACCGAGATGACCGGCTTCACCATCGGCGGCATCCCGCCCTTCGCGCACAAACGGCCGCTGCGGGTGATCATGGACCCGGATCTTGGCCGCTTCCCCATCGTGTGGGCAGCGGCGGGCACACCGAACGCGGTGTTCGCCGTCCCCCCGGGCACCCTGCGCAGCCTCGCCAACGCGACCGTAGCACCCATCGCGGAATCTGCGGAGCGGCCCGCCGGGCAGGAGCGTCCCCGAGCCGACGGCGCCCGCACGTCAGCGTGAGCCCGGACCTCGGCACGACCGACGCCCGACGCGCCATCGTCCAGTATCCCGGCGGCCTCGCGGCGCGCTACCGCTGGACGGGCAGTGGCGGTATCGCCGCCATCACGTCCCTCAGCGAGGTCGGCGGCACCCTGACCGATCATGGGCCGCTGGTGTCCGACGAGCCGGACAAGCTGTGCCGCGCGGAGCTGCGCGTCGAGGGACCGCTGGGCGTCTGGACGGCGCGCTTCGCCTCCGTCATCAGCGACGAGCCGGATGGGCTCCTGTGGGACACCCAACGGCTGCTCATCGTGCGCTACGGCTTCCGGGTCTATGCCCTGGAGAGCCGCACCGGTGAGCTGCGCTGGAGCCGGGACGGTGGCACGCCAACGGTCGCGTTGCTGGGCTCGTCCCGGCTCGATCACGTCATCGTCCAGAGCGAGATCGAGACGGTCGCGCTGGACGGCACCGGCTCCGTGGTCTGGCGCTCGGCCCATTCGGACGTCATCACCAACGCCGAGCTGGTGGGCGGTCGCCTGGTGCTCACGGCCTGGGGTGGCGGCATGCTGACCATCGATGCCCTGACCGGTCGAGAGGCCGGCGCGTGAACGCCGGTGGCGTCGCTGCATCGTCCGGGCTGTGGACGGATCGTGGACGGACGACGGAAGTACTCAGCAGATCGTGGATGAGTACCGTTGACCGAGGCACTGCTGCGGGCCTAGCGTTGACGTTGACCCGAAGGTGCTGGGTGCGCGACTGCCGGCTGCGATCACATCAACGTCCATGTCCCGCGGAGGTTCCTTCGGGTCGTGCCATGTCCGCTGTCCGGCGCGCGCCCGGCGCATGATCGCGATCGTGCTGCTCATCGCGGCGGCGGTGATGCTCGCCGCGGCCGTGGCGCTCCTGCGGAGCGTGGGACCGGCGTACCGCATCGGTCGGACGCTCTCGGCGGCGCCGGAGCTGCCACTCGCTGAGGTCGTGGCACTGGCCATGGGCTCAGCCACGGCTGGGGCGAGAGTGCCCTACGTGCGGACCCGCGGCAGGATCAGCTCCGAGGACGATTTCCCGGATGAGAACGACCGGCCGCTGGTGTATCGACGACAGCGACTCCAGCGCCGCGACGGCCGGTCCTGGGCCACCCTCGATGACGACCGGCTGGCCGTGCCCTTCGGCTTGGAGGACCGCCAGACCTACCTCGGCGTGGATATCAACGCGTTGGGCGATGGCCTCGTGGTCGTGCCCCGCGAGTCGCTGGGTGTCGCGAGCGACCTGCCGCCGGACATGGTGCCCGACGGGGTCACCCTGGCGCCCGAGGCTGCGGTGCGCATCCGGATCGACCAGCTCTCGGCCATCGAGCAGGCGACCGTCGCGGGCGTGCCCGCGCTGGATGCGACGGGCGAACCGATGCTGACGGCGGGTGCCGGACGGCCGCTCATCGCGACCTCGCTGGCCCCCGACGAGGCGATGCGCATCCTGGGTTCCGAGCGACGCGGCACGGTCAAGGCAGCGGCGGTGCTGCTGGTCATCGGCATGGGATGTCTTGCCGTGGGTCTCGTGGCGCTCGTGTTCCGGCTGTGAGACGCGGCGCTTCGTCCATGCTGCTGGCGCTTGGCCTGTGGCTCGTGCTCGCGTCGTGGGCCGGCGCTACGACGCTGGCCCAGTATCCCGACGCGTCACCCGGGGCGGTCATCGCGACCGGTGACCCGCGCAGCGACGGCGGCGGACCGGGGCTGGTGGGCTCTCCCGTCGAGGTCGCGCTCGGCGTGGTGCTCCTGGGGCTGCTCACGATCGCAGGGACGGCCTTCGTCGTCAGGGTCACCCGCCGCTAGCCTCACTCGCCGCTCGGCTCACGCGCTGCGGCGTAGCGCCCTGGCTCGACCGAGGGCCCTGGACGCGTCCGTCGACTGTGCATCATTGGGTACTTTGCTCCCATGGCGAGCGACGTTGGCAGCGGCTACGTTCCTGTCCTGACACGACCTCACAGATCCGCGGAGACCTGCCATCCCGACCCGTGCGTCCCCGACGATGCTGACCGTCACCGGCGCGGCCCGATTCCTGGGCGTCCACCCCAACACCATCCGGACGTGGACAGACCAGGGCCGGCTGCGGTGTGTGCGCATCAACGCGCGCGGTGACCGGCGGTTCGCGACCAGCGACCTGCGCACGTTCCTGGCATCCGGCACGCCGACGACGGGACCGGCCGCGGAGCGACTCATAATCCGGCGGGCGCGCAATGGCGGCACGTACGGCAGCGATGCCGCTGCGAATCGCACCCTCGGGGACCAGCTGGCGGTCTGGGGCGAGCAGCTCCGGTCCATCCAGAAGCTGGGCACCCGACTCGGTCGACTGACCACGGTCAGCGAGATCGGGCAGGCCATCTGCACGGAGCTGCGCCAGCTCGTCGACTATCACAACGTCCGGGTCTACCGGGTGCACGGCCTGGACGCGATCCCGGTCGCGTGGCGGGGTGAGCTGGGCGAGTACATCGGCGAGTTCGGCGAGCAGCTGCGCGTCCGGGTCGGCCAGGGCATCACCGGCTGGGTCGCGGAGCATGGCATCGCCGAATACCTGCCGGATGCGGCCCATGACCCACGCGTGGAGACCATCCCGGACACGCAACCGGACCTTGACGAGTCCATGATCCTGGCGCCGATGCGCTTCGACGACCGGACCATCGGGGTCATCGTGCTGTCCAAGTTGGGCCTGGGCCAGTTCACGCGGGACGACCTGCGGTACCTCGAGATCTACGCCGCGATGGCCGCCCAGGCGATGGCGAACGCCGACTCCACCCAGCTCCTGCGCGCCCAGTCGGAGCGGCTTGCCCGCCAGCTGGACGCCCAGCGGGAGCTGATGCGGGCGACGGAGTCGATCCTTTCGACGCTCGACCCGCGCGCGGTGATGGAGGAGATCGCCGAGCGCATCGGCGGTCTGGTGCCCGCGGACATGCTCGCGCTGACCGTGCGCGCACCGGCGACCGGGGCGCTCCAGACCCTGTTCTCGCGTGGCAGCGACCCCGACCTGATCCCACCCGAGACGCACCCTGACTCGCTTGCCATCGGTGATTGGGTCCTGCACCACGCAGCGACGCTGCGACTCCAGTCGGGGTCCGACGACACCGATCGTCTGCACCTGGAGCGATCGTGGCGCGATGACGCGCTCGTGGTCACGCCATTGCGAGGACCAGGCGGCGTCACAGGCACCCTGGTACTCGCTCGACGGGGACCCGGCGCCCTCTTCGACGACACCGAGCTGGAACTTATCCGGCTCTTTGCGGGGCACGTGTCCATCGCGCTCCAGAACGCCGACGAGCACCAGGCTGCCGAGCTGCGGGCACAGACCGACGCGCTCACCGGGCTCAAGAACCAGGGCACGTTCCGCGAGCACATGTCGTTCTGGGTCAACCGCGGGGCGCCATTCAGCCTGCTCATCCTGGATCTGGACGGGTTCAAGGCCTACAACGATGCCAGCGGCCACGAGGCCGGCAACCACCTGCTGACCGTCATCGCGGCGTCACTGCGGGCAGCATGTCGGGACACGGATGAGGTGTTCCGATACGGCGGCGACGAGTTCGCCCTCATCCTGCCGGGCACGGAAGGCGTCGGCGCGCTCGAGGTCGCGGGCCGCATCGCGCGGTCGATCCGGGGCCTGGGCGCCGACAGCCAGGGCTCCAAGGGCATCTCCTGCTCGGTCGGCGTCGCCACCTACCCGGTCGATGCCGATGACCGTGCCGGCATGGTGCTCGCCGCTGATCGGGCCTGCTACGCCGCGAAGCGGGCGGGTCGCGACCGCATTGCGACAGCCTGGGAGGGCCTCGCCTTCGTCCAGTCGACCGAAGCCGAAGCGGTCGAGGCGTCGGTCATCGGTCGGGACACGGCCACGGAGCCTGCCACCGCCGCCAGCTGACGAGCGGCGCGAGCCTACCGAGCGGCCGGATCCGGCTCCGGCGTCGGCGGCGGTGACCAGACAGGCTCGGATCCGTCGGGCGACGGCCCCCGACCGTCGTCCAGCCAGTCAGGCGTCCCCTGCCACTGCGCCGCGTTGGGGTCGTAGCCCGCGCTGGGGTCGTAGCCCGCG
>Ga0105047_10017881_pt1 | contig 11021 bp, 11 predicted proteins | sample MAT04_FD_78384 | JGI IMG/M metagenome (GOLD analysis project Ga0105047, IMG submission 78384) | Freshwater microbial communities from Lake Fryxell liftoff mats and glacier meltwater in Antarctica - MAT-04 (megahit assembly) | ecosystem: Environmental > Aquatic > Freshwater > Ice > Liftoff...
ACCCTGAGCGTGGTTGCCGGCCGACGCGGCAATCACCCCGAGCACCGTTTCGCCGCTTTGCACCAGGCTGGCGAGCTTGTTGAGCGCACCGCGCTCTTTGAACGACGCGGTGAACTGCAGGTTCTCGAACTTCAGGAACACCTGCGCGCCAACGATCTGGCCCAGGGTCTTGGATTCCACACACGGTGTGGCCAGCACATGGCCGTGCAGCCGCACAGCAGCGGCTTCGATGTCAGCAAAGCTCAGACTGGCTGGCGTCAAGCGGTGCCGCCCACCGTCAGCTTGTCGATGCGCAAGGTCGGCTGGCCCACGCCCACGGGCACGCTTTGGCCTTCTTTGCCACACACGCCCACGCCAGGGTCCAGCGCCAGGTCGTTGCCGATCATGCTGACCCGGGTCATGGCCTCGGGCCCGTTGCCGATGAGGGTGGCGCCCTTGACGGGATACAGCACCTTGCCGTTCTCGACCCAGTAGGCTTCGCTGGCCGAGAACACGAACTTGCCGCTGGTGATGTCGACCTGGCCGCCGCCGAAGTTGGTGGCGTACAGGCCACGCTTGATGCTGCCGACGATTTCTTCTTTGGTCTGTTTGCCCGCCAGCATGTAGGTGTTGGTCATGCGCGGCATGGGCAGGTGGGCGTAACTTTCGCGGCGGCCATTGCCGGTGGCTTTGACACCCATCAGCCGGGCGTTCAGGCTGTCCTGGATGTAGCCCTTCAAGATGCCGTCCTCGATCAGCACGTTCTTCTGCGTGGCGTGGCCTTCGTCGTCGATGTTCAAACTGCCACGGCGGTCAGGGATCGTGCCGTCGTCCAGCACCGTCACGCCCTTGGAAGCCACTCGCTGACCGATGCGCCCGGCGAAAGTGCTGCTGCCCTTGCGGTTGAAGTCGCCCTCCAGGCCGTGGCCCACGGCTTCGTGCAACAACACGCCGGGCCAGCCGGGGCCCAGCACCACGGTCATGTCACCGGCGGGGGCGGGGCGGCTGTCCAGGTTGGTCAATGCGGCGTGGCAGGCCTCATTCACATAACGCCCAATCATCTCGTCAGTGAAGTACCCCAGGCCGAAGCGGCCACCACCACCGCCGCTGCCCATCTCGCGACGGGTCTCGCCGGCGACGTTCTGTTCGGCGATCACCGTCACGTTCAGGCGCACCAAGGGCCGCACATCGGCCGCGCGGGTGCCGTCGGCGCGGGCCACCAGCACCACGTCGTATTCAGCGCCGACACTGGCCATGACCTGCACCACACGCGGGTCCTTGGCGCGCGCCAGCTTCTCGACTCTCTCGAGCAACGCCACTTTCTGTGCGCTGTCCAGGGTGGCAATGGGGTCGGTGGGTGCGTACAGCACCCGGCTGGGCGCGACGCGGCCGCGCGGCACTTTGACTTTTTTGTTCTGGCCGGCTGCTGCAATGGTGCGCACGGTCCGCGCGGCGTCGAGCAGCGACTCCACGCTCAGATCGTCGCTGTAGGCGAAGGCGGTTTTTTCACCGGCCACGGCGCGCACGCCCACACCTTGGTCGATGCTGAAACTGCCACTCTTGACGATGCCTTCTTCCAGGCTCCAGCCTTCATGGCGGGTGGTCTGGAAGTACAGGTCAGCGTCGTCCACACGGTGTTCACCGATGGTCGCCAGTGCCTGGGCCAGGGTGGCCTCGGTGATGCCGAATGGCGCCAGCATCAAGGCGTCAGCAATGGCCAGGCGTTCGATGGTCGGTTCGCGGGAGATCATGGGGCGCTGTCCCTGGTGGGGTGGGTGGACCGGAATTGTAGGAGTCACCCTTCGGTGTGTTGGGTGTGTGCGTCGGGTGCGGGCGTTGGTTGCCTGTGTGGCGTGCATGTCTCGCGTGCCCGTTTCGCCTGTAGGCATCAGCCTGTATCCATTGCGGCTCGCCGCCTTTGTTCACGCCGCGCCACCCACAGCGTGGCAGTGCAGATCACCACGCCACCCAGCAGCGTGGTCTGCGCTGGCACATCAGCGAACAGCAACCAGCCCAGGGCAGCGGCCCACACCAGGTCTAAAAATTTCACCGACTGTGTGGATGAGATGTCGGCCACCTGAAAGCTGCGCGTCAGGCAGTAATGCGCGCTGCTGCCCAGCACGCCACACACCACAAAGCCCAGCCACTGCCAGGCGCTGGGTGCCTGCCAGGCCCACAGCGCCATCGGCAAACTCAGGGCGGTGACCGACAGTGCCTGCCAGAAGACGATGACGCCGGTGGTCTCGGTGCGCGTCAGCACCTTGGTGATCAGAAAGGACGCCGCGAACACCGGCGCCGAGCTCAACATCAGCAGATGCCAGCCGCCGCCGCTGCCTGAGAGCTTGGGCCCCATCACGATCAGCACACCACAGAAGCCCACGGCTGTGGCCAGCCAACGCTCCCAGCGCATGGGTTCCTTCAAGAACCAGAAAGCGCCGATCATGATGAACAGCGGCCCGGTAAAGCCGATGGCCGTGGTGTCGGCCAGCGGCAGGTGCGGCAGCGCCGTGAACCACAGCACCAGGCCGAGTGTGTGCACGGCGCCGCGTGCGAACTGGCCCATGGGACTCTGCGGCCGGTAAGCCGCCCAGCCAAAGCGCCACACCAGCGGCAGCAGCACCAGCGTGCCGAACAGGTAGCGCAAGAACTGCACCTGCAGCGGCGGCAACTGCTGGGTCAGGCCAAGCATCAAAGCATTCAGCACGCAGAAGATGGCGCCGCTGGCCGCAGACCAGAGCAGCGCGCGGACAGCGGGCGACAGACCCTGGGCGTGGGCTTGAAGAAGGTGCGGAAGGTGCGGAAGGTGCAGACGGTGCAGACCGTGCAGACGGACCCGAAGACGCTGACGAGCGCGCGCCACAGCCTCACGCGGCATCACTGCTGCTTTTTTCGATCAAGGCCCGGGCATACAGCGTGTTGCGCGGCGCGCCGGTGATCTCGGTCGCCAGGGCCACCGCCTGCTTCAGCGGCAGGTCTCGCAACAGCACACGCAAGGTGTGCAGCGTGGCCAGCGGCAGTGCGTCGTCCACCGGCGCAGCGGCCAGCGCATGCAGCACGAGCACAAATTCGCCGCGTTCCCGGTTGGCGTCGGCGGCCTGCCAGGCGGGCAGCTCTGCCGCGCGCTGCGTGACGATGGTTTCGAACTGCTTCGTCAGTTCGCGGCACAGGGTGACCGTGCGTTCTGGCGCCTGCGCCGCCAGCTCACTCAGCAGCTCCGCGATGCGATGAGGCGCTTCGAACAGCACCTGGGTGCCTGCGTCGGCCAGCACCGCAGCCAACGCGCTGCGACGCTCGGCGCCTTTGGCCGGCAGGAAACCGACAAACCGAAAACCGCCAGCGGCCACAGCGCCCGCCACACACAGCGCGGCCAGGGCGCTGCTGGCGCCAGGCACGGGCACCACGCTGAAACCCGCAGCCACGACTTGGGCCACCAGCACCGCACCGGGGTCGCTGACAGCTGGTGTGCCGGCGTCGCTGACACAGGCCACGGCCTCACCCGCTGCCAGGCGCAGCAGCACAGCGGCGGAAGCCTCTCGCTCGTTGTGCGCATGCAAGGCCAGCAGCGGCTTGTGCAGCCCCAGGTGCGTCAGCAACTGCCCGGCCACGCGGGTGTCTTCAGCGGCCACGGCGTCGACTCGGCTGAGCACATGGATGGCCCGCAGGCTGATGTCGGCCAGGTTGCCGATGGGGGTGGCCACCACGTAGAGTGCGCCACGCTCAAAGCGCTGGTGGCCAGTGGCGGCCAGCGCGGCAGCGAGCAACAAGGGGGCGTCGACGGTGGTCACAGGTGGGGTGAACAAACAGGGTTTGGCGCGTGTCTCCAAAGCCTTGGGTGACGCCGCCGAAGACCGGGCCCTGCGCTTCTTGCAAGGCCAAGGACTGGTGCTGATGCAGCGCAATTATCGAGTCGCCTACGGCCCCAGCGTTCGTGCCGGCGAGATCGACCTGGTGATGCGTGACCGCGACGGCACGTTGGTGTTCGTGGAAGTGCGCGCCCGCGCCAGCCGCGGCCAAGGCGGGGCGGCGGCCAGCGTCACCCCGGCCAAGCAGCGCCACATCGTGCTGGCTGCGCGGCACTTCCTGATGCGCTGGCCGGTGTTGCCGCCGTGTCGTTTTGATGTGGTGGCAGTGGAAGGCGACGCCATCAACTGGCTGCCGGCGGCGTTTGATTCCGAATGAAACACCTGCGTTGAACCTTCCGCCCGAAACCCGCGTCATATGATGCGTGTACATGCTTGAACAACGCATCCAGCAGCAGTTCTTCGAAAGCGCAGACCTGCAATACCAGGCCGCTGAAACCTTGACGCGGCCGCTGGCCGAAGCCGCTGCAGCCTTGATCAGCACGCTCACCAACGGCGGCAAAGTGATGCTGGCTGGCTACGGCGCAGGCGCGGCCTTGGCGGCGTACGTCGCGCAGTTGTTCGTGACCCGCTTCGAGCGTGAACGCCCGCCCTTGGCTGCGCTGGCATTGGCCGCGTTGGCGCCGGCAGCCGCGTCGCAACTGCGCGCTCTGGGCCTGCCCGGTGACGTGCTGCTGTTGATTGACGACGGCGAGACCGACTGCGCGCCGGCCATCCGCGCCGCACAGGACAAAGACATGACCCTGGTGGTACTGGCCGGGCGCGGCAATGCGGCGGTGAGCGAGTGGCTGGCCGAAACCGATGTGCTGATCACCTTGCCGGCCGACCGCGCGGCACGGGTGGTCGAACTGCAGCTGCTGGTGTTGCATGCTTTGTGTGACGCGGTGGACCATCAATTGTTGGGAGAACTGGAACCATGAAGAGCTTTGCAAGGCTACCGGCGAACACGGCGCTCAGGCTGGCTGCGACGCTGTGTGTCACGGTCGTCGTCAGTGGCTGCGCGCCGTTGTTGGTGGGCGGTGCGGTATTGGGAGGCGGTCTGCTGGTCACCGACCGGCGCACCACAGGCGCGCAGCTGGAAGACCAGAACATCGAGTTCAAGGCCGGTGCTCGCGTCCGTGAGGCCGCCACGTTGGGCCGCGTGAATGTCGAGAGCTACAACCGTGTGGCTTTGATCACGGGCGAGGTGCCAACCGAAAACGACAAGGCCACGGTTGAAGCGGCTGTCGCACGGGTGGAGAACGTCAAGGCGGTGGTGAATGAGCTGGCGGTAGCGGCCAACGCGTCAGTGGGCACACGCTCCAACGACGCGCTGTTGGCAGGCAAGGTCAAGGCCAGCATGGTGGACAGCAAAGACCTGCAAGCCAATTCGTACAAGGTCGTGGTCAGCCGTGGCGTTGTCTACCTGATGGGCCGGGTGACCGAGCGTGAGGCCGCACGGGGCGCCGACGTCACCCGTTCCATCGCCGGGGTGCAAAAAGTGGTGCGTGTATTCGAGTTGTTGACCGAATCCGAACTGGCGACGCTGGGCCGCAGCAGCGCACCGGCGCCCATCGTTCCGGCGCGCTAAGTTCAACGCCAGGCACCTGCTTTGGCGGCGGGGCACCCCGCCAGCCGCCATTCGGGCCCTGCGGTCAGCACTTGGTCTGCAGGCGGCTGACAGCCTGTGGTCTACCGGCCTAGGATGGCGCCATGCCATCGAGCCCCCCACTCCCAGCACCGCCAGCGCCACGCTGGTGGGCCGCTTACGCGGCACTGTGCCTGTTGGCCTGGGCGCTGTACGCCATGGCCGGCAGCGAATGGCAACGCGGCGAATGGCGCTTTTGGGACGGCGCGTACGAAGCCACATGGAACCTGCTGCCGCCCATGGCGGTGGGGCTGTTGGCATTGCCCTGGGTGCGGCGGCTGCAAGTGGTGCCGCGCAGCGCACGGGTCCTGGCCGTGCAGCACGCTGGCGCAGCGCTGGTGTTTGTCGGCCTGTGGCTGCTGCTGGACTTTGTCGCCTCGTGGTTGTTGTTCGGCGCTGACCACGCCCGCGCCACCTTCGAACAACGTGTGCTCTGGCGCGCGGTATGGGGCGTCTTCATCTACACCGGTTTGATGTTTGGTTTTGGCGGCGCCTTGCACGCGCAGCGCGCGCAGGCAGCGGCCCTGACAGCAGCCCGGGCCGAGGCCGCTTTGGTGCGGGCTGAACTGGCGGCCATCAGCGGCAAACTGAACCCGCACTTCCTGTTCAACACCTTGAATTCGCTGCTGATGCTGACTCGAAGCAACCCCGGTCGTGCCGAAGACGCGCTGTTGACGTTCTCGCGCCTGATGCGCTACGTGCTGGACACCACCCGCGGCGCGGCCAGCCGCGTGCAGCTGCGCGATGAACTGGACTTTGTGCGTGATTACCTGGCGCTGGAAACCCTGCGTCTGGGCCCGCGCCTGACCGTGGACTGGCAGTTGGACGATGCCGTACTGGACGACACCGTGCCGCCGCTGACGCTGCAGCCCCTGGTTGAAAACGCCGTGCAGCATGGACTGGCGCCACTTTTGCAGGGCGGCGTGTTGCGCGTGCAGGCGCAGCGCCTCGGCGACGCCTTGCAGCTGTGCGTGGCTGACAACGGTGCCGGCTGTGTCTGGCCACCCCTGCCCGGGCAGCCTGCACGCGCCCACGACGGTGTTGGCTTGAGCGCCCTGCAACGCCGTTTCGAGCTGGACTACCAGGGCCGCGCGCGCCTGACCGTGCGCAGCGCCCCGGGCGCCGGCTTTGAAGTGCACATCCACATCCCGCAAAACCTTGACTGACCACCTCGGGCCACCCCATGCAACGTTTCACCACCGTGATTGCCGAAGACGAACCGCTGGCCCGCCAAGGCCTGGCGCAATGGGTGCAAGACTGGCCGCAGCTGCACTTGGTGGCCTGTGTGGCCGACGGCACCAGCGCCTTGAAGGCCATTCGCGACCTGCGGCCAGCGCTGGTGCTGATGGACATCCAGATGCCGGGTCTGACGGGGCTGCAGGTACTGCGAGAGCTGGCGATGGATCAAGACACACTGGCCCAGGCAGCCAAGCCGGCCGTCATCTTCACCACCGCTTACGACGAACATGCACTGACAGCCTTTGAGCTGCACGCGGTGGACTACTTGCTCAAGCCGTTCTCCAAAGCACGATTCACCGAAGCCATTGAACACGCCTTGATCGACACTGCGCAGGCAAACGGGGCTCAGGCCGGCGGGGCTCAGGCCGACTTGAATCACGCATTACCGGCGTTGGAGGCCGCACAACACGGCAGCACGGCCAACAGCGCACCGTTGCAACGGGTGTTGGTGCGTGACATGGGCAAGATCATCCCGCTGCAGGTCGACCACATCGAATACCTGCGCTCAGACACCAAATACACGGCGCTGTACAGCAAGGGCCGCAGCCACCTGGTGCGCCTGCCCATCATCCACTTTGAACAACGGCTCGACGCGACGCGGTTCTTGAAGATCAACCGCAGCTGCATCGTCAACCTGGACTTTGTCGAGGCCATGACGCCTGACGAGAGTTCGCAGTTGGTGGTGCAGATGCGCGACGGCAGCCGCATCACCGCCAGCCGCGAGGTCTCCAAACAGCTCCGGGCTGATTCGTTATGAATGCGGTCCAAAACCAACCGCGTTCCAGCCAGGCCATGCGCCGCCTGCTGGTCGTCTGCGCGCTTTTGCAACTGGGTACCGGCGCGGGCCACGCCGCGCCCGAAGGCGCAGCCGAGAGCCGCACCTACAACCCGGGCGTGTTCACCGGCATCGAGGTTTCGGGGTCGGCCGTGGTGCGCTTTGAGCAAGGCGCAAGCGAACAAGTGGTGGTGCAGGGCGACGACGAGGTGCAGCGCGCGGTGACGCTGGAGGTCTTGCCCAACGGTGTGCTCAACATCCGCACCCTCGGCGCATGGCGCTTTTGGGCTGACCGGCGTCCGCAGCTGCTGATCACAGCACGCGAACTCAAACGGGTGGGCATTTCCGGCGCGGCCGACTTCACGGTGCTGCAGCCGCTGGTGGCTCAAGTCTTGTCGATCACCATCTCGGGCGCTGGCTTGGCGCGCATGGACCAGCTCAGCGCTGAAGAGCTGCGCTTTTCGGTGTCGGGCTCGGGTGATGGGCAGTTTGCCGGCAGCGTGAAACAACTGCGCGTGAGTGTGGCCGGGCGTGGCGACTTTCGGGGCGAAAACCTGCAAAGCCAGCGCACCAGCGTGTCCATCAGCGGCATTGGCACAGCCAAAGTGTGGGCGGTGGACGAGCTGAGCGTGTCGGTGTCAGGCATCGGCAGCGTCGACTATTGGGGCACGCCCAACGTCAAACGCAGCAGTTCGGGTTTGGTCAAGATCAACGAGCGTGGGGCCAAGGCGGGCGTGCCTTGAAGCTGCAGGGTGTCGGCCAGGGCAGAAAAAACTCGCGCCGGAGCACGCAATATATCTCGCGGAAAATTGCGCACTGAGTGCCAACTTATCAAGGTATGGCGTCACGCATACAATCTCGCAGATGAAGTCGCAGATGAAGTCGCAGATTAGGTCGCAGGCAAATTCGCAAGTAGCGTCTCAGATCGGGTCGCAAATTGTCCTGCACTACGACGCCCCGCATCAGTTTGAACCCTTGATGCCCAGCGAACTGGCAATCGCCCCGCTGCTGGAGCAGGCGAGCGACCTGACCCGCGCGGCCACCGCGCTGGCCAGCGCCACCGCAGACGCTGCACGGCAGGAGATGCGTGTGCTTCTGCGCAGCATGAATTCGTACTACACCAACCGAATTGAAGGTGAACACACACGGCCCAGTGAGATCGACAGCGCGCTGGCCAAGGATTTCTCGGCCAAGCCCGACCTGGCACGCAGACAGCGCCTGGCCGTTGCTCACATCCAGAGTGAAGAGCACTGCGAAACGCTGCTCAACGACAAGGCCGCAGCCGGCGTGGACGCGCCGCGCGCGCTGTACGACACGGCCGCATTGACCTGGCTGCACGGCTGCTTGTTCCGCGTCTTGCCCGCCAGCGACAGGGTGTTGTCAGATCAAAGTCTGCTGACGCCAGGCGCCTTGCGCCAGCGCGCCGTCGCGGTCGGGCGGCATGAAGCCCCCACGGCCGCGTCAGTGCCGGCCTTCTTGCAACGCTGGGCTCAGGCCTACGGTGGTGTGCGCCGGGGCGAAGCGGCCATCGTCGCGGCAGCAGCCTCCCACCACCGCTTGGCGTGGGTGCATCCATTCGCCGACGGCAATGGCCGTGTTGCCAGGCTGCACACCCACTTGCTGCTTCACGCCATGGGGTTGACGGGGGGCTTGTGGTCTCCGCTGAGGGGTTTTGCGCGTTCTGAACAACGCTACAAGAACCTGCTGCAAGCGGCTGACGAACCCCGTCGTGGTGCCCTTGACGGCCGCGGCAACCTCAGTCAAGCGGCGTTGGTGGACTGGATCAGCTACACCCTGGATATCTGCATCGACCAGATTCACTTCATGCGCCAACAGTTGGACGTGCGCGGCATGCGGGGCCGAATTTCCGCGGCCCTGGCCACTGAAGAACAGGCGCTGAAGACCGGCGTGCGCCAAGAAGCCTTGGTGCCTTTGCACTACCTTTTTTCAGCCCAACCGGACATGCCCCGCGCTGAATTCAAGGCCATGACCGGTCTGGGCGAACGGGTGGCCACGTCCTTGGTGTCCGCTCTGTTGGAACGCGGGTTCCTGGCCAGCGACAGCCCGTATGGGCGCGTGCGCTTTGCCGTCCCGCGCCATGCGCTGCGCCATTATTTCCCAGCGCTGTGGCCAGAGGCCGAACAGGAACAAGCCGCGCTGTTGGTGCAGCAACACGGCTTGATACCGCGCCCGTAATACCCCCGACCCCCGACCCCCGACGCCCGAGGCGCGCCCTTGGCCCCTGCGGCGCTGCGCGGTTACACCACCTTCATGTGTTCGGTCCCGGCCGCCAGGTCGGTGTTGCGCGCACGCTGGCTTTTCAGCTTGATCTGCAAGCGCAAGTCGTTGACGCTGTCGGCATTGCGCAGGGCATCGTCGTACGTCACGGCGTGGGCTTCGTACAGGTCAAACAGGCTTTGGTCAAAAGTCTGCATGCCGAGTTCACGCGAGCGTTTCATCAGCTCTTTGATTTCGGTGACTTCGCCTTTCAGGATCAAGTCGCCGATCAGCGGCGTGTTGAGCATGACCTCAACCGCCGCCACCCGCCCGCGGCCTTTTTCCCGCGGCAACAAGCGCTGGCTGACCAGGCCCTTGAGGTTGAGCGACAGGTCCATCAGCAGCTGTGTGCGGCGTTCTTCAGGGAAGAAGTTGATGATGCGGTCCAGCGCCTGATTGGCGCTGTTGGCATGCAAGGTGGCCATGCACAAATGGCCGGTCTCGGCAAAGGCCACGGCATGTTCCATGGTCTCGCGATCGCGAATCTCGCCCATCAAGATCACATCAGGCGCCTGGCGCAGGGTGTTCTTCAGCGCTTGTTCCCAGCCGTCGGTGTCGATGCCGACCTCGCGCTGGGTGACGATGCAGTTCTTGTGCGGGTGCACAAACTCCACCGGGTCTTCAATGGTGATGATGTGGCCGTAGGAGTTTTCGTTGCGAAAGTCCACCATCGCCGCCAGCGAGGTACTTTTGCCCGAGCCGGTCGCGCCCACGAAGATCACCAGACCGCGCTTGGTCATGGCGACTTCCTTCAGCACCTTGGGCAGGCCCAGCAGGTCGATCGTCGGCAGTGTCTGCGGAATCGTCCGGCACACCAGGCCGACGTGACCTTGCTGCATGAAGGCGTTGACGCGGAAGCGGCCCACACCCGAAGGTGAAATCGCAAAGTTGCATTCCTTCGTGCGTTCGAATTCCGCGGCCTGTTTGTCGTTCATCACCGCGCGCGCCAGCGCCAAGGTGTGCTGTCCGGTCAGCGGTTGCGGGCTGACTTTGGTGACCTTGCCGTCGACCTTGATGGCCGGCGGGAAGTCGGCGGTGAGGAACAGGTCTGAGCCGTTGCGGCTGACCATCAACCGCAGCAGGTCGTTGACGAACTTCGAGGCTTGGTCACGTTCCATTCATTGCTCCGCTAAAGGCGACGAGATCATTGCAGGCCAGCGCCGGGGAGCGGCCTGTGCTCCCCTCGGGGGACGCGAACGAAGTGAGCTTGGGGCCACAAATGCAGGCCAGCGCCGGGCCGCTCCCAAGCGGCCTGTGCTCCCCT
>Ga0105047_10017884_pt1 | contig 11019 bp, 6 predicted proteins | sample MAT04_FD_78384 | JGI IMG/M metagenome (GOLD analysis project Ga0105047, IMG submission 78384) | Freshwater microbial communities from Lake Fryxell liftoff mats and glacier meltwater in Antarctica - MAT-04 (megahit assembly) | ecosystem: Environmental > Aquatic > Freshwater > Ice > Liftoff...
GCCCGGCAGAACAACGACGCGGCGCACAAGAAACTGGCGCAGATGGAAAGTGGCAGCGTGATGCTGTCGCTCATCACGCGCGCTGAGGTGGCCTTTGGGCTGGAGAAGCAGCCTGTGGGGCCGGCTTTGCTGGGCCGCATTCTGAGCATGCAGCGACTGTTGCCAACACTGCCGCTGAACGACAGTTTCATCGCCCATTACGCACGCACGCGCGCCCAACTTGAAAAGCGCGGCACGCCCATCGGTCACAACGACTTGTGGCTGGCCGCCCACGCGCTGTCAGCTGATGTGACTGTCGTCACCGGCAACACGCGCGAGTTCAAACGCGTCCCCGGCCTGCGAGTCGAAAACTGGCTGGTCTGACCCACTGGGCAGCCGCGCACCACCGCCTGACAACCCCATGCTGATCGACTTCTTCTACACCCTGCGCTCGGCCAAGCTGAAAGTCTCGGTCACCGAATACCTGTCGCTCCTGCAAGCCTTGCAAGCCGGTGTACTGGACGACGATGGCGGGCCCACGGTCGACAAGTTCTACTACCTGTCGCGCACCGCGCTGATCAAGGACGAGGCGCACTTCGACAAGTTCGACCGCGCCTTTTCCGCCTACTTCAAGGGCGTCGAGATGCTGGCCGACTTCAGCCAGGACGTGCCGCTGGACTGGCTGCGCAAGACCCTGGAACTCGAACTCAGCGCCGAGGAGAAAGCGGCGATCCAGAAGATGGGTTGGGACGAACTGATGGAGACGCTGAAGAAGCGTTTTGAAGAACAGAAAGAGCGCCACCAGGGCGGCAGCAAGATGATCGGCACCGGCGGCACCAGCCCGTTTGGCGCCTACGGCTACAACCCCCAGGGCATCCGCATGGGGCAGGACAAGAGCCGCAACAAGAGCGCGGTGAAAGTGTGGGACCAGCGCGGCTTCAAGGACTACGACGACAGCAAGGAACTGGGCACCCGCAACATCAAGGTGGCGCTGCGCCGCCTGCGCAAGTTTGCGCGCGAAGGTGCGCTGGACGAACTCGACCTGGACGACACCATCCACTGCACGGCGGCCAACGCTGGCTTGCTGGACATCAAAATGGTGCCGGAGCGCCACAACAAGGTCAAAGTGCTGTTGTTGATGGACGTCGGCGGCACCATGGACGAACACATCCACCGCGTCGAAGAACTGTTCAGCGCGGCCAAGACCGAGTTCAAGCACCTCGAGTTCTACTATTTCCACAACTGTGTCTACGACTTCATGTGGAAGAACAACCGGCGGCGCTTCAGCGAAAAGTTCGCCACGCTGGACCTGATCCGCAAGTACAACAAGGACTACAAGTTGATCTTCGTGGGCGACGCGACGATGAGCCCGTACGAGATCCTGCAGCCCGGCGGCAGCGTTGAATACAACAACGAAGAAGCCGGTGTTGCCTGGTTGCAGCGCCTCACACAAGCCTTCCCGAAGTTTGCCTGGATCAACCCCGAGCCGCAGGGCGTTTGGCAATATCGGCAAAGCATCTCCATCGTGCAACAGCTGATGAACCAGCGCATGTTCCCGCTGACCTTGACGGGGCTGGAGAGTGCCATGCGTTTGTTGACCAAATGACCCTGGCTGCAGCGCCGCGGCGGTCGCCAGGCGCGGCTCGTCTGGCGCGCTGCTCGGCCAGCCTGGCAACCTTGGTTTTGGCGGGCCTGCTCAGCGCCTGCGCCATGCTCAACCCCAGTGCCAAACAGCCTGCTGCCGCGGCCAGCGACAAACCGGCCGCGGTGCGTGTCGAGATCAACGCGCCGGCCGATCTCAAGTTGCTGCTCGAACGCCATCTGGACCTGCTGCGGCTGGGCCGCATTTCGCGCGACGATGTTGACGACAGCGAGTGGCAGCGCCTGATCGATGCCACCCCGGCGCAGGTGCGTGATCTGCTGAAAACCGAGGGCTACTTCCAGCCCGACATCAAGCTGCAGCGCGTGGCGGCAACCGTCGAGGGCACAGCCGGCGTGGTGCGGCTGAACGTACTGCCTGGCGCCCGCGCACGAATCGGCCGCATTGACATCGAGATCGAGGGCGAGTTGCCAAGCGCCGCCGCGGCTGGCGATGCTGATGCCCAGGCAGCCTTGCAACAACTGCGCAGCCGCTGGGCGCTGCCCGTGGGCAGCGAGTTCCGCAACCCGACCTGGGCCGATGCCAAGACCAACACCCTGGTGCGCTTGCAGGCCGCGGGCTTTGCGCGTGCGGCGTGGTCGGGCACCAGTGCCGTGATCGACGTGCCCACGCAAACAGTGCGTTTGTTTCTGGTGATGGACAGCGGCCCGCTGTTTCGTCTGGGCGAATTGAACGTCGAGGGACTGGCCGCGCATGACGTGCAAACCGTGCGCAACCTGGCCAACAGCAAACCCGGCGTGCCGGTGACGGACACGCTGCTGCTGGACTTTCAAGACCGCTTGCAAAAGGCCAATCTGTTCGAGAGCGTCAGCGTCACGCTCGACACCGAACCTACGCGCGCGCAGAACGCCCAGGTTCTGGTCCGGCTGCGGGAGGCGCCGCTGGAGGTTTACACCTTTGGGTTGGGCGTCAGCGCCAACACCGGGGCGCGGGCCTCGGTTGAACATCAGTGGCGGCGCGTTTTTGGCTGGGCGGCGACGGCCCACAACAAGATCGAATGGGGCACCAAGCGTCAAGCCTGGGAGGGCGACATCATCGCCCACCCAGGCGCAGGCCTGTACCGCAACCTGGTTGGCGGAGCAGTCGAAAGGCTCCAGACCAGCAGCGACACCGTGCTGTCGCAGCGCTTGCGCCTGGGCCGCACACAGGATGCGCAGCGCATCGAACGTTTGTTCTTCGGCGAGCTCGAACGTTCAGTGCGCACCGTGCCCAACATCAAGCCCAGTTCGACCCTCGCCGCGTCGGGCAACTTCCACGGCGGCTGGCGCGACCTGGACAGCGTGGTGCTGCCCACGCGCGGTGCCACCCTGGCCCTGCAGATGACCCTGGGCCGATCAAACGGCACCGATGCGCCCACCGGTTATTTCAGCCGCAGCTACGGCCGCTTGACCGGCTACCTGCCCTTGGGTGGCAACTGGTACGGCCAGGCGCGCATTGAACTGGGCCAGGTGGCGCTGCAACGTGGCGTGCTGGTGCCGCAGACCAAGCTCTTCCGCGTGGGGGGTGACGATTCAGTCCGCGGCTACGACTTCCGCAGTCTGGGGCCAGTGGTCAATGGTGTGGTGGGCGGCGGCGAATCGATGATGACCGCCAGCGTGGAACTGGCCCGGCCGCTGTCGGCTGCACTGCCCGCCGTGTGGGGCGCCGTGTTTGTCGACGCGGGCAACGCGGCAGACGGTTTCAAGCAGATCAAGCCGGTGTACGGGCCTGGCGTTGGCGTGCGCTGGCGCAGCCCCGTTGGCCCCTTGCGGGTTGATCTGGCCTACGGCACCCAGACGCGGCGCGCGCGGCTGCACTTCAGCGTGGGCATCGCATTTTGATGGCGCGGTTTGATCGCGCCTGCTCGTTCTGATGGCAGCCGACAACACACCGCAGGCGCCGCCTGCTGAAACCGGACACGGCGCTCGCGCCAAGCCGGTAGCCACTGGCCTGGGGCTGCTGCTGCCCAGCCTGTGGATCATTGGGCTGACGCTGGCACTGGTTGCCGTGGGCTTGGGCGCCGGATACGGGGCCTTGACGACCGAAGCCGGCAGCCGCTGGTTGTTGCACAAGCTGCCGTACATCCAGGTGGATGGATTTCGTGGTGCCTTGTTGGGCGAACGCTGGCAAGCCCAGCGCCTGGTTTACAGCTGGGCCAAGGGCCAATCAACACTGACGCTCGAGGAGGTTGACGCCCAGGGTCTGCGATGGGCCTGGCGCGGCCTGTCGCCGGAGCTGGCCAGCGCCCCCAAAGCCTGGGGCGCCCTGCATGCCAAGAGCCTGACCGTGAGCAAGGCCACGCTGCGCAACGCCCCGGCCTCGGGCCAGGCGCCCAAGCTGCCCGACAGCCTGGCCCTGCCGCTGCAGATTGAAATCGACGCGGTGACGCTGGGCGAGTTTCAGATCGACGCCCTGGCGCCTGTGCAACAGTTGGCGGCACAAGGCCTGGTCCTGGACAGCCGCAGCGGCCAGCGCTGGCGGGTGCAGGGCATTCAGGGCCAGTGGTGGGGGTTGGTGATGGATGGCAGCGCCAGCCTGGCGCACCAGGCGCCCCATTCCGCCAGCGCACAGGCCAGCCTGCGGCCATTGCAGGACGGGGACTCACCCCGCTGGGCCGCGGTGGTGCGGGCCGAAGGTCCGTTCGAGCAGCTGGACGTGACCGCAACCTTGCGCGGCGTGCCGCAGACCGGCCCGGGCGTCGCCAACGCCGCGCCGAGCCTGGAGCTGAGCGCGCAAGTGCTGCCCCTCAAGACGTGGCCGCTGGGCCTGTTGAACCTCAAAACAGAAGCGCTTGACCTCAACGCATTGCAGGCTCAAGCGCCACGCACGTCACTCAACGGCACAGCCGAAATCGCTTCGCGGGGCCTGAACGCACCCGTCACTGCGCGTGTGCAATTGGCCAATGCCGCACCGGGGCGCTGGGACCAAGGCCGCCTGCCGGTGGCGCAGGTCAGCATCGACCTGGCCGGCCGTGTCGATCAGCGCAACCAGGTGACTGCGCCGCGGCTCGAACTGCTATTGGCCGACGCGCCCGGCAGCGCCGGTGCTGCAGGTCGGGTCACCGGCCGCGCCGATTGGCGCGGCCACATCCTGACGCTGGACACCCAGCTGCTGGATGTGCAGCCCCAGCGCCTGGACCAGCGCGCGGCCGGCATGCGCTTGTCGGGCCCGGTAGCCGTCAGCATCAGCGGCCTGGCCTCGCCCGACCCCGCGGCCAAGCCTGCGCCCACGCCCTGGCAGGCCAAACTGAAACTGGATCTTGAAGGCCTGTTGCTAAACCTGGCCAAGGGCAACAGCCCGCCCGTGAAACTGCAGCTCGAAGCCACCGCCAGCGGCGCGCGGGTTGACGTGAGTCAGGCCAGCGCCAAGACAGGCGCAGCCACGGCCACCCTCAGCGGCAGCTTGCAACGTGCGCCCGGCGCTGAATGGGCGCTGGCCAGCACGGGTGCATTGCAAGGCTTTGACCCCACCGCCTGGCTGCCTGGCGAGCCAGGGTCGGCGTGGCGGCAGGGCCCGCATCGTTTGTCGGGTCAATGGCAATTTGATGTGCGCTTGCCGCCCGACAGTGTTCGCCTGCTGCAAACCGCGCCCTTGACCCTGGTGCAGCGCCTGGCGGGCGATGGCACGCTGCGGGTCGACGATTCGTTGCTGGCCGGCGTGCCGGTGTCGGTTGATGCCCGCCTGGCTTATTCGCCAGGCGTTGTCAGCAGCTCCGGTAGCGCCAGCCTGAACGCCGAAGTCAAGCTGGGCGGCAACACCTTGTCGGTTGAAGGCCAAGGCCAACCGGCTGGTGACGGCCTGGCCGACCGGCTGAAACTGGAGCTGCAAGCCGATCAACTGGCGACCCTGGCGCCCTTGCTGCGCCTGTATCCCGAAGCGGCGGCCTGGGCGCCCAGCAAGGGCAGCGCCAGCGTCAAGCTGCAAGCCAGCGGCCGCTGGCCGACACTGCGCACCGAAGGCAGCTCACGGGTGCAACAACTGCAGGCCGGCAGGCTGGCCGTGCGCACTGGCCAGCTCGACTGGCAACTGGACAGCGGCCGCAACCAACCCCTGGCACTGACCCTGGACGTCAGCGGCGTGGCCCTGGGCACACAACGTGCCGAACGGCTGCGCGGCACGCTGCGCGGCACCCAAGGCAGACACGCCATCGACATCGACGCCCTGGTGCCGGTGGCACCAGCCGGCACCGCCGCAGTCTTGCTGGGCCAGGCCAACCGCCCTGGCGGCACCCGCGCGCAGCTGCGCGCGCAGGGCAGCTGGTCGCCCGATGCCGGCAGCGGCGGCCGCTGGCGCGCCACGGTCGAACGCTTGCTCGCAGCCGCTTGGGACGGCAAGAGCGAACTGAACACGCTCACGCCCGGGGCTGCGTTGGCGCCGGCTGCAGCCGCCGCAACCACGCCCTCAGCGCCAACTGCCACGACCAACCCGCCGACCCTGTGGCTTGAGGCCAGCGACCTGCGTGTCGATTTGCAGTTCAATGCCGACGGCAATCTGCTGGCCGTGCGGGCCCCGGCGGGGCGCATGCGGCTGGCCGAATCGGCGGTGGTGCGCTGGGACGATGTCACCGTGGACCTGCAGGGCAGTTCGCCACGCATCGAACTCACCGCCACGGCCGAACCGTTCAACGTGGCGCCCTTGCTCAGCCGCTTGCTGCCCGACATGGGCTGGGCCGGCGACCTGCGCTTGGGCGGGCGCGTGGTCGTTCGAGCGGCCGAACGATTCGACGCCGACCTCACGCTCGAGCGCACCGACGGCGACCTGTTGCTGGTCGACGGTGACAACACCCTCACCCTGGGCCTGACCAAGCTGCGTGCGGCCTTGTCCGCGCACGACGGCGTCTGGACGTTCACGCCCGCCTTCAGTGGCAAAACACTCGGTGAATTGCGCGGCAGCGTGGTCGCACGCACGACGGCCAGCGCGCGCTGGCCCACGCCGGACGCCGCGCTGCAAGGCCAGCTGGTGCTGCGGGTGGGCGACATCGGCATCTGGAACAACTGGGTGCCGCCGGGTTGGCGCATGACCGGCGAAGTCAGTGGCGCGGCCGACGTCAGCGGCCGCTTCGGCCAGCCCCGCTACACCGGGGCGCTGATAGGCCAACGCCTGGGCATTCGCAACCTGCTCGAAGGTGTGAACCTGGGCGATGGCGAAGTCACCATCAGACTCGCCGGCGACAGCGCGCAGATCGAAACCTTTGCGCTGCGCGGCGGCGACGGCACGCTCAGCGTGCGCGGCAGTGCCACCTGGGGCGCCGGCCTGTCCACCCAACTGCAACTGAAGGCCGAAAACTTCCGCGTGCTCGGGCGGGTGGACCGGCAGATCGTTGCCAGCGGCGCAGCCACCCTCAGACACACACCCGAACTGCTGCGGCTGGACGGCAACGTCACCATCAATGAAGGCCTGGTCGACGCCAGCCGTGCCAACGCGCCCAGTCTGGACGACGACGTGGTCGTGCGCCGCACCAGCATCGAAGAACAACCCGGCGAAGACGCCGTACCGGTTGCGGCCAAACGCGGCTCGGATATTGCCGTGAACCTGGGCGTCGACCTCGGGCAAAAGATGCGGGTGCGCGGCTACGGCCTTGACACCTTGCTGCGCGGCCAGTTGCGGGTGACCACGCCCAACAACCGGCTGGCGCTGAACGGCAACATCAACACGGAAGGCGGCACGTACGTTGCCTACGGCCAGAGGCTGGAGATCGAACGCGGCATCCTGGCCTTCCGCGGCGGCTACAACAACCCGCGGCTGGACATCCTGGCGCTGCGCCCGAAGATCGACAACCGCGTGGGCGTGTCGATCAGCGGCACGGCGCTGGCGCCACGGGTCCGTTTGTTCTCTGAGCCCGAGCTCAGCGACAACGAGAAGCTGTCGTGGCTGGTGCTGGGCCGCGCGCCTGACAATCTGGGCCGCACCGACACAGCCGTGCTGCAAAGAGCCGCGGTGGCGTTGTTGGCCGGTGACGGCGAAGCACCCACCGACACCATGCTGCGCAAGCTGGGCATCGATGATTTGTCCATTCGCCAGGGCGACGGCGAGGTCCGCGAAACCGTCATCAGTCTGGGCAAGCAGTTGTCGCAGCGCTGGTACGTGGGTTACGAACGCGGCGTCAACGCCACCCAAGGCACGTTCCAGTTGATCTACCGCATCGCCCGGCGCTTCACCTTGCGGGCGCAATCAGGCCTGGAAAATTCGCTCGACATGATTTGGGTGTGGCGGCGCGGCGAAACCCCTGCTGTGCCCGAGGGCAGCGTGAGAAAATCCATCACCGTCCCGCCGTAGTTCAATGGATAGAACGGGCGCCTCCTAAGCGCCAGATACAGGTTCGATTCCTGTCGGTGGGACCAAGAATGCCTGAGCGTGCGACGCGGTGTTCAGCGCAGCGCCACCTTGAGGTCGGGCCAGCCCATCAGTTTGAAGACCACGTAGGCCACCGCAGCCTCAGCGGCATCGTCGGCAATCAAGACCAGCTCAGCGTGGCGCGGCACGCCGGCCTTGTCGATGATCTTCCACAGCTCAGGCGCTGGTTTGGGCAAGTTGCGCTCGCCCAGCAGCTCGGTGTAGGGCAGGCGCAGCGTCCGGCCGGTGCGGGGTGCTGTACCCGCTGTACCCGCTGTACCCGCTGTACCCACAACACGGCCGGCGTCCACCCACACGCGCGGGAATTCGCCGTTGGGCGGGTCGGACTCACTCGCCAGCCTGGACGGCACACTGCGCAGTGGGTACAGCGCAGGCGGCACGGTGATCTCACCGGGTGCCGTGGGCATGCCCACGCGGGTGGGCTGGCGCGTGGTCTCCTGGCCGCGGTAGGCCCAGTCCTCCACCGAGTCCATCAGCAGCGAGACCTTGGCGTGGCCGAGCTGCTCAAAAGCCACAAAGGCCAACGCGGCGTCCTTGGATATGCCACCGTCTGACACCAGCACCACCTCGTGCCCCGGTTGCACACCGGCCGGCCCCAACGCCGCGGCCAAAGCAGCGGTTTGACGCAGCTGTTGGCCCAGGCCGGCTGCGGGCAGGTTCAGCGCAAACGGCAAATGGCCCTGCGAATAGGCCTGGGGTGAGCGCACGTCAATGATGTTGATCTGGGTTGCGCCGAATGCCCGCAGCATGGGCGCGTTCCAGCCCGCCAGCCAGGCCGTTTCACGCAGCATCTGCGGCGCGCTGTAGGTCCAGAACGGCAAACCGCGGTCGTCTCGCAACCACTCGCGATGTGAACCCAGGTACAGCTTGGCGCTGGCATGCCCAGCGATGAAACGCAGCGCAAACCAGGGCGTTGCCGCTGCGCCACCGCCGCCACAGTGGGTGTGCACCGTCTGCTCGGCGCGCACGCCGTGGTAGCGCAGCAGGCGACGGATTTCATCGGCGGACTTGAAGGTCTTGTCGGCGTTGAAAAAGTCTTCACTGGGCATCAACACGGCACCAGGCACATGGCCGGCGCGGTCAAAGAATTTTTCTTGTCCGTAGTAATAACTCGGCGTGAGCGCATCGACCAGCACGTGGCGTGTGGGGTCCCCACTGGCTTGCAGAAACTCGGGTAGGCGCACGCGCTCTTGACTGCGTCCCTCGCTATTGCGGGTGCTGACTTGCCAACTGCCCCGCGCAGGTGCGGGTGTGGGTTCTTGGGTCACCGCGCCGCCCAGTGCTTGCCAGCGCGTCAGGCCACCGTCCAGCAAGAACAGGTCTTGAGCCGGCACGCCGTGAACGAAGAGATCGTGGAACAAACGCGCAGCCTGCCAGTCGCCGCCCTGGTCGTAGACCACGACTTTGCGCCCGGGGCTGATGCCCCAGGACTGCATCCGCTGGGCCATCGCTGCAGGGTTGGGTTCGTCAGCGGAATAGCGGTAGAAGTCAGCGCTGACGGCTCCAGCAATGTGAGCCGCGCGGTGCTGCGGGGTCATGGAGGCGTCCAACAGCAGCACCTCCGTGCGGTTTTGCTGCAGCCAGGCGACATCCACCAGGCGGCTGGATCTGGCCTCGGTGATGGCAATGGCGGCATTGGCGGCAGCGGCGGGCAGGCCGGCAAGGGTGGCGAGCAGGGCCGGCACGGCCAACAGCCAGTAACGCAAAGATGACAGCATGGCGACGACTCCGAGTGGGGGTGCGCCGCACTGTGCCGAACCGCTTGCGGCGCTGACATCGCCACCCGACCGGCTGCACCCAAGTCGTGACCAGCTACGCCCGCGTCGGATGGATTGCAAAGCCGCAGCGTCTGTGGGCCGCAGCGGGCCATCAGCACCTGGCCGCCCAGCGGCACCACGGTCAGGCCGGCGTCGGTCAGGCCGGCGTCGGTCAGACTCTTGCGGCCTGCGGCGCCGGCAGCGTACCGCTGCCACCTTTGCCTCGGCCTCGGCCTCGGCCATCATCAAGTTGCGCACACCGCCCGCACAACCCGGGCTGATCGACCGTGCGGCGCGCCTGTAGGGAGAACATCCACCTTCACTGCCTGGTGCTGGACGGCGGCGTGTACCGGTGCGACACCGAAGGCGAACCTGTCTTCGTCGAAGCACCCGCGCCAACCGACGAAGCGCTGCAGACGGTGTTGCACAAGATCATCACTCGGTTGATGAAGCCGCTCACCCGCAAGGGGGTGTTCGTCGAAGAGCAGGGCCAGACCACCATGGCCGACGACGACAGCGATCCGGACGAAGCCCGCACGCTCAGGCCGTTGCAGGCTGCCGCTTGGCCTTGCAGGCCGCCCTGCGGACGGTCCCGTGCTTCGCGAAGGGCTTGCGCTTGCAAGCGCGAGCCCTTCGCGAGGCATGCCGAGGGACGCGGACTTCAAGCAGACGTTGTGCGCCGACATCGACGGCAACAGCGCAGAACGTCGCCGTTCGCTGTAATGCCAACGACCGCCAATTTCCTATCCTCCACGCGCTGGCTGGGGGTGAGGGCAATGTCGCCGGTGCCGGGAGGCATGTCGATGTTCAGGTCAACGAGCTCGCGCCATTGAGTCTGGTGCAGCAGCGGGTCCAGCGCCTGCAAGGCCGTGAAGCCGCAGCAGATCATCGCCTGGTCGGCTCGATAGGAAAGCCGGTGCTCATGACCTGCACGCTGTCATTCTCGATCGGCGCGATGGTCTTGCCGTCATCGCTCTTGGGACGACCGCTGATGCCCTTCATCATCGACTGGCTGGGGCCGTCGATGTCGGCATCCAGGATGCCGACACTGGCGCCCTCGGCGGCCAACGACGGCGCCAGGGCCAGGGCCAGGGTGACGGTGGTGGTGCTCTTAACCACGCCGACCTCGCCCGAGGACGAACGACGCATCGCGGGGGTTTACCCGGAACAGAAACCGCCTTCACTTCAGGCGGCGAGCCTGCCGCTGCTCAGCGGGCGCCAGGGCCAGGTCGAAACACCCCGTGAACTGCCCCAGGGCGAGCGGGCTCTTGCTGGCGGGGCGGAAAACAC
>Ga0105047_10017886_pt1 | contig 11019 bp, 7 predicted proteins | sample MAT04_FD_78384 | JGI IMG/M metagenome (GOLD analysis project Ga0105047, IMG submission 78384) | Freshwater microbial communities from Lake Fryxell liftoff mats and glacier meltwater in Antarctica - MAT-04 (megahit assembly) | ecosystem: Environmental > Aquatic > Freshwater > Ice > Liftoff...
CAGGCGATCAGATTATTAGGCATTGCAGGCTCTCCGCTTGGAAATCTAGAACAAATTTACCACTAAAGCACAAAGAGCCTACCCCAAAACCCCAGCGGCGCGAAAGGCAATACGAAGAGCGAAAAGGAATTGGCCGGCTGATCGGCGGCAATGAGGGTTCCAACTTGGCCCATTGCTCATCCGTTAAACACAGATTGCTGCACCGATCTTTCTGAAGCATCGCCATTATCTACGCGGGTTTTCCTCGCAACGGAGTATCGGCATATCTTGCTCGGAATATTAGGTCTTGGGATAGGCTCTTATTATAAAGGCCCATGGGCAGGCTGGAAAGCTTGCGCTACTTCGAAGGTGCACATTATGTGCAAAAGTTTTTGAGTGATTTGGAATGAATGGAGAGTCGAAGTTGTGCTTGACAGGGCCGCGAATATTGGACAGCATAGCGGCTCTGCGTCCTTGTCGCGTTCTGGAGACACTTCGTCATGACATCACTTGTGCTTAAGTCATTCTCGGCGTTTGTTCTGACAACCAGCGTGTTGTTCGCTGGCGAGCCCGGTCCGGCCGCAACGGCTCCCGCACCCGTGGTTGCACCTGCCCCTGCGCCGGTCGCGCGCGTTGCACCTCCGGTGGCCGCGAATGGCGACGTCAAAGTACAGCTCGACAGCAAGGACGATGCGTTCTCAAAACTGGACAGTCTTTATTTCACATCCGACAGCGACGCCGCGCCTGTGGCTCATGAGGCCAAGATCAGTGCCGCGATCAAACGCCTGGGAACGTCGGGCTGGCGCGAAGCCAAGAGCGAACTGGCGCGCACCGGCAAGGCAGCCATTCCATTCTTGATCGAAGCGATAGGCAGCGATAAGAACTCCTTTAATATTGGCGGCCACACCAAGTCCGACAGCGGCCGGTCAAGCCACCAGCGTCCCCTCGCGGAAATCTGCGTCGAGACGCTCACCGACATCGTCCAGAACCGTTCGAATTTCAGCGGCGAAGTTCCCGCCGTCGATCAGAAAGCCTGGCAGGAATGGTGGCAGGCGAACGGCGAGAGCACCAAGTTCGCGCGCTGATCCAGTGGTGCGGGCCTCAGCGCCCGCATAAAGACCACACGCGCGGGCAGAGATGCCGCGCCACTCATTTCTGGCGATCGGGGGGCGACCTTGCAACATTGCATGACCTTTCGCCGCGCGTCCCTGAGCGCCTTCATCTGTCTTGCCGCTTCGTTATCAAAGGCCGCCGAAGAAACACCCCGCGCGGATGCGCCAGGGCCAGGCCGGACCGATGCGCCGGCACCGGCGCGAGCCGTTCGCAGCTACGATGAAATCATCGCGTTGCCAGACGACAAGTTCGATCTCGCGGAAGCGGTGTTGACACTGGCCAGTGAAGTCAATCCCGCCACGGATGTCGCCGGAATATTAAACGAGCTCGACAGCCTAGCCGTGAAAGTGCGAACCTTCGTTCCTGAAACTCCCGATGGCATCGATTACCTCGACGCGCTCTACGAAGTCGTGCTGGACCGCAAATCGGCGGAGCCATTTCGTGAAGACCGCGCCGAAAATTTCGATCTAAGCCTGGCCATTCGCAAGCGCCGTGGCTCGTGCCTGTCGGTGGGAATCGTGACGCTGGCCGTCGCGCGGCGGGTCGGGGCGCCCATCAACGGTGTTCAATGTCCGGGGCATTTTTTTCTGAGGTACACTCCGCCCAAAAACGCCGGGCCCAAAGACAGCGCGCTGAATATGGATGTCACGCGTCTGACGCCGGAGAACTGGAAGAAGCTCGACGATACCTTCTACCGGCGCTGGCACCACCTCGATAGCCAGGCCGAGGCCTCCGGCGCCTATCTGCGGCCGCTGACGGACCGCGAAGTGGTCTCCGCGTACCTCTCGTCGCGCGCCGGATATTACGGCCAGAAAAAAGATTTCGAACAGGCGCTGAAAGATGCGCAGCGCGCCCTGGCGCTGAACCCGCGCAACGTCAACGCGCTGATCAACGCCGGCTTCGCGCTGGAATCGATGAAGCGTTTTGAAGATGCCGAAAAACAGTACGACCGGGCGCTCGAGGCCGATCCGCGATCGGTGCGCGCGATGAACAATTTCGCGTCGCTGAAAGTGCGCGACTCCAAATCCTCGGTTTACTCGCCCAAGCAGGCCGAGAAACTGATCGAGACCGCATTGAAGATCGAACCCGACCGCGCGTTCCTGCTGGCCACTTGCGGCGAGGTCCGGGCCGCGCGCCTCGACTGGCGCGACGCCGCGCGCTGCATGCAGCAAGCACTGAATCTGGATAAGAAAAACACCGCCTATCGCGACCGGTTCATGCAATACCGCGAACGTCTGCGCGAACAGGAAGCCGGGGGCAAACCTGGTTTTGATTTGAAGCGCATGGCGGACTGAAGGTCATTGTGTCGCGTGCGTCATACGTATATCCGGCAATTGAAGTTGTTGGAAATCCCGCGGCACCCGTCCGTGAATCGCACTGGCGGACAAGCCGCCAGTGGCATAAATGGCTGAGCCGCCAGGGGCACGCAGTTTATACAGACTGTGCCTGATACGGTGGGTGGTCGATACATTTAGACGGTGCTGGTATGCGGTCGTCGTCCCGTTACACTGCTCAGGTTGCTTTGACTCCAGAGGTTGATGAATGAAGCCGATTCTGCTTGCCGCACTTTTTTCGTCTGCGCTTCTGATAAGCCCAGCACGCGCTGCCGATTCCAAGCCTGGTGCGATCAGCCAGCGCGGCCTGGGACCTCAGACGCCGCGTGCGCCGTCACCTGGTCCTGCGCCAGAACGAAAAACAGTTATCGAGTCGCCCGAAGCGCCTCAGCCGCCAATCCGGCCGGCCATCGAACGCGTTGATGCAGGCGTCGATCTCACCGCGGACAAGCCCGAAGCACCGGTGCGAACGCAAACATTGCTCGACGATCTGGTCATGCCGCCCGACCTTTCCGTGGTCGGTCGGCGCACCTTTTCGCTGATCGCGGCGATGAAGAAAAACATTGAAAAAATCAGCGTATACCTCGACGATAACGGCAAGGAAATTCAACGCCTGATCACGACCTCCGACGACCTGTGCAACAACATCACTGAACTGGCCGAACTTTTTCCCAAGGACGAAGCTCTTCGCGACGTGTGCAGCCGCTCCAAGCGCAACGCGCTGGTGCTGACCGAAGAACTTTCCCGCACGCCTGTGCGCAAGTGGATGCAGGTGCGCTGGGCCTTTAACAGTACGCTACGCGAAGTCAGCAATCTGCGATTGCGCGCCAGGGAAACGGCCGAGGCGCTGCCCAAGCCCATCCGCCAGGTTGACAAAAATGGCAAAGTTGAGTTCATCGAACCGTCGGTCGCCGAGGAGCCGGTTGATCCAGCCGTGGCTCTCAGCGAAGAACGCAAGCGCGCGCTGGAGATCATGAAAGCGCGAATGACAAAGCGCGATGAGTACCGCAAAGCCCCACCGATGCAGGTCGATCTGGACGGCTTAAAAGCAAAAGATTAATCCAGCGCGTCCGAGCCGGGCTGACACCCATGTCAGCCCGAAGATGATCCGTCAACTTTCGACTGAAAAGACGATCAAATGATATCTGCCTTTTCTTTTCTTTAGACACCCGCCAGCTAATGTATACCTTTAAATGATTGCTAGTTACTCGGAGGAGTCGCGGGTGCGAAACTGGATTTTCTGTGTTGCGATGGCGCTTGCCGGCGTTGCTTTTTCGGGTGAATATACTCTGCCCAAATTGCCCGACGGGCTCGTCGCTACGATCGTGGCCAAGGCGCCTGAGGTCAACGATATCGCCTGTATCGCGGTGAGCGCGGACGGACGCAAGGTCTATATCGGCGAACACCACAGCGCCAACGGAAACGGAAAATGGGGCCAGATCCGGCTGCTTCAAGACGTCGACGGTGACGGCAAATACGAGAAGATGACGGTCTTCGCCGAAGAACTCGGCGGCGAGCAGGGCCTGCTCTGCGTTGACGACACCGTTTACGTTGTTCACTCTCCTCTGCTAACCAGCCTGCGCGACACCGACGGCGATGGCGTCGCCGAGGAACGCAAGACGCTGCTCGAAGGCATCGGACCGCCATACAAAGGCGGGCTGCACGATCACACTTCCTCCGGACTGGTGCTGGGCACCGACGGCTGGCTTTACATTTCAATCGGCGACTGGGGCGTGCATCAGGCCAAGGGATCGGACGGAAAATCCGCGCAGCTTTATGGCGGCGGCGTGCTCCGCGTCCGCCCCGACGGCACGGACGTCGAAGTCTTCTGCCTGGGCCTGCGCAACACGATGGACGTGGCGATGGACCCGGAGCTCAACACGTTCACGCGCGACAACACCAACGACGGCGGCGGCTGGAATGTGCGCTCGTCGCATATCCTGCAGAGCGCGCAGTACGGCTATCCCAACTTGTTCAAGAACTATGTCGAAGAGACGCTGCCGTGCATGGAAGACCACGGCGGCGGTTCAGGGACGGGCGGCATCTGGTTCGCCGAAAAAGGATTGCGCGAAGAGGATCGCAACAAACTCTTCTATACCGATTGGGGGCGCGCCACGATCTACCGCTACGATCTTGAGCGCAAGAATGCAACCTATGTGATGAAGCAGAACGATTGGTTCAAGGCGCAAAATCCGTTCCGCGCGATTGATATGCAACCCGACGCGCAGGGAAACATGTACATCGCCGATTGGGGCCGCGGCGGCTGGGGCAAGCCTGATGTCTGCGGCGGCGCGATCAAGGTCAGCTCTGCCAATCCAACCAAAACAGAGGTGCCAAATTTTGCGGCGCTGGATACCGCCGCGCTAATCGACATTTTCGCCGGCGAAAGCCAGATCCTGCGGTTGAGCGCACAGAAGTATTTGATTTTGCAGGGCGAGAAAGCGCTTCCGGCATTGTTGAAAGTGATCGGAGCTGATGCCACGCCGCGCCTGCAACGCGTCTTCGCGCTCTGGACTTATAAGCAGATTGCAAAGCAGAAGGCCACGCCTGCTCTGCTGGCTCTGGCGGAGAAGCGCCCGGAGTTCCGCGAACTGGCGCTGCGCGCCGTCACCGATCGCAAAGGCGAAATCGAAAATGTTCCGCTGCCGCCCTTTTTAACCGCAATAAAGGATAACAATCCGTTTGTGCGTACGCAGGCGGCGATCTGCCTGGGACGCATCGCCACCAAGGACGGCGGCAAGGCCGACGCGGATCTGGATATCCCGATGCTCCCTGGCAAAGTCAGCGATCCGAAAAAGTGGGCGCCCGAGATTGCAATGGCGCTCTGCGAGGCGCTGAATGACAGCGAGCTGCATGTGCGGCATCTGGCCATGCGATCGCTGCGCAGCATACAGGCAACTGACCAGTGCCTCAAAAAAGTTGAGGAGAGCGGGCCCGGGACCGGCGCGCAGATGGCGCTGATTGCGCTCCGTGAAATTTACGACGACAGGGCCGTCGACGGATTGATCGATGTTTACAAAAAAGTTCCGGCCGAACGCAAGGCCGACGTGCTGCGCACCATCGGGCGGCTGGGCAAAAAAGAAGATGAGTGGAAGGCCAATTGGTGGGGCACGCAGCCCAATACCGTGGGGCCTTACCAGCGGCCCGTGGCGTGGAAGAACACCGACAAACTCGCCGCGGCCTTGAAGGCAGCGCTGGACGAAAAGGATGAAATGGTTGTCGCCGCCGCGCTGGCAGGGCTGGCCACGATGCGCGACACCAGCAGCGCGCCGGAAGTATTGAAGCTTGCGGCCGACCCGCGGCCAGCGATTCGCAGCGCCGCCTTGAAGGTGCTTTCCATTTCCAAGCCGCCCGAAGCGGCGCCCATGTTTGCAAAGCTGCTGATGGATCAGGCGGCGAAAGAAGACGAACGCAAGCTCGCGTTGGACGCGCTCGACAAGATGCATCCCGCCAGCGAAAAGCCGCTCGCTGAGGCGCTCGTTGCTTTGGATAAGGAATTCAAAGACAAGAAATTCGACAAGCTGACCGGCCTGCTTCCGCGGACGCGCAAGGCGCTTTCGGATGTAAAATCCGAAGAGATCATTCCGGTGCTGCGCGAGCTGATCGCCAACACAGAGCTCTCCGATGAAACGCGCGTGGTCGCGGCTCAGGCGCTCTCCTCCAGCAAATCACCGGCGGCTGCAAAGTTGCTCGAGTCGCTGCTCAACGAAAAAAATCCGGACCTGGTCGCGATGGCTCTGAAAAATATCGATCCCAAGGGCAGCGTGAAACTCGACCAGGTCCGCGCCTTCGCGCAGAACGCCGACGTCAAAATCAAGGGCGCGGCATTCGTCGCGCTGGGCCGCCTCAAGGATGAGAGCGCTGCGGAAACAATCGCGTTGACTTTGAAGACGCAGAACATGCAGGAAGCGGCGCTCGATGCGCTCCTGGCGATGGGTCCGGTCGGCAGCGCCGTCAACATGGCCGACACCGCCGAACGCCTGCTGGGCCTGATTGAAGAAGGCGAATGTCTCAACGACAAGCTGGAGAAGACCGCGATGGCCGCGGCGCGCGAATGGATCGCCGGTCCGGCCCTGCCCAACGAGCAGCGCAGCAAATTGGAAGCGCGCGCGATGGCCGTCAGCGGGCAGCTTAACTGGCGCCTGATGGGGCCGCTCAAGGGCCTCCAGAAGGTTTACGAAACGGCCTTTGATGTCGAGAAATGCAAGCCCGAAGAGCTCGCTGCCTTCAAGATGAAGGTCGGCGATAAGACCTTTGAATTCAAGCCCACGCCTGCAACGGCCGATGGCCTGATGGTCTTCGACAAGATATGGCCCGTCGATTCCGGCGGGGCTCTGGCGTACGGTTATGCCGAGATCGAATCGCCTGTCGAGCGCAAAGCCAACTTCGTTTTCGGTTCGGACGATAACCTGCAGGTTTATCTCAACGGCGAAAAAATCTATTCCTTTCCCGGCGACCGCGGCCTCGATGCCAACGCCGACAAATTCACCGGAACCTTGAAAGCCGGCCGCAATTATCTGCTCGCCAAAGTCGGCAACAACGGAGGCGGTTGGGGCCTGGCCGGACGCGTCGACGCGCCGAAGACCAAGAACAAACGCAAGCAACTGCGCGAAGCACTGATCTCCGAAGCGTTGGCAAAAACCGGCGACGCCAAAAAAGGCGAAGCGCTTTTCAATGATGAGAAGCGCGTGGGCTGCACCCGCTGCCACCAGATCAACGCCAAGGGCGGCAACGTGGGGCCGGACTTATCCAGCATCGGAGCGACAAAAGAGAAGCGCTACCTGATCGACTCGGTGCTTGATCCGAGCAAAGACTTGGCGCAGGGTTTCCAGACGATGAAGATCGCGATGCAGAATGGAAAAGTGGTCTTCGGCGTAATCCTCAATCAATCACCGACAAGCTTCGAACTAGCCACCGCCGAAGGCAAGCGCGAGCCCGTCACCGAGGCCGACGTGAAGGACAAGACGCCGGTCCCGCAATCGGTGATGCCCGAAGGCCTCGCCGACATGCTGACGCGCGAAGAGTTTATTGATCTGGTGGCGTATCTGACGAGTTTGAAGAAGTAGCGGCGCAAAAGGTGGAGCGGACATTCCTGTCTGCTCGATGAGAGTAGAACCGGGCAGACAGGAATGTCTGCCCCACCGTACTCAGTTCACGCCAGCTTCAGATTTTTCATGATCGTGCGGGTGGGGCGGACTTTGTTGACGGTGTAGAGGTGCACGCCGGGCACGCCGAATTTTATCAGTTCTTCGATCTGCCGCGTGGCGAACTCGATTCCAAAATCGGTGATCGCGTCCTCGTCGTCGCTGAGTTCATCCAACCGTTTAGTAATCTCTGCCGGAATCGTGGCGCCACAGAGCGGGATGAAGCGCGTGATCCAGCCTTTGGACGGAATCGGCAGGATGCCGGGCACGATCGGCGCTTTGACGCCCAGTTTGCCGACGAGGTGATTGTAGAATTCGAAGAAGTCGGCGTTGTTGAAAAAAAGCTGTGTGATCACGAAGTCGGCGCCGGCGTCGATCTTTTCTTTCAGGTGTCCCCAGTCGACGAGTTTGCCTGCCTTGCAGGCGATGTGGCCTTCGGGAAATCCCGCGGTGCCGATTGAAAATCCGCCCTTGGCGCGGATGAATTCGACCAGCTCGCGCGAATACTCGAAGCCGCCCTCAGTCTTGGTGAACTCCCCCACCCCGCCCGGCGGATCGCCGCGCAGAGCGAGAATGTTCTGGATGCCGCGTGCGCGGGCCTCTTCGAGCACCGCGCCGGTCTGCTCGCGCGTGGCTTCGACGCAGGTCAGATGCGCCATCGACAGCAGCCCGAAATCCTTCTGCAGGCGCTCGGAGATCATCAGCGTCTTATCGCGCGTGCTTCCGCCGGCGCCGTAAGTGCACGAACAGAAATCGGGTTTAAGCAGCGAGAGGGCCGGGATGGTCTTCTCGAAAAAACTGCGCTCGGCGTCCTCGCTGCGCGGCGGAGAGAACTCGAACGAGATCACCGGTCGTTTCGTGAGCGCCTTCTCAGAGTAAATATCGCGAATGAATTTCATCGGTTCAACATAATATCGATTCACGGCGAGTAAACAACGTCTTTGCGGAGTGTGCGTCGGGGTTCACGGTTGCACTCGTTCTCCCCTCGCCCCCGCTGTTCAGGGGGAGAGGGGTCGGGGGTGAGGGGTTCTTTTTTTGGAAGTGAGGCGCGCCCCTCATCCCGCGTTCGCTACGCTCACGTCGACCTTCTCCCCCGAACGGGGGGAGAAGGGAAAGTGCGGCACTGATTGATAACGTTGCACGATCAGGTACATTGATGCTGTAAAAATTTCCAACCGCCTTTGCCGGCGGCACTCTTTCGAAAGCCAAAATGGGCGCGTCACATCCTTCAAATTCCGAACGTATGAATGTCGGAAAGGACGGCGCACCGTCATGGTTCCTGCCGCCGGGCGTGAAGACCAAGTACGATTTCCCGCGCGCCAAGGAAGGCGGCCGCGACCGGCTTGAGTTCAGCGTCGGCGAGCGCCATCCTGGAAAGCCGCGCCGACTCGACAAGTATCTGCAGGAACGCTTCCCCGGTTATTCGCGCTCGTTTCTGCAAAAGATGATCAAAGATGAGCGCGTGCTGCTCAACGGCAAGCCGACGAAATCGAGCTGGCATGTGAGCTTCGGCGAGATCATCACCATGCTGCTTTATCCAGGCGGAGCCAAGGTCGCCGAAGATATTCCCTTTGATGTCATCTTCGAAGACAAGCACATTCTCTCGATCGGAAAACCGTCGGGCGTGCTGGTCCATCCGGCGCGCGGCCACAAAACTGGAACGCTTTATAACGGGCTGCTCTATTATTATCGCGAGCAGCGGGCGGCCGATCCGTCGTTCCACATCGGGACGGTGCACCGCCTCGACGAGCAGACCAGCGGCGTGATGATCTACGCGCTCTGCCCGAAGGCGCACAGGGAATTGACGCGCCAGTTTGAGAACCGCCTGGTCACCAAAACGTATCTGTGCATCGCTCACGGCGTGCCTGACTTTGACGAAAAAGTCATCGACGCGCCGCTGGGAATCGATCCCGAAAATCGTGTGCGCGGCGCCGTCAACGGATTGGCGGCGCGCTCGGCCGAGACCAAATACGTCAAGCTCGCGGCATCGAACTGCGGACAGTTCTCGCTGCTGCGCGCCTTCCCGCACACCGGCCGCTCGCACCAGATTCGCATTCACGCCATGGCGCTCGGCCACCCGCTGCTCGGCGACCCACTTTACGGCGGCGCGCAGGAGCATGCCGCGTTCGGCGAAGCCGGCGGGCGCGTCTGTCTGCACGCGGAGACGCTCAGCATCGCGCATCCGGCCAGCGGCGATCTGATGACTTTCGCGGCTCCGTTTCCGGCGGATCTGCTGGCCGTCTGCGCTGCGCTTGGCCTGGCTTACCAGCCGTCTTGAAAGTTGAATCCGGCCAACGGATTTGGTAATCTTAAATCGTGACACTTCGCTTCGTGCTCCTGCATCACACCGCCAGCCCCACACAGGCCGACCACTACGACCTGATGCTGCAAATGCGTGAAGGAAGCAGTGATGATGAACCTGTTTTCAAAACGTTTTCGACGCTGGCGGATGATGTCCCGAAGAGCTCGTGCCTGCTGCGGCCCAGCCACGATCACCGAAAATTGTATCTGCATTTTGAAGGCCCGATCAGCGGTGGGCGCGGGAAAGTTCACCGCGTCGACGAAGGCGAACTTACCTGGATTCAGAATCAGGAACCGCTGCAGTTCAGGCTCAATGGCGCATCCCTTAAAGGAGAGTTTTCCATTGCGAACGAAGGTGGCATTTATATTTTGAGGCTTATCAATTGATTGCATTTTAATTTTGGTTAAGTCGAACTGGATGAATCGTAACGTTAGGTTAGAATCCGTGCGTCATCCGGAGCTTGCACCTTGTCGAATTATGTTGATCTTCATTGCCACTCTACCGCGTCCGACGGACGTCTGACTCCGGCGCAGCTTGTTGAACGCGCCAAAACCGTGGGCCTGCGCGCGCTCGCGCTGACCGATCACGACACCGTCGCCGGCGTGAGTAGTTTTCAAGCGGCCGCCCGCGCCACGGGACTGGAGGCGATTGCCGGAGTCGAAGTTTCCGCCGACTACGAAAAAGGCACGATGCATATTGTCGGCCTCTACGTCGACGCGCAGAGCCAATCCTTCCGCGCTTTTCTGAAGCACCTCGCCGACGGTCGCAAAGTTCGCAATCCGCAGATCGTTGAGCAGCTCAATAATCTGGGCATGGCTATCAGTATGGAGGAGGTTGAGCAAGAGGCGAACCAGAACGCCGCGGACGCGCAGGAGGGTCTGGTAGAAAAAAGCATCGGCCGGCCGCACATCGCCGCGGTGATGATCAAACGCGGTTACGTCAAGACAAAGCAGGAGGCCTTCGAACGCTTTCTGGCCAAAGGCAAGCCCGCATACATTTCACGTTTCTCGGCTGCGCCAGATGAATGCATCAAACAGATTCACACCGCCGGCGGACTGGCCATCCTCGCTCATCCGTCGTACCTGAATGCCGCCGACGACACGGAGATGACGGAGATCATCGGAGAACTTAAGGGCAACGGCTTGGA
>Ga0105047_10017887_pt1 | contig 11019 bp, 5 predicted proteins | sample MAT04_FD_78384 | JGI IMG/M metagenome (GOLD analysis project Ga0105047, IMG submission 78384) | Freshwater microbial communities from Lake Fryxell liftoff mats and glacier meltwater in Antarctica - MAT-04 (megahit assembly) | ecosystem: Environmental > Aquatic > Freshwater > Ice > Liftoff...
CGGTAGATTTCTTCGAGCGGATGCGGGTACGGCTGGACATCGGGGACGCGGATCGTCGCGGGGGCTTTCGGCAGCGCCGCCGTCAAAATCACTTCGGCCTTGGAATGCACCACTTCCCGGCCATCGCGGCGTCGGCCGCGCAATTCCACGGGCACCAAAAAGTTCTTCTCGCTCTTGATGCCGCGGCCCGCAAACGCCCGCACCGTGGCGGGCAAGCTCTCTTCCACCATGATGCCGTTGGTCACGCGCATCTCGTTGAAGCCGTGGAACACCAGACCGGGGTTGCCGTGCAGGGCCGCGTGCGCGAGCCACTCCATATGTAGGGCCATCGGCAACACGGCGCGGCCGTCGATGACGTGGGAGCGCAAAACCGGGTGCGACGCGAGTTCGATTGCACGTTCGAAAACGACCGATAAGTCGCCGATCGGCGGGTTCGTCATCGGGGCGGCACCCGGCACTAGGGTCGTGCTTCCATGGTTGACAATGCTCCCGCCCGCCGACGTCCCCGGTTTTACGGAGCGGCTCTTGCCGAGGGCGACCACTTCGGCCGTGCGACCGGACAAGTTGAGTTCCTGCACCGCGAAGATGCCGCCTTCATCGAGCGGAATCGTGCCGACGCCTTCGCTCTCGAAGACTTTGCGCAGGCCGGGGGTCACCATGCCGCCGTCCCACGGTCCCCAATTGATGGCGACCACGCGGGTGTTCGGCCGGCGCCGCGATTCCACTTGCGCCATCTTGTTCAACACTTCGTTGGCGACGGCGTAGGCCACTTGGCCGGTGCGGCCGAAGCGGGCCGTCGTACTGCTGAAGAGCACGAGCAACTTCAACTCTTGGCCGCCGAGGTGGTCGAGCAAATTCCGCAGGCCCGCGACTTTGGTCGAGTACACGGCATCGAATTGGTCGTCGGTCAAGTCTTCGATGCGCTTGTCGGCCAGCACGCCAGCGCCGTGAATGAGTCCGGAAATGGTGCCATGCCTCACTTGCACTTGGTGGAGCAAATCGGCCACTTGACGCGAGTTCGCGACATCGGCGACGAGGTACGCGACTTTGGAACCGGCCCGTTCCATGCGGGCGAGGTTCATGCGAATCTCGCGCTGCGCGACGATTTTCTGATAGCTCTCCGATACGGCCTTGGGCGTGGCCGATCCGCCGAGTTGTTCGGCGATCACTTTCTTCAGGCCCGCTTCGTCAGTCGCCCCGGCCATCCACGCCGGTTCCGGGCCGGTGGGCAACGCCGTGCGGCCGGTGAGGATCAACGTCGGCTTGAAGGTCTCGGCGAGCGCCGCCGCAACTTCCGCCGTCACGCCGCGAGCGCCGCCGGTGACGACGATGACATCTTTGGGGCCGAGCGTGAGCGGTTGCATCGACGGCTTGCGGACGGTGCGGGCCAACTCTACGGTGCAGCGGTGAGACTCGCTAATCCCGACTTCGACCGGCCCGACGGAGAATAATTCATCGGCGATGGCGACCGCCGCGGCTGAGGCGTTGTTCCGTGCGAAGTCCGGCGCGATATCGATGGCTTTGCAGGCGACCTCCGGCCATTCGTGTCGGGCCGTTTTCACCATCCCCGCCAAGCCACCGAGCGCGGCGTCGGCATCGACCGTGAGATCCATCAATCCGAAAGAGCCGTCGAGTTGGACGACGGAGCCGAGGAACCCCGCACGGCCCGCCGCGCGCAGTTTCGGTGCGGCAATCCGAATCCAAAGGAACGCCGTGCGATTCGGGTTCGACGCCGGCGTCGCCACGCGCGGTGGGATCAAAACCAGCCCGACGGGTTGGCCTTCGATCGTCGATCCGATCGGGTCGGCCCAGCGGAACAATGTCGGCACCATTCGCAAACTTTGGAGCTGCGCCGCCAGCTCGCGGCCCAGCGAGTCGTCGCCGGAAACGATCCAGATTACGGAGCCTTCCGGCACCGGCAGTCGCGGGCGCGGCGCCGTCAAGTCGATATCGACGGCTTGCAAGATGCTCCGGTCGATCCGTTCGAGCGCGGCGATCGACGAAGCGGATCGGTTCGCGCTGATCGAGGCGTCCAACGTCCGCGGCGGCACGACCCGCGTCTCGTTCGTCGATGGCGCGCCGATCGCGGGCGGCGGCGTGTGCAAACTCGACGGCATCTCCGGCATGCGGATCGCGGAGATCGGTTCGGTCTTCGGGGTGAGCTCCGACGAACTCGAATCGCGACCGAGAAAATCGGCGACGTCCTGCAGCGTGTGCAGGGTGCCGAGGTGTTCCGGCTTCACCACCGGCGCGCTCGGCAGTCGGTCTTGCAACGCGCTCAAGATTTCGACGCGCTTGATCGAATCCACGCCGAGGTCGCCGTCGAGGCTCATGCCGAGGTTCAGCATGTCCACCGGGTAGCCGGTCTTCTCGGCGACCACCGCCAACAGAGTTCCCGCGATGTCCGCCGCGATTCCCACAGGGAAGAGTTTGTCGAATGTCACCGGGCCGAGCAGGGTCGCGGGCGCGGCGAAGAAGGTCGGATCGATCTTCATTTCGAGCGTCGCACCCGGCATGTTTGGCATCCCGCGCGGCTTCAGTTGCGGCGTCACCGGGGCCGACTCGACCGAGAGAAAATCTGCCACGTCTTGCAAGGTGTGCAGGGTGCCGAGGTGCTCCGGTTTCACGACGGGTGCGTTCGGCAGTTTGTCTTGGAGTGCGCTGAGAATTTCGACCCGCTTGATCGAATCGACGCCGAGATCGCCGTCGAGGCTCATACCGAGGTTCAGCATGTCTACGGGATAACCGGTCTTCTCCGCGACCACCGCAAGCAAGACGTCGGACACACCGGTGAGCGCGGGCTTCGGCGGAATCACGGCCGGTTTCGGTGGGACATATTGCGGAACGGGCGGAACAATAATCACCGGCGCCGGCGTTGCCACTTCCCGAACGGACAACGCCGGAAGCGGGGCCGGTCCCGCAGTACCGAAGAACAGCGATTGCTGTTGTGCGACCAATTGGTGCAGCGTGCGCTGGGCGCTCTCTTGCGATTCGAGAAATTGTTTATGGAGTTGCGCCGTCTGCTCTTGCAGCTTTTGCAACGCCGCGAGCGTCTGTTGCGTGATTTGCAAAGCCCCGCTCAACTCGTTCAATTTCGGATCGTTCATCGGGCGGGTTCCTGCTGCGATCGCGCTGTGTGTCGAGCCATTCGCCGATGGGGCCGGGGCGCGGGCGGGGCGTTTCGGGCGGGCATTTACGATATTCGCGCCGCCGATCGGTACCGTCATGATCGGCTTCGTCGGTAACGCGGCCGGCCGACAACGGCTCTTCGCTTCCCACGCGGCCAAGTCCACGCGGTGCCCGCGCGCCGCCAGTTTGGCCAGCGCCGTCGCCAAGTCGAACGTGCCGGCCTTCTTGGGCGATTCCAGCGCGAGCGCCTCGAGGTCGTCGGTCGGCGCGGCGACTTCGATGATGGCCTGGACCAGTTTGGTGAGCGTGCCACCGGGACCGACTTCGAAGAACGTCCTCACGCCGTCGCGGAGCATCGCGTGAATCTGCCCGACGAACTCCACCGGCTTCGCCAATTGGTGGCCGAGCAAATCCCGACAGGCGAACGGATCGGGCGGATACTCGGCTGCGGTGGTGTTCGCGTAGACCGGCGAACCGGCCCGGAACTCGACGGCATCCAATTCTTCGCGGAAGGGCCGGGAGGCGTCAGACACGAGTTCGCTGTGGAACGCCGCGGCGACGGGCAGTTTCACGGCCCGGATGTTGTTTGCCGTGAAGATTTTGGCGATCTGCTCGATGTCGGCGGTTCGCCCCGACAGCACCGTCTGCTGCGGGCTGTTCTTGTTCGCGATCACCACTCCGGGGATCAACAGCGGCTCGATTTTATCGAGCGGGGCGATCACCGCGAGCATCGCGCCGGGGTCGCCGACGCGCTGTGCGGCCATCAATTCCCCGCGCCGACGGGAGAGCCGGTAGAAGTCGGCTTCCGAGATGCGGCCGCCGGCGGCGAGCGCCGGGAGTTCCCCGTAGCTGTGCCCCCCGAAGCCATCGGCGCGCAATCCGAATCGCTCGCTCAGCAGGCGGTACGCCCCGTAGCTCACGGCTCCGATCGCCGGCTGGGCGACATCGGTCGCTTTCAGTTCGTCGTCCTGTTTCGCCTTGGCATCCGCCGCGAATGACGTCGGCGGGTAGATGAAATCGCTGAGACGCCCACCCGCATCCGCGAGCGATTCGAGCATCTCGGGGAAGGTGCAAGCGAGTTCGCGCAGCATGCCGACGCTCTGCGAACCTTGGCCGGGGAAGAGCACGGCGAGTTTCCCCGCCGCCGGACCACTGCCGAAGAAGGCCCCTTCGGGTGTGTGCCATTTCGGCGCTGCGTTTTGGGTCGAGAGGCGAGCCCTAGTGCGAGTCAACAATTGTGCGAGGTCGGTCTTGGTGCGATGGGCCACGAGCACCAACCGCACGTTCTCCGAGGCGTCGAATGTCGCACGGGAGGTTTCCGCAGCGCGGGCGAAGTCGGTCCACTGCGGCGCGTCACCGAGCGGGGAAAGCGCGGTCAATAGAATCTCCGCGTTGCGCCCTGAGACGGCGAGGATTTCGACCTGTCCGTCCCAATCGGGCTCGGCCTTCTTCGATTGGTATTCTTCCAAGACCGCGTGGAAGTTGGATCCGCCGAAGCCGAAGGCCGACAACCCCGCTCGCCGCGGATGCTCGGTCCGCGGTAGCCACGGGCGCATCTGACCGTTCACGTAGAACGGGCTTTCCGGTGAGTTCAGCGGATCGACCGGTTGATTCACCTTGATCGTCGGCGGCAGAACTTTGTTGTGCAGCGCCAGCGCCACCTTGATCAACGACGCCGCCCCGGCCGCGGCTTTCGTGTGGCCAATTTGCGACTTCACCGAACCGAGCGCACACCACGGCTGACCGAGGGCATGGCCCGACTTGCGAAAGACATCGGTGAGGGCCGAGGCTTCCGCCGCATCGCCGACCTTGGTACCGGTGCCGTGGGCTTCGATGAGTTCCACGGTGGCAGGGTTCACGCCGGCGCGTTCGTAGGCGTCGTTGAGGCAGCGTTTCTGCCCCTCGGCCGAAGGCGCGTAGATCGCGTTCCCTTTGCCGTCGCTGCTGGTGCCGATGCCCTTCAACACGGCGTAGATGGTGTCCCCGGCCACTTCCGCATCGGCGAGGCGCTTGAGCACCACCATGCCGAGGCCTTCGCCGAGGGCGGTGCCGTCGCCGTTGGAATCGAATGGCCGCGACTCCCCCGATTTCGACAGCGCCGGCGTCTTGCTGAAGCACATGAACATGAAGATATCGTTGAAGGTATCGGCCCCGCCGGTGACGACGACATCGGCCTTGCCGGTGGCCAATTCCATGGCCGCGAGGTGGACGGCGCTGAGCGAACTGGCGCAGGCGGCATCGACGACGCAGTTCGTGCCGTGGAGATCGAGCCGGTTGGCGATCCGCCCCGCGACGACGTTCCCAAGCAACCCCGGAAAGCTGTTTTCTTGCCAAGGTACGTAGCTTTCGCCGATGCGCTCGACGACGTCTTGGGCGATGTCGTCGGCAACGCCGGCATCTTTCAGCGCGCTGCGCCACTGCGGATGGCCCAATCGGGCGCCGAGTGGAATAACGAGTTCGAGAGTCCCGGTGACACCGAGGATCACGGAGGTTTTGCTGCGGAGCGTGCCGCCCGGAGTATCAAACTCGACCCCGGCGTCCGTCAGAGCTTGTTTCGCCGCAACCAAGCCGAGCAATTGGGAAGTATCGGTTGCTTCCAAGTCCCGCGGGGCAATGCCGAATTCGAGTGGGTTGAAATCGATCGGCGTGAGGAACCCGCCCCGGCGGGCGTAGGTGTGGTCGGGCGACTTCGGGTCGGCATCGTAGTAGTCGGTCGGGTTCCAGTGCGTCGGCGGCACTTCGCCGATGCAATCGACGCCGTGCTTGATGTTCGCCCAATACGCGCCGGGGCCGTCGGCTTTCGGGAACAAGCAGCCGATGCCCACGATGGCCAGTGGAACAAAAGTCGGATTCGTCGGACTGTTCAACAGGTAGCCTCAACAGAGAGTGATTCCGACCCGAGCGGTGGGTGTGAGCCCTCCGAGGATTTCGAGCACACATCGTTTCGCCATCTCGGAGGGCTCACGCCCACCGCTCGGGAAACAATCAATTCAGACGATCCGCTAATTCGTCATCCGTCAATGGTCGAAGGGGGAACCAATCCCCCGGCAAGTCGATCCCCTGTTGCCGGAGTGCCGTCTGCCGGATCACCACGCAGGCCCCGTACAAGAGGTTGTGGGCGACATTCACCACAGTGCGGTTCGCGGGCGTTTCCAGATGGCTCCCCTTCGCCCATTCGTTGAAGGCGCCCATCGCAGGCCCGCACCACACTTGATAATCGAGCTGACGCGTCGGTTCACCAGCGTTGGCCCACCTCGAAGACAATCCCAAATACCAGCGGAAGACCAACGCCATCTTATGCTTCGCGTTCGCCTCGGCCTTCGGCACTTGGGCCGAGTCGCGCTTCAGAAAGAAATCCCGCGTCTCGGCCCAGACGTCGTCGAAGCGGCGCTGCAAGATCGTCTTTTCAACTGGGACGCGCTCCGCCTCGGGGATCGCTTCCCAACTTGGGTATGCCCGGTAGAGGTCGAAAAGCTTCTGCCCGCGCATGGCGAACATCGTGCCGCGTTTCAGCACTTGCACCTTCACGCCCATTTCGAACATGTCCGCGGCCGGAGCCATCGCCACGTCGGCCTGCCCCGCCCCGGCGAGCATCGTTCGGACGGCGTCCGAGCTCCCCGATTCCACGCAGGCTTGGTTCACGGAACCCGTCACAACATAGGACGCTCCGAGGGCGAAGGCGCCGGCCACGCTCGCCGGGGTCGCAATGCCACCCGCCAACCCCACCCGCACCGGTTTCGCGAAGCCGAACTGCGCTTGCAAACGATCTCGCAATGCCGTCATCGTCGGCAGCAGTGTAATCGCGGGGCGGTTGTCGGTGTGGCCGCCGCTGTCGGCTTCGGCCGTGAGGTCGTCGCACATCGGCACGAATTTGGCGAGTTCGGCCTGTTCCCGCGTGATCAGCTGCGTTGCCAGCAGTTCTTGAATGATCCGATCCGACGCCGGGGAAAGGAACTTCGTCGCCACTTCGACCCGCGACACCTTGGCAATGATCCGGTTGCCGATTTCGACCGATCCGTCCGGTCGGCGCTGCAACCCAGCGAGGCGGTAGCGCACGACGGCCGGCGTGAGATCCAGATAAGCCGAGGCTTCGATCAGCCGCACGCCGCGATTGAGGAACAACTCCGTGAGCGCCATTTCATGGGCTTGCTCATTCGGGCTGTGGATCAAGTTGATGCAGAAGGGGCGATCCCCGAGATTCGCCTGCAATCGGTCGATGGCCAGCACGACACGTTGATACGACAATCCCGCCGCCCCGAAACTGCCGAGCATCCCCGCCCGGCTCATCGCTTCGACGATCTCCGCCGAGGCGATCCCGTTGGCCATCGCCCCGGTCATGTACGGGAAATTCAACCCGTGGTCGGCCAGGAAGTCGGCACTGCCGAGTTGGGCCGGTCGCAGTGGTGGAAGGTGTGCTATTAACGGCCAACCGTCGCTCGATTGGTCGCCGAATGTCCCCGAGCCACTGCAGGCGACCGCGAATCCCATTGGACCGGCGACCACGGAAATCGCCGAGCGCAGGTCGCCGAGGATCGCGGAGGCTTCGGCCGGGACATCGGTCGGCGCTGGGCCATCCGAGCGCCATCGGCCGAGAGGAGTTTGAACGGCAGTCATGTTGCAATCAGGATAACGCGCCGTCCGGATGTGGAAAGGCGCGCCGGCGGAATCCGCGGGAGTTCCTAGTCGGCCCGGCGTGCCAACGTTCTATTTGTTGGCCGACGCAATCATCGCACAAGACGAAGCTTCCGTCGCAATTGAAACAAAGTTCATCCCTACTGCGAAGTCAGCCGATTTCAATTTCACCATACAAATCAATACTTGTAGAATTGCTCGGCGGGACGGCCCCGTGTGATCACATTCGCATGCGCACTGGCCCGAAGACTTCGGAACCGTCGACCGTGCTGTGCATCTCGGCATTGGCCGCGAGGCTTTGCAATTCCCGCTGCGTCCGTTGGAGCACGATGCCGATGACCGAATCGGGCTCCAATTGACGGGACAGGCTCGCGAGAGCCTCGGCAGCCCAGCGGGCATCGGCGGTGTTGATGCTCGGCGTGTGGAGCGACGGCGGCGAAGCGGTAGAAACGCGCATACCCAGAACCTCCTGTTCCAGTGAGTGAAGTCGGGATTGTCCAGCGCCGTTTCAGCCGGTGCAAGGCCAATTGGAAGGGGTGTACCAACGACTTTTGGAGGTTTTCGTAGGTCCTCCGGCCCATTTTTAGCAGAACTCCAGGAATCGTTGCAATTGGTTCGATTTTTGGCATGCCCTTTGAGCCTACTTTAGCTTTTAGCTTTCGGTCATTCTGCACACCCCCCCTGCTGAAAGCAGCGAAAGCTCCGAAAGCAGCGAAAGCGAAACCTAAACCGCATTGCCGATCGTTTTGTTCGCTTTCCAAGGGTGTCGCAACGATTCTTGGATTTTCTTCGCGACGGAGGGTGCGTGGTAAACCATCGGAATGACCGTCACGCTTCCGCGCGGCTTGTAGAATATCCTGCCAATGTCCGCCTCAACCCCGAGCCACTTTCATGACGCGCACCTTACTCTTGACCGGCTTAGCCGTCGTCGCCATCGGCGGCTTCACCATGTGGCAAGCCGCCGCGCCGATTTCCGCGACGCCCGTCCCCGAACAGATGACCGCCGAACGCATGGCCGCACTTCAAAAAGTCATCCGCCCCTGCGAAGGCGAAGATGCCTTCGATAAAATCGCTTGGCTCACGACGATCTACGACGCCCGGGTGAAAGCGGCGAAGGAGGGCAAACCGATCTTGCTCTGGGAGATGGACGGGCACCCGCTCGGCTGCGGGTGAAACAACGTCGTCGTGGGCCGTGTGTCCACTTTCGCCGACCCCGAAGTGCTGAAACTCACGCAGACCGATTTCGTCCCCGTTTCCACGGACGACTGGTACACGCGCCGCCGGCAAGATTCCGAAGGCGAGTTCTTCCGCAAGGTCGCCGATCAAAGCCCCCGCAAGGGATTGAACGGCGCCACCCGGCAGGGGATCTACGTCTTCACGGCCGATGGGGAATTGCTGGCGTTCAAAAATAACGGTGGCGATGCCGGGGATATGAAGAAAGTTTTCGCCCTCGCAAAGGCCAAGTTCGACAAACTACCCGAAGCGCGACGGAAGCCGGGCGGTGTCACGGTTCCGGCGGCCGGGAAGCCGGACGCGAACTACCTCCGCGTGCTGCCGGAAGACGGCATCGTGCTGAAGGTGCACGGCCGGATTCTGCAAGCGAAAGCCGAGGCGTTCGTGAAGGGCACCTGCGACTTCACCGGCGGCGATCAAGCGTCCCGCGACTACTGTTGGATCACGGCGGATGAGAAGAAATCCTTGATTCCACCCAAAGCGGAACTGGGCTTCTGCTATGATCTGCCCGCGAAGATTGCCCTGCGTCTGGCCCGCTTTCACCTCATCGACAACACGCGCGGCGAGCCGGAATTCTGGAAGAAAGAGCACGTCCGTACGAACAAGATCACGCTGACCGTGACCGCCGTGCAGGACGATGCCATCGAACTGCGGCTCGACGGCGATGTGAAATTGGAATCCGGGGAAAAGCTCGGCTACGAACCGAAACTGCGGGGGGATCTCCGGTACATCCCGAGCAAAAAGGCATTTGATCGATTCGATATCGTGGCCCTCGGCGACTACCGGGGCCACACGACGTACACGCCCGGCTCGCGGGAGGGCCGCACACCATTCGGAATCGCCTTCGGCCTCGCGGATACCACGAAAGCGGGCGAGCGCATCGCCCCCCAAGGCCTTCGCGACCGCGATCCTTACTACGGCCGAGATTGATCCAGCTCATGACCAATTAGCATTACTTCTTCGCCGTTGCGGGCACGATCTTCTTGAAGGGCTGGTCCTTCTTGTCGAGGTTCCGGTTCAAATCGACCGGGTCGAATTCGACCTTGGCTCCGCCTTCGGGGACTTCGACATTCGCCGACCAGAGGATGGCGTTCACCACCGTCCGGCGGAAATTTTCATCCGCCCAGTTGCGGTGGTTGTGGCCACCGGTGAAGCCGAAGGCCCGGCCTTTGTTCTCGCGCTCGTAGGCCCAAGCCAGGGTCTCGATGCGGCCGAGGTGCTTCTTGGCATCGGCGGTGCCGCGTTTGTCGTCCGGCGGCAGCGCTTGCAAAATCGGCGTCACGTTCTTGGCGTCTTTCACGTCCGCGGCGTCGCCGATCCAGTGCATGTTGAAGTACCATTCGTCGTTGATTTCGAACGGCTTGACCCCGCGGGTGATCGCGTGTTTCGGCAACGTGCGGACGTGCGCATCCCAGTGCGGGTTCGTGCTCGTGCGCGGATCGTAGAAGCCGCCCATCCACGAGACGACCGTCTCGCCGTGCTTCGGTTCGTAATCGACGGCGTAGTGCAAGTTCAGCCAGCCCGCGCCCGCGTCGATGTGCTTCTGTAGCAGTTTCAGGCGATCTTTCTGCACGACCGGGTGCCCGCCGCGTCCATCCATGTAGAACAACAGCGCGGCCGCGCCGTCGAAGATTTTCTCGTTCTTCGGCCAGCCGTCGCGGACCATGATGGGCCAGACGCCTTCGGTCTGCTTCAGCAGGTTCATCAGGATAGCGGTGCCGGCGAAGAATTCGTGGTCGCCCGGTTGGTGGCTCTTCGACCCGGCGACGAGCACGATCTTCTTGCCTTTGAAATCGACCGGCGGTTCGACTTCGAGTGCGACTTTGGATTGATCGTACGGATCGAAGCCGAGTTCTTTGAGTTGCTCGGGTGTCGCGGCATTCTTAACCGGCTCGGCGGCCGTGGCACCGTGTGCGAGAACGAGAGACAGAAGCAGGGTTCGCCATAGCATGGGAGAGCATCCGGGTAAGGGGAGGGTGTGCGGGCAGTATGACACTGGAATAGGAACACGCCCCGACGCCGTCC
>Ga0105047_10017888_pt1 | contig 11018 bp, 12 predicted proteins | sample MAT04_FD_78384 | JGI IMG/M metagenome (GOLD analysis project Ga0105047, IMG submission 78384) | Freshwater microbial communities from Lake Fryxell liftoff mats and glacier meltwater in Antarctica - MAT-04 (megahit assembly) | ecosystem: Environmental > Aquatic > Freshwater > Ice > Liftoff...
CAGGGGGGCCAGCTCCTGTTTCATGATGAAACAGTTGTCCGGCAGGATGGCGAAGGGGGCGATCACGTCGAGCATCGACTGGTGTTTGCCGGCGATCAGAGCCGCGCCGGAGGGCCGGTGCTCAAGCCCGCGGAACTCGACCTTGACCCCGGCGACCCAGCGCAGGCCGAACAGGCAGAAGCGCGACCAGGACCGCACCACCCACATGGCCTGTCGATAGGGCAGCAGCAGGGCGGGCGAAAGGCCGACGGCGAACAAGGCCATCGACAGATAGAGCCAGAGCACAAAGGCTAGCGATCGCAGGACGATCATCCTGCGGCAGGCTCCTTCGGCGCGTCGGAGAGTGCGACCGCCGGTTCCGTCCCGCCGCCGGACACCCTGTGCACGGCGGCCCGGCCCAGGGCGGCGAGGTATTTCATGTATTCGAGCGTCATCCGCCGGGCGGTCACGGCGGCCCTCCACCAGCGCGAATTGTCGAGCGAGGGCGTCTCCACCGCATAGGGGGTCAATTCGATGCCCGGCGCTGCGGAGCGGATCTCCACCAGGCTGCGCGCCATATGGTAGTCCGAGGTGACCACGATCAGGCTGTCATAGTTCTTGGCCTTGGCCCAGGCCGCGATCTCTTGGGCGTTGCCCGTGGTGTCGGTGGCTTCGAAGCCCAGGTCGACGCAACAGTTGAACAGGCGGCTGGAGCCAGGGGTCAGGGCGCGAAGTTCCTCGCGGCGGACCTCGCGGTTGACGCCTGAAACCAGCAGCCGCTTGCCCTTGTCCTGTTCCAGCAGGCGGATGGCGGCGTTGACGCGTTCGGCCGACGGTCCTGTCAGGGCGACGATGGCATCGGCCCGCGCGGGCTCGGGCGCCGGCGAGAAACCGCGCACCCGGTCGGCGAACACGAACAGCCCGATCAGCCAGATCAGGACCAGAACGGCGATGAAGGTCAGAAACTTCATACGCTCAACCTAGTGCCGCCCCTTCAGTCGCGCCAGCGCCGCGAAATGCGCCGCGACAAACGCAACCGTAGCCGCCAGCGGCGGACATGGCGAGAGCCACAGCGCATCGCTCCACGCCAGCGGCAGGGCCGCGGTTACCCCGTCGGCCCCACCGACGAAGCGCAGGGCGGCGACCAGTCCCATGGCGAGCCCCGCGCCGATCGCCCCCGACAGGGCCGCCAGCAGGGCGTAGCGGCGCTGAAACAGTCCGGCGATGGTGCCGTCCGACGCCCCGTTCAGGCTCAGGGTCTGGATCAGCGCCCGCTGCGCCGCCATCCCGGCCCGGGTGGCGTAGACGACCGCCGCGCCCGCCGCCGCCGCGGTCAGCAGGAAGGCCGCCGCCGCCAGCAGGGTGATCAGGTTCGCCGAGCGCTCGACCTCGCCTCGCCAAAGGCTGTGATCGTCGACGGTGGCGTCCAGCCCGGCCCGGGCAAGGGCGCGACCGAGGCTGACGGCGCTGGCCGGGGCCGCTTGGTCAAGGCGGACGGTGACGAGGAAAGGCAGGGGCAGGTCGGGCAGGACGGCATCGCCGACCCACGGTCGCAGCAGGGCCTCGGCGGTCTTGCGGTCCATGGCCTGCGCCTCCGCCACGCCCGGCACGCCAGCCAGGGTCTCGGCGGCGCGGGCGGCCGCCTCGGCCCCGGTTTCGCCGACCCGGGGGCGCACCTGCACTGTGGCCTCGGCACGCAACTGGCCGGACCAGCCGTGGGCAGCCCGGTCGGCGGCGAGGGCGCCGACGGCGGCGAGGCAGGCGAGGAAGCACAGCACGGCGATCAGCGACACCAGCCACGGTTCGCCGCCGCCGTCGCGCGGCAACAGGGACTCGCGGCGCATCAGCAGGCGGGAGATCATGCCGCGCCCCCGATCAATCGTCCGCCCTCGAGCCGGAGGATGGTGGCCCCCGACCGCTTCGCCAGAGCCTCGTCATGGCTGGCGATCAGCACCGTGGTCCCCAGCCGGTTCAGAGATTGAAAGAGTTTCAGCAGCCGTTCGCCCATCTTCGCGTCGACGCTGCCGGTCGGTTCGTCGGCCAGGATCAGGTCGGGCCTGGTGATCACGGCCCGGGCGATGGCCAGCCTCTGCTTCTCGCCGCCGGACAGGGCGGACGGCCGATCATCGAGCCGGTCCCCCAGCCCGACCCAGTCCAGAATCTCCTCGACATTGGCGGCATAGTCATCGCGCCGCCCGCCGGTCAGGCGCAGCGGCAGGGCGACGTTCTCGAACGCCGAAAGATGGTCCAGCAGGCGAAAATCCTGAAACACCACACCCATGCGCCGACGATAGGCCGGCAGGGCCCGGCGCGGGGCGGCGGTCGCGTCCTCACCGAACAGGTGCAGGCTTCCGGAGTCGGGTCGCTCGACCAGGGTCAGCAGCTTCATCAGGGTCGATTTTCCCGCGCCGGAGGGCCCGGTAAGGAAGTGGAAAGAGCCGGCTGGCAAGGTGAGGTTAACGTCCCGCAGCGCGCGGTGCGTCGCCGCATAGCCGAAGCCGACGCCCGAAAGGCGGACGGTGTCGGTCGCGGAGGCGGATTGTGTGGCGCGGCGGGGCTGGACGGGCATGAATTTGAATCAGGACGCGGTGCAAACCGCGACGGGAGGGGGCGAATAGCCTCGCAGTCAGCGCACATGATACTGACCTGCCCGTCCTGCGCCACCAGCTATTTCCCCCCCGATGAAGCGATCGGTCCGGGTGGCCGCACCGTGCGCTGCAAGACCTGTCAGCACACATGGCGCGCGACCCTGGACGAGCCGCTGGAGCTGTCGACCCCGCCGGTCGCGCCGGAGCCGGTCAGTTTCGGACGGCGCGACGAGCCCGAACCCGAATCGCTGGCCGAGACCCCGGCCCCCGAACTGCCCAAGGCCTTCCGCGCCCGGGCCGAACAGCAGCGCCGCCTGCGCCGGGCCGCGACCCATGGCGTGGTCTGGGCCGGCATCGCCTCGGGTTTCGCCGCGCTTCTGGGCTCGGCCTGGCTGTTCCGGGTCGAGGTGGTCGAAATGGCGCCGCGCGCGGCACAGGCCTACGCTGCGGTCGGCCTGACCGTGAACCCGACCGGCCTGGATTTCGAGGCGGTCAGCGCCAAACCCCTGCCCAACGACCCCGGCAAGGTGCTGGTGTCGGGCGCGCTGAGGAATGTGCGCGACAATGAGCGGATCGCCCCGCCTGTGCGGGTGGCCCTGCTGGACGCCGACGGTGCCGAGATCGGCCATGCGGTGGTGCGGATCGACGCCGCGCCGGTCCTGCCCGGCAAGGTCCAGGGCTTCGCCGTCGTCATTCCGGACCCGGGGGCCAAGGGCCAGGGCGTCGGCGTGGCCTTCGTGCTGGACGCGCCTCAAGCCCGACCGACCGCGCCCCGACCCGCCGCGAGCCCCGCCCATGCGCCGCCGGCGGGCGGGCCCGCGGCTCACCCGCCCGCCGCCCGGCCCCTTCCCACAGCCGACTCAGGGGGCCTGCGCCCAGCCCTTTCGCCCGGCGCGTCCGCGCCGCTGGACATGCAACCGGTCGACGCCGTGCCTGTGACGTCGGAGGCGCACGTGGACACACCGGGGGCCGAGGCGGTATCCGCCTCGCATGGCTGACGCTCCTCCCCCGGTTACCGGCACCCCCGCCGTCCTGCTGTCCGAAACCGAGGTCGCGCGCATCGTCGCCGAACTCGCCGCCCGCATCGCCCCGGTCATCGACGATGAGACGGTGGCGGCGGTGCTGCTGACCGGCGGCCTGTGGTTCGCCGCCGACCTGACCCGGGCCCTGTCGCGGGTCGGACGCCATGTCCGTTTCGACGCCCTGTGGCTGGCCTCCTACGGTGACGGGAAGGAAAGCCGGGGCCGGATCGACATCTACGCCCCCTTCCAGCGGCCGATCGCGGCGCGGCGCGTGCTGATCATCGACGATGTGTTCGACACCGGCCTGTCCCTGGCCGAGGCGGTGCGGATCGCGACCGAGGCGGGGGCAGCCGAGGTGCTGACCGTCGTCTTCGCCAAAAAGCCATGGCCCCTGCCGCGCGCGCCTGAGCCGGACTTCGTCGGCTGGGAGGCCCCGAACCGGTTCCTCGTCGGCTACGGGCTGGACCACGGTGGAAAATGGCGCGGATTGCCGGATATCTGCGCGTTGGACTGAGTGATTAGTCGATATTGATTAGTGATTGCGGGAGGCAATTCGCGCTCTGCCTGGGCCGCCAGCCTGAGCCATCAACCACTCATCACCAATCACCAATCACTTCCCAGCCACCCTGCGACCGGCTCCCGCGCCAGCATCTCGTCGTATGAGGGCCGCGCCCGCACCACAGCCCAGCGCTCGCCGTCGACCAGCACCTCGGGGACCAGCGGTCGAGAATTATACTCGCTGGCCAGCACCGCCCCATAGGCCCCCGCGCCCATGAAGGCGACCAGGTCGCCTGCCTCCATCTGCGGCAATGACCGGTCGCGGGCGAATATGTCGGTCGATTCGCAGATCGGGCCGACGACGTCATGGGGAACCGCGTCGCCGGGCCGCCGGCGCACCGGGACCAGATCGTGGAAGGCGTCGTACAGGGCCGGGCGCATCAGGTCGTTCATGCCGGCGTCCAGCACCAGGAAGCGGCGGCCGTCGCCGCGTTCGGTGATCTGGATCACACGGGCCAGAAGGATCCCGGCGTTGGCGGCCAGCAATCGACCGGGCTCGAACGCCGCCTCGACCTCCAGCCCGTCCAGCACCCGCGCGGCCGCAGCGACATAGGCCTCGATCGAGGGCAGGTCCGACTGGCCGTGATAGGGCACACCCAGGCCGCCGCCGAGGTCCAGCCGGGTTACCGGCAGACCCTGGGCGCGCAGGATCAGGGTCATCTCGCGCAGGGTCCGGAAGGCGGCCTCCAGCGGCGCCAGGGTGGTAATCTGGCTGCCGATATGACAGGCCAGGCCGACCGCGGTGACATGGGGCGACAGGGCGGCGCGGGCATAGAGGGCCAGGGCCTCGTCGATCGGCACGCCGAATTTGTCGGTCGCGCCGCCGGTGGTGATCCGGGCGTGGCCACCCGCGCCGACCGCCGGATTGACCCGGATGGCGATTTCAGGGGTCGCCAACGCTCGCGACGCGGTCGCTCGCGGCTTGACCGACGACGAGACTTCGATCAGCCGATCCAGCTCGACGGCGCTCTCGACATTGATCTGGCGCACGCCCGTCTCGATGGCAAAGGCCAGTTCGGCGTCGGTCTTGCCGACCCCGGAGAAGATGATCCGGTCGGCCGGGACGCCAGCCCTGAGCGCCCGCCGGATTTCGCCCGCCGACACGGTGTCGGCCCCGCAACCGAGCCGGGCCAGAGTCGCCAGTACCGACAGGTTGGAATTGGCCTTCACCGCGAAGGCGATCAAGGCTCCCGCCTCGCTGGGCCCGCCCAGCGCGCTACGGTGCCCGGCGACCGCATCGCGGAACAGACCGTAGTGCCGCGTCAGGGTCGCGGTGGAATAGACATAGGCTGGCGTGCCGACGGTCGCGGCCAGTGTTTCCAGCGAAACGCCCTCGGCCTGGAGTGCGCCGTCGACGACGTCGAAATGGTGCAAGGCCTAGCCCGGGCTGGAGCCCGAACCACCGTAGGGGCTGGAGCTCGGGCCGCCGTCGATCGGCATCTGACTGGGCGGGCGGTTTATCGTTGCGGGCTCGGGCAGGCCGGGCGCGCCGGCTCCGCGTTGGCTGCGCTCGGTCTGTTTGGCCGGCGGGGCGTCGAGGTCGGTCATGCGACCGCATCCAGCGGTGGACACGGCGATCAGGGCGGCGACGCCCGCGAAAAGCAGCTTTTTCATCCCAATCCCCTACGCGAGACGCGTCTTCCACTCGGCAATACGCGCGCGGACCTGTTCCGGCGCCGTGCCCCCGAAACTCTGGCGGCTGGCGCAAGAAGCCTCAGGGGTGAGCACCTTGTAAACCGCTTGCGTGATGCCCGGCTCCAGCGCCTGCAATTCGGTCAGCGGCAGTTGCGACAAATCCACGCCCAGGGCCTCGGCCCGCTTCACCGCCGCGCCCGTCACATGGTGCGCCTTGCGGAACGGCAGGTTCATCTCGCGGACCAGCCAGTCGGCCAGATCGGTGGCGGTCGAAAAGCCGGATCCGGCGGCTTCGCGCATCCGTTCGACGTTTGGCTGCAGGGCGGAGAGCATGGCCGTCATGGCCGCCAGCGCCAAGGCCAGGGCGTCGAAGGCCTCGAACACCGGCGGCTTGTCCTCCTGCATGTCCTTGGAATAGGCCAGTGGCAGGCCCTTCATCACCGTCGACAGGGCGACCAGCGAGCCCATGATCCGGCCCGTTTTGGCCCGGACCAGTTCGGCGGCGTCGGGATTGCGCTTCTGCGGCATGATCGACGAGCCGGTGGTCAGGTCGTCGGGCAGGGTCACAAAGCCGAACTGCGGCGTCATCCAGATCACGATCTCTTCGGCCAGCCGCGACAGATGGCCGGCGCAGATCGAGGCGGCGGCCAGGCTTTCGAGGGCGAAGTCGCGGTCGGAAACGGCGTCCAGCGAATTGCCCATCGGCCGGTCGAAGCCCAGCTCGGTCGCGGTCATGTGCCGGTCGATGGGGAAGGGCGAGCCGGCCAGGGCGGCGGCCCCCAGCGGACATTCGTTCATCCGGGCGCGGGCGTCGGCGAACCGGGCGGCGTCCCGGCCGAACATCTCGACATAGGCCATCAGATGGTGGCCGAAGGTCACCGGCTGGGCCGGCTGCAGATGGGTGAAGCCGGGCATCAGGTCGCCGGCGTGCTGTTCCGCGCGGACCAGCAGGGCCGACTGCAGCCCCCGTAGCTGCGCCACGGTCGCGTCGCAGGCCTCTCGCACCCACAGACGGAAATCGGTCGCCACCTGATCATTTCTGGACCGCGCCGTGTGCAGCCTGCCGGACGGTTCGCCGATCAGCTCGGCCAGCCGCGCCTCGACATTCATGTGGATGTCTTCGAACCGGTCGCGGAACGGGAAGGTCCCGTCGCGGATCTCGGCCTCGAGGACGTCCAGCCCGCCCAGTATGGCGTCGGCGTCCGCCCCGGTGATGATTTTCTGTGCCGCCAGCATGCGGCAATGGGCCCGCGATCCGGCCAGGTCCTGGGCCCACAGCCGCCGGTCCACGCCGATCGAAACGTTGATCGCCTGCATGATGTCGGCCGGTCGTGCCGAGAAGCGCCCGCCCCACATGTCTTGACCTTCCGGGTTCGGACAAGGCTTAAGTGACGCTTTAAGTGACGCTTGTGGTGGGGAAGGCTCGGTCATGAAGGGCTCGAAGACGGCGGGGATGGCGATCGCGGGCGCGCTGGTGATCGGCATGATCGTGGGCGCGGCCCTACTATACGCCAATCGCGACGCCTTCTTCAAAGCCGCGACGCCCGAGCCCGCCGCCAAGAGCGAACTGGCCCGCTTCGCCACAGGGTCGTTGACCCGGCTGGAGACGCCTGCCGCCATCCCGCCGGCCTCGGCCTATGTGTTCAAGACCCGCGAGGGTGCCGACGCGACCTTTGCCCAATTCCGCGGCAAGGTGGTGGTGGTCAATCTGTGGGCCATGTGGTGCGCGCCCTGCCGCACCGAGATGCCGACCCTGGCCCGCCTGGCCGAGGCCTATGCCGACAAGGATCTGGTGGTCCTGCCGATCAATGTCGACGCCACCGAGGACGGCCTGGCCGACGCCCGCAGCTTCATCGACGTGCACGAGCCCCTGCCGCTCTACAGCGACATGAAATTCCAGCTGCCGTTCCTGCTGCCGGGCGAGGGCAAGATGCCCCAGACGGTTATGCTGGACCGTCGGGGCCGCATCCGCGCGTATTTCTCCGGCGAGGCCGACTGGGCCAGCCCCGAAGCCCGCGCCCTCATGGACGCCCTGCTGGCGGAGCCGGAATCCTAGTGCGCTGACGGCGGCGACGCGGTCGCTGCCTGCTTGGGGGCGTCAGTTGCCCTTTTCGTCGGTCGCGGTCTCGGCCTTCTGGTTGTCAGCCCTCTGCGCCAGCTTGTCGGTGGCCTCGTCGATCTCCTGGGCCGCTTCGCTCGCGCCGGCAGCGATGGCCGAGCCGACCTGGGCGGCCTCTTCCTGGACGGCGTCACCGGCGTCGTCGGTCTTTTTCTCATCCGACGGCGAACAGGCGGCGGCCCCCAGCGCCAGGACTGCGACGGCGGCGAGCGTGATGGTCTGGATGCGCATGGCATATCCCCTTGGGCGTTGAACCTTGGCGGTAAACGCGGGGAGGCGCGACGGGTTGCGATGATGGTGGCTGGAGGCGGGCTCGAACCGCCGACCTGTGGGTTATGAATCCACCGCTCTAACCAGCTGAGCTACCCAGCCCCAAATGACGATCATGTCGCTTGAGTCCCGGCGGGAACTGGTCTGTCCGCCGGAAGAGGCGTGCCTATATAGACGGGTGGAGGCGGATTCAAGCCGCCTTGTCCGGCTGCCACGCCGGGGCGATGCGTCGCATACGGGTGACTCGACCGGGGCAGAACGGCTAGGCTCGTCTCGTCCTTCGTCCGTCGTCCGATTCACAGGGTTTTCAATGCGTCTGCTCGCCCTCGCCGTCTCCGTTTCCGCCATCACCCTCGCCGCCGCCTGCGGGGCCAACGGTCAGGACCAGGTCCAGCCCGGCGATCCGGTCGAGACCCGCCCCGCCAATGCCGCGAGCCAGCAGCCCGCCTTCGCCGGCCAGACCCGGGCACCGTCCGTGCGCACCGAGGTCGTGCTGGCGCATACGGTGGTGGCCTCGGGGCTGGTGGAGCCCTGGGGTCTCGCCCTGCTGCCCGACGGCCGCTGGCTGGTGACGGAACGGCCCGGGCGGCTGCGCATCATCACCGCTGCGGGTGCGGTGGGAGAGCCGATCACGGGCCTGCCCGCCGTCGATCCGAGGGGGCAGGGCGGCCTGCTGGATGTGGTGGTCGGTCCGACCTTCGGCCAGGACCGGATGATCTACTGGAGCTATGCCGAACCGCGAGAAGGTGGAAACGCCACCTCCGTCGCACGCGGCGTCCTGTCGGCGGACGGGGCCTCGGTCGAGAGTGTCCAGGTCATCTTCCGCGCCCTGCCCGTCTATGACGGTGACAAGCATTTCGGCTCGGCCCTGGCCTTTGCGCCCGACGGCAAGCTGTTCATCACCCTCGGCGAGCGGTCCGACACGCCGATGCGGCCCCAGGCCCAGGACCTCGGTTCGCACATGGGCAAGACCATCCGCATCAATGCCGACGGCACGGTTCCCGGCGACAATCCCTTCGTCGGCCGCGCCGGTGCCCTGCCGGAGATCTGGTCGCTGGGTCACCGCAACGCCCAGGGCATCGCCATCGCCGGCGACGGGGCCGTCTGGACGGTCGAACACGGCACGCGCGGCGGGGACGAGGTCAATCTGGACCGGGCGGGGCTGAACTATGGCTGGCCCGATGTCACCTATGGCGTCGAATACCGCGGCACGCCGATCAATGGCGGTTTGACGGCGGGCGAGGGCACCGAGCAGCCGACCTATTATTGGGATCCGTCGATCGCCCCGGGCGGCATGGCCCTCTATGACGGGGCCATGTTCCCCGGCTGGCGCGGCGATCTGCTGGTCGCCGCCCTCAAGGACAAACACATCGCCCGGCTGGTGCTCGCGGGCAATCGCGTCGTCGGCGAGGAGCGGCTGCTGACCGACCTCGGCGAGCGGGTCCGCGACGTGGCCGTGGGACCGGACGGCGCGGTCTGGGTAGTGACCGATGAGCCGGACGGGAAATTGGTGCGGCTGGCGGCGACGAACTGATCAATCCCGCAACAGTTCGTTGACGCCCGTCTTGGCCCGGGTCTGGGCGTCCACCCGTTTGACGATCACGGCGCAATACAGACCTGGCCCGCCGTTCGGGTCGGGCAGGTTGCCGGGCACGACCACACTGTAAGCCGGCACCTCGCCCCGGAACACTTCTCCCGTCGCCCGGTCGACGATCTTGGTCGAGCCCGACAGATAGACGCCCATGGCCAGGACCGCGCCCTCGCGGACGATGACGCCCTCGGCGACCTCGGCGCGGGCCCCGATGAAACAGCCGTCCTCAATGATGGTGGGATTGGCCTGCAACGGCTCCAGCACGCCGCCGATCCCGGCCCCGCCAGAGATGTGGACGTTCTTGCCGATCTGGGCGCAGGAGCCGACCGTGGCCCAGCCGTCGATCATCGATCCTTCGTCGACATAGGCGCCGATGTTCACGAAACTGGGCATCAGCACGACGTTGCGGCCGATGAAGGCTCCCTGGCGCACGATCGATCCGGGCACGGAGCGGAAGCCGGCGGCCTGATAGTCGGCGGCGGTCCAGTGGCCGAATTTGCTCGGGACCTTGTCCCACCATGGGCCGACGCCCGGGGCAGGCGAGGTCGAACCCCGGTCTCCGCCGCGCATGATCTCGTTTTCGTTGAGCCGGAACGACAGCAGCACCGCCTTCTTCAGCCACTGATGCGTGGTCCAGACGCCGTCCGCCCCGCGCGAGGCGACGCGGGCCTGGCCCGAATCCAGCAGAGCCAGCGACTGCTCGACCGACCGGCGCACCTCGCCGTGGGTGTGGGCCGAAACGTTGGCGCGGTCCTCCCAAGCGGACTCGATGACCGGTTCCAGCCGGGCGGGATCGAAGGGGGCGGAGGCGGTCATGCGGCATCCTGCAATGAATAGGGGGTCAGAAAATCCACCAGATCGGGCGCGACATGGTCGATCCAAGGACCGATCTCGTGGCCGTGGCCGTCGCCGATCAGCACCGTACTCATGCCCAGGGCCTTGGCGGGCTCCAGATTGCGCGGCGTGTCCTCGAAGAAGACCGCCGCATGCGGATCGATGTCGAAGGCTGCCAGAAAGCGCCGGAAGGTGGCCGGCGCGGGCTTGGGAACCAGATCCATATCCTCGATGGCGAAGACGCCGTCGAACCGGTCGGCGATCCCGATCCGCGCCAGAACGCGGCCGGCGTGAAAGCGGGCACCGTTGGTCAGCACGTATTTCCGGCCCGGCAGGCCGGCCAGCAGGTCGGCCAGACGCGGGTTCGGTTCCAGCCCGTCCAGCGGCACATCGTGCACGTCGCGCAGGAAATGGTCCGGATC
>Ga0105047_10017890_pt1 | contig 11017 bp, 7 predicted proteins | sample MAT04_FD_78384 | JGI IMG/M metagenome (GOLD analysis project Ga0105047, IMG submission 78384) | Freshwater microbial communities from Lake Fryxell liftoff mats and glacier meltwater in Antarctica - MAT-04 (megahit assembly) | ecosystem: Environmental > Aquatic > Freshwater > Ice > Liftoff...
GAAGTGCAGGTTGCCGTCCTGGTCGATGTCGTGGGTGCGGACGATATTGGGGTGGTCGAGCGCGGCGGCGGCGCGGGCTTCGCGGTAGAACCGGCCGAGTGCGGCGGGCTCTTCCGCTTTGGCGGGGGGCAGCACCTTGATAGCGACCCGGCGGCGCATGTACATGTGCTCGCACAGGAACACCTGGCCCATGCCGCCGAAGCCGATGCGCTCGAGGAGCTTGTATTTGCCGATGGTAAAGCCCCGCCACTTGCCCATCATAAATTGTTCGGCCTGGAAGTAAGTCAGAACGCCCTCGCGGACGAGAGTGCCGGCCATCTTCTTGACATCGGTGGGCAGCGTCCCTGCTGTGCGGTGTCTGTCGAGCCACGCTTCGAGTTTGGGCTCGTCGATCATCGCGCTTTTGCGGATGAGTTTGAACAGGTCGTCAATTGATGCGGGTGCAGCCATCGTCAGCCCTTAGCCCCTGGGAGGCACGTCCGAAGGTGAGGACGAAAATCGGGGAAGGGCGAGACCTTCCGGCGAATCAGTCCGGGTTTCTAAAGGATAATATAATCTACCGTTGAGAAAGTGCGAATCATTCCGAAGGGATCGTCCGGTTTCTCTTTCTTTTCCGGTCGGTCGCATCGCGCCGGTCGCCAGGAAAGTGGGAACGCCCCGCCGCGAGAACAGACGCGCGGGACGTCGTGGGTCGAGTCGAACCGGGGGGCGAGTCAACCGAACTGGAGGAGGAGATTCCAGGGGAGATCGCCCTCGAACTGGCAACCGACTTCGAAGTAATCGCCGACTTCGCGGCAATTGCGGATAATGACCGTAACCCAGGGGGTATTGTCGGGGGCGTGCTGGGGCCGAACCTGAACGCGCCCGCCGGTCGGCAGCGGTTTCTGGACCGCGACGCGCAATCCGCCGCTCGAACGGTCGAGGACGAACCCCTCGGCCATTTTGCGGGAATCTTTGGGGTCGGCGATCTGGATCGGTGTGGGGAGTCCGCCGCGGCGCATGGTACGACGGCGTTCGTCGGCGCGGGTCATTTCCCGCTCGGAAAACGTCGCAGGAGGGGCGACCGCCTGGAACGCGCTGTAGCGGGTTTCGACGAGCGGCGCGCGAAAGCGGGCGCGACCCCAGAACAGGGCTCCGAGGACGATCGAAATCACCCCGGCGAGACCCGCCCAGACGATGGGATCGGACAAAGACAGATTATTGAGGAACTGAGTCAAAGATTGCATGACGCCTCGAGGCCTCGTCGTTCGGAAATCGGGGCATCTTATTATTGGACGTTTCGGTCCGGATAGCAAGCAGGATTCCGAATGTGCGTAAAATGCGTACCCGGTTACGCGGCGTTCGACTCGTGGTCGCGCCCGAACTTGTGGCCGCCGAGCACCCCGCGACGCGCACCGCGGACGAATGCGATCATCTCGGCGACCGCCGGGATGTGCCCGAGTTCGCGTTCGATCCGGGCGATTGCGATCGACAGCATCAGCCCGCTGCGGTAGATGATATGGAACGCTTTGCGGACCGCGTTGATCTGGTCCGAAGGGATACCGGCCCGGCGCATGCCGATGATGTTGACGCCGACCACGCAGTTCGTTTCCTGGATGATGGTGAATGGGATCAGGTCGCGGGTCATTCCCGACTGGCCGCCGACCATCGACAGTCGCCCGATCTGGGTGAACTGATGGATCGAGGAGTTCCCCGACATGAACACCCGGTCCTGCAACACCGCGTGCCCCGCGACCAGCGCGTGGTTGGCGAGAATGCAGTGATCGCCGACGATGGCATCGTGCCCGATGTGGACACCCGACATCATAAAGTTGTGGCTGCCGACGACGGTTTCGCCCGACGCAGTCGTCCCGCGATGGATGGTGACGTGCTCGCGGAAGGTGTTGAAATCGCCGATGACCGTGCGCGTGGGCTCGCCTTTGTATTGCATGTGCTGGAGGCGATCGCCGATGGTGGCCCCGGAGGAGACATCGTTGCCCTCGCCCATCACGAGCGGGCCTATCAAATGGGCGAAGGGGCGGATGATACACCCGGCACCGACGGTAACGGCCCCTTCGATAACGACCATCGGTCCGACTTCGACCCCTTCGCCGATAACGGCTTCGGGTGAAATTACGGCCGAGGGGTGAATCCGGGCGGTTGCAGCGACAGGCATGGAATTCCTTTCCGCACAAACGCGGGCCAATAACCGGAACATCCTGTTCGAGTCATTCGATACATACATACTCTTTTATCGTCGCGACTGTAAAGCCCGGTTTCGTCGAAACCCCCCTCGCCGACGGATCCCCCGGAGGATCGCCCGCATTACCCCACCTTCGCCCGCGTTCCGGACCTTGAATCGTCCGCCGCAACCCGGACAATACCCGGATCGCCGCGACCCCGTCCCTCTTCCCTGGACACCCTCCGATGCTCCGATTCCTCAGCGCACTCCTTCTGACCCTGTCCGTCGTGCCGCAGTCGTCCGCCCAGGACATGCCGCTGTCCGAGATCATCAAACCCGGCGAGGGGTTCAAAAAGATCGACTCGCTGTTCGGACTGATCGGCGGCATGGCCACCGACAGTAAGGGCGAAGTGTACGTCTCCGATGCGAAAAACATGACCGTGCGGCGGATCGACCACCAGAACGAACCGCACCCGTTCGCGGACACCGGTTTCCCGACCTTCGGGATCGCCTTTTCGACCGCCGATGTCCTGTACGGTACGCAACCCGAGAAGGGGCGGATCGTCCGCTACTCCGCCGACGGCGCGGAATCGCCGTTCGCCGAGGGACTCAAAGAGAGCCTGCACATCGCGTTCTCGCCCAAAGGTGCGCTCTATGCGGTCGATGCCAAACACTCCGACAAGGGTGCGGCGGTCGTCGCTGTCTCCGCCGAAGGCAAACTCTCGGCCACGCCATTTCCCAAAGGCGAAAAGCTCGCGGGTCTGGTGTTCTGGAACGAAGGCACGTTCGTCGCCCTGGCGAGCGAAGCCGACCGATTCCTGCTCGCCGCGCGCGTGGAAGCCGACGGCTCGACGGGGACGTACGACCGCTATTACGCACTGCGCACCCGACCTTCGGAAAAGGGCTGCGCGACGAGCGCCCTGACGACTGACGACCGGGGCCGCGTGTACGCGGCGACCTCGCTGGGCATCCAGGTGTTCGACCCGACCGGGCGGTTGTGCGGCGTGCTGCCGAACCCCTCCCCCGGTAAGAAGATCACCGCACTCGCGTTCGGCGGTGCCGCGCGGGACCGACTCCTGATCGCCTGCGAAAACGAAGTCTGGCATCGCCAGATGCTCGCCAAAGGGGCCTCGGCGGCTCCGAAAAAATGACCCGTCGAAGGTGCGTTCCGGCGAATTCCTCGCGCCCTTCGGCGCGAGATCCTCAATCTCGAAGGCTTTCCATGAATCCGTTGCGTTGTCTTTCGGTCGCATTGATGTCGGCGGCGTGCTCGTTCGCCGCCGACCCGATCGCCCATTCGTTCCTCGCCACCGGCGGCGAGACGTTCATCCTCGACGGCACCGGCAAGACCGTGTGGAAGTACGACCATTCGTCGCGCGACGGCTGGGTGCTGCCCAACGGCAACGTCCTCCTCGCGCTCTCTCGCAGCAAAGCCTGGCCGGGCGGCGCGGTCGTCGAAGTCACCCGCGAGAATAAAATCGTCTTCGAGTACAAAGGCACGCAATCCGAGGTCAACACCGCACAACCCCTCGAAAACGGCAACGTCCTTTTGACCGAAGCCGGTGCGAAACCGCGACTGCTCGAAGTGTCCCGAGACGGTAAAATCGTCGTCGATATGGCGATCGCCGCTCAGACCAAAGATCATCACCTCCAGACGCGCATGAGTCGAAAGCTGGCGAACGGCAATTATCTCGTCCCGCAGTTACTCGACCGCGTGGTGAGGGAATACACCCCGCAGGGCAAAGTGGTTTGGGAGGTAAAGACTCCGAACATGCCCTTTACCGCGATCCGCCTCGCGGACGGGCACACGCTCATCGGCTGCACGCTGGGCAATCTGGTCATCGAAGTCGATGCCGACGGCAAAACCGTCTGGCAGGTCACCAACGACGATCTCGAAGGCAAGCCGATCAACGATGCGTGTGGGGTGCAGCGACTGAGCAACGGGAATACGGCGATCGCCTCGCATCATGCGTCGAGCGGGCAGATCAAGCTGACGGAAGTGAATCGGGACAAGAAAATCGTCTGGACCCACACCGACAAACGCAACTCGGGCATCCACCACTTCCAGATCCTGGACACCGATGGGAAGCCGGAAGCGAAGGCTCAGAAATAGCGATCGGTGAAGATCGGGGCAGAGGCCGGAGGCTATCTTTCCGGAAGTATGAATTGACGGAACCCGTTTGCCTGCAGGAGGTCACTCTCGCAGGCAAACGGGTTCCAGCTTCAACCGCGACTCCGTCAAACCCCTTCGGGTTCTTCCTCTTCTTCGTCGAGGTCTTCGTCGTCATCGACATCGTCGAGGTCGTCTTCTTCGTCGTCATCGAAGTCGTCGTCTTCGTCGTCGAAATCGTCGTCGTCGAAGTCGTCGTCATCGAAGTCGTCGTCGTCCTCGAAATCGTCGTCGTCGTCGTCGAGGTCGTCGTCCTCGTCGGCATCGGTATCTTCGGCTTCATCGACCGCGCGAATGGTATCGGGGGCGAGGCCCGGTCGGCTCGGGACCGACGCGAAGTCCTCTTCCTCTACGGTCCATTCCAACAGTTTAACCAGGACCATTTCCAGTTCCTCAGGTACAGACTGGCCACTCGCGTGGCCGATACGGTTTTCCCCCGGGAGGATACCCGGCGGGAATATACAGTGCAACCGCGTTCGGTTCGTTCCGCTCGCGGGTGTCAGTCGGTTCGATTCGGTCGTCCGTCCTGGCGACATATCCGCCGACGAGACCGACGGTTAGAGTTCCCGCCGCCCGTCGGAGCGTCTCTGCTTCTTAGAGATCCCCGGCGGTCCCGTCAAGGTTCGCCGCGGACTCAGTCAATCTTCATATTCGCCCCGCCCCGGTTTGTCCCGATCCGCCCCGCGACGATACCCCGTTCGACCTGCCGTTACAAGGGTCAACCCGTCCCGAAAAATCTTTCCACGAGCGCGACCGACTCCGGTGAAAATCGCCCTTGCGGGGATCCTCACCGGAGTCGGTCGCAGATCGATTTTTACGTCGCTCGCCGGTTCCCGGCGCGTCTTAGCGGAAGCGGATGATCGCCATGATACTGGCGAACGTCGAGTTGTATACACTCGACCGCGTCACTCCGACATCCGCCGCGAGCGTCAGGTAGCTCGTCGGCTCGTACGTCGCCAGTGCCCGGAGGTTGTGGTACGTTACGATGTTGTCGTCCGACCCCAGCCCGTACTGGACCGAGTACCAGCACTGATTCGAGTGGAGGAAGTAGTCCCGGCTCAACCAGTGCCAGAACTCCGCCCGGACTTCCCCGTAGCTGAACGACGATGGCGCGAAGTACGGGTGAATCGCCCCCCGCGTGTTCCTCGGCCCGAAGATCGGGGCGTTGGCCGCCCTACCGTCCGCGAACACCGTCTGGTCCGAGTATCCGTCGAACGTATACCGGGCACCGATCGTCAACTGCTTCGGCGCGAGCGTCAGGTTGACCCGCGAAAACAGCTCGACGTGGTTCCAGTCGTTGCTGTCCGAGTATCGACCGTAGCGGTACAGCCCCCCCATCGTCCAGGTCCGCGTCGGCTGGAGTTCCGCACCGAGGTACACCCCGTAGCGGAAGATGTCCTGCCGCATCGACTCGCCGTTCTCCACGACGTTTTCGAGGTAGGCCCCCGCCCGCGTCGTGATCGACGATTCCGGGTTGTAGGTCGCCCCGACATCGAACGTCGGTCGCGTCCGGATGCGATCCTCGTACTGTTCGACCGCGACCTGCCCGTACGCCACGACCCGATTCTCCAGGAACTTCGCGGAGTAGCGGAAGTAAGGGGAGTTGCCGTCGAGCGATTGGTCGTCGAGCGGCTTGTAGTTCAACCGCATGTACCCGAGTTCGATGTATTCGTTTTCGTCGCCGTACGGGAGCACCACCCCGAGTTGCGCGCGATGCCGGTCGATCGAGGCCAGTCCGTCGCGGCCTCGCTGCCGGAAGTAGTTGTAGCTCGACCGGATCTGCGGAGCCAGTTCCGCCGAGGCCCGTTCCGAGGCGACCATCGATTCCCGATGGCTCGGATCGACCGCGAGCGTCTGACTGTACAGGGCCAGTTCCGCCCGCGTCAACTTCAGAGCCCCGAGGACCTGACCCTGATCGAACAGCGTCTCGGTGTTGGTCGGCTCGTAGCGGTTGATCCACTCGTACGCGGTCAGTGCCTCGTAGTTGCGGATATCCTTGATCTCCTTCGCGTCGCGTTCCCCGGCGAAGGCCGCGTGTTCGGCGGTCTTCGCGTCGTAATCGCAGATCAACCGCTGGAGGGCCATCCGAGCTTCCTCGTCGGGGAGCGAACCCTTCAGGCGTTCCAGGTCGCGGCGGGCCGCCGGGCCGGGAACCACATTCTGGGCGTACGCGCCGAGGGTCGGCAGCAGTCCGGGGGCCTTCGTCACCAACTCGGTGAGCTGGGTCTGGAGTTGCTCGTCGGGGGTCGGCGTGAGCAGTTGGTTGTACTGCGACCGCGACCCCGAATACTGCTTGTCCGAATACAGCACCCGAGCCCGTTCCCTCTGGGGGATCGTGTAGTCGGGGTCGATCGCGATCAACTGGTCGTACTGCACGGTCGCCTTGCGGTAGTTCTGGGCGATCGCAAAGCACCGGGCCATCGCCAGATGACCCCTCACGTTGGTCGGCGACATCGTCAGGATATTCTGACAGGTATCGAAGCAATCGGCCGGTCGGCCGGTCATCCGGGCGAGTCGCTGTTGCGAATCGACGAGGCGAATCAGTGCGGCGAGGTTGTTCGGGTCGATCCGCAGGATGCCCGTCATGATTTCGATCACGCGGGTATCGTCGTTGTCGGCATAGAACAGGTCCGCGAGCAGCATGCGGTTGCGGGTATCGCCCCCGGTCGCACTGGTGATGCAACTGATGAGCTGCGCGGATCGTTCGGCGTTGCCGAGCCGTTCGGAAGCGCGAGCCAGTCCGTAATACGCGGTCGGGGTTCGACCGATCGGTCGGGCGAGTGCGACCTCGAACTCGCGGGCGGCCTGAAGGTTGCGGTTCGAGTCGAGCAGAGCGCGACCCAGAGCCAGTCGGACCACCGTGCCCATCCACTCGGAGCGCGGGTTACTCGACAGGTACGCCTGGGCGAGTGCCACCGACTGATCGGGCTGACCGTTTTTGGAGAAGATCCTCGTGAGCGACGCGACCGCGTTGGGGTCGGTCGGGTCTTCGGTGAGGATCAGTTTGCTGACCTCGATCGCCTCGGGGTACTTGCGCTGGTTGGCGAGTGCGTTGGCGAACGCGATGCGGCCTGCCGTCCGACGCGCCCCACCGGCGGGATCTTGGCGAACTCGGCCTTGGCCTTTTCCCACTCCCCCATGTAGTCGAACAGCTTGCCGAGGCGGAAGCGGGTTTCGTGGTCGGTTTCGCAGCGCCGCAGCATATCGCGGTAGATCTGGCGGGCTTCGATGTACTCGCCGACCGACTCGTGGTACGCCGCGTACGCCAGCAGGTAATCCCGCTGGAGGCTGGCGACCGGGATGAAGCTGTCGAGGATGCGCCGGGCCTGTGCGGGCTGGAGCAGTTCGATGTAGACGGTCGCCATACCGATGAGCGCGAGCCCGTTGGAGCCTTCGACGATCAGCACCTGGTTGTAAACCTGACCGGCTAACTCGAACTCGTTTTGTTCGAGCAGGATTTTGCCCAGGGTCAGTCGCAGGCCGACGTTCTGGGGTTCCCGGCCGGCGAGTTCCGTGATGGCTTCCATCGCCAGTCGGCGTTCGCCGATGCGGGAGTAGGCCCGGACGATGCTGGCGATCACCTCGGCCTGTTCGGCGGGCGTGCCGACGGCCTTTTCCCGCTGACGCAGCAGGAACGGCAGGGCATCCGCGACCCGTTCGAGGTCGAGCAGGAGCGAACCCAGAGCGCGAGGGACGTTGGGCGAGTCCGGGCGGAACCCCGACAGGAAGTCGTTGTAGACCCGGTTCGCCGACGGCATGTCGTTGACGAGTGTGTATGCCCGAGCCAGCCGAACCGCGACTTCCGGATTGCGTCGGCTCAACTCGAACACCTGGCGGAACACCTCGATCGCCTGGGTGTACTCCTGAGCGATGACGTACACGTCGCCGAGTTCGACCGCGTAGCGGAGGAACTTCGAGCGGGCCTCGGTTTCGGCTGCGGTGGGGGCTGCGGCCGAACGCAGGTTGGCTTTGATCGCGACGCGGTTGACCGCTTCGATGTAAAACGGCAGGGCGCGACGGACCTGGTTGGTGGTCACCAGGATACCGGCGTACTCGTACAGCGCGTCGGACAGGTCGAGGTCCGGATCCTGCTTGTCGCGTAAAAGCTCGAAGTATTGCTCGAACAGTTGCACGCCTTCGTCGAAGCGGCGCAGGCGGACCGCAGCGCGGGCGGAGTCCAGCAGCAAACCGGCGCGTACCTTTTCGGTGGCACTGAGCACCTTCGGGCCGGGCGCGTCCTTTTTGGGGGTCGCCGGGTTCGCGGGGGTCGGGTTGGTGCGGATGTCCTCGATGTCGGTCCCGACCCCGGCATCGAGTTTGCGAGCCGGGGGCAGCGTCGGCTGTTCGACGACGGGTGCGGTCCCCTTCGGAGCGATCGCTTCCTGCGGGGCGCGAGGCAGTCCGACATTGCGAACCGGGTTCGAGCGCGGGATCGCGGGCATCTCCATCGCCGGTTTCGGGACGACGGGGATCGATTCCGGCTGCGGTGGCACGACCGTCGGCAGTTTGGGGAGAGGAGCCGGGGCGACGGGATCGAGATCGACCGGGAGCATCGATACGGGAGGCACGGCCGGGGCGGGTCCGCCGACGAGGGGCGGGGCGACCGGTTCGACGACGGGCGGAGCGGTGACCATCAGGGGTCGTTCGCCTTCGACCTGCATGTGGGCGACCGGTGTCGCGGTCCGGTTGGAGCGATACTGGTCGAGGACGACGCGCATCTTCTGGGAGACCCCAGCCCCCTTCGAGGTCCCCTGGGGGAGGACGACGACCTCGGGCAGACTCGCGGGGGCGTTCGACTTCGTCGCCCCGACGGGGGTCTGGAAGGGGTCCTCATCCGCGTCGGTAAACGGTACGACGGCGGGTGCGAGCGGGGCGGCGGGGGGAGTGGGGAGTGGAGCGGACCAGCCGTCGCGGCCGACGGGCTGCCACGGGTCGGCGGTTTGGGTGGGGACGGGGGCGGCATCGCGGAGAGGACTTCCATCGGCGATGCGGATCTGCCCGGTGAAGGCGAGCCACGAGCCGGTGAACGTCAGAGCCAGTCCGGCCCAGGAGTACCATTTGCAGGCCGCTCGTGCGTACAGCGGGCGCGGTTCGCCGGTCGGGTGAGGAGTATTCTGGTTCATACCGTCCTTCGCATCCTTGTTAACTGACAACGGCTTACCGCGAAGTTGCCGCCCGTTCAGCCGCTCGAGCCCGGTCGGACCCCATACAGACAGAACAGGCCGCCCGATCGACACCGATGAGCGCGACCGGAGCAATCCGGACAGAAGTTAAAATCGGCCTTTCGGACACCCCCCATGAGCCAAACTGCTCCCGCTCGCCCGGTTTACCCCAGCCGTCCCGAATCGAATGCGGGGATTGAGGTCGAATAATGCCGACCCGGCAAGCTACGACCGCGACATCCGATCGGTCCGTCAAAATCGACAGAGCCGACACAATCGCTCCCTAACCACCGATCGTCCCGATCCGTGCGTCGAGAAAATTCGTCGAATCCGACGAATCCTGTGCTAGACTCGTTCCAACATTCGCAAAAGTGAGGTCCGACATTAACGGCCCCGACACCCGCCCGGTCCGCCGGGTCACCGCGATAGCATCCGCCGAGAGTGGGGTCCGTTCGTGTCTCACCGAATCACTCTTCAACCCGGTGTCGAACCGTTCCCAGGCGTACGACTCGTCCAACTCCGGGGGCGCGGGGGATTCGCGGAAGTCTGGGAGGCGAGTTGCGACAGTGGCGGATCGATCGCCATCAAGTTCATGACCAGCGACAAATCTTCCTCGACCGCGCGAGAGATCAAATGCCTCACCGCGATGAGCGCGCTGTCGCACCCCGGACTCATGAGTATCCAGCGGATCTGCTCGATCCCCGGTTACGTCGTGGTGGTGATGGAACTCGCCGAAGGCAGTATGCTCGAGTACATGGACGTGTGGTTCGCCGAGTACCGCCGCTCGATCGATGCCCAGGTGCTGTTGAATTACTTCCGCCCGGTGGCCGCCGCGCTCGACTACCTCAACGCCCGCCAGCACTCGCGCGACAACCGCTGGGTCGGCTACCAGCACTGCGACATCAAACCCTCCAATCTGCTCCTGGTGGACGACCGCCTGAAGGTCGCGGACTTCGGCCTCGTGACTCCGACGACCGCGTCTCTGACCCCGTGCCAGAAGGCGGGCACGCTGGACTTCACTCCGCCGGAGATGCACCGGGGGATGCTTTCGGACCGGAGCGATCAATACAGTCTGGCGGTGAGTTACTACTTCCTGCGCTGCGGGTGGCTGCCGTTCCCCGCGCCCCCGGCGAACTTCGTGCGCTCGATGAGCTACCGCCGCCCGAGCCCGAACCTTTCGCACATCTCCGGCGAGGAAGCGGTCATTCTGGAACGAGCCCTGGACATCGCACCGGAGCGGCGCTGGGAGTCGTGTTCGGCGTTTCTCGACCGACTCTGCGAAGTCGTGAATCTGCACACCGAGGAAGGCAGCCACGCCGAAATGGCCCTCGGCTCGGGGTGGTGATACCGGCGGCGGGCACGGTCGCGCCAACGACCCGGCGAGCCCCCGAACCCGGGGTTTTCACCCCGGGCTATTATGTCCCCGCCCCTTTGGGGCTCTCCGCCCGGAGCCAAAACACTCCCTTCGCGCCGCCCGATGGCGTTCGATTTCGGTGAGCCCCAAAGGGGCGGGGACATAATAGC
>Ga0105047_10017891_pt1 | contig 11016 bp, 9 predicted proteins | sample MAT04_FD_78384 | JGI IMG/M metagenome (GOLD analysis project Ga0105047, IMG submission 78384) | Freshwater microbial communities from Lake Fryxell liftoff mats and glacier meltwater in Antarctica - MAT-04 (megahit assembly) | ecosystem: Environmental > Aquatic > Freshwater > Ice > Liftoff...
CGCTCCTGCTTACGCCGCCCTCGCTGTCCCGCCCTCAATTATCGTGAACGGCTCGCCATCAACTACCGCGCTCACGCTCAGACTTGAAAACGACGGATGCACGCGGGTGGCCTCATCCCTCCGGCACGGAGCCGGAGGGTATCCGCACTCCGTTAGACTTTCACCGCGAACAGTTCTTCGTGCAGGGATCCGTCCGCGACCTTGTTGACCGTTCCGGTCATGCGAATGGCGAAGTCAGGGCCGATCACGATGCCAATCTGACCGCCGGGCATGTGTACGGTCACCTCGGTATCGATCAGACCGAGTTTGTGGGCGACAGCGGCGGATGCGCTTGAACTGCTTCCCGATGCCAGCGTGTAGCCCGCGCCTCGCTCCCAGATCTCGATCCGAATATTCTTGCGATCCAAGATCTGCAGGAACTGCACATTGGTCTTCTTCGGAAACAGAGGGTGTACTTCGAGGTCTGGACCATACTGCCGAGCCAACGATTCGGACACTTCGGGAAGCCGTATGACGCAGTGAGGGTTGCCGATGGTGGCCGCACAGAAGACGAAATCACGGTCTTGGATGTGCACGGTTTCATTCAGCACCTCCCTTTCCTTTCCAGTCACCGGAATCCGGGCGCTGGAGAAGCTGACCTGGCCCATGTCCACCGTGATCAGACGACCCGATTCTTTGATCTCCGAGTGGACCACTCCGCCAGGAGTCTCCACGGTAAAGACCGCTTCCTTGACCAGACCCAGATCCCACAAATAGCGGGAAAAAATACGCAGCCCGTTGCCGGATTTTTCAGCCTCTGAACCATCCGGATTGAAGATCCGGAGCCCAAATTGACCCTTCGTCGATGGCAGCGGGCCCCACAGAATGCCGTCCGATCCTGCACCGAAATTGCGGTGGCAGATCGCGCGGATTTGCTCCGTGGAGGGGACTTTCCAAGTCGGAAAGTCTTTGGGGTCGAGGACCAAGTAATCGTTGCCGAGGGCGTGATATTTCGCGAAACGCATGGAAACCTCGGAACGATGCGGCTCCGCCGCGACGAATAAAGCCGATTCGATGACCGGATATTGTCCTCCTCGCGTACCCCCGTCGTCCGTCGACGCCTGTTCTGGGAGTTAGGACGCTGCGTCCGCGGTGCCTGCCCGTTGAGATTCCGCGGGCTCACTCGGCGTTTCACCGCGATAGCCGAAGAGCTTGCGTTTCTTGATCGCGGTCGCGACGGGTTCCGGAACCATGCGCTCCCACGACGGATCCTGGCTTTTGATCCGCTGGAGCACGTCCCGGGAGAAGACGTTGAGGATCTCACGGTCGAAACCGACGATGCAATCGATGTAGTGGTTTTCGAGGAGGTGTGCGTAAAGATTCCGCAGGTGGTCCGAAACCTGAAGATTCTTGGCCGTGATCAACACACTCGATGCGAAAGCGGTGAGCGCCCCGGCATCGTGGCCGGATGACGGATGAGGGGCTTGGGTCGGTCTTCCGGCGGCGATATAGCGCTCATAAGCACCCTGCTGCATCGGGTAAATGTAGAGCTTGACCGCGTTTCGGAACAGTCGTCCGAACGCCTCGAGAATGCCGCCTTCGAGATGCTCGTAGTACTTCTCGTTGAAGACTTCCAAGAGGTTGTTGATGCCCATGGGCACTCCGATCATTTCCTTCGTGTAGCGACGGAAGTAGGAAGTGAGGCGGAAGTATTCGGAGTAGTTCGAAATCAGCACATTCAGGCCGATGTCGCCGAGGAGATCGACGCGGGAGAGGAAGTCTTGGGCGTCGAGATCGCCACCGGCGAGCAGGTTGTTCATCGTGATCTCCATGAGCACGATGGTCTCCTTTCCTTTGACCAGCGGTTCTTGGACGAATTGAGCGCAGGCGCAGTTGAGCATGTCGACGTTGACGTGGGTCACCGGTCGAAAACTGCCACGCTCAACGAGAATCGCCTTCTTGTAGAGCACTTCGGACGGTTGGAGAACATCGCCGCCGGGCCCGAACATGACGGCGTTCGTCAGGCCGAACTCAACGAGGTGGAGCGAGGTCAGGCGGTTATCGACCGATTTGAAGGCCGGACCGCTGAACTTGAGCATATCCACCTCGATCCGGTCAGCGCCGACATTGTCCGAAAGCGACTGAATGAGCTTTTTCAGATCATCCCGGTAATAGAAGGCCCCGTAGATCAGATTTAACCCGACAATTCCGAGCGCCTGTTGTTGGAGTACATTCTCCTTATCCCACATGCGGACGTGCATAAGGATCTGGCTGGGATCGCCGTTCGGCTCCGTCTGAAACCGGATACCCATCCAACCATGGCATTCGTTGTTCCCCTTGAAGCTCTTCGCAGCGACGGTGTCAGCATAGGCGAAGAACGTCGTCCGGTCGCCCCGCTGCGAAGCCAACCGTTCTCGCAGCAGGCTGAATTCGTGGTCGAGCATGAGCACGAGACGCTCCTTCGACACGTAGCGCGGCGCTTTGCCGTAGATTGCGTCGCTGAACGTCATATCGTACGCCGAAATCGACTTGGCAATCGTCCCTGCAGCGGCACCTGCTTGGAAAAAATGGCGCGCAACTTCCTGGCCAGCACCAATTTCTGCGAACGTACCGTATTTGGGTTCGTCGAGATTTACTGTCAGCGCCTTGCGGTTTGTCGTTAGCAGGTCTTTTTGCTCGCTCATAGTTTTGCAAAACGTTCTTCGTCACAGAAGCAGGAAATCGGACGGGTGAAAGCTTGCGTCCGTGGTGATCTCGGCTGGATTCCACGCGATTGGCACTGCGAGCGCAATTTTTCCCTAGCTGAAAGGGAGCGGTCGAGTAAGGTTCACCCTGATGAAAACGTTTTTCGCCTCGTTGTTGGGGACGATGCTCGCCCTTTTCCTTTTTGCGCTGGGTCTACTGGTGGTCGGATTCGGTTTTATTGGGGTTATTGCCAGCTTAGGGAACAAACCGGTGTCCGTTCCCAAGGGAGGGTACCTGGTATTTGATCTGACCTCCAATATCTCGGATGCCCCCACCCGGGTGGATCCGTTCGGGCTCTACGAGGCGATTGGGGACGGCGATCGTCCGAAGGAATTGCAGCTCAAATCCGTCACGCGGGCCCTTCGCTCGGCAGCCGGAGATGATCGAATTGCCGGGCTTTTGCTGACTGGGCGGATGGCTCCCAGCGGCTACGGTTCGAGCTTGGCAGCGCTCAAGGAGGTTCGGGTGGCGCTGCAGGCATTCAAGGAATCTGGCAAACCCGTGATTGCGTATCTGGGTCAGGCTGGCACCCGTGAGATTTATCTTGGATCGGTTGCCGACGAGATCGTGATCGATCCCTATGGCCAGATTTCCATGCCGGGTCTGGCGAGCGAGCCCATGTTCGTGGCCGAGACCCTGGAGAAACTGGGGGTGGGGGTTCAGGTTGCGCGGGTTGGCAAGTACAAGTCGGCGGTGGAAATGTTCACCCGTTCCGAACTCGGTGCCGAAAGTCGCGAGCAACTTCAGGAGTTGTTGAACGACCTCTGGTTGACCGTGAGAAATGATATTGCGGGTTCGCGTCAGATCACCCCTGAGGCTTTGCAGGCCTTGGTGGATCGCGAGGGTTACCTTCGGCCCACCGTGGCGTTGGAAGCGTCACTGGTCACTCGGATCGCCTACCGCGACGAACTTATCTCCGACTTGAAGAAGCGTACAGGAAAGGCGGCCAAGGAGGAAACCTTTGCCCAAGTTTCTCTGCCGTCGTATGCCAAAGTGGCCCGGGATCGGCCGGCGAAGGTCGAGGCCCACGAGGGCACCTCCAAGCCCCGCGGGCGGATTGCAGTTCTCTACGCCGAGGGTGCGATCGTCGAGGGTGAAGGCGCTCCGAGTGAAGTGGGCGGCACCCGTTTTGCCCGGGAACTTCGACGACTTCGCCAGGATCCTCAAGTCGATGCCATCGTGCTCCGGGTCAACAGCCCGGGTGGATCGGCGACCGCGTCGGAACATATTTTGAGGGAAATGCGCCTTTCAAAAGACGCGAAACCAACGGTTGTTTCCATGGGAGGGTATGCTGCCTCCGGGGGGTATTGGATCTCCGCTTTTGGTGACCGCATCTTCGCCGAGCCTTCCACCATCACCGGTTCGATCGGCGTATTCTCGGTCCTTTTCGATGTCAAACGCCTCGCGCGAAACCTGGGGATCGGATTTGACCTGGTCAAAACGGGACGCTTCGCCGATCTCGAGTCGATTTCGCGCCCCAAGACCCCGGAAGAATTGGGCATCTTTCAGCGCGACGCGGATTGGATTTATCAGGAGTTTATCGCGCGTGTCGCCGAGGGTCGTAAGCTCTCTCCAGAACGCGTGGAGCAGATCGCCCAAGGTCGGGTTTGGTCGGGCACAGATGCGCTGGAAATTGGATTGATTGACGAATTGGGTGGCTTGGATGACGCGATTCGTCATGCGGCTGAGCGCGCGAATCTTGGAGATAATTACACCGTACGCGAGTACCCCCGGGTGAAGCCGTTCGCGGAAACTTTGGCGGAGGTTCTGGAGGGCATGCAATCATCGGTGTCGCAGGCAGGTTTGCTCTCCCGATTGGCGGAGCGAATCAAACGTGAGGCTTCGCTGATTGAGCAGTTTAACGATCCCCGGGGCCTGTACGCGCGGCTTGCCCTTGAAATCGTGATCCAATAAAGTCGCATTTGCAGGCTACTATCCCTGTCTTCACGCTTTAACTTTCATGTCGCAACATACCCTTTCAGCCGACGTTTCGGCCACGCTTATTCCTGCCGGTGACGTCGTCACGCTGTCCGCCGGGAGCGACGTCTTCATTACCCAGACATTGGGCGGCAACGTCACGGTGCGCACGGATCGCGGGCTTTTTCGAATCTCCCAGGATCAGGTGCAGCACATTGCGGGATACGTCCCGGAGGTGAGTGCTCCCGCGAAGACGATGGAGTCGGCCGACGACTTTAGCGAAGGCCGTGTCTGGGCTGCCCTCAAGACCTGCTTCGATCCGGAGATCCCGGTCAACATCGTGGATTTGGGACTGATCTACGACCTCGCGATCGAGGCGACCTCGTCGGGAAGGAATTTGGTGGAAGTCAAGATGACGCTGACGGCTCAGGGATGTGGCATGGGACCGGTGATCGCCGAGGATGCCCGGCAGAAGATCGCTGCCTTGCCGACGGTGGAATCGGCCAAGGTCCACATCGTTTGGGATCCGATTTGGACGCCTCAGATGATTTCGCCTGAAGGTCGAAAGGCCCTTGGACTCGAGTAGGTCTTGCCAGCGCGGATTTCCCGGCTGCGAGGAGTCATATTAGGCGGTCACTGTCTCCAGGGAACAACCATCGGCTGCGCCATCGGGCGTCTCGCAGTTGGGCCGCGCGATGACCCCGGGGTACGGCTCAGCGGAAAACAGCCGGTCTGGATCGGTCATTAAGTGCCGATCACACACGGAAAAAAGCTCCACCTTGCTTTGAGTACGACGCATCTCGTGAAGAAATGCGCCCTCGGCGTCCACGCTCTGGCCGACGAAGTTGAGGTATTTTTTCATCTTGTTGACGTGGGCCCTCTCCGGGATCTCCGGGGCTTGGGTGGCGTGGAAGAGTCGGTCCACGTAGTCGCGCACGTCCGCCAAGGTGACGGGCGTTACCGGGCGACCACTGAAGCGTTCGCGGCACTGCCGGAAGATCCATGGATTGCGAATCGCGTGGCGACCGACCATCACGCCGGCCGCCTTCGTTTGGGAAACGACTCGGACTGCAGCGTCTGCCGACGTCACGTTTCCGTTTGCGAGCACCGGACAGCGAACCCGGTCGACGGCACGGGCGATCTCGTCGTAGCGCACCTCGCTGCGATACATCTCCTTCACCGTTCTTCCGTGAACCGTCAGCAGATCGACCCGGTGCAGGTTGATCAGGTCGAGGATGCGGTCGAAGAAGCGAGTATCCTCGAAGCCAATGCGCATCTTGACGGTGAAGAGTCCGGGTGAGGCGGTGCGGAGCACCCCAAGGATTTCGCCGATTCGGTCGGGGTCGCGCAGCAGCCCGCCACCGACATTCTTCTTGTAGACCTTGGGAGCCGGGCACCCGAGGTTCAGGTCGATGCCGGCGACCGGGTGCCGGAGAAGTTCCCTCGTCGTACGTTCCAAATGGTGCAGATCCTCGCCGATCAGCTGCGCGAAGACCGGTCGGCCGGTCTTGTTTTCGTCGATCGACCGAAGGATGTGACGTTCCGGTCGTGACTGGGTGTGGACGCGGAAGAACTCCGTGAAAAAATAGTCTGGCGCGCCATACGAGGCGATGACCCCCATGAACGCCAGATCGGTGACGTCCTGCATGGGTGCGAGCGCGGTCAGCGGAAAGCCTCCAAGGATTGCTGCCGGCAGGGCTGCCGGCAGGGAGACGGAGGGAATCATTGGGTGGCGCGTCGGTCCGGGCGTCACTTGTCCGAAGGTTCGTCCGGCGAATCGCTGTCCTCCTCCGCCGACTGTTGCTTGAGTACACGTTCCAGAATCTCACTCATATCCTCAACGGTATCGAAGACCTTCTTGGTCACGTGAATGGGGCGCTTCTGTTGGAGTGCGAGTACGATCGAGTCGCTCGGCCGAGCGTCGAGTTCGATGATCTTTTTCCCCAGCTCGTTTTCCATCCGGAGAAGAATCCGGGCGAAATAAGTGCCCTCGTTGACATCGTTGATCACGATGTGGTCGAGCGTCGCACCCAGACCCAAGAGGATGTGGCCGATCAGGTCGTGGGTCAAAGGACGGTCCTTCTTAATGCCGTTCAGTGTCATCTGGATGGCGTTGCCGACGGAATGATCGACGTAGATTACGAATGTCTTGTCGTCACTGCCAAGAAACACCGCACAGCCATTGGCCGTGGGCATCACACCTTTGATGGAAACGAGAACAACGTCCTTCTGCATGACCTTAATATGACCGGGTCGTGGGATGGGTGCAAGTGGCGAGGGCGGGCGCGGGGCCACTCCGCTCGGCATGAGTGGGGTGCGTGTGAGGGCATGGCGAATGCCTTGCGAGGCTTGGTGAGAGTCTATTCGAAGCCATGCAGTGAGATACCCCATGAACGGGCTTGAGCGACGACGTCGGGCTTATCGAGTATGATCACTCGGCCGGTCTCGAGTGCGGCCGAGTTCAGACCGGCTTCCCGCATCGTCTCCAAGGTCCGCAGGCCGAAGACCGGGACATCAAATCGGAAATCCTGACGGGTTTTGACGGTCTTGACGAAGAGCGCGTGGTCGGTCTTGAATTCGCCAGCTCTTCGGAGCATCGCGTCGGTCCCCTCGAAGGCCTCGACCGCGAGGACTGTTCCCTTGCGGACAACGCAGCCCTGTCCGATGTCGAGCTTTGCGCACTCGCGGGCGACGTGAATGCCGTGTTCGAGGTGGGAACGGTCGATGGCAAACCGTCCGCCGGTCATGGAACCGGCAGTGGCCATGTGCGCGTCGATGAAACTGCGGGCGTCGAGCAATGTGACGCCGATCGCTTCAATCTCGCTGGCAATGGCTCCGAAGATGGTTTCCGCATTCCGATGTTTCAGGGAAAAAAGAATGCGGGTTGCCTTGAGGTCGGGATGCAGACCCTTGAAAAGCCTGCGCGGGGTGATCTGGCCTGCCATCAGCGCATAACCGGCACCGAAGTCCTCGAGTGCACGGAGCATCTTTCCCAGCTGGCCGACCAGCAGGCGTTTCCGGTCCGGTTCGGCAAAGGATGCATAGAGCTCCGGGGGCGTCTCCTCATCGAAGGCGACCAGTCTTAGCGGTACGCCGGCGTGTCGGATCGCGGCTGCAACCAAGATCGGATACCGTCCTTGCCCGGCGATCAGGACGACCGGTCGTCGAGAGTCGAAGTTCGCAGGGAGAAACGCAGACGGAGACATGTGGAAGGGGTACGCAATGAGTCAGGCCTGGCGATGGAGCAGGGACTCCGTCGCCAACCCGTCTCCGGAGCGCTAGGATTGGGTTCCGTAGTACTTCTTGTAGCTCCGGTAGTATCTATAATTTGAATAATACTCGATGCGCCGCGGACTGAGTCCGTTGAGCACGACACCGAGGATCTCGTTCTTCCCCTCCCGCAGGGTGTTGAAATAGAGTTTGATGTGTTTTCGGTAGGCTCGATTGAACCGGCAGACATAGACGATCTCGTCCGCGCGACTGGCGATCAGCATGGAGTCAGTCACCGCTCCGAGGGGCGGAGAGTCCACCACGACGAGCTCAAACTGCTTTTTCATCTTTTCCAGCAACTGGCCGAAAACCGGATTGTCGAGCAATTCGGTCGGGCTCTTCGAGCGCCCTCCGGAACAGAGGAGCCAGAGATTTTCCCCAATCTTGGCGATGCCCAGGTGTGGGTTGGCGAGCAGGTCGCCGTCGAGTTGCGCGCCGTTTTGGAACCAGGAGATCAGGCCGGTTTCGTTGGTCTGCTTGAAGTGCCGGTGCAGCATCGGCCGGCGAAGATCGCAGTCGACCAGGAGCGTTGCCTTGGAATGCTTGGCAAAGCTGCCGGCGAGATTGCAGGAGACGAGGGTCTTGCCTTCGCCGGGGATGGTTGATGTCACCAAAATCGTCTTTGGAAAATCGAGCTTGGAGTGAATTTTGACCGAGCTGTAAACGCTGAGGAACGCCTCCATCCCAGGCGACTGCTTGTTGTCGATCACCATCGTGTACTTGTCGTCATCCTTGGTGTTGGAGAGATCGGGGATGATCCCGAGCAGGTTTGCCCCGATGAACGTCTCGACATCCCATGCACTCTTGATCCGGTCATCGACCATGCTCAGGCCGAAAGCCACTCCGAAGAAAACGAGGACGAATACGCCTGCGCTGTTGCGGACAATGCGCTGAAGATTGGGGGTGTAGGGCTCTGCGGGAACGACCGCACGGTCCAGCGGCCGGACCGGGAATTTCTCGAGGCTTTTGCTGGTGGAGGTTTCGGTGAGACGATTGAGGATCTGGGTGTAGTTGCTCGCCGCGACATTTGCCTGGTTTTCGAGCGTGCGGAAGTCGACGGAGATGTCGCGCAGGTGCAATTGTTCAGCCTCCTGCTGGGCAAATTCGGATTCCAAGGTTTTTTCCTGCCCTTGCACTTTTTCCAACGTGCTGGCCAGATCCTTCACCGCGAGTTCGATCGCACGATCAAGTTGAGCTTGGGAAATGCGGATGGCGTTGGTCACGTCAATGAACTTGGGATGGCGCTCAAGGTACCGCTCGTTGAGGATCGACTGCGTCCGGCTCAGCTCCGCGAGATGTTCGCGAATGCTGGGGATCGAGCTGTGATTCGCGATGAACGAAATCTCCACCAAGCTGCGACCATCGCGTTGGTGGGACTCGATCTGGCTATTCAATTGTTCTACCGTGATTCGCTCCAGACGTGCGCTTTGCAGCGCGGCATTTACGCTGCGCAGACGCTCGGTGACGATGTTGGCGCTGCTGTCGAGGGACACGAGGTTGTGTTCCTTCATGTAGGACAGAAGTCGCTGCTGGGCCGCTTCGGAGTCCTTCCTCAGTTGGTCGGCGGCCTTTTTGAGGTATTCGACGGCGTATTGGTTGCTTCCGCCAACCCGGTCGAGCATGTCCTGCATGAATTGATCGACGTACCGATTGGCGACCAAGGCGGCGGCTTTCGCCGAGGGATGAGCGGCGGTGATGCTCATCAGGTAGCTGTTCCGGATGGATTGAACGGAAAGGCCACCCAGGGAGTCGATCGGCGCGGGTGGAGTCGCTCCAGGCTCAAGATCCTTGAGGTAAGGCTCCTGCAAAATCTTGATCTCGTCGGCCGTGAGTGAATTCGCGACCTTGGTTCGCAGGCTATTGCTGTCGAGTACCCGCAAGTAGGTGTTGAGATCGATTTCGCTTGTGACGGTCGGATCGACCACCTGCTGCGATTCGATGATTCGTTCGGGCTTCTCAAATTGCATCGTGGCCGACGCAGAATACATTGGGGTTTCCCTGGCCTGGTAGTAGCCCAGTCCGACCGAGAGCAGCAGCGCGAGTGGCAGTGCGATCCAGAGCCGTTCACGCAGGATGATAACGTAGTCGCGGAGAGTCCGGTGCTCAATGACCGCATCATCGCGCGAATAGGCTCCCGACGGGGAGGACTGACTGTAATTTTTTGGAGTTGGGCCAGCCATGGACGAGGGACCGCCGGTCAGATCAGGCGAGGTGGGACGTAAATGATGTCGCCGGGCTCGAGCTTGAAGGCGGTCTTCTTGAGATCGACCGAGTTCTTTCCGCGGATCAGGCTGTCGACGTCGACGGTTTCCGTCATCTTCGTTCCGTCTGGAAGAACCCGGGTGATTGAGACCTCCGTGCCCTTGGCAATATCGGTGAATCCCCCAGCCCTGGTGATGACTTCGACAATCGTCAGGGTGGACTCGATTGGCAGGGGAATCCGGCCCGGATTCTTGACATAGCCAGCGACTGAGACGTCGCGCGGGGCGTATTCCTCGACATTGATGGTGGCCTTGGGGTTCTTCAGGAAACGGCCCTCCAAATAAGCAGCCTCGACCGCCTTTTGGGCATCGATGATCGTTCGGCCGATGACCCGAACTTCGCCGACAAGCGGCAAATTCACACACCCCTGTGCATCGACCCGGGCAATCAAGGAGAGGTCATCTTCCTGATAGAGTTCGATCCGCAGGCGGTCGGTGCGGGCGATGATGTAGGTCAGAGGCTGGTTTCCGGTTGATGGGGCGAGTCGTTGGGCGACTGCCGGCGTCGTTCCGACCCCAAGGATCAAAATTCCGAGAGCGAGGAGAACCCCGAGTCGCAGGTGAGAAGGAAGGCAGGTGCTCATGTCGCGGAGGGTCAAAATCGGGAGGAAACGCCGGCGATGATGGAATGTCGAGAGTGGTCGGCTAGGGCGAGGGTGGACCAATTGTTCAGATAGCTGTAAACCAATGACATGGCGAGACGCTCTCGAAGCTGGTAGGTGGCGGCGCCGGTCGCAGTCAGATACGTGTCTTCGCGTCCGGCCCCTCGGGTGCCGAGAAACTCGACCAATCCGTAACCGACACCTAGGTTCCAGGACCATTTCGTGGTCGCGGCCATCTTCAG
>Ga0105047_10017892_pt1 | contig 11016 bp, 7 predicted proteins | sample MAT04_FD_78384 | JGI IMG/M metagenome (GOLD analysis project Ga0105047, IMG submission 78384) | Freshwater microbial communities from Lake Fryxell liftoff mats and glacier meltwater in Antarctica - MAT-04 (megahit assembly) | ecosystem: Environmental > Aquatic > Freshwater > Ice > Liftoff...
ACCCGGCGGCGGATCTCGGTGGCCTCTTCGAGCGACTTGAGGCCGGGGGCGTAGGTCTCCCACTCGTTGTGGCCGAAGTAGCTGTGCCGCGCGCCGCAGGCGAGGATCAGGCTGTCGTAGGGGATCTCGGCGTCGTCGGTGCGCAGCATCTTGCGCTGGAGGTCGACGCCGGTGGCCCGCGCGAGCAACACCCGGACGTTGCGCTTGCCGCTAAAGATCGTGCGGATCGGGTACGCGATCTCGGCGGGGCTCAGGCCGGCCATCGCCACCTGGTACAGCAGCGGCTGAAACAGGTGGTGGTTGCGGCGGTCGATGATCGTGACCTCGACCCCCTTGACCCCGGCCAGCTTCATCGCCGCGCACAGGCCGCCAAAGCCGCCGCCGACGATGACGACGTGACGGGAGCTTCGCGGGGTGGTGGGCTCGCTCATGGCCGCGGAGTATATCCGGGCGTGCCAAACGCGCCATCGCGGCGGTCCCGGGGGGCAGGCGCTCCCACGGGCCGCCCGGTCAGGCCCCGAGCATGCCCCGAGCATGCCCCGATGCGGGCGTGGCAGGCCCGAGGAGCCAGTGGTGGGGCGTGGTGGGTGGTTTGGGGTCGTGCTTGACGCGATCTGGCGCGATCTGTTAGCCCCGTGGTCGCATGTCGTCGTCCGAGATCAAGCTGTATCTCCCGGAGTGCAGCACGGTCCGTGTGGTCGAGTGCTCGCCGGAGTCGTGGATGATCCAGTTGGCGCTGGAGGAGAAGGACCTGCCGTATCAGGTCAAGCTCCTGCCGCCGGCCACCGGCAAGGACGCGAGCCGCGAGCTGCTGACCCGAAACCCGCGCGGCACCTTCCCGGTGCTGACCGACGGTGCGATCGTGGTGTTCGAGCCGTTCGCGATCATCGAGTACCTCGAGCACGCGCACCCGGATCCGCCGCTGCTGCCAGGGACCAACGCGCTCCGGGCGCTGGCATTGACGCGTCTGCACGAGGCCCACAACCTCGCCGACGTGTGCGAGCCGATCTACGACTATCTGTCGAAGACGCGCGGCAAGGACCTCGAGCCGAGCCGCGTGTACGCGCTGGGCGACGCATTGCACGACGAGCTGTTCTTCTGGGAGTACTACTACGGCGTCTCGGCGTGGGCGGCGGGCTCCGAGGTGACCTTCGCCGACCTCGCGGTGTTCGTACACCTGGCGACGGCGGTACACCTGGGCCTCGGGCTCGGCGAGGACTACCCGCACCTGCAGGCGCTGTATCAACGCATGCGTAATCGGCCGAGCGTCGACCACACCTGGCCGGCCACCTGGAAGCCGACGCCCTACAGCTTCTTGCAGCCGGCCGAGCCGGACGACCTGTAATCAAGCGGCGCCCGGCGGCCGTGCCCTGGAAGCAGCGGGCGGTGATACGCTCGTGACCAATGACCCCGCTGTCACTGTCGCTGTGGTTCATGTCGCGGCTCGCTGTGCCCGCGCAGGAGGTGGCACCGGCGACGGAGACGGAGGTCGTGGCGGTGCCTCCGGCGCCGCAACAGGCGCCTGCGCCCGCGCCTGCGCCGGTGGTGGCGCGTCCGGCCGCGTGGGTGCCGATGCCGGTTGAGCAGCCGATCGCCGGGCCGCCGACCGGGAAGTGGATGCGAGTCAGCGGCGGCCTGGCGATCGGTCTCGGTGCGCTGCTGGGGATCTCCGCGCTGGCATCGTATGCGGTGACCGACGGGCTCGAGAAGGACGACCGCGACGGGCGGCGCACGCTCGCGGCGATCAGCCTCGGCCTCGGCATCGCGGCGGTCGCCCATCTCGGGGCCGGGGTGCCGCTGCTGGTCATCGGCAAGCAGCGGCAGCGCAAGCATCAGGCGTGGTCGAAGCGGGTCAGTTGGCAGCCGCGTTTTGCGGCCAGTCCGCAGGGGCTGCGCGTGGGGCTGACGCTGCGCTTTTGAGGCGCGCGTGGTGGGTCACGGGCTGGCGTGCAGCTCGGTCACGGCGCTACGGACCGCGACGACGTCGGGCTGGCCGGCGACCTTGAGGCGCAACTGCGTGACGGCGCTCCACTGGGCTGGCAGGGCGACGGCGATCGCGTGGGCCTGCGAGTCGGGGATCTCGGTGACGCTGGCGGGCAATGTGAGGACTTGCTGGCCGGTGTCGAACTCGACGCCGATGCCGGGGCCACGACCGCGCTGCGGGACCTGGCCGTGGGTGGTCCAGAAGGTCGCGTGGCCGCCCTCGTCGATCGTGCCGACCAGCAGCGGGGCGCCCTGGGCGAGCGGGCCGGCGGCGTCCCAGCTCGAGAGCTCCCGGATATGTGTATAGGTCTGCTGCCAGCCGTAGTCGGACACGAAGCTGGTGTTGCAATAGCTCATGTAGTCGCGATAGCCGGTGGGCGATCGCAATTGGGTGTCGTGGATGCCGTAGCCCCACCCGCCGATCCGGCCGTTGGGGTAGGGATAGGCGTTGTCGGTGCCGGCCTCGCCGCCGCTGCAGCGGACGTGGTAGCGGCCCTGGGTGTGGCCGATCTCGTGGACGAAGGTGTCGCGCGCGGCGACGCCGCTGCCGAGGTAGCGGCCGGTGGCGATGCGCTGGAAGCCGAGGTTCATGCTGGGCTCGTCGGGGATGCCGTAGGCCTGGCCGAGCAGGCCGGGCGGGTACTCGTCGCAACTGTCGAGCAGGCCGTAGTAATAGAGATTCGGCGGCGGCTTGGCGAGCGCGCGGCGCTTGCCGAGCTCCGTGAGGATCGGGACGAAGCCGCCGTCGGACATGCCGATCGACTCGGTGTATTCCATCGGCTCGCCGACGAAGATGTCGGCCTGCTCGACGGGGTTATGCTGCTCTATCCATTGTCGCATGGCGGTGACGTCGGCCTCGCCGATCTCGGGCATGCAGGTCATGCCATTGAACACGTGCTTGATCGGGATCAGCTCGACCCGGATCATCATCGGGTTGTCCTCGACCACCAGGGTGCCGCGGCCCGACAGCGGTAGGACCGGCGGCGGGTCGGAGATGTCGCCGGTGGCCAGCGCGGGGTCGGCCTCGAAGGCCTCGATGCGGTACTCCATGCCGGGGCGGACCAGCTCCGGGGGGAGCTGCCAGGCGAAGGTCTTGGTGAGGTCGCCGTCGTTGCTGGGGCCGTCGACGGTGACCTCGGAGGTGTCGACGTGGATGTCTCCCTCGGGGGTCCAGAGGGTGAGGCGGCCGATCAGGGGCCTTGGGATGAAGCCGGCGTGGAGGCTCCAGTCGGCGCGCAGGACGGTCCTGCGGCGGCTGATGAGCGCGACCGCGTACTCGCTGGCGGGGACCTCGATCCCGTCGCGCACGAGCTCCGTCTGTACGCCCTGGGTGGCGGTCACGCGCGTGAGTCGGACGCCGTGCGCGATCTCGAGGGCGGGCTCGGCATCGGTGGTCGAGGTGGTGTCGGTGTCGGCCCCGGTGGAAGCGCTCGAGCTCGAGGAAGCGCTCGAGGACGTAAAAGAGGATGTAGCAGCACCGGTGGTCGGGGGTGGGTCGTCGGTGGTCGCGGACGTGGTGGTATCGGCGGACGTCGTGGGGTCGCCCGCGGACGCGCTGTCGGTGGTTTGATCGCCGCCGCAGGCGTAAAGTAGCGTGGCGAAGCCGCCGAGCAAACACACCGGGGTCGCAAGCCCGCAGGGACGATGAGGCATCACGGTGCGAGGCTAACACGTTCACGAAGGGGTCGGTGCAGGGATGATCTGGTGATCTGATGATCTGGTGATCTGGACCAGATCGCGGGTGGGCTTGCTTCGGGGCTCGCGGGTCGCGTAAAAGGGAGAGGTCGTGAAGCTGATCCGCCGCGTCACCCTGGGCCTTCGAGAGGGCAACTCCGACAAGGTCTACGTCGTCGACCTGTGTGAGGTCAGCAAGGGGAAGTTCGTGGTGAACTTCCAGTTTGGCCGGCGGGGCGCGCCGCTCAAGGATGGCACCAAGACCGACGCGCCGGTGGCCGAGCCGATCGCGCGATCGATCTTCGCCAAGCTGGTCGATGAGAAGACGCGCAAGGGCTACAGCGAGACCGCAGAGGCGGCGGCGGCGGTGCCCTCGACGACGCCGGGCCAGCGCGCGGCGCCGGTCCGCAGTAATCAACCACAGACCCGCGAGGAGGCCGTGCTCGCGCGCCTGCGGGGCGATAGCGGGGCGCGCAGGCCGTGGGACCTCAACCGCGTGGCGTGGCGGGCCGGCGAGATGCGGCTCAAGGCGGCGGTGCCGGTGCTGCTCGGCAAGCTCGGCTCGGGCGTCGCGCGCACCGATTATTGTGTGGCGTGGGCGTTGGCGCGCTGCGGCGACGAGGGCACGCTGGCGGCGCTGGGCAGCATGAAGCAGCGGCCCGGGCTGACGGCGACCGATGCGGTCGAGCAACTGGCGACGTTGTGGCCGAAGTCGGTGAAGGCCGACGCGGTGGTGCGGGTGTTGCTCGAGATGTTCCGGGCGTGGAGCGACGAGCTGCGGGAGGCGGTCGCCCGCAAGGCGCTGGGCGAGCTGCCGGCGGGTCTGCGGTACGCGGCCGAGCTGGGCCCGGCGGAGGCGTTCACGCCGGTGTTGCAGCGGTCGCTGGCGGCCGGCGAGTCGGCGAACGTGCTCGAGTCGCTGTACCGGGTCGACTCGGAGGTCGTGCGGCCGGGACTGTTGGTGGCGCTGGCGAGCGTGCCGTTGCTGCCGGGCAGCTTTCGCGCGGTGCGTCACATCTGGAAGATCGCCGAGCTACGCGGCGACGCGGAGGTGTTCGGGTTACTGGCGCACCGCTTCGAGCGGACGCCGGCGAACTTCTCGGCGAGGACGCGCCGCACGTATATCGACGGGCGCTCGACCGACATCGCCAAGGAGCTCAAGAAGCCCGACAGTCGGCTGGCGTATGGTGGGGCGACGCGGACCTACCTGCGCCGCCGGACCTGGAATTCGATCGCGCGGCTGGCGACGCTCGAGGACGCGAGCGGCTACGTGCGCATGGCGGTCGGGGTGTTGCTGCCGTTTCGCGACGGCGACGGCGGCGAGCCGCGCAGCATGACCACCTACGATTACGGCGCGAGCCGCAACAAGACGACGCACTTCGATCGCTTCGCGAGCTTCCTGGCGTTTAACCATATCCTGTTCGGGTCGAGCAGCCGCTACGAGCTCAAGGGCCTGACGCTGACGTGGCGCTGCAAGGGTCGCAACAAGCCGGGGGACCCGGCCCCGGAGACCCGCGAGGAGGCCTTCCCGAAGCTGTGGGATCAGGTGCCGGTCGGGCTGCTGCACCTGCTGTCCGAGAGCGGATGTTTGCCGGTACATGTGTTCGCCGCGAAGGCGCTGCGCGCCAACAAGGAGTTCTGCGACGACCTCGATCTCGACGCGATCGTGATGCTGCTCGGCCGGCCTTACGAGGTCACGGCGCGGCTCGGCTACGAGCTGGCGCTGACGCGCTACGACGCCAGCCGCCCGGACTTCGACCTGGTCGCGGCGCTGGCGAGCTGTCCGGTGCCCGAGGCGCGACACACGGCGCGCGCGTGGATCGACGCCAATCGCACCGCCTTCGCGGGCGCACGCGACCTGCTCGTCAGCCTCGTGGTCTCGCCCCACGCGGACACGCGGGCCTACGCGCGCACGTTGTTGGCGGGCCTGGTCTTGCCGTCCGGCGTACCCGAGAGCCTGATCGCCCGCGCGGTGGCGGTGCTGCTCGGATTGGCGGACGACCCTGCGAACGAGGTCCGCGCGCAGGAGGGCGGCGAGACGCTGCTGCGCGGGTTCCCGCGGCAGCTTCGCAGCCTCGGGCTCGGTGTGCTGCGCGACCTGGTCCACCACCCGCTGGCGGGCGTGCAGAGCTTCGCGGCCGAAGTGCTGCTGGCCCACGAGACGCGCCCGGAGGACCTCCCGGAGGACCTGCTCGTCACGCTCGCGGTCGAGTCGAAGCACGCGGCGGTGCGCAGCCTCGGCGTGCGCCTGTTCGGCAGCTTGCCGGACGCGGCGCTGATGCAGCGGGTCAGTCTCCTGCTGGCCTTCGCGACCTCGGGGCTGGCGGACCAGCGCGGCGCGATCCGCCCGGTGTTGCAGCGTCTGGCCGGGTATCCGAGCTTCGGCGACGCGATCGTGCCGCCCTTGCTGGCCGCCTTGCTGACCAAGGAGACCCACGAGGGGGTACACAGCTTCGTGCTGGCGCTGCTCAAGACCGACCTGGCGGCTGCGCTCGGGGCGGTCAACAAGGAGGCGGTGCTGCGGCTGCTGCGCTCGAAGCACCCGGCGGCGCAGGAGCTCGGCGGGATCTTGCTCGGGCGTAACGTCGACCCGAACACGCTCGAGGTCGCCGAGGTGGCCAGGCTGGCGAGCCACGAGATCCTGTCGGTGCGCGAGGCGGCGTGGAAGTTTTATCGCGAGAACAAGCCGCGCTTGCTGGCCGATATGTCGGCGGCGATCAAGATCCTCGACGCGAAGTGGGATGACTCGCGCCAGGTCGCGTTCGCGGTGTTTCGCGAGTTCACCGAGGACGACTTCACGCCGGACGTGCTGGTCGCGGTGGTCGACAGCGTGCGCCCGGACGTGCAGGCCTTCGGCCGCGAGCTGGTGCGCCGCTTCTTCAAGGGTGAGCACGGCCACGAGTACCTGCTGCGCCTGAGCGAGCACCCGTCGGCGGACGTGCAGTTGTTCGCGACCAACTACCTCGAGGAATATGCTTCGGGCTCGATTGAGCGGCTACGGACGCTTGAGCCGTACTTCCTCGGTGTGTTGTCGCGGGTCAACCGCGGGCGGGTGGCCAAGGCGCGGGTGTTCGCGTTCTTGAAGGCCGAGGCGGAGAAGTCGCCGGAGGCCGCGCAGTTGGTGGCGGGTCTGATGACCCGGCAGAGCTTGACGATGGCGATCGGTGACAAGGCGGCGAGCATCGAGTCGATGGTGGCGGTGGCGCGGCGCTTCGGCGACACCCCGCTGCCGATCACGATCAAGCAGCCGCCGCTGTGGACGCGCCGGCCGAAGGAGGCGCAAGGTGGAGTTTGAATATCGCTACCACGGCAGCTCGGCGGTCGACTCGAGCGCGCGCTCGACCCACATGTCGTTCGCGCCGGACACCAAGCGCGAGCCGACGTACTTTCGCGGCGAGCTGCAGCAGAGCCTCGAGTTTCGCGAGGCCATCTCGGCGCTCAACGCCGTGGTGGTGAGCGACCTGCGTTACAAGCCCAAGGACAAGACGGCCTACAAGGCCTGGCTGGCGCAGCAGGAGGCGGTCAACTGGCAGCAGGTGGCGGTGGCGCGCAGCCGCAACGCCGCGCAGGTCAAGGACTTGCAGGGCGAGCTGGAGCGCCTGGTGCGGACCAGCAACGAGCGCATGCGGCCGTTTTACGCGGCGCGGCAGAGCTACTTCAATTATCTGTACAAGAAGGATCTCGACGCGTGGTTCGTGCTCGACCCGGTGATCACGGTGCACCCGGACGAGGTGTTCTTCGAGTGTTTTAGCCAGGACGAGTCGACCTACGGGCGGCTCGGGGCCAGCTATGAGGTCTTTAAGCACATCGGCGAGTTCGCGTGCGGGACCACGAACATCGACTATTCGGCGGACCTCTACAACGAGTTCCAGAAGATCCGCCGCTACAAGACGACCATGTTTCAGGTCGACCCCTCGGGCTTCGAGGTCCAGACCCAGGCCGAGGACACGTTCAAGGAGCTGAAGATCGACCTGCCCGACAGTTGGGTGCGCGGGTTCTTGCAGGTCAGCTCGGCGATGACGCTGCCGACGGTGAGCTTCGACCTGCACCCGATGGACGTCCACAACCTGTGCTTTGTGCTGCGGCGCAACAAGGAGAAGGCGGGGCCGCGCAGCTTGCGGTATCTGCTCAAGCCGGGGCACCCGGTGCAGGTGGTGTTCGAGCCGTGGAACCTCAAGGTGACCTTCCCGCGCTCGCCGTATCTCGGCGACAAGGAGCACGAGATCCGCGTGTGGGGTCGGCGTCGGCTCTTCATCCTCGAGCGGCTGATCCAGCTCTCGCGCAAGTTCACCGTGCACCTGCTGGGCACGGGTCTGCCGTCGTTTTACATCGCCGACCTCGGGCACATGAACTTCACGCTCGGGCTGTCGGGCTGGACGGCGAACGACTGGTCGCAGGCCGGCAACTTCGACCTGATGGCGCCCCGCGCCGAAGTGGACGAGTTCACCAAGCGGCGGGTGTTCGAGGGTTTGAAGAAGGTGTGGGTGGCCGACGTGGACGAGCTGTCGCGCAGCCTCGACCTCGAGCGCGCGGCGGTGCTGGCGGCGCTGGGCATCTACACGCAGGCTGGCAGGGCGATCTACGACCTCAACAAGCAGGTGTATCGCGTGCGCGAGCTGAGCCGCGAGCCGTTGCCGACGGACAAGCTGCGCTTCGCCAACGAGCGCGAGCAATTGGCGACGGCGCTGGTCGACGCGAAGGCGGTGCTCCGCAAGCCGCCGGAGGAGTCACCCGCCGGGATCCGCCTGCGCGGCAAGGTCAAGGACGGCGCGCGCAGCTACGAGCCCGAGCTCACGATCGACCGCGACCAGCGGCTCGCCAGCGCCACCTGCACCTGCAACTTCTACACGCAAAATAAGCTGTACAAGGGCCCCTGCGAGCATATACTGGCCCTGCGGATCCATCACCGCCGCATGCAGGGGAACGCGAGTTAAACCCTTTCCAAGAGGTTTCATCCCTACACACGAGTTTGTCACGACAACGGCGAGGGCAGGCCTTGCAACCCGGGCGGCGGATCGCCGTCCATGCAGCATGCTCATCCACGCTTCACTGGCCCGCTCTTGACTGTGCGGTACATCGGGTAGCTACGGCTATTCCGGTGTGGCTTCCGAGAAGCGAATGAGCCGTAGCTACCCGGTACCGCTGGAGTTGAGCGGTCCAGTCCTATGAGCCTTCGAAGGGCCCCGCCGTTGTCGTGACATTGTTTTGTGTCCCTGCGTGAGAGGTGCAAAAAAGCCGCCATGGCCTCCGGTCAACCATCCACCCGCGAAGCGCTGTACGACAGGATCCGCTCGTCCTCCAAGGACGAGGTCATCCTCGAGGAGATGATCCGTCTCGGATTCTGGCCGGCCACTGGCCAGGTGCCTGCGGACCCGGCCGACGACATCCGGCGGCGCGGTGAGCTGCATCGTCAGCTCGAGGAGCTGCGCGAGAAGGGCCGGCGGCTCTACAACGAGAAGGCGCTGGTCAACGAGGCGCGGAAGCTGCGGCTGGCGGAGTCGAAGCGCAAGCAGAAGGAGACCAAGGAGCGCCGCGAGGGCCGCCGGGTCGCGCGGGCTCAGGAGTGGGCCAAGCGCAAGGCCGGCGAGACGCTGTATCTCGGCGAGGGCGTGTCGGGCGGCCTCGGCGACCGGGCGTCCGACGCGGGCAAGCTGGCGAACTTCGGGCTGCCGAGGTTTGACACGGTCGAGCAGCTCGCGCACGAGATGGGCGTGCCGCTCAAGGGTCTGCGGTTCCTGGCGTTCAATCGTCGTACTTCGACGGTGTCGCATTACAAGCGGTTTTGGCTGCCCAAGAAGACGGGTGGCCATAGATTGATCTCCGCGCCGATGCCACGATTGAAGCGGGCGCAGGCGTGGGTGCTGACGAATATCCTTGATAAAGTGACGCTGCACGCGGCGGCGCACGGGTTTCGTCACGGGCGATCGATCGTGTCGAACGCGCTGCCGCACGTCGGGTCCGATGTCGTCATCAACTTCGATTTAAAGGACTTCTTTCCGTCGGTGTCGATGGAGCGGGTCAAAGGGGTGTTTAAAAAGGGGCTCGGGTATAGCGAGGCGGTGGCGACGGTGCTGGCGCTGGTGTGCACTGAGTCCGAAGTCGATGAGGTCGTGCTCGATGGGGTCACGTTCTTCGTCGCCCGTGGCGGCCGCTTCCTACCTCAGGGGTCGCCGGCGAGCCCCGCGGTCACCAACCTGCTGTGCCGCCGCCTGGACCGCCGGCTCGCGGGTCTCGCGGAGGCGCTGGGCTTCGTGTACACGCGCTACGCGGACGACCTGACGTTCTCGGCCCGCGGCGAGGCGGCGGGCAGCGTGAACGTGGGGAAGCTGCTGCGCGCGGTGAACGACATCGTCGAGCACGAGGGCTTCACGGTGCACCCGACCAAGACGCGGGTGATGCGTCGCGGTCGCCAGCAGGAGGTCACGGGGGTGGTCGTCAACGACCGGACTTCGGTGGACCGGACCATGCTTCGCAAGTTTCGCGCGACGCTGTTTCAGATCGAGAAGGACGGCCCGGCCGGCAAGCGCTGGGGGACGGGGCATGACCTGCTGGCGTCGATCCACGGGTACGCGTGCTTCGTCGCGCAGGTCGACCCGCAGCGGGCCGCGCCGTTGATGGCGCAGGTGCGGCGGATCTTCGAGAAGCACGGGAAACCATTGCGTGGCGGGCCTGGATCGGGCGGGGGTGGCAAGCGGCCGCCCGAGGCCCCGAAGGTCGAGGCCCCGAAGGTCGAGGCCCCGAAGGTCGAGGCGGCCGAGGTGGCCGAGCCGGCCAAGAAGAAGCCGTTCTGGAAGCTGTTCTGAAGAACGGTTAGGCTGCGAGGATGGTGCGTCTCGCTGCCTTGTCCCTGATCTCGCTCGTGTCTTTCGGGGGCTGCGACAGCTCGGCCACCACGCCGCCGGAGCCGGCGGGTCCGACCAGCACGACGCAGTTTCGCATCTCGGTGATGAACGCCTGCGCGAACGATGTCCTGATCAAGCTGGCCGACTCGGCCACCGCCGCCGGGCGCGAGCAACTGTTGCTGCGGACCCAGCGCGACACGATCACGGGGACCAAGGAGCAGGTCTATCTGATGCGCGGCAGCGAGGTGCTCGCCAGCTACCGGCCGACGCAGGGCGACCAGAAGCTGACCGTCACGAGCGACTGCACGGCGCTGACGCCCGGGTGAGGTGGGCGGTGGTCCAGGCTTGCTCGCCGCGTCGGAGGGTGTATCGTGGCGCGTCCATGCGCCCTCCGATGCTTCGTCCCCTCGGTCTCGCGGTGTTACTCGCCTGTCTGGAGGGGCCTGAGCCATGACGGAGCACGCCAATGTTTTGCCGGCCGAGTGGGCGCCGCAGGTCGGCGTGATGGTGACGTGGC
>Ga0105047_10017893_pt1 | contig 11015 bp, 10 predicted proteins | sample MAT04_FD_78384 | JGI IMG/M metagenome (GOLD analysis project Ga0105047, IMG submission 78384) | Freshwater microbial communities from Lake Fryxell liftoff mats and glacier meltwater in Antarctica - MAT-04 (megahit assembly) | ecosystem: Environmental > Aquatic > Freshwater > Ice > Liftoff...
GCCATTCAAGAACTCGTGCTTGATCGCTTGGTACTCGTCCCAAGCCAGGTACTGAGCAGACGACATCGGCAAGTGGCTGGCAGCGTGGCCCATGGTGCTTCCTGGGAGACAAGGTGACGAGGTGGAGCAACAAATTATCGGCTCGCTGCCCACGCCGCCGTCACTGTCGGCCTACACCTCGCCGCCAAACTTTTTGATCAGGTTGTCGATGTACTTTTCGACCAGTTTTTCGAATTCGCCCTTGACCACCGGGCCCACCACCATCTTCATCAGTCCGGGCAGCGGCACGTCCACCTTGCCTTCGATTTTCAGGACCAGGCTGGTGCCCTTCTTTTCTTCGGCCACCTTCCAGCTGCCGCCCACCAGGGCGTTGCCTTCGCCTTTGACCGGGGTCCAGACGACCGTGCCCTTCTTGCGGTCAGACACGTACTTGCTGGCGTAGACGGTCTGGATGTTGGCTTGCGCCGTGCCCACCTTTTCCATCTCCCAGCGGTAGGCGCCACCGCCCAGGTCGACCAAACGGACCACCTTGGGGAAAAAGCTGGCCGAGGTGGGCACATCGCTGAGGATGTCGAACACGTCTTTGAACGCTGCCTTGACAGTGAATTCGTAGCCCAGGTCGATGTCAACGGTGATGGCCATGGAGCGGGTCCTTTTGAGGTGATGAAGGGTCTTCGAACGTTCAGCGTCAAGCGGCCTCTTGGCCGGACCAGGGCAGCATCATCGCCAGCCACAGCAGCTTGTCGAACTCCGGGTCGAAGCGGTCGATGATGGCTTGTGGGTCGGGGCAGAGTTTTTCGTCGGTGATCAAGCCAAACTGCACCCCGCCGCCGTACGACAGGATCGACACACCCACGCCAATGTCGCCCGAGGCTGGCACCCAGAACATGGTTTGGCGCAGCGTGCTGCCGCAGAACATCAGGGGCTTGGCCGGGCCGGGTACGTTGGTCATCACGGCCGTGGCTTTTTTCGCAAACAGGCCCAGGACGGTGTCCTGCACCGGCTTGATGAAAAGGCCACTCAACGCCAGCACCGCGAATGCCAACAAAGGCTGGTAGCTGCCCTTCAAGTCGTCCATGCGCTGGCGCACGGCATAAACGCGCTGCACCGGGTTGTCGATGCCAATGGGCAGCACCAGCGGGGCCAGTCCAAAGCGGTTGCCCAACTTCCAGGCCTGGTCCAGGGGCCGCAGGTTCACCGGCACCATCGCGCGGATTTCTTTGCCGCTGGGGTCTTGGCCACGCTCGCGCAGATACGCGCCAATGGCGCCGGCCGCGCACGACAGCAACACGTCGTTGATCGAACAGCCCAAACCCTTGCCAATGGCCTTGACATCGTCCAGCGGCAGCGGCTCGCTCCAGGCCACGACCTTGCGGCCGTTGGGTTTGCCCTTGAGCAGCGTGGGTGAGTCGTCAGCCATCAACGCCAAGGCGCCAACATCGCTGATCACCTGCAAGCCCGAACGGGCCATGTCCATGGAACCCAGCAGCGGCTGCTGTGGGTTGGCCAACATCTCCATCGACTTGGCCACGCCGCCGCCATACATGGCAATGGCCTTGACGGTCAGGTCGGTCAGCGGTTTGAGCACCGCATCGGCCAGCCAATCACCTTGATCAGAACGGTCATCGCTGCGCTCCTCGGCAGCACTGGCAGCGCCCGCCTTGTCGCTGCGGCGCTTGTGATTGCGATCACGCTTGGGCGGGTCCACGCCGCCGTCGGTGATCGACAGCATCACGCTGATCAAGGAGATGCCGTCACCGATGCAGTGGTGCACCCGCGCGATCAAGGCACAACCACCTTCGTAGTTGTCAATCAAGTGGAACTGCCACAGCGGGCGCTGCGGGTCCAGATGGCTGCTGGCCAGTTGCCCACACAGGCGCTGCAAGGCGTGGCGTTCACTTTCACCGGCCTGGGGCGTCAGCGTTTGTGGCACCACATGGTTGTTGATGTCGAAGGTGTCGTCCAACACCCAACTTGCGCCCATCGCATCGGCCAGGGCCTTCTGGCGGAAACGGTCGTACTTGAGCAGCTTGTCGCCGATGCGCTCCTTCAAGGCGTGCAGCGTGATGGCCGGTGTCAGCAGCCACACGCCAACGATCATCATCACGTTGACGTCGTTGTCCATGCGCAGCCAGGCCGTGTCCACCCGCGACATGCGCTCGCTGCGCGGGGTGTCGTGGGCGGTGGGCTCGGTGGGGGTGTCGTGCCGCGCCGGGGGCTCGTCTTGCATCGGGTTTCTCCTTGGGGCTGCGTGGCCGAGCCGGGTCACGATGCTGGGTAACATCCCTCGCGTCAAGTTCAGACTTACACCCGCATCGATTCAAGGAGCACCGCCATGGCCACCCTCAAAGCGCTCTTCGACAAGGCCGTTGCCGACAGCAAAAACCTGCCGGAGAAGCCCGACAACAGCACGCTGCTGAAGCTCTACGCGCTGTACAAACAAGCCAGCGAGGGCGATGTCGAAGGCAAGCGCCCCGGCTTCACCGACATGGTCGGCCGCGCCAAGTACGACGCTTGGACAACCACCCAAGGGCAGAGCAAAGAAGAAGCCATGCAAGGTTATGTGGACTTGATCGAGTCGCTGCAGTGAGGCGACGTCAAGCCCGCGCGTTTACTTGCCGGCCACTTTGTTCGCCAAAGCCTTTTCAATTGCGCTGACCAAGGTCGGGCTCATCGGCGACACGTCGCTGCTGTAGCTGGCCACGGGCGCGCCGTTGCGGTCGATCAAGTACTTGTGGAAGTTCCAGCCCGGCGCTTTGCCGGTGGCTTGAGTCAGCGCGACAAACAGCGGGTTGGCGTCTTTGCCCTTGACCACCGACTTGCTGAACATCGGGAACTTCACGCCGTAGGTGTTGAAGCAGAAGTCGGCGATCTGCTTGCCGTCACCCGGTTCTTGTTGGCCGAAGTCGTTGCTGGGGAAACCCAACACCACCAGACCCTTTGCTGCGTACCTGGCGTTCAGCGCTTCCAGGCCTTCGTACTGCGGGGTGAAGCCGCATTTGCTGGCGGTGTTGACGACCAGCACCACCTTGCCGGCGTACTGGCACAGCGACTGCGGGGCTTCGTCCTGCAGGCGTTTGAAGGTCTGGTTCAAGAGTGCTGGGCAGGCTGCTGGAGCCGACTGCGCGGATGCCAAAGAAGGCGTCAAGCCCGCGCCCACTACCAGCCCCGCTGCGGCCAGGGCAGAAAAAACAGTGTTCAGAGTCATCAACAGTCCCGAGGAAGTTTTGGTGATGCCACGATGTTGCCATCGACGCGGCATCCCCGCCCGGCGGAGCTGGCGCCCCGGTGGCGCGGGTCAGCCCAGCGGCCGGCGACGGCGACACACCATCAACCCAGCCAAGCCCCGGTTCCCCCGTTGCCAGGCGGAAGTCGATGCTGTGAACAGCACGCCCGGCAACGCGGCTGGTGTGCCGACCGTGCGCGCCAACCGTGTGCCTCAGCCCTTGCCGGCAGGCTTCTTTTTGGCAGCAGCCGGCTTCACCGCAGGGGCCTTGGCGCTGGCGGTCAGCAGCGTGTCGAGATTCTTCTCAATCTCGGCCTCAATGGTTTTGCTGAAAGCACCCAGCAAAAAACCCAGCCTGGCATTCAGGTCAAAGTGGTTGGCCGCAACGGTCAGCGTGCCGTTGACACCGCTGCGTGTGAACTCCACCGTGTCGCTGGTCTGGCCTTCGGTCACGGTGCATTCCATGTCGAACTTGGCCTCGACCTCTTCGGCCCACTGCCAGGCGATCTTGCGCGCTTTGGCCAGGCCCAGGCTATGGTCGCGGTGGATGTTGATGTCGGGCATGGCGGGTGTCTCCTGTGAAATCACGGCACGGCCGCAAGCTCGGCGCGGCGTTGGTCTTTGGGTAACTTGGCAAGCACCTGAACGCGCTCGTAGAAGCGCGGGAAGTTCCGGCCCTGTTGTTCGAACAGGCGCTCGAACGCCGGCACCAATTCGTCATAGGCGGCTTGAACGCCGAAGCTCGCATTGTTAGCGCGGGCCACCCAGGCGTCATAGCCCGTGAAGCCGCCCCAGCGCTGGGTCTTGAGCACCTCGTACTCAGCGCGAAAGATGGCCATCACCGCTGCCTTGGCGCGGAGTTTGTCGGCGTCAGGCTCGGGCCTGGCAAACACGGCCAGCAGGCGGCTGCGGGTGTCCTGGGTCAGTGCACGAAAGTCCAGGCGGCGCTGCGCTTGCAGGCGGTCTTCTTCGAGTACGGCTGCACTGGCTTGCGCGGACAACCAGCGCTGGCCGCCCAGGCGTTCAACCGCAGTCGCAAAGGACTCGTTGAAGGTGGTGTCGTCATCGGCATAGGCCACCTGGTGCGCCAGTTCATGGAACACCAGCCGCGCCAGTTCACCTTCGGGCCAGTTGATGAAGGTGTTGAGCAGAGGGTCACCCCCCAGCCAATTGGTCCAGCCCAGGGTGCTGTAGGCCGGCACACCATAGACGTTGACGTCGAAGCCTTCGGCACGCAGCGTGGCGGCCAAGGCATCGGCTCCTTCGCGGCTGAAGTAACCCCGGTAGCCCACGCAGCCCACCACCAGGAAACACCAGGTCTTCAATGACAGACTCAGCGCCGGAGTGGCCACCACGTTCCAGACCACGGCGCTGCGCTGCAGGTCAGCAAAACGGCGGTAGCTGCTGTTGTCGGGCAGCTTGAGTTCGCTCACCGCAAAGTCGCGCATGCGCTGGCTCAAGCGCAGACGCTGGCGCAAGGGCTCGGGCGTGCTGGCATCACTCAGCCAGTCAGCCACTGGGCGCGCTTTCTGCACCAGGCTGAGGTGGCCGCCCACCGCCTGCGAGTAGTAACCGATGGTGCTGCAGCCACTGGTCAGGGCCACTGCGGCTGTGGCCGCCATGGCGACCAGGCCTTGTCGCAGCCGTGGGCGTCGATTCAGCACGGCTTCACTCGGCCAACACGGCCATGGACAGGGCCATGGCCATGGGCTTGAGGGCTGCAACCTGCACCAGACAATCGTAGAACGACGGTGCCTGGCCCATGTCCGTCAAACGCTGGTGCGTGAGCTCGTTGACGTTGCTCCCATTCATCCCAAACTTGCGCCACCAGATGCCCAGGCCGTTGACCACGCCGGGCCGCGCGCGGTCGCTGATGTCAGCCTTGCAGAGGTACTCGCCGCGCTGGTTGAACACCCGTACCGTGTCGCCAGCGCCGATGCCGCGGGCAGCGGCATCCAGCGCGTGAATCTCCAGCCGTGGCTCGACCTCGGCCGCACGCAGGCTGGCCACATTGACGAAGCTGCTGTTCAGGAAGTGCCGCGCGGGCGGCGAAATCATGGCCAGCGGGTAATGTTGCGCCAGTTCAGGCGCTGAGGCAGCGCTCTCGTAGTTGGGCACATGGTCTGGCAATTCGATGCTGTCACTCATTGCGATCGCCTTGCCGCTGGGCGTGGCAAAACCACCTTCGGCAAAGGGTGCCTCGGGCAGATTCAGGCGCGCCCAACCCTGTTGCCGGAGCGCTAGTGGGTCGACGTGATCGGGCTTGAACGCGCCCAGCGCCATGACCTGATCGCTGTCGCTGAAACACGGTTCCGCAAAGCCCAGACGCGCGGCCAGTTGGCGAAAGATCTCGGCGTTGCTTCGCGCCTGCCCAACCGGAGCAATGGCTGGGGTGTTGAGCATGGCGTAGACGTGGCCATAAGCACTGTGGGCGTCCCAGTGCTCCAGCTGCGTGGTCGCCGGCAGAACATAGTCGGCGTAATCGGCGGTATCGGTCTGGAAGTGCTCCAGCACCACCGTGAACAGGTCTTCGCGGGCAAAACCGCGCACCACCTGGCGGCTGTCGGGCGCCACCGCCACGGGGTTGCTGTTGTAGACGATGAGCGCATCGATCTTCGGCCCGAAAGTGGCGCTGGCAGCCTGCTGCAGGGCGTCGCCGATGCTGCTCATGTTGATGGTGCGCGGCGCCCGTGCGCCCAGCAGATCGGGCCGCTGCAACCAGGCGTCATTGCGCGCGGCCGGAAAGTAGCCGCTGCTGGACAACAACAGCCCGCCGGCGCGGTGGCGCCAGGCGCCCGTCAAACACGGCAACAAGGCCACCAGCCGCACGGCATTGCCAGCGCCCCGCACCCGCTGCATGCCGTAGTTCAGGCGAATGGCCGCGGGCTGCGCGGTGCCGTAGTCGCGCGCCAGTTGTTGCACCTCGGCAGCGCTGATGCCACACACCGCCGCGGCCCGTTCGGGCGGCCATTGCAGGGCACGTTCACGCAGCGCCGGCCAGCCTTCGACATGGCGGGCCAGGTAGTCGTGGTCCAGCCAGTCGTTGACGATCAATTCATGCATCAGGCCCAGCGCCAAGGCGCCATCGGTACCCGGCATCAGGGCGACGTGCTGGTGGCATTTCTCAGCCGTTTCGGTGCGGCGCGGGTCGATGCAGATGAGCTTGGCGCCGTTGCGCTTGGCCTGCTGCGCCACCGCCCAGAAGTGCAGGTTGCTGGTGATGGAATTGCTACCCCAGATGAGGATCAGTTGGCTTTCAGCGAAGAACTCGGTGTGCATGCCCAGCTTGCCGCCGTAAGTGGCGTTCAAGGCTGCGCCGCCGGCGCTGGAACAGATGGTGCGGTCCAGCAGACTGGCGCCCAATTTGTGGAAAAAGCGCGCCGCCATGCCATCGCCCTGCACCAAGCCCATGGTGCCGGCATAGCTGTACGGCAGGATGGCTTGGGGATCGCGCGCGGCAATCGTCTTCAGCCGTTCGGCAATGTCGCCCAGCGCCTGGTCCCAACTGACGGCCTCGAACCGCCCCAGTCCCTTGGGACCCACCCGTTTCAGCGGCGTCAGCAGCCGGCCACCGTCATAGGTGCGCTCTGCATAACGGTTGACCTTGGTGCACAAGACACCTTGGGTGGGCGGGTGCTGCGGGTCGCCCTTGACGGCGATGGCGCGGCCGTCCTGCACGCTGATGTGCAGAGCGCAGGTGTCAGGGCAATCGTGCGGGCAAACACCCTGCACGACCTGGATGGCGGCCGAGGCGTTGGCGTTGGCGTTGGCGTTCGCATTGGCGTTGGCGGCGGCGGCAGAAGCAGCAGGTGCGGGCATCATCCAGACAACTGTGCCACAGCAGCCGCAGCACCGCGGGCAGCAGCCCAGGGCTAAGATGATTTCTTCAACATCTTCAACGAGCCGTCATGAACCTGATTGAACCCATCCTCGCTGACGCCGCCACGGTCGCGGCCATCCGCCGCGACATCCACGCCCACCCCGAGCTGTGTTTTCAGGAAGAACGCACGGCTGAGGTGATTGCCAAAGCGCTGACCGACTGGGGCATTCCCGTGCACCGCGGCTTGGGCAAGACCGGCGTGGTCGGTATCGTCAGGAACGGCACGTCCAGCCACGCCGTGGGCTTGCGCGCGGACATCGACGCGCTGCCGATGACTGAGCACAACACCTTCGCGCATGCCAGCAAGCACGTCGGCAAGATGCACGCTTGCGGTCACGATGGCCACACCGCCATGTTGCTGGCGGCAGCCAAACACCTGTCCACGCAGCGCAACTTTGACGGCACGGTGTACTTGATCTTCCAACCCGCAGAAGAAGGCGGGGGCGGTGCGCGGGTGATGATCGAAGACGGCATCTTCGACAAGTTCCCCATGCAGGCGGTGTTTGGCATGCACAACTGGCCGGGCATGCCGGTCGGCAGCTTCGGGTTGAATCCGGGCGCGATGATGGCTTCGGGCAACCTGTTCAGCATCACCATCCGCGGCAAGGGCAGCCACGCTGCCTTGCCGCACCTGGGCGTGGACCCGGTGCCGATTGCCGCGCAAATGATCATGGCCTTTCAAACCATCATCAGCCGCAACCGCCGGCCGATTGACCCGGGCGTCATCAGCGTGACCATCGTGCAGGCTGGCGAAGCCACCAATGTGGTGCCCGATTCGTGTTTGATCCGCGGCACGGTTCGCACCTTCGACACCGCCATCACCGACCTGATCGAGCGGCGCATGCGCGAGGTCGCCCACCACACCTGCGCGGCCTTTGGCGCCACGTGTGATTTCGAGTTCAACCGCTACTACCCGGCCACCGTCAACCACCCAGCCGAAACCGAGTTCGTGCGCAGCGTGCTGAACAAGGTGGTCGGCCCATCGCAGGTGCAGAACTTCGAGCCGACCATGGGCTCAGAGGACTTCAGCTTCTTCCTGCAAGCCAGGCCGGGGTGTTACTTCGTCATCGGCAATGGCGACGGCGAACACCGCGAGGGCGGCCACGGCCTGGGGCCGTGCATGTTGCACAACCCCAGTTATGACTTCAACGACGACCTGATCCCGCTGGGTGCCACGGCCTGGGTGCGGATTGCCGAGGAGTGGCTGGCGCAGGCGCGCTGACCCGCTGCTGGTGCGCCCGACCCAGGCACTGGTGTTGAAGCGTTGGCCCAGGATCACGCTGCCGGGTGCTCGCGGCCGCGTGCCGTCCAGCACGTCGAACCAGGCCACCCTCACGGCTGCCAGCGTGTCCGTGCTGTCAGCGTCACGGCCCACGCCCACGCCCACGCCGAAGAGCAAGCCACTGGCCAGCGGGTAGATGGAGTCTGAGTCGCCAGCGATCTCCAACTCACCCGGTGTTGGTGGGTCGGCCGGCAGGCTCGGGTCCAGCACGTACAGCAGGTCCGTCCGCCGGAAGGTCACCAGGCAAGCCCGATCTTCCCAACCCAGGTGGCCCTGGACTTCGCCCGAGCCTCGGCAGGTCACGCCGCTGGCGCTCAACCCAAACTTGTGGATGTCGGTGCTGAATTCAGGCGGGCAGGTCTAGCCCACGCTGCCGGTGTTGTGGCTGCTGCGCGTGCTGGCCAGGTACAGCATGTCGGCCGACATGCAACGGGCTTCAACACCGCCGACAAAACAGCGCCTGCTGCTGGCCAGCGTGGACGAGGCGCTGCCGAAGACTCCTTGCCAACTTGCCAGCTTGCCAGCTTGCCCAACGACTGAAACCATTGCGACGAGACTTGGAAAGACGCGTTCACCACCGACTCCCTGTTCACTTTCGCTCAACAGTGGGATAATTTCCCACAGCAAATCATGGACTGTCAAGTTCCTCTACCGCAGCTGCTGCGTCAACGCTCTCAAGAATGCGAAGGGCCGCTCCCGCGTTTTCTTGCCCCCTCAGGGGGCCGAGCCTGGGCACTGGACAGTCCTGAGAACTGTCCAGTACGTGGCAAGAGCCATTGGCCGTGCACGGCCGATGGCGGACGACGCTTGGCGTCGGCCTGGGGGTGCGCATGAGCAACCAACCGACCCTGGTGTTGACCGCCGTGCTGCGCGCGCTGCGGCCCCTGGTGCGGCTGCTGGTGCAGAACGGCGTGACCTACACGGTGCTGGCAGCAGCGCTCAAGCGCGAGTTCCTGGACGCCGCACGCACTGAACTCACAACCCGCGGCATGCCTGGCACCGACAGCGCCGTCTCCTTGCTCAGCGGCGTGCACCGGCGGGATGTGCGCGAACTCACCCGCAGCGCGGGTCTGGGCAGCGCAACCCTGCCCCTGCCGCTGGGCTTGGCAGCGCAGGTGGTGGCGCGCTGGATGAACCAGCCTGAGTTTGTGGAACCAGGCGGCGCAAGCCGCTTGCTGCCCAGGAGCGGGCCAGGTGCCTCGTTCGAGACCCTGGTGGCCGGCATCAGCCAGGACGTGCGGCCCCGCGCGGTGTTGGACGAGCTGTTGCGTCTGGGCGTGGTGCAGGACACGGCCGATGGACTGTCGCTGGCCCGCGGGGGCTTTGCGCCACGCCAGGGTTTTGCCGAGACTGCGGCCTTTCTGGCCGCCAACCTGCATGACCACGCGGCCGCTGCAGCCGCCAACCTGCAAGGCCAGCCCCAGGTGCTGGAACAAGCCGTCTTTGTGGACGAACTGACGGCTGAGTCAGCTGAGCACCTCTTGAACGTCTCGCGCCAGGCGTGGCAGCAGGCCTTCAGGCTGGTGATGGCCCAAGCCCAGGAGCGTTTCGACACCGACCAGCAACAAGCCGCCCCCGAACAGCGCCGCCACCGTGCGCGCTTTGGGGTCTACTTTTTCAGCGAGCGTGAGGATTGAATGGTCCAGCCTATGAACACCAGCACCCGGCGCTTAAAACTCAGCCCGATCCTGGCCTGCCTGGCCGCCCTGGCCGCGGCAAGCATCGGCGGCTGCGGGCCCGGCGTGGGTGGCACGGGCACCCGGGTTGTCCCGTTCGACGCCTTCGGCGCCAGCCCCAGCCCGATCTGCAGTGCCGCCATTGCCAGCAGCTTGAGCTGCCCGGCCCCAGCCCCTGCTCCAGCCCCAGCACCAACCGCACCGCCGACCCTCGGTACCGCGGCAACCTACTTTGCCAACAGCCTTGACAACCAGCGCGCCCGGGTTGAGGGCAACCGCATTGAGTTGCAGTTGCCGTGTCTGGGCTGGGTATTCGACGGCGACTGGGGCAACAGCGCTGGCCTGGGCGAACGCTTCTTTGGCAGCTTGAACCAAGCCGGCGGAGTGGTCAACGCGACGTTGACGGCAGTGGTCGTCTCAAGAGGTGTTCAGTTCCAACTGTTCGACGCCCAAGGCCAGGCGCTCACGCCAGCCTTGCCGTTGTTGCCGGGTGCGGCCCCACAAAGCCCGTCGGCGTGCCGATGACGGCAGTTCCGGCCACATCAAACGCAAGCCCTCGGCCGTTGCCGTCAGTGTCTGGGCAGCCCCAGCGACCGCTGCCATTGCCGATTCGAAGGTCAGCCGAAGTCAGGCCCAGGTCAGGCCCGAGCCGGTTAGAGCACAGCTCATCGCTCCTGAACGCCGTTCATCTCGGCGCTTCGCCAAGCCATCGCATCAGCCTGGCACCGCGCCACTGGGCTGCCTAAAGTCCAGCCATCGACTCACCCAACACCCCAAGGAACAACCCCATGAACACGCCACTGCAACTGAACACGCCGTCCCGTTTCACCAGCTTCGTTTTGGCTGCGCTGCTCACCGTGGCCATGCTGGGTGGGATTGATTCTTTGGCCAGCCTGGACGACAGCGCCGCCCAGATTGCACAGACACCAGCCACAGCCACAGCCACAGCCA
>Ga0105047_10017896_pt1 | contig 11014 bp, 8 predicted proteins | sample MAT04_FD_78384 | JGI IMG/M metagenome (GOLD analysis project Ga0105047, IMG submission 78384) | Freshwater microbial communities from Lake Fryxell liftoff mats and glacier meltwater in Antarctica - MAT-04 (megahit assembly) | ecosystem: Environmental > Aquatic > Freshwater > Ice > Liftoff...
ACACCATGGTGTACTTCGTAGCGCTCCTTGAGCCCGCGCAGGATGCTGATGGCGTCCTCGACCGACGGCTCACCGACCAACACCGGCTGGAAGCGCCGTTCGAGCGCGGCATCCTTTTCGATGTACTTGCGGTATTCGTTCAGCGTGGTGGCGCCGACGGTATGCAATTCGCCGCGCGCCAACATCGGCTTGAGCATGTTGGAGGCATCCATCGAGCCTTCGGCGGCGCCGGCGCCGACGAGGGTATGCAGCTCGTCGATAAAGAGGATGATGCGCCCTTCGGACTTGGTAATCTCCTGCAGCACCGCTTTGAGCCGCTCCTCGAACTCGCCACGATACTTGGCGCCCGCCACCAGTGCGCCGAGGTCGAGCGCTACCAGTTTCTTGTCGCGCAGACCGGTGGGCACATCGCCCTTGACGATGCGCTGCGCCAGCCCTTCGACGATCGCGGTCTTGCCGACGCCGGGCTCGCCGATCAGCACCGGGTTGTTCTTGGTGCGCCGGCTCAGAATCTGAATCACGCGGCGAATCTCTTCGTCGCGGCCGATCACCGGGTCAAGTTTGCCTTTGCGCGCTTCCTCGGTGAGGTCGCGGCCGTACTTGGCCAGCGCCTCGTACTGCCCTTCCGGGTTGTCGGTCGTGATGCGCTGATTGCCACGGATGCCGGCCAGCGCCTGCATGATCGCGTTATAGTCCACGCCGTGGCGTTGCAGCAGTTGGCGGATCTTGAATTGCGACGACGCCATCGCCAGCAGCAGGTGCTCGGTCGAGGTGTAGTCGTCGCGCATATTGGCGGCGATGTTCTCCGCCTCTTGCAGAATGGTTGCCGTCTCACGCCCCATCGCGGTCTGCACCGCCGCGCCGGTCGCGCGCGGCAAGGCGGCGATCGCCTGCCCCACGCTGCGTTCGAGCAGCGCCGGGTCGATGCCGATCTTGCCCAGGATGGCCGGCACCACGCCGCCCTCCTGTTTGAGCAACGCCTCGAGCAGATGATCGGGTTCTACCGTGGCATGGCCATATTGTTGGGCCAGGCTCTGTGCTTCTTGCAACGCCGCCTGGGCTTTTTGGGTTAGCTTTTCTAGTCGCATAGGTTTACGCTTGTGCCTTTCTCCGCAAAATCAAATGGTTTACGACCATCATAGCGGCCAAACATCAGAATTGCACTTGCGTCGCATTAGTAATTTGTACCATGTTTTGTTACTATTTTCCTCATGCCAATGTCTCGACTTATTTCTGTTTTTGGCAAAGATCGGTGACACCAATGATTCCTCAACTAACCGAAACCATCGTTCTCAAGTGGGTGGGCCAGCAATCCTTCGAGCGCGGCCAGCGCTATTTTCGAGACGGCCATATCCTCGACCCGCGGCGCCAGGGCGAGACGCTCAAGGCACGCTGTCTTGGGTCCAACGCGCCAGACTATCGGGTCGAAGCCAAACTGACCGCGCAGGGCTTGGCAGCCGGCGCCTGCTCATGCCCTGTGGGCAGTGGCGGCCGCTGCAAACATGTTGCGGCCCTGTTGCTGGCCTGGCTGCAGCAGCCGGAAAGCTTCCGCGTGGTCGAAGATTTGGAGACAGCCCTCAACCGCCGCGAAAAAGCGGAGTTGATTGCGTTGATCGGCCGCATGATCGCGCGCGTGCCCGATTTGGAAGAGCTGATCGACCTGCCGGTTGTCGATGCGGGTAAGGCACAGCCGGTGAACCTGGATGCCATCCGCCACCAGGTAAGCCGTGCGTTTTCGGCGCACGGACGCGATTACGACGATCGGTACGATGCCGCTTCCGATATCGCCGATGGTCTGAGCGGAGTGATCAGCATCGCCCAGGAGTACGTGACGCACGGCGACGCGCCAAACGCCGTTGCGATCTTTCAGACCGTGATGGAGGAAGTGCTGGAAGAATACGAGTCGGTGGACGACGAAGGAGGCAACCTGGCAGGGGTCGTCGAGGAGTGCGTGGCTGGGCTGGGAGCGTGTCTCGCAGCAGCGACTCAGCCCACCCTGCGCGAGTCTATCCTCGGTTCGCTGTTCAAGGTTTTCGACTGGGATGTGAAGTTTGGTGGCATCGGCATGGGTGATGACGCACCCGGCCTGATCGCCGAGCACGCCACGCCAGACGAGAAGCAGCAGGTTGCCGCCTGGGTGCGCGCCGAATTGCCATACACAAACGCCGCATACAGCGATTACCAAGCGCCACAGTACGGGGCATTTCTCCTGGAATTGCAGGCAGAAACCCTCGACGATGAGACGTACCTGAGCATTTGTCGCATGTCGCATCGGTGGAGTGACCTCGTGGAACGCCAACTGGCACTGGGGCGGCTGGACGATGCCATCGCGGTCGCGCGCACAGTGAACGACCACGAACTGCTATCCCTGGCCAATCAGTTTGTCGCATATCAACACGGGGACGTCGGCGAACGCCTCGTGCGCGAACGAGCAGAAACGAGCAAGGACAGCCGACTGACCGAATGGTTGAAAAATCAGGCCGTAGCCCGCGGCGATCTAGCGCAAGCCACGACCCTGATCGAGCGCCTGCTGTTCTGGCAGCCGTCACTGGTGCGCTATGTAGAACTACGCAAGGTCGCTGGGCTGTCTGGCCAATGGGACGCGATGCGGCCCACGATCTTGGCAAGCCTGGCCGAACAGAAATCATATAGCGTGCTGACGCAGATTTATCTGGACGAAAACGACGTGGATAAAGCGTTGGCGACGCTCGAACAGACCGGCACGGTGTGGGGTCGGTGGGATAGCAACCTGCGTCTCCAGGTGGCCGAAGCAGCAGCGGCCAGCCGCCCGGAAGCGGCCATCCGCATCTTTGTCGACGAAGCCGAAGGACAAATCAAGCAGAAGGATCGCCAGTCCTACGCCATTGCCGCCACACACCTACTCCATGTGCGTGACATCTACATCCGCCAGGGAAAGAATGCCGCATGGAACGCCTGGATCGCCGACCTACGCCAACGCTACAATCGCCTGTCCGCGCTGAAGGACGAATTGAAGAGGGCGGGGTTGTAGCCGGCCGCGTGATTGGGCATGGGGTCAACCATGAGTGGCGATGATCTGAGCCAAATTCTGACGGGTTGCGCCGAGCGCCAGCAGCGAACGCACGAGCAGATCTAGCGACACCGTGGGATCCCCGCCTTCCATCTTGGCCACCCGCGATTGGCTCGACTTCAGAAAACGCGCCAAGTCAGCTTGGGTCATCAGTCTGGTTTGACGATACTCACGCAGAGAATCGCCCAACGCCAGCTTCAGTTCGATGAAACTGGCTTCTTCGGGTGTCAACTCCAGAAACTCCTGGACGGAACCAATCTTCCAGCCTTTCTGTTCGAGCATCTGTCTCTTCTTTTCGTCCATACGTTCACCTCACCCAGTGGAATCTGCGCTATAGCGTTTCAAACGTTGCTTGCACGTCTCGGCGACTTGCTGGGGCGTCTGGTTTGTCCGCTTCGGGAAAATCTCAACGATAAGAATTGCATCTTCGTCAATCCGGTAGATCACGCGCCAAGCGCCATTCAAGTCGTTGATACGCAACTCGTGACATCCGGCCCCAATCGACGGCATAGGCCTGGAATGGGGCATCGACAGAACCTCGCCGCGCTGTAGCCTCCGCAGCAAGACACCAACCTCCAGGCGCGCCTTTTGTGAAAAGGGCGGAGTCTTGATTTCGCCGCGGAGCCACACAAGCGGCTTATCTGATGAATTCATAGACCAGTATATGTCAGATTCAGCATATTACCAAATCGTGGATTCGGTTATGGTGGTGGACGCAAAACCTAACCGCTTCCCAATGATCAAACTGGCCATACAGCCCCCACAATCAATCAATCCCCAACACCCGCGCCAGCTTGCGCACGGTGAAGCGGTCGCGCAGGTAGTGCCCGTTGGCAAAGGCCAACGCCTGTTCTTCGGCGCTGAGGCCAATCTCGCCGACAGTGGCAGGCCCACCGGCGGTCTGCAGCAAACGGGCGACCTCTTTGGCCGGCGGTACCTGTGCCGCAATCGCCTGGATCTCATCCCAATGGTCCAGGATGCGCCGCTTGAGTTGGTCGTGGGCGGCCGGCGTCAAGTCGAGGAAACGCCCCTGGTCGCGGCTTACTTCACCCGCTTCGGAGCCGTAGGCAACGTCGATCACCGCCAGTTCGGCGGCGCGGTCGGGCAATACAGACGCCTCCAACAAATCGGCGGCCTGCGCACGTGACAAGGCGCGCACACTATCGTACTGCCCCGCCACCACGACCGTCGCCACGCCCACCTTTGCCCCGTGCAAGATCGCCGGCCGGCCCTCGTGCAGCAACTTCATCTCCCAGAAGTGCGACATGTGGTGCTCGGCGCCCGATGCCGGCCGCGACTGGCCAAAGTCCAACATGCAATAGCCCGACTCCACCAGCGCGTCGAAGAGAATGCGGATGGCGTCGGGCGTCGCATGGCCCACGCCTTGTACATTGTCGGCGCACAGTTGCACCGCGGTCAAGGTGCGCCGGGCAATCACTTCGTCGTACGGCTCGTCCCACAGCAACTGGCCCAGCCGCCAATCGGCGATCGAAGTGTATTTGCCCAGCATGTCGCCAAAGCCCGCCGCAATCATCGCCTGCGGCGCCGCCGTCAACGTGCCGATGTCGGCAAAAATCGCAATCGGCGCATGGGCATAGACGGTCTTCTTGACGCCGGCAATGATCATCGGCGCCCCGGTCGACGTAAACCCATCCACCGAGGGTGCAGTCGGCACCGAGATAAAGACGCTGCGCGTGCGGTGGCTGACAAACCGCGTGATGTCCGTGATCGTGCCGGACCCGACCGCCACAAAGGTGCGCTCGACCGTGTCCAGCGCACGCATCACGGCAAATACATGCTCGCCATCGGCGATCACTTCGTCGTTTGTAAACACAATCTGCTTGAGATCAAACCCAGCCGCCGTCAACGCAGCTTCCACGGCGCGCCCCTGCGCGGCGTAGGTGTTCTGATCGGCAATCATAAAGAGCCGTGTGCGTCCCTGCTCCCGGCAAAAGTCCACCAGGTGCGTAACGGCCTGATCATCCACGGTGACAACCAACGGTCTTCCTTGCGTCACAATAGCCTCCAGAATCTAATGCGTCTTCGCGCCAACGCAGTGTTGATGATGACAAAAAATGTACCAAATGAGAATTCTCTCACAGAAACTGCGCGCGTACCAACCAGGTTGACAGTGGATTTGGGATGGTTGCTGACGCCAATCTGCGGCAGGTCTGCGCGATAATGAAACTGCAACGCTGATATTTTGCGTTAAAAAAATATAGGCAGAAACCTGGGCGTAGGTATGCTACGCAAACACTGGTTGGAGGGTTGTTGAAAGAGTCCTGGAGCAACATGATGAACCGGCGAATCCTGGGGAGCATTTTGGCCCTTTTCCTGTTTGCAAGCATGCTCTTGCCGGCGCCATTGCTGGCGCAGAGCGGTGCAGCCTGTGCGCGTGACGTGACGGTGCAGCCCGGCGACACCCTCACTGAGCTGGCGAGCCGCTACCTGGGCGACCCGCTGGCGTACAACCGTATCATCGCTGCCACCAATGCGCGTGCCCGCAGCGATAGTACGTACACGGGGATTACAAACGAAGCCTCGATTCGGATCGGCTGGAAGTTGTGCGTTCCGGCCAAGCTTGGGCCGACCAGCCTTGCCGCACCAGCAGAGACTGTCCCTTCCTCCGGCGGTCAAGTGGAGTTGGCAGAGTCTGATGCGCTCACGGATACCGTAGTTTTCGACGGCCAACGCCTGACAATTGACTACCTGCGCCAACAAGAGACGCCGGGAAGCAAGATCGTCATCGAGGAAACGCTTGCGCCCGGCGCCAACTATGACCGCTACCTCGTCTCGTACCAGTCAGAGGGGCTCAGAATCTACTCGCTGATGACGATTCCGCAAGGCGAAAAACCGGCAACCGGCTGGCCCGTCATCGTCTTCAACCACGGCTATATCCCGCCAGAAGTCTATCGCACCACCGAACGCTACGTGGCCTACGTGGACGGCTTTGCACGCGCTGGCTACATTGTTTTTCGGCCCGATTACCGCGGCCACGGGTTTTCGGACGGTGAAGCGCGCGGCGCCTATGGCACGCCCGATTATGTGCTCGATGTCATGAACGCCGTGGCCTCGATCAAACGCCATCCGGACGCCGACCCCAACCGCATCGGCATGTGGGGTCACTCGATGGGTGGCTACATCACTCTACGGTTGATGGTGGCTACCGATGACGTGAAGGCTGGCGTGATCTGGGCGGGCGTCGTAGCCTCATACCCGGACCTGATTGAGCGTTGGAATCGGCGTACGACCGACATCCCAAACAGCGCGCGGCGCTGGCGCACGCAATTGCTCGATCAATATGGCGCGCCCGCCGAGAATCCAGATTTTTGGAATTCAATTTCAGCCAATTCCTATCTGGCCGATCTGTCAGGGCCGCTGCAAATCCACCACGGCACGGCAGATGAGACCGTCCCCATTGAGTTCTCGGTAAAACTTTTCGACCAAATCAAAGCCGTGGAAGGCGACGCCGAGATCTTCACTTACCTGGATGACGACCACAACATTGTTGCGAGTTTCGACACGGCCATGGCGCGCTCCGTGGCATTCTTTGATCGGACCGTGAAGGGTGAGCAGTAGCGGCACGCGCATCTACTTGCGCTTTTTCTTCTTGGGCTTGCGCTGCTGTTTACGCGCCACCTTTTCTGCTTTGCGCGCCTTGCGGAGCTTTTCATTTTGTGGTTTGCGCGACGGGCCGGGAGGGGCTATTTCCAGTTGGTCATCCATGGAGATCAAGCGAGTCAACGCGCCGTCAGAATCTGCTTGGCCGATAGCCTCTTGTTCGGCCTGAAACCAGTTCCTTTCAGGCGTTTGGCGCGTCTCCAGTAGGCCCAACCTGATCTGCACCTCTTCCCAGTCACCACCGATATCTAGCGCCACGACGCCTGCATCGAAAGCTTGTTGCATCAGCGACGCCGCTTCGATCTCCCCCAAGTCGGTCAGGTGGGTGATGACAAAGGCGTTGAGAATGCGATCGTTCTCGGCAAAGCGCGCCAACTGGTCGACAAGTATCGCGACTGTCAGATCGCGGGTATCAGGGTGAAGACTGGGCATCACCGCCAATGCATCGGCTGCCGTGATGCGTGAATCAAGATCGGCGTTGGCATCTGCCAGTTTTTCAGCCAGGGGCGCCAGCGCCGGTGCACCAATCATGGCGAGCACTTGCGGCATTTCTTCCATCACCCACTCGTTGTCGCTGGCCTGATCAAGCAACTGGACAAGAGGCGTGGCCGCGTCAGCCGCCTGCAACTGTCCCAGTGCACGCCAGGCGTGGATCGGCGCCCAATAGGCCGGGTCGGCGGCGTCCGCTTCATAGAGAGTCGGGTCCAACGCCATGCGAATTAAATCGGGCACATCCGCCGCACTCAATCCATCACTGCAGTAGTCGGGCCAAATGTCGGTAGGTTCTGCCTCCCCAAGTTCAAGCAGGGCAGCTACTGATTGTCCATATGCTTCCAACACGCTATCGCTCCTTTCGTGCATAGACTGATGATTGATGTTTCTCTACCCGCGCAGCAGGTAGCCGATCGCCAGCAGAACCTCGATAGGCACCAAAATGTACATCGTCACCCACGTCAGCCCAACGACGCCGATCGTCTTCCAAATCCCAAAACCATGTGCGGTGGCTACGGTCTTGACCAGCAAGGCGGCACACCAGATGACTCCCAATAGCGCGATCACGCGCCCAAACATATGCAGGGCGATCATGGTTGGGCCGGCCGTGCTGGTGATTGCCGGCATATAGGCGCCCAGCAAGAGCACGGCCGGTGCACCCGCCAGCGCCAGCGCGGCGATATGTTGCGCCAGCGTCGCCTTGCCGCCCAGGCTCTTGGCCACCAACAACAGCACCAGGCCAAACAACAACCAGTCGGCGGCGGCCTGCAAAGGGGTAGCCAGCCATTGGCCGCCCAGGTTGACCACACGCGCCGGCCGCACCCCTATTGGCGGCTCGGCCTTGACGGCCTCGTCGCGCACCTGCAAAGTGAGTTGTTGAAGTTGATCCGGCGTGGCCTTCACCTGCTGGATAAATTGCCCCAACTGGTCTGAGGTGATCGATAGCAGGTCCAGGATGCGTACCAGTTGCTCCGGGGTTGCCGATAGCAATGCCAAGATCTCCTGCAACTGCTGGGCGGACATGTCAAGGCGATCCAACAATGGCTGAAGTTGAGCCATGACCGGATTCGTGACCGTAGCCGCTTGTTTGCGTACATCCTCAATTTGGGCAGGCGTGATGCCGGCCATCTTCAACACCAGATCTACTTGTGCCGGCGTCACGTCGGCCTTGGCTAACAGCGCGCTCAACTGAGCGGGCGTCACATCGGCCTGGTTCACGGCCTGGTTGATCTCGTCGACGGTGACGCTGCTTTGTTTCAAAAGTTCTTCGGCGGTGACCACATGGGGCGTCAATTCCGTGGCAATCTGGCTCACCTGGTCCACGATCGGCGCCACCTGATCCTGCAGAAAACCGGCGACGATCCCCGGCACAGTCTGCAGGTCCGTCAACGCCGGCAGCACGGCGGCGACGACCTTGGCCCCGGCCTCGCGTATGCTGACGGCAGCTTCCTCAAGCTGCTCGGCCACGGTCGGTTGCTGCCAGAGCGCCGGCAGGCCAAACCAGCGGCCCAGTCCGGCAATCAGAATCACGATCAAGAACAGCTTTAGCGCATAGGCAATGCCCGCCTGTGATTGGAGCAAGCCGGCAATCGTCGCCGTGCGCAATTGCAAAAGACCCGAATATGTCCGCAGTGCAGATTTCATACGCTCACTTCTCCTGATAACTGAGCCGGGTACGCGCCGCCGGTCACAGATGATAGCGATTAGATAGCGGCGAAGGTCAGCAAGACCGATGTCGCTGCGGCGGGTTGCAAGGCGGGCGCCTGCTCGACCCCATAGGCGGTGCCAAACAGAATCACGCCCAACAGGATAATGAACACGATGACAAACGGGCCGATCACGGCGGCCAACGTATAGCCGGGTGTCAACCCATGCGCCTGTTTGAGCGCCTGATACTTGGCAACGAACAAGGCCAGGAATAACAGGAGCGTCGGCACGCGCGCGCCCGGCACAAGTTCGATCACCAGCAACAACAGCGGCGCGTAGGCAAGTGACAAGACGCCAAGCGTCTGGCCGAAACGCGCCTGCCCGCCAAACCAGCGCGCCAGCCAATGCGCCAGCACGCCATAGACAAACCAGGCCAACAGCGTCGCCAACACCATGCCGGTGATCGAGCCTATCGTGCCCGACCAAGTGGGCAGACCCAACAGCATGCGCAGCACTTCCCAGCCCACGACATAGCCCTGCCCAAACTGAGCGGCAAAGGTGGGTGCCGCCCGCACCTGTTCGGTGTACCAAGGCAGTGTAACGACAAAGTCACGCACGATCTGCTCGATACGGCCCAGTTGCGGCGAAGTCAAATACCCCAGGCCCATCCCGACTAGACGCGCCACCAGCACGACGCCCCACACCACGAGCATCGCCACAAAACCGCGGCGCAAAGGACGGACGGCATCGCGCACAGCGGCGTAGGCCTGGTCGTCGAGCAGAAGTGCGTGGACAGCCAGCCACCACGCACTCCGATGCTCGACAGGCGGCGCCACCGACGCTTCCAGTCCCGCAGGGTCAGAGAATGCGCTAAGTTCATTGGTCATGATTGGCTCCGGTCAAGTTGATGAATGACGACAACAAATGCTACTACCCTATTCGCTGACAGACTTTCTGTCAAATGATACCAGATCAACTGTCACTCGCAACAAAAAATCGGATTTGACAGATCTCCCCGATTCACTTATTATCCCCGACCATAACTGAATAGCGTGACTCTTATCCAGAGAGGCGGAGGGACCGGCCCTTTGAAGCCTCGGCAACCCGGCGGCAGCAGCAAGCAATGATGCGAACTGCGGCGGTGAGGGTGCCAAATCCGGCAGACAAGTTCTGGAAGATGAGAGAAAGTGACCATAGCTTTCCTGCTCATCCCCACCATTGGGGATTTTTGTTGCCCGAGTGCAACTTGCAGGAACTCGCGTGGAATGCAACCCTCTCATCGCCCAGACGAGAGGGATTTTTTTTGATATGTGCCAGCAAACTCGCAAAGGAATGGACTCACATGACCACCGACCGCAAACTCGGCTTTAACACGCGCCAATTGCACGCCGGCCAGTCGGCTGACCCGACCACCGGCAGCCGCAGCGTCCCGATCTACCAGACGACCAGCTACCAGTTCCGTGACACGGAACACGCGGCCAACCTGTTTGCGCTGCGTGAGTTGGGCAACATCTACACGCGCATCATGAACCCGACGACCGATGTGCTGGAACAGCGCATCGCCAGCCTCGAAGGCGGCGTCGCGGCGCTGGCGGCGTCATCCGGGCATGCCGCGCAAACCATGGCCATCCTCACTCTGTGCAGCATGGGCGACCACATCGTGTCGAGCAGCCGGCTCTACGGCGGCACCTACAACCAGTTCAACTACACCTTCCCCCGCATGGGCATCGAGGTGACCTTTGTCGATCCCTCCGACCCGAGCAACTTCGAGAAGGCGATCCGCCCCAATACCAAGATTCTTTATGGCGAAACCTTGGGCAACCCGGATATCAGCGTTTTCCCGTTCGAGGCTGTGTCGGCGATCGCCAACGCCCACGCCATCCCCATCCTGATCGACAACACGTTCGCCACGCCCTACCTGTGCCGCCCGTTTGAGCACGGCGCTCACATCGTGACCCACAGCACGACCAAGTTTTTGGGCGGTCACGGACAAGCCATCGGCGGCGCCATCGTGGACGGCGGCAATTTCGACTGGCGCAGTGGCCGCTTCGCCAACTTCACGACACCCGATCCCAGCTACCATGGGTTGGTGTACGCCGATTTGCTGGGCGCCGGCTTGCCGCCCTTTGCCATCAAAGCCCGCGTGCAAGTCCTGCGTGACATCGGCGCGTCGCAGGCGCCCTTCAACAGTTGGAATACCCTCAC
>Ga0105047_10017898_pt1 | contig 11014 bp, 8 predicted proteins | sample MAT04_FD_78384 | JGI IMG/M metagenome (GOLD analysis project Ga0105047, IMG submission 78384) | Freshwater microbial communities from Lake Fryxell liftoff mats and glacier meltwater in Antarctica - MAT-04 (megahit assembly) | ecosystem: Environmental > Aquatic > Freshwater > Ice > Liftoff...
CGCAAATGGCGGCACAGCCGCGCTGGACACCAGCGGGGCGCTGCCTGTCGGGCCCACGCGATTGATGATCGGAGCCGCGCCGTATTCGGCCACCGGAGGCGCCGACTGCTGCGACGCCATCAGTCAGGCCACCTACTACCCCCGCCGGTTGGCCGAAAGCGTGTTGCAGACCCTCACCGCGCCGTAGGAGCCAGAACCATGTGGATCGAGACCTTCCATCGCTTCCCGGACGAGGTAGCGTTCCTGGCAGTCTGCGACGCCGCGGGGTGGCCGCGCGGGCCGGATAGCGAACCCGCGCCACCCGCAGGTGTGTCGCTGGACGTCGTCGGGCCGGCCATCGAACCGCCGACGCTCGCGGGTGCGTTGATCACGCCGGGTGCCGTCGATCCGCGCTGGCACGTCAGTGCGTCCTGGTTTTCAGCCATCGCCATGCCCCCGAGCTTCACTGCGGCCGAGGTTATTCCGGAACGACCGGTGCGGATGTTCGCGGTGAAGGAACCGGCGCAGAAAGTGGCGGCGCTCAAGGCGTTATTCGATGCCCGGAAGCTAGCGAAACCGGATGACCCGAAGCTGACTCCCATCACCTTCAACAAAGAGGTCGCCGTCGGAAAACAAGAATGAGCCTGGAGCACCACTGGTCCGCTTTTGCCGGAAACCCGCGCGCCGGCGCGTCGGAGTGGAGCCGTCATAGCGAGTTTCTGTCTGATCTGGCCGCCACGCTCGGGCCAAGTGCCGAGCCGATCGATCAAATGTTTCGGGACGCAGACGCAATCCAAAGCTGACCTTCCCCCCAGTACTTGGCCCAAGCGCCGAGGGCACACGGCAGGGCCTACTCCGCAGCAGATCTGGCCGACCGATCGGCCCGGCGCCACCCCAGTCTCCGCCTAGCGCAACAACGCAACAATCTGTTCCACCGTGTGCCGCGTCCTCACGCCCGTACCCGATCCTGCAAAGCCCAGCGCCGGATAACGCTCAACAACGGCATGTCGATCACTCCATGGACCCCCGCTATTCGCAGCAGCGGGAGATTCAGACATGGGTCAAATCTCAGCCGAAGAATCAGACTTGAACGGGTCAGATCTCAGTGGAAATCAACATACCGGCCAATGAACGCAGCAACGACGCCTCATCCGCACGGAGCAACGTTGCGAATCCGGGCGTTCTCCCTCCGGCACCTCCCACAGGATACCGCGTTGGAACAACGGAACGGGGCCGATGGCGGCGGTCTGAAGCGAGGCCCGCGCGGCCGCGCGTCAGGCCGGCTGCTTCAGCACCTCGCGGATCGTCATGGCGGAAAGGAAGCGAAGGTGACTGAGGTCGTCACGCGCCGACTTCAGCAGGCGCAGCCGGGCCTTGGCTGCCTGGTTGACCGGCGCCGTACGGGCCTGGTGGGCCAGGTGGCCGAGCTGCAGGAACTCCGGCCGGTCCACCGTCTCAGCAGGGCCACCTTCGGACCGTTGAAACTCGTACGGAAGCTGCCAGCATTCTGCGGTGCACGCGATCAGCGCGCGCCGGCGCGCATCGATCTCGCCGATCAGCACGCCCTGCTGCGCCTGCCACAGCAGCAGTTCCAGTGCCGCATCTTCCGGCAAGTTGAGGCCGGCATTAGCGGCAAAGGTTCTGAGAAGGCCGGGATCGCCCAGGCAGCCCTCCGGCATCCGCAGCCATTGCAAAAGCTCCTCGACCGCCGGGCGGCATCCCGCCGCCATCATGCGCGGCGCGGCCAGCCCGATCGCCAGCGCGGCCAGGACCGCCAGCATCACCGCCGGCTCCGTGCGACCGCCCAGCGCGTAGCGCGCCATGACCTCCAGATCCATCCGCGACAGCGACAGCACGGGATCGGGCAGCACTTCCAGCCCGGGTCCGCCCGGCGCCGGCGGCACGGGCAGCGGGATCACAAGGCGCAGGCGCTCGCCCGGGGGCAGGTCGCGCTGGCCGTCGGCCAGGCGGTTGCCCGCGTCGTTCCAGGCGGCCGCCCTGCCGGGGGCGATCCCGTCGATCCAGAACACCGTGGTGTCGAGGTCGCCGCTGCCGCCGCGCAGTTCGGCCAACATGTCGCCGGGCGCGCGAGCCTCGTCGTCAAGGCAGGTCTGCATCAGGGCATAGGATTCATGCAGCTCATCGGTCACGACGCGCCGCAGGTCCCCCTCCCAGTCAGAATCGCCGTGCAGGCACACCACGGTGCCTGACAGGAGGCGGGCCACGATCCGGCGGACAACCCCGCCGGGGCCGGGCAGGCGCCAGATGTCGATCACCGCGCGGGCGCCTGCAGCAGATTCAGCGCAGCACGGAGCAGGGGGTTCGGCTCCAGCCCGTGCGCGCCGGGCACCACGAGTTCCACGGCCTGCGCCCAGGCCAGGCCGGAGAGCGGCCGACCGAGGAGGTCGGCCAGCAGCGCCGCGGTGACCGGCTCGCCCTCGCGGCGCAGCGAATGCGCCTCCTCGATGGCGGCGATCAGCGCGGCCAGGCCCGGCCGCGCGGCCAGCTCGCGGATCGCGGCATCGCCGCCGGCGCCGGCAAGCAGGATCGCGGCCAGGCCCGCGGCATCGGTGCGCACCGGGCCGGGCCGACCGAGGTTCAGCAGCCGGCGCAAGGCCCAGTGCCAGCCGCCGGTAGCCTGCAGCAGCGTGGCGCGGTCGCTGATCAGCCAATCGGGCAGGCTCCTGGTCTGGTCGTACAGCGCCATCCACACATCGATGCCGGGGCGGTTCCACAACCCGGGCACGATCTCCGTCACCAGCCGGCGTTCGGCGCCGCCCGCGGCGAGCAGCGCCGCGCGGTCCGGCGTGGCTTCGGTCCACTGCCAGCCCTGGTCGGCATCGGCGATGAAGACCACGCGCAGCGCCTGCCCACCATGGTGGCGTGCCTGCAACGCCGCCACTGCCTCACGCACCCAGTCCGGCGTCCAGCCATGCCGGGGCGTCACGACGGCAAGCCGGGTCTGCTCGCCGGTGGCTGCGGCCAGGGCGGAGAGTTCCAGCCGGAAACCGGCCGCGTCGGCCGCGCGGAGCACCGGTACCGCCGGGCGCCGCAGCGGCGGCAGCGCCATCACGGCCTGGCGGGCCGCCCGCTCCACCGCCCCGCCATCGCCGGAAGGCGTGCCGCCCAGGCCGAGGCCGAGGCAGATCACGATGCCGTCGCCCACGTTGAGCCCCAGCAACTCCGCCTCCTGCCGGGCCGTCAGCAGGCACGGCGCCTCGTCGATGTAGCGGCGGTGCTCCAGCGGGTCCGGCTCGTTGGGCGCGGGCCGATCCAGGAAGGCCAGCAGCTGGTCCTCGATCGTCTTGGGCGAGCCGATTAGGTGGATCAGGTTGGCGCTGCGCAGCGCATAGCACCGCGCCTCGGTCGCGCGCAGCACCCCAAGCCCCACCATCTGGTCCAGCAGGGCATCGAACGCCTCCTCGTCCAGCCCGGCGAAGCCCGCCGGCCAGAAGGCCGCCGCATCCTCGCGCAGCCGGGCTGCGGGCACGCCGGTTTGCAGCGTCAGCCCCTCCTCCTGGTTGCGGGCCGCCACCGCCAGCGCCAGCAGGTCGTAGCGTGTGTCGAGCGCGAGGGTGATGCGGAACTTGTCGAAGGCGGCGCGGCGCATGTCGGGGCGAGCCAGCAGGCCCTCCACATCCGCCATCTCCACCGTCCAGGGGGGCGGGCCCGCCTGGCGCCCGCGCAACTCGCGCAGCAGCGCTTCGCATACGAGCTGGATCAGGCTGGGGTAGTAGTTGGCGAACACCAGTATCCGGTTGACCACCGCCGGCGCCAGCGCGAAGCCCAGTGCCTCGAACGGCCAGCGCACCAGGTCGGCGGCCGCCCGGCGCTCCTCGCGGCGCAGCAGCGGGCCGATCAGCAACGGCTGGCCGAGCTGGGCGATCGGGTTGTTGGGATCGCGGGCCATGCGCTGCACGTTCTCCAGCCCCGCGAACACCGGCTTGAACCGCCGGTCCGTGCGTTCGGCCAGGCCACGCAGTTGGACGGTCACCGGATAGCCCTGCGCCTGGTCCTCGCGGAAGAACTTGTCGGCCTCGTCAAGCAGCAGCAGCACCGAGCGGTCGGCGTTGCCGTCGAGCCAGGACTGCACGTCACCCAGGAAGCGCGCGCCCGGGTCCCCGCCGCGGTCCGCGCGCATCGGAATCGCGCTGCGCAGCTTATCGGTCAGCGCGTGCCAGAGCTCGGCGGTGGGACGGGTGGTGCCGAACGGCTTGATGTCTTCATAACGCACCACCCGCCGCGCGTCGCCGGCAGCCGCCCTTTCGATCTGGCGCAGCAGCGCGGTCTTGCCGAGCTGGCGCCCGCCATAGACCAGATGACTGATCCGGCCGGCACGCGCCTCGATGCCCTGGCGCTCGGCGTGCCGGCCGAAGAACATCTCGGGCGCGGGCGCACCGATCGCCGACCACGGGGCCAGCCCGCTGAACGGCAGGGTGCAGGCGAACAGGCTGCGCAGCCAGCCGCCCTCGCCCAGGGCAAGATGCGTCAGCAGCACGTGGTCGACCACGATCGCTGAGCCGAGCTGCCCGGCGGCGGCCATGCGGGCCAGCTCGCGCCGGTCCAGATTGGTCAGGACGCCGAAGAACAGGATGAAGGATGCCCGCACGGTCCCGCCCAGGTTCTGCAGGGCGTCGCGCACCTGCCGCAGCTCCGGCCTGCCCGTGAGGGCCACCACCGGATAGCTGCCATCCGCCACCGAGCCGAAATCAGGCAGCAGCGTAGTGTCACGGTCGCGCAGCGGCTGGCAGCGGAGCGTCATGCGCGTGGCGCCGCCCGGCAGCGGCGCGAGGGCCTCGATGCGCGCCCCAGTGAAGCCAAGCTGGGCGAACAGCGTGGCATAGGCCGTGGCCGGATTGCGGCCCGCGGCGCAGGCCACCCAGGCCTTGGCCAGGAGCTGTCCAGCCTCGCGCCGTTCGGGCGGCATGGCGAGGTCCACCGGCAGCGGGGCGGTCTGCTCGGCCAGGCCCGCGATGCCGGGCCGGTACATGCGCAGGGCCCGCGCGATGCGCTCCGAGCGCTCCGGGAAGAACGCGGCGAATTCCGGTGCGGGGCTGGTGGCATCGGCGCCGGCATCGATGTGGTCGCCGGATTCGGCGCGGTCGATCAGATCCTCGGCATTGGGCAGCCACCCCTGGTCGATCAGCCGCGTCACCTCGCCACGGATCGTGGCCGCCACGGTGAGGTCGAGGCCCCCCAGGCGGCGCAGGATGCGGGCGCGCTGCTGGGCGGAGGCATTCTCCAGCGCATCCGCGATGCCGCCACGCAGGGCGGCGAACTCGCCTTCGATCAGCGGCACGTCATGCGGCGCGGCCAGGCGCAGCAGGGCCTCCAGGTCGTCGATGTCCTTCAGGAAGCGCTGCGCCAGGCCATACTCCAGCCGGCCTGTGCCCTCGGCCGCCTCCACGGCGGTGCGTGCGCCGGCCAGCCCCTGCACCATGGCCTGGTGGCGGGCGCCGGCAGCATCGCGCGCGTCGCGGTCAAGCCAGGCCCGTGTCTCGTCGTCCTCGACAAGGGCCAGCGCCTGCACCGCCACGGTCAAGTCGCCTGCCGCGATGCGGCGCCTGATCGCCGCCTCGAGCGGGAGCGGTGCCGCCGCCGCCACCAGCAGATCCGCCAGCGTTTCTGGCGTGGGCGGTACGTCCATGCGCCAGGCGGGGTCGAGCGCGACGGATGGCACCTGCAGCACGTCGCGCGCCAGCAGCTGGTCGGCATGGCCGTGCCCGCCCGGCCAGATGCCGTGCGCTAGCAGGTCGGCGAAGCGCGCCAGGATAGCGGTGGCCGCCTGCGCGGCCGGCTCGCCCGGCAGCGCGCCGATCTCGACGGCGGCGGCCTGGATCAGCGGCAGCAGCTTCCTGCGCAGGGCGTGGGCCATGCCGCGCTGTTCCGGGGTGGCGGCACGCCGGGCCAGTCGGACCCAGCTGTGCAGCAGCTCCTCTGCATCCTTCACCAACTGGTCCAGGTCGCGCCGGGCATCGCGCTCGATCGGCTTGTCCTGCACCATACTCATGCCCCGCAGCGCCCCATCCACCCGCGCCGTCTCCTTCTCGCCGTTGAAACGGGCAAGCTCTCCGGCAATCTCGGCCGCGCGGTCGGCGGCGTCCGCGCAGGCCGCGGCCAGCATCCGGCCCAGTGGCTCATCCGGATGGATCATGCGGCTCCAGAGGTTCCGCGCAGGCACATACTTTCCCAGTTGCGGGTCGCGGTTGCGCTCCAGCCAGTCCCGCAGCGCCGCGCCCTGCGCCAGCATCTGCCGGCGCTGCTCGTCCTCGCCCACCGCGCTCCCGAGCGCATCCGCCGCCTGGGACAGCGCGGACAGCTGCACCGCCTGCTCCGACAGCGCGCGGCCCAGGGCCAGGGTGCCCGGCAGCCCTTCCGGCGGCGCCTGCAGCAGCGTGCCGATGAGGTCGGTGCAGCTGCTCCCCGGCGCCAGCACGATCATCAGCCCCGCGGCGGGCAGGGCGAGCAGCCAGGCGGTGCGGGCGGCATCGCCGGGGGCAGGGCCGGCCCAGGCGCCGCGCACCTCATCGGCAAGGCGGGTCACCGCGTCGGGGTCACTGGCGTCGCCGGCGACCAGGGCCGTGGCGGCCAGCGCGACGGACGCGCCCAGCAGGTCGGCCCGGTCGGGGGCCGCCCCGGCCGCCAGCAGCGCCTGGACGAGGCCAAGCCGCCGTTCTGCCAGGGCGTGCAGCACCGCACCTGGCCCGGCATCGGCGGGCGGCGCGGTCTCCGGGTCCGCCCCCTGGTCGGTGTCCGTCTCCCTGTCCGAATTCGTGTCCGCGACCAAGACGGGGTCGGCGGCGCGTGCCGGCTCGGGCGCTGGCGCGGGCGAGGGGGCGACGACGGGCGCCAGCGGAGCTTCGCGCACGCCGGCCGTATCCGGCGCGGGAGCAGCATCCACCGCGTCGGCAGCCGGCTCAGCCGTCGCCGGAGGGGCGGAAGGCTCGGGCACCTTCACCGGCGCCTCCACCGTTGCCTCCCCAGGCGCCTCTACCGGCGCCTCCACCGGGGCTTCCACCGGCGCTTCCATGGGGGCCTCGGCGGCGCGAGGCGGGGGTGGTGCGGGTTCATCCGCGGCCGCGGGCGGGGCCGGAAGGGCCGGCGGTGGTGCGGGCGCGCGCTGCAGGCCCTGCAGGAGCGCCGAACGCGCCGCGTCGGCCGCTTCGCTCGCCCTCCTGGCCACCCGCAGCCTCGCTTCGATCAGGTCAAAGCTGCCGATCCTGCCTTCCCCCAAGGATGCCTGCCGGAACGCCGACTGCGCCGCGTCGGCTAGGCGCCTTGCCTCCTCCGCCGCATCCAGGGCGGCTTCGATTTCGGCCGGCGCGCCGTCGGCCGGCAGCTGCACATCGCCAAGCCCCAGCGCAGAGCCAGCCAGGCGCTGCGCCAGCGCCGCGCGCGCCGCGGCATCCTGATGCGCTGCCTGGCGCAGCGCGTCCGCCAGGCCGGTCGCCAGGGCGGCAAGCTCCTCCAGGGCGGAGATGCCGGGCTGCGTCGCCGTGGCCATGGCGGCCGCCGCGGCGCGAAACCGATCCAGCAGGTCGGGGGCGCCAGGCGCCGCGGGCGGGTCCATCGGCTCCGGTGCCGGGTCGGGCGGTCCGGGGCAGGGCCGGCCCTCGCCGAGCGGAGCCTCCGCCGGAGCCTCCGCGGCCGGGCCGAAGAGGTCCCGCAGCTCGGCCGAGTCGCGCAGCAGGGCCGCGATCCCCGCGCGCTCCTGCGGGGCGCACAGCGCGGTCGCCCATGCGAGCAGCGCAGCCTGCGGCGCCGCCCCTGCGTCCAGCAGGGCGTCGATAGTGGCGGCGGTATCGGCGCGCCGGCACGATTTCCGCCCCCCTCCCAGGGCGAGGACCCGCACCGCACGGGACAGGTTCAGCTTGTGGTCGGCCTCGAGCGGCCCCTGGTTGTGGCGCTCAGCGGCCGTGCGGAAGAGTGACGCCCCGTCAGGCCGTGCCAGCAGCTCCAGCAGCGCGTCCGCCCAAGCGCCCGCCTCCCTGGACGAGGGCCACTCGCGCCCGGCCAGCGGGCCGAGCAGCTGGCCAAGCTCGCGCCGCAGCCTGGGGTTCGTGCCAAGCGACAGCGCCTCCAGCAGGATGTCGGTGCCCAGCGACGGCGGGTAGACGAGCGGCTCGGTCATACGGCAGCCTTGCGCAAAGGGTCGAGGGGCATCACGGCGGGGCGGCAGGCGGACGCCCTGGCCGCCCCACCGCCCGAGCCAATCCCAGCAAGAGCGCCGTCAGCTAGCGCCGGCTGGTCCGGATCGAGTGGACGGCCAGACCACGCCCAGATGGCTTCTACGGTCTGGCGCTTTTTCCCGGCACTGATGTTGTCCGGAAAGAGCAGGAGGACCCAAAGCGCCTCGGCCATGAGGTAGCGAGCTTCGGAAGCCCCGGAGCTCAGCTGCGCCTCCAGCTTCTCCAGGAAGTTGCCTTCGCCCTCGTCCAAGTTCTGCACGAATAGCCGGTCAAGCTCATCGAAATTTTCTAGGGTCCAGAGCCGTGCGCCTTCGCTCAAGACCGATCCATCACTGATCGGGCATCGTGAGACCCATAGCTCAGCCGCCTGGTAGACGCCGGCGCTAGCAATATGCGGATTGAAGTGTGACATAGATCAATGCTCTCCAGTCAGCCTCACCACTTGCACCACCGCGAGTTGTATCTCCCTTCGAGACACATCAATTTTGGTGACGCCGCAAACGACGGCCCGTGCCTAGTACCGGGCTGATCTTGCGGTCCAACCGCACTATTGCTCTGGACCTCGCCTACAATCGCAACCGTAACCCTCGCACCGCAGCCGGTCTATGCGGCATCCAACCGCTCGACAGCAAATTTCTGTTGCCGTATGCAATCGAATTGAAGCGAAAACCGCAGCAGAACCGAGAGGCACATGAACCTGGCGCGGCTTTGGGCGGCCATCGGGAAAGGGGCATGGCGGTCGGCGGACGACCATCCCAATGAGTCGCACGCACCGCACTCACCCCGCGGGTTCTCCGACTCACCAGTCGCGCGCGGCCAGGAGACTGTGGACATCGAGTTCCCCCGGGCGCCAAGGTCACCGGATCTACAGCCGCTACCGACCGGGAGCAGTGCGCCAGCGTTCCCAACCACGGGCCCGCATGGCCACCGTCAGCGGATACGAGAGAAGTTGCTCACACGTGGCCCCGACGCATTGGCCGACTATGAACTGCTGGAGATGCTGCTGTTCCTGGCATTCAAGCAGGGCGACACCAAACCGCTGGCGAAGGCTCTCATCAACCGATACGGCAGCTTCGCCAATGTCATTGCGGCTTCCGCGGAGGAGCTTGGGCGTCTTCGTGGGATGGGGTCGCACGCAGTCACGGCGATCAAACTGGTTCAGGCTTCAGCGACCCGGTCTGCCAGAGGCGAGGTGATCGATCGCCCAGTCCTGAACAACTGGGACCGCCTCATGGAGTACCTCACCGCCAGCCTTGCCCGGGAGAAGACCGAGGTCTTCCGGGTGCTCTACCTGGACACCAAGAACCGGCTGATGGCCGACGAGGAGCAGAGGCGGGGCACGGTGAACCATACGCCGGTCTATCCGCGTGAGGTGGTGAAGCGCGCGCTGGAACTGCACGCCACAGCCTTGATTCCCGTGCACAATCACCCATCAGGTGACCCGACACTCTCCAAGGACGACATCCAGATGACGAAGGAAGTTCAGATGGCGGCCGGCGTCCTGGGCATCACGGTTCATGACCATTTGATAGTGGGAAACGGGCGGTGGGTAAGCTTTCGGGAGCGGGACCTGGTCAAATGACGGGGTTGACCGGCCAGCCGTCGCGACGGAGCCCGGAGAAGCTTCTTTCGGGTCGTTCAATGTTGGATTTCGGCTCATGCCGCGGAAAACTCTATCCAAAGTAGGCGCTTGCAAAACCCCTCGATCGCGCGATTTTATTTAGTTTTTGAGGTTCTGGGCGCAGCGCCCGCTTCCAGGTTCCGGTATTCTGCGTCTGCAACAACCAGATATGCGGAACGCAAAAGGAAGGAAGCGGATGCTGTCGCTTAAGGACACTCTATCCACATACTGGCTGCGTGTTCAACATGAACTTCTTCCCTGGCTGGACGAGGCGCTGGGTCCGTTGGGGCCGCGCCACGTGCAACTGGTTGGCGTGCTCGGCTTGGCTCGGATCGAGGCGCTGGTGCCGCGTTTTTCTGGCCTGGTTGGCCGCCCACCGAGCGAACGCGCGGCGCTGGCGCGGGCATTTGTCGCCAAAGCGGTGTTCAACTTCCCCACCACGATCATGCTGATTGAGATGCTGGGTGCCGACAAGACGCTGCGTCAACTGTGTGGCTGGCAGCGGCTGGGCGAGCTGCCGAGCGAAGCCACCTTTTCGCGCGCGTTTGCCGGCTTCGCCAAGAGCGCGCTGCCGTCGGCTGCATGAAGCGCTGATCAAGGCGACACACGGCGATCGGCTGGTCTGCCATATCTCGCGCGACAGCACCGCCATTGAGGCGCGCGAGAAGCCGGCGGCCAAACCAAAGCCGCCGTTGACCGCCAAATTCCGGCGTGGCCGCCCCCGCAGGGGCGAGGTTCGACCGCCCGCACCCTTGCGGCGGATCGAACGTCAGGTCGGCGGCATGAGCCTGGCGGCAATGCTGGTCGATCTGCCCGCACACTGCGATGTCGGCAGCAAACGCAACGCACAAGGCTTTCAGGAGAGTTGGTAAGGCTACAAGCTTCACATCGATACTGCCGACGGCCAGATCCCAATCAGTTGTATACTGACCGCCGCCTCCGTGCATGACAGCCAAGCCGCCATTCCGCTCGCCGCCATGACCGCGGCGCGCGTGGTCAATCTCTATGATCTGATGGACAGCGCCTACGACGTGGCCGAGATCAAACAATATAGTCGGGACCTCGGTCATATCCCGATCACCGACACCAATCCCCGCCTAACGGCCTGAAGCACGAGATCGCCCAAGAGGCCAAGCGTCGCCGCCGCGTCGGCCACCACAGCGCCGAGCAAATCCGCTATCGCGAACGCACCGCCGCAGAACGGGTCAACGCCGATCTGAAAGAC
>Ga0105047_10017900_pt1 | contig 11013 bp, 8 predicted proteins | sample MAT04_FD_78384 | JGI IMG/M metagenome (GOLD analysis project Ga0105047, IMG submission 78384) | Freshwater microbial communities from Lake Fryxell liftoff mats and glacier meltwater in Antarctica - MAT-04 (megahit assembly) | ecosystem: Environmental > Aquatic > Freshwater > Ice > Liftoff...
GGGAATGAAACGGGCAAAATGAGATGGGAAGCGCGAAACGACGGTCGAAAAGGGAATGCGATTCAGCCGGGACCCGACGGAGTTTCGCCCTGGAGCGGAATTCGATCACTCGGGGTCGGCCGGCTCGCATACGTCGGGGAATTCGCACGCCGCCTCGCTCAACGCTTCAACAGATACAGGAAATGCATCGCGCCGTTGGCCAGCGGAGACGCCACTCGAGAGCGGCTTGAGCCAAGTGTTGATCGCACGATTGTTTAACGCGACGACGCGGGCGGGTTCGCGGAAGCCGTCGTCGGATTGTTTGGCGAAGTCGACGTGGCGTGTGACATCACAGGCGATGGCCCAACGTTCGACAACCGGGATCAGCGCTCGCAGGTGCGGAAGGACTTCTCTGACTTCGACCCGAATGGCCGGTCGGTTTTCGGCGTACTAATAGCAGTCCTTCTTCTGCACCTTCGACGCGGGGCCGATCTCGAACTCGCCGGGCTTGCGTTTGGCCATGTTACATCTCCCCGTCTGGCTCGCCGATGGCCCGGGTGTACTTCGCCAGCAGTAGTTGCACGGCTTGGATGGTTTGCCATTCGTTGAAGCCGAGGCGCACTTCGGTACCCTCTTCGTTCGCGTCGATGTTCTCCACGGCGGTCGTGATGCCCCGGTGCAGGTAATCGAAGATCTCGGCGAGGCGGGCCGATTGCGAGCCGCTCAGTTTGTTCGGCAACGGCGGCACATCGATGTCGCGGGCACGCCATTCGGTCGGGGCGTATTCCACGCGGCGTTGCGGCGACGATTCCGTCGGCGACCGCCCGGCCGCTGCGGCGAGTTCCCCGGCTTGGATCGTTTGAATCCCATTCTCGTGCAAGGGTAACAGTTTGCCCGTTCGCCTGGCCTCAATTTCTTCCATCGTGCCGAAGAGCAACAGCGTCCGGCCGATGGAGACTTGATCGCCGGCACGCAGCCGGCGGATTTGGATCGTCGAACCGTTCACCCGCGTTCCGTTGGTGCTCTCCAAGTCGGTGAGGATCACATCGCCGTCTTCGGTTTGCACCTTGGCGTGGTAGCGGCTGACACGTTCATCGTTCAAGCGCAGGGCATTTCCCTCCTCGCGGCCGATGGTCACCGGCACCGTCAATTGGCGGTACACCCGGCCTTTGTCAACCCCTTCGAGTACGAGAAACGTGACGTTCGCCATAACCGCCCCAATACGTGATTCGTGCCCGGCCGTCCGATGGCCGGAATTTCTACACCTTTATACTACACAATCGCCCGGCCCGACCGAATCCGCATTCCGAATGTTCGGCACGGACGCGATTTTGTCCGTCGGGCGCAGGAGTTTCCGGATGCGGCGCGAAGGAGTACGAAAAAAACCGCCGGGGGCGCCGGCGGTGGGTCGATTACCTTTGCCGGGCTTCAACGCCAGCGGCGGACGTAATTGTAGGTGTTTCCGTACGAGCCGCGGCGGTAGAAGGAATCGTACGCTCGCAGGGATGGGCTGTAGTTCGAATAGCCCGAGTAGTTCGGCGAGTAGCCCCCACCGTACCCGTATCCGTAGCTGGGGTAGGTGTTATAAGAGTAATTGTTGTTGTAGTAGTATCCGCTCGCGGGGACGATGCCACCGCTGTAGTAGCCGGGCGAGTAACCTCCGTAGTAGCCCTGCGAATAGTCACCGGTAACGATGTACTGAGCTTGGGCAGTGTCGATGGCCGCGAAGCCGAGTGCGGCGACGGCGAGCGCGGCCGTGAGAACGAACTTGCGCATGTCTGAAACCTCATGAGGATGCCGGGATTGGCCTAGAACGATGTGCATCTGCCGTGCCAGTCGCGAGGGTGAAATCGCCGCATCGAACCGATTCTCCGTTCCGGCCGCTTCGCTTCCGGTTGCATCCCCGGTGCGGCGCGATACCATACAGTTTCCGATGAACCCCCCGGCGGGTGCGCCGGTGTTGGTGCGGAGATCGATGGGGAGCGGTGCTCGAGTGGCTGAAGAGGCGGCACTGGAAATGCCGTATGCGGGTCAAACTGTATCGAGGGTTCAAATCCCTCCCGCTCCGTTGATTGCGAACACGTTGAAAACTCAATAATTTCCTCCCAAATCAGGCTTTTCGAGCGGACGTGATCTGCCACGGCGGGAACCGCAAGTTGCGCTGGTCGTTAGTAGAACCGCCAGAGCATCTGAGTCAGGAACACCACGCTGTTGGCGTTGGGGAACGCGATGTAATAGGTCGAGTAAAGTCGGTGTCCAGACGGCTATCCCGTCATCGCGAAGTCGCAGACCGACGGATCGCTGCACCGGACCTGGACGACTTCATACTCGACGAGTCGTTTCTGGTAGGCGAGCGGCAACTCCTCGCTTACCTGTCCGTTGACCTTTTCTGGGGTGAGGAAAATGTGGAAGATGGTCGGTATCGTGTCGGTCCATTGTCTTCGGGGTCAAAGTCCTGGAAGACTCCAGCAAACGGCTTGAAGCGTTGTTGGTTCGAGGAGCGGAGCGTCTCACCGGGCATCAACGGCGGTTGTTCATCGCCGAGGTCGCGCTGGAAATGTGCGCGGGCAATCCGCGTCAGGCAGAACGCCGCTTCGGGTGGGGACGCGAGACCGTCGCCAAGGGGCTTTGCGAACTCCGGCCAGGCGTGCGCTGGAAGTCGGCAAGTTGGCAGACTTGGTGATCCTGGACAAAAATCCCTTGACTGTGAAGCCAATGGACATCAAGGACATCAAGGTGTTGGACCATCAAAGAAGGCAATTCGGTCCACACAAAGCCACAATGACACGAACCGGGTCTCCTCAGAGACCGACAATCGGCTTGCGGATCGAGGCCGGCGACGCCTTGGCTATCGAAGGCGAAACAAGCTTGGAATTGAAGGGAATTAGCGTAGCCGATATGATCCTCTTCGATCTCGCTTAAGGCCTTCCCGTCAGCCGATCGATAGCGGCTGGAAAGTCCGTGAGGGTGTCCAAGACGGCGCGGGCACCTTTTTTCAGGAAGGCATCCCGAACGCGGCCCCGGCACGCATGACGCTCCTCCGACGAGAGAGCTTCAAACTCAGCCCGACTGAGCCCCATCTCGTTGCTTCCCGCCCCGCCCTTCGGCCGGGGCGGTTTTCATTCGCTCTCCTCACTTCTTTTCCAGAATCCACTTGGCACGTTCCCGTGCGTCATCCCCAGTCGAAAGCAAACCGTCGAATTGCTCGGCGCGGATCGTCTCCAGCGCGATCTTGAACTTCGGCCCCGGTCGGAAGCCCATCGTTTGCAAATCGTCGCCGGTGAGTAGCGGCGGCGGATTCAATTGCTCCGGGTCGATCTGTTTGAGGATCGCCGCGCAGAAGTCCGCCCCGACCGAGGCCGACAGGGCGATCAAATCCCGGCTCCCCGCATGGGCGAGGATCGGGTAAAGCTGGCTACGGGGAAGTCCGACAGCGTCGTTGAGCCACGTGCGGTGCTTCGCGAGCCAGACGATGCGGTCGCGTTCCTCATTCGATAATTTCAACCGCGAGGCAATGGTCGGAAAACTCGCGGCGGGTACGCCGGTGCATACGGCCATCAACACGAGGGGGAATCTCGCATCGCCCGGCAGCGCGGCCACGGCTCCGCTAATCCCATTGACCTTCGCTTCCGGCAAGATTTCCTGCAAAAGATTGAATTCGATCAACAACTGTACGCCGCGGACGCGGTGCTCGTTCTCGAACATTTTCCGTAGTTCCTCGGCGATGCGCTCGGCGCTCACGACCCGGATTTGCGCGGCCATCGCACGGATCGCATCGCCCGTGGCCGGGTCGATGGTCAACTCGAACCGCGCCGCCATGCGCGCCGCCCGCATCAGTCGGAGTTTATCTTCTTCGAATCGCTTCGCCGGATCGCCGATGGCGCGTAGGATGCGCGCGTCGAGATCGGCCCGGCCGCCGACGTAGTCGATCACGCGGTTGGCCACGGGGTCGAAGAAAAGACCGTTGATCGTGAAGTCTCGCCGGGCGGCATCCTCCTCCGGAGAACTGAAAACCACGGCATCAGGTCGCCGGCCATCGGTGTAGGTTCCATCGGTGCGGAACGTGGCGACTTGCACCTTCAGCCATTCACCGTCGTCGCCGCGCGGCCCGAGAACTTCGACAACGCCGAAGCTCGCCCCGAAGAAATTGCATTTGCGGAAGAGCGGCTTCAATTGATCCGGCGTCGCCGAGGTGGCGATGTCGAAATCGACTGGCGCGCGGCCGAGGAGTTCATCGCGCACGCAGCCGCCGGCGAACAGGGCTCGATAGTCCGCTGCTTGCAATCGTTGCACGACTTCAGTGGCAAATTCTCGTTCGGTCATGAGTGGTTTGACTGATAGATGACAACTGATCGCGATCAACTATCAAGATACAAGGGTTCAGTTCTGGTTCAGGTCTAAAATAGCCGTCGGTCATCCGCGTTTAGTAATCAGTTCGGAAGAATCACCGGCCTACACTATTGCGCAACTCCGACCCAATCAGGATCGCGTATTCCGGATCGTCGCCGGACTCGGATCGAGTCAATTGAATCGAGTGGTTATCGTGGAGCCGGCGCAGCCCCGCGTGGAAATCGGGAACCGATAATTCCGGGAACTTCGGCCGGAGGGCGACGAATAACTCCCGCAGCGAACAATTCCCGCTGGCGAGTACTTCCCGGCGATGGTCCAAATACTCCAGCGCCGTCACGCCCCACGGCACAACCGTTTGCAGGATGCTCGGCAACTTCGGCGTCGCCGCGTCCACCCGCCGCAACGCGGCCTCGACCCGCGTCGTCAATTCCGCGAGCCGGCGAATCATCTCGCCCGCTTTGGCCTCGAAGTCAATCTTCAACTCGGCCAGTTGTTCCCGCGTGTCGTGCATCCAATCCGGGATTCCCGCCGCAGTCGCGCTCAAGGTCGCCTTCAAATCTTGTAGCACCGCCTTCGGCGAATCGTGGTCGTGCAGGAATGCGATCCCCTTCGGCGTGATCCGCACCCACTCGATGACCTGCTTCGCTTTCGTCTCGGTCCGCACCGTTTCGAACAAGCCGAGGGCGTTCGCCTCGTGGGCCGCTTCGGCGCAAGCCGTGGAGCGACTCGGAAACAAGCCTGTGAATTTCCCGGATGCGAACAAGCGGTGTTCCCGCGCTTCGGCCACCGCTGACTTCAGCGCGTCGAGGAGCAATTCCGTCCGGCGGGCTGAGGGTACCGTCGCAGACGGATGATCCGGGTTCGGCGCTCGGAAGGGCAATACGGACGGGGGTTGTTGATCCATACGGGGAATTCGCGCGCCGGACGGCGGATTTTGGAATCGCTCTGCGTACTGTAACGAGAAGAAGGCGAGAAAGCCAAGCCCGACCGTGGAGAACGCCCGTGCCCGCCGACCCGATGCCGCGAATCCTCAGTGGGGTGCAACCCTCCGGCAAACTCCACTTGGGGAATTACTTCGGCGCGATCCAGCAACACATCGCACTGCAGGATCAAGGCGAGGCGTTCTACTTCATCGCCGATTACCACGCCCTGACGACCCTGCCCGATGCGACGGCGAAGGAAGCGGACGAAGCGAAGCGTGAAAAGCGCCCCGCCCGGAGTGCCGCGCAGATCCTCGCCGAAAACGTTCGCGATGTGGCGCTCGATTACTTAGCCCTCGGCCTCGATCCGGCAAAGTCCACTTTCTACCGTCAGTCCGACGTGCCCGAAGTGACCGAACTCGCATGGTTCCTCGCCACCGTTACCGGCATGGGCTTTCTCGAACGGGCCCACTCGTTCAAAGACAAAACGGCGAAGGGGATCGCTGCGAGCGTCGGGCTCTTCACATACCCGCTGCTGATGGCGGCGGACATTCTGATCGTGCGCTCGCACCTCGTCCCCGTCGGCCGGGATCAAGTGCAGCATTTGGAAATGACGCGCGACATCGCCGGGTACTTCAACCAAGCCTATGGGGAGATTTTCCCGATGCCAGCCGAGCGCCTGGCGGAAACGCCCGCGGTACCGGGGATCGACGGGCAGAAGATGAGCAAGTCGTACGGGAACACCATCGAAATCTTCGCCGAGGGGAAAGTCTTGGAGAAGACTGTGATGGCCGTAGTGACCGATTCGATGCCCGTCGATGCGCCCAAAAACCCGGACACTTGCAACGTCTTCGCGCTTTACAAACTCTTCGCGACACCCGCGGAACTGGATCGTCTGGTGAACTTATACCACCAACCCGCGTTCGATGCCGACAAACGCAACGGTCGACCCTTCGGTTACGGCGACTCCAAAAAGATGCTGCTCGCGAAGATCGACGGGCATTTTGCGGCCGCGCGCGAACGCCGCAAGCAACTCGTCAAAGACCCCGGCCAAGTCGAGGAGGTCCTGACGGCCGGGGCCAAGCGCGCTCGCGGAGTCGCACAGGTGACCCTGCGGCTCGTGCGGCAAGCCGTCGGTATTCAGGCGATGCGCGAAAGCCTTTGACGTGGCGACAAGTTTTCAACTTCAGTACTCTCCAATTCGCCCAGAAGCCAGGAGCGTTCACCGGCAGAACTTTCGCACCCACCGCAACCGCTAAAACCGTCGCAGTTCGCCGGGCATTGACGGCGTTGCCGCGACGCAGGAGAACCGGTAGAAAGTCGTGTCAACCCGGCTATTCGCCCCGAGATTCCCGCGAATGCGTTCCAGGCTCCGAAAATTGGTGGCCCGCGTCTATCGGCGCCTGACGTTCTTCACCCGCGGCGAATTCCCGCCCGTCTATTTCGACATCTGGAATCTCCGCGAACTCAACGCCCTGTTGCAAAGCCACGACGCGAAGCCGATCGTTCTCGACCCCACGGAGGCCGCGAGTTCGGTCGAAGGAGCGACCCGCTTCGTCTTCGCGGCGCTCGCCACCCGACCGGAATTGCGCTCGCAATTTCCCGATTTGTTCACGGCCGGGCCGACCGGGGTCGGGGCGAACTGGTTCCCCGGTGCCGGCGCTTTGGAACTCGGCTTGAGTCCTGCAGGGGTGGCCAACATGAGGGCCGCCTTCGCTAGTCACCCCGGTGAACAAGGGCTCAAGACGTTCGAACTCCGTGCGGACCTGCGCGCCGAGTACCCATTCGCCCTCTGCCCCAAACACCGGGGGGCGTTCCTGCGTTGGGCGGCGGTCCACGGCGAGCGCGACGGCGGCCTGTCGATCGGCGAAGTGCTATGGCTCTTGGCCGAGATGGATGTCCGCCCGGATCGCGGCCTGATCACGGCGTACCGCTTCCTCCCCGAGTTGCAGCGGGCCGTCCCGGACGCCCTGACGTCGACGGGTTGGCCGAAATTGAAGGCTTACTTGAAAGCCCGATACTCCATCCGACATCGCTGGCTTCGCGACGCCGAGCTCGGCGACGCCGGGGACCCCGTATTGTCTCCCGAGGAGATGGCGCGGGGTGTCAACGTCCACGCGCATTTCGATTTCGTCAGCGGCTTGCAGGAGGTCGCACTCGGGCTGGTGCAGGCGCTGCGGATCGCCGGCATCCCCACAAGCCGGCGCGATCTCCCGGCGCAACCGCGCGTGAGCCGGCGGCCCGCCGACCGCTGCCACGACCCCGAGCGCTACGACACGACCATTTTCGTCGCCGGGTTGAACAGTTCCCCGGACGAACTCTACCCGATGGTCGGGCTGCACGTCCGGCCGGGTGTGAAACGCATCGCCATCTGGTATTGGGAACTCGAGGAGGTGCCGGCCGACCTCGTCGCGCAGATGGACTGGCCGGACGAAGTCTGGGCACCGACGCGATTTATCGCGGAGACCTTCCGCAAATATTTGAAGGTGCCGGTGGTGACGATGCTGCCCGGTGTTGCGCTACCCCCCTTTGCCTCGCGGCCGCGAGAATTCTTCGGCTTCGATCCGCGCCGATTTGTGTTCCTATTCGCGTTCGACATGTTCAGCACGACCGGCCGCAAGAATCCGTACGGATTGATCGACGCCTTCCGCCGTGCCTTTCGGCCGGACGAGCCGATCGATTTGGTAATCAAGGTGTCGCGCGGTTTCAAATTGCCGGTCGAGTTCGCGGAATTGCAAGCCCGGTGCATGGCCGCGGGGGTCCGCTTGATGAACGAAGTCCTGCCGCGCGACGATTTGCTGGCCCTATTGAACACCTGCGATTGTTACGTCTCGCTGCACCGCTCGGAAGGATTGGGCCTCGGCATGGCCGAGACGATGCTGATGGGCAAACCAGTGATCGCGACCGGCTATTCGGGGAACCTCGACTTCATGAACCCTGGGAACAGTTACCTTGTGCGCTACGAACGCCGGGCGTCTGAGGTCGATCACCCGCCCTACCCCAAAGGAGCGGTTTGGGCCGAGCCCGATCTCGATCACGCCGCGGAACTGATGCGATTCGTCGCGGAACACCCGGCCGAAGCCGCCGCGACCGGCGCCCGGGCTAAAGCGGAGTTGGAACGGACGCTGTCGATGGAAGCCTACGCCGAACGAGTGCGGATGCGATTGCAGGGAGAAATTTAACGCGAAGCCACTTCATTCTCCAAGGGAATACTTCGCCGCGAGCTTGATCGATTCTTCCGTGCAGCGGGCCGTCAGGTGGGCTTTTTTCAATTGGGAGTGGAGCGCGAGCAACTGGTCGATGGTCGCTTTGTTCGGCCGGTTGAACTTGTCATCCAAGGTCGCGTTACTCCCGGGTTGCGTCATTAGGAATTGATCAAGCTTCTTGATCGGGTCGAATAACTTGCGGGCTTTCAATTCTTTCGCGACGACCGGATTCGATTTCAAGGGTTCCATGAAGCCGGCCGCCTTCGCTGCGACCGAAGTGCCTTTGTAAACCAGCGAGAGTTTCTCCGCGCCCGAGTACGCCGCGAGTGGATCGGACTTGGCCAGTGCCTGGGCTTCGGCCAGTTGGGCCACGCCTGGCGCCAAGATTGCGGTGGCCAGCGCCTTGGCCGCCCCAGCGACGGCGGGATCGCCGGACTGCGCGGCTGCGGCGATTTTCGGGAGGAACTCCAGAATTGGTTGCGAACCTTGTGCGAAGCCGTCGAGCAGGGGCATTAGCGGCTTCGGTGCGTCCCCGGAAATCGCCTTCGCGATCAGCATCTTGGCCACAGCGGCGCGGGCGTGCGGGGTCGCGTCGTAGCCGCTGCCGCGGAAGACGGATTTGCCCTCGGCGTCGAAGACCACCGCGTGGCCCGGCGGTTCAGGACGAGGATCGCCTTCATACTGCGGAAACAGCACTTTGTCCAACCCCGTGTAGGCGATGCCGCGCTCGTCCAGTTTTTTCTTGATGGCCTCGGCGTCTGCGGTCGGAGAATGAGCGACCACGACTTTGGCACCGTAGGGGGAAAGTTCCTCGTACAGTTTCGCCAGTTTTTCGAGGATCACCAATTCGTCGCCGCCGAAAGTCGCGAGGATCACCGCGCAACCTTGACCGTCGCCGGTTTTGAAATCCGGCCCATGGACGGTTGCACCGATCGTCACATCCGCGAACGCGAGTTCGATCCCGTCGGCCGCACTCGGTTCGGTGAGCGTTTTCTGCTTGACCGTCGCGGCGGGCACCAGCGGGGGTTTGGTAGTTTTCTTCGCGTTGCCCCAAATCGATTCGAGCAAGAACAACGACGCCGGGTCGTGTTTTTTCAGTTCGTCCCGCGTCTTGGGGTAATGGTGCAGTTGATCGAAATAGGCGCACGTGAGCTCGCCGAAGAAGTCGGATTCGCGGGCGCACACGACTTGGGCGCGGTCGTACAGGCGTCGCTCCATGATCGTCCGATACCCGGCTTTGATCCCGGCGTGTTCCATCCCCAAGAGTTGCTCGTGGACGGCGTGGGCATATTCGCGCAAGAGGGCGAGCGATTGGTTCTCGATCTTCGGTTGATGGCTCTCGGCAAGCATTTTCAGCGAATGGACCGTGACGCACCGCGACTTGTACGCGATCTTCTTCGTGGCCAACTGCGGGTAAAGGTACTCCCACGAATAAGTCGCGACCGCCTTGCCGTCCCGACCGTTGCCGAGCGGTTCGTATTCGTCCCAATCGACCCATACCGGTAGCTTCTGGAGTGCTTCGAATATCTTGACGGGCAGGGTCTTTTTCAGCGTTTGAAATTCGAGAGCCAAAGCGTCCAGCGGCTTCACTTCGGCGTCCGGGAGTTCCGCTTCGACGGCTTCGGCGCTCAGCATCACCGTGAAGCCTTCGATGATTCTGCGCTTGTAGCCTTCGACTTTGTCGAGCGGGGAGGGCGGGAGTTTCGCCGACTTATCGTTTTTCGGTTTGTCTTTGGTCTGCGGCGTCGTCGGGACTTGGGCGCAGAGCGCGGCCGCAGCCGACGCGAATAGGAGCATCGAGAAAACAATCCGCATGACGGGCCCCGAACAGCGCTAGAGAACCGTTGCGAATGCTACCACACGGACGGGGCGATGCAATCTCCGTCGTTACCGAATTGCGCCGCAGACAAATCATCCCCGCACGACGGCGCCGACGGCAGAGGCGATGTAGTCCCGGTTCAACTGGCCGATGAACTGAGTGCTAATTTCCTTGGGGCAGGCCGCTTCACACTCGCCGATGTTGGTGCAATGGCCGAAGCCCTCGCGGTCGTGCGTGGCGACCATCGCCTTCACGCGCTGCTTTTGTTCCGCCTTGCCTTGGGGCAACGTGCCGAGGTGGCCGACCTTCGCGCTCAAAAAAAGCATCGCCGAGGCGTTCGGGCACGCGGCGACGCAGGCCCCGCAGCCGATGCACTGGGCCGCGTCCATCGCGTGATCCTGATCGACCTTCGGGATCGGCAGGGCGTTGCCGTCGGGCGTGCCACCGGTGTTGACACCGACGAACCCGCCGCTCTGGATGATCCGGTCGAAGGCGCTGCGATCCACGGCCAAATCTTTCACGACCGGGAACGCCCCGGCCCGCCACGGTTCGACCGTGAGGCTCGCCCCGTCCTTGAAGCTGCGCATGTGCGTCTGACAAGTCGTGGCGCCGCGCTCGGGCCCGTGGGCCCGGCCGTCGATCATCATGGCGCACGAGCCGCAGATGCCCTCGCGGCAGTCGTGGTCGAACGCCACCGGCTCCTGACCGGACCGGATGAGCTGCTCGTTGAGCAGGTCCA
>Ga0105047_10017902_pt1 | contig 11012 bp, 4 predicted proteins | sample MAT04_FD_78384 | JGI IMG/M metagenome (GOLD analysis project Ga0105047, IMG submission 78384) | Freshwater microbial communities from Lake Fryxell liftoff mats and glacier meltwater in Antarctica - MAT-04 (megahit assembly) | ecosystem: Environmental > Aquatic > Freshwater > Ice > Liftoff...
AGGGAAGGGGCTGGGCGGGTGCGCGGCGGGCCGCGTTGAGCGGGGGCGGGGGGGAGTCTACAACTCGCGGGCATGTTGGGACCGGTTGCGATCTTGGCGGCGGAGGCGACGGCGGCGCCGTCGGCGACGACGATCTTTTACCTGACGCTGCTGTTCATCTTCCTGACGGCGATCATCACGACCGTGGTGACGAAGTGGTCGCGGGACAAGTGTCTGAAGCTGCTGGACGGCTACCGCGTGACGCTGGAGCGGACGCGGGGGCAGACGCTGTGGGGGTCGCTGAAGGTGTTCTCCAGCGGCGTCGAGGTCGTGTACGACCACCCGTTCGTGGACGTCCACGGGCGCGAGAAGACCAGCTTCATGATCTACGCGCAGGAGATGGACCAGCAGGTCCACGCCTTGGTGCGGTTTCACGGGGAACTGGACGAGACGGCGAGGCGGACGCGGCTTCGGCAGGTGCGGCGCGGGTTTAACCCCGGGCCGGTGCGGCGGCTGTGGCGGGGGTTTCGAAACTTCGTGAACACGCTGCGCGACGCGTTCAACGCGGCGATCGGGGCGGCGGTGGCGCAGGTGCAGCGGACGAGCCCGGCCGGGGCGGTGCTGGCGACGCAGGGGACGGCGGTCACGAGCATGGGGCAGACGATCCTGGGGAAGTTCGCGGGGAACGCGTACGAGCCGCTGCTCGAACAATACATCGGCCGGCCGGTGATCCTGGACGTGGCGGACCCGCTGAACCCGAACAACGCGGCGGTGGAGTACGCGGGGTTCCTGGTGGACTACACGCAGCAGTTCATCGCCGTGATGAACGTGGAGCACGGGAGCGGGGAGGAGTTCACGCTGGCGTTGCCGGATGCGGAGCGGGGCGAGCGGCTGCCGCCGCTGCCACCGCCGCCGCCGCCCGGGGCGCCCGCCCCGGTGCTGCCGCCGCCGCTGAAGGTGGAGCAGGAGCTGGAGGTGCGGCTGGACGGGGCGCGGTTCAAGGTACGGAACGTGCGGCACGAGCCGGTGGCGGTGCAGCGGCTGGAGCGGGCGGGGTTCGAGCCGCTGGCGCTGCGGGCGGTCCTGCCGCCGGGAGGCATCCTCGACCTGCCGGCCCGGGACGCGCGGGGCGGGACGCTGGTCTGCACGGTCGTGCGGTGCCTGGACGTGGTCGTCCCGCGGCGGCTGGCGACCGTGCGGCACGCGGGGCGGCTGCTGGCGCCGACGGGGCTGGCGGCCGAGATGCAACTGGACCGGCTGCCGCTGGTGTCGAAGCTGTTTGGGGAGAGTACGGAGAAATGAGGCTAACGATTGACGATTAACGATTAAGGGGGAGTCGGCGGTCGGGGGTGGATTGGGGTTGATGAGGGGAGGCGGGGGCGCGATGATTCGCGCGCGGGGCCTTTGGTCGGGAGGTTTGCTATGGCGATGGAAGATGCGTCTGTGCAGGCGGCGTACGACGATGTGCCGTACCTGGGGGTGCCGCACCGGCACAGCCACCCGGATCGGTTGGCGGTGCTGGGGCGGCTGTTCGGGGTGGCGACGCCCGACGTGCGGGCGTGCCGGGTGCTGGAGATGGGGTGCGCGACCGGGCGGAACCTGTTGCCGATGGCGCAGGAGCTGCCCGGGAGCACGTTTGTCGGGGTGGACTTCTCGGCCGTGCAGATCGAACAGGGGAAGAGCTTGCAGGCGGAGGTGGGGCTGAAGAACGTGGAGTTGCGGCACGGGCGGGCAGAGGAATTGACGCCGGCGGACGGGCCGTTCGATTACATCATCGCGCACGGGATCTACTCGTGGGTGCCGATGGCGGTGCGCGAGGGGATCATGCGGGCGTTCGGGCAGTTGCTGTCGCCACAGGGGGTGGCGTACGTGGACTTCAACACGTACCCGGGGTGGCACACGCGGCAGGCGTTGCGCGAGATGATGATGTTCCATTCGCGCAACCAGGGGACGCCGCGGGAAAAGGTGGCGCGGGCGCGGCGGCTGATCGACGTGCTGGCGCCCAAGGGGGCCAAGCACGAGACGCTGTACCAGGCGGTGGTGGCGAGCGAGCTGGGGCCGATCATCGAGCGGCCGGACTGGTACGTGTTTCACGACTACCTTGAGGGGTTCAACCAGCCGCTGTACTTCCACGAGTTCGTGCGCCAGGCGGGGGCGGAGGGGTTGCAATACCTCAGCGACACGTACCTGGCGCTGATGACGCCGGAGGGGTTGCTGCCCGAGGTGCAGAAGGAGCTGGAGGAGGTGGCCGGCGACCTGCTGGAGCTGGAGCAGTACATGGACTTCGCGCGGAACCGGATGTTCCGGCAGGCGACGCTGGTGCGGGCAGAGGCGGCGCTGGACCGGAACGTGGGGAGCGACCGGCTGGCCGGGCTGTACGCGTCGGTGGCGCTGAAGTCGGGGCCGGCCGAGCAGGAGCTGCGCGGGGCGAGCGCCGCGCGGTTCGAGTTTCACGACGGGACGAGCGTGGAGGCGACGGACCCGCGCGTGAAGATCGCGCTGGCGACGCTGGGGGCGGCGTGGCCGCTGGGCGTGCGGTTCGAGGAGTTATGCGCGGCGGTCGTGGCGGCGCTGGGGACGGCGGACCCGGACATGGCCGGGCGAACGCGGCGGGTCGTTGGGACGCACCTGCTGGAGCTGTTCGCGCGGGATACGGTGCAGTTGCACCCCCGGCCGCTGCGGTGCGCGGATGCGGTGGGGGAGCGGCCGGTGGCGAGCGCGTTCGCGCGGGTCGAGTCGCGGGAGGGGGATGCGGTGACGAACGTGGCCCACGAGCGGGCGGGGATCGACGCCCTGGCGAAGCGACTGCTGCCGCTGCTCGACGGCACGCGGGACCGGGCGGCCCTGGTGGCGGCGATCGCGGACGAGGCGCGAACGTTCGGGGTCACCGAGTCGGGCATGGGGCGGCGGAAGGCGGTGGCGGAACTGATCGAACAGGGGCTGGAGGCCCTGCGGTTGAGCCGGCTTCTCATTCAGAGTCCTGAGTGAATTGCATTTACTCAGCACTCAGGACTCAGCACTCAGCACTCAGCACTGCATTGATGCGCCGCCGGGCGGGTCGCTGTTGGCGACCCGCCCGGTGCGCTTCGTGCCATCTGTCGGTCGGGCGTCAGTCCTTGACGCCGACCTTGAACTCGTCGCTGTTGCCGCGGAGCTCGGGGGCGTACATGCCGCTGGCCCGGGCGGGGAGGGCGCTGTAGGCGCCGGGGATCTCGGCCCGGAGTCGGTACGACACGCTGTGCTTGCCGCGGGCGAGCGTGCGGGCGAAGAAGCAGACCCGTTCGTCGCGCAGCTCCATGTAGGCGTTGAGGTCGTTCCCGTTGTAACCGCTCCGCACCTCGACGGGCTCGAAGCCGGCCGCCTTCATGTCCTCGAAGAGGATGTACTCGTAGTCGTTCTTCGAGTCGATCTCGAGCTCGACCTCGACCAGGTCGCCACTCTTGAGCACGGCGAGGTTGCTGATCTCCTGCCGCTCGTGCTTCTCGACCTTCTGGTCCAGCGCCTGGCCGCGCGAGCCGGCGACCTTGATCTTCTGGTCAACGGGGACCAGCTTGTAGAACTTGCGGTTGACCCTCACCTCCAGGCCGGCGCGGGTGATCGGGTCCTCCAGGGTGAAGTTGGTCAGGTACGCGTTGAAGTAGAGCGGGCCCTCGCCCTTCCTGACGATCTCGATCTTGTGCTCGCCGCTGGTGACCTGTTCGCCGGTGAGGACGAGCTTGTTGTCGTAGGTGAAGAGGTTGGAGGCGTTGATCGTGACCTCCTTGACCTTCTTGCCGTCAACGAGGATCTCGAGCGTCATGCGGGGCTGGGCCTCGCCGCTGGCGCGGATGAAGTCGGCGAGGGCCTCGACGCACACGGCCGTGTCGCGCGTGGACTGCCAATAGGTCGCGTGCTTGCGGTTGTTGACGAGATACTTGGCCATCCGCCCGCCCGTCTCGCCCTTGGGGTCCGTCTTGGAGAGCAGCTTGAGGTAGTAGGCCTGGGCCTCGTACTCGCTCCCGTACCAGTACCACCAGTGGTTGCCCTCGGGCATCTTCAAGTAGGCGGTCTGGTTCTCGTCGTCCTTGACGAGGAACTGGCCGATGTTCTGCATGATCATCGCCAGCTTGTCCTTGTGGCCCTGCTTGTGGAGGGCCAGGCCGTACGTGGCCTTGGCGTGGACGGCCAGGTCGTTGCGGTCGCGGTAGAGGAACTCCAGCATGTCCTTGTCCTGCACGTTGGCGTCGGCCAGGACCATGTAGGCGAAGGCGTCGAGGTTGTCGGCCTTCTCCTTCCACTGGGTGTCCTTCTTCTTCGCAGCGGCGGCCTTGAGGAGCGCGACCTGCTGTGCCTGGTAGCGCTGGAGCCACTGGACGCCGCGCTCGAGCACGCCGGGGACGAGGGCGACGTCGTTCTGGCGGGCGATCTGCAGCCCGTGGACGACCAGGGCGGTCGTGTGCGGGTACGACGCCTCGCCGGTGCCGCTGAACCAGCCCCACCCGCCGTCGGCGCACTGCTGGTTGGTGAGGCGGGTGAGGCCGTCCTTCACGATCGACTTCATTTCCGACTCGTCGAAGACGGGGTTGCGGTCGAAGCGCTTCCACTGGGTGGCGCGGGCCTTGTCGTCGCCGATCTCCTGGGCGTTGAGGTTGGTGCGCTTGGCGTGGATGTCCTTGAGGTCCAGCTTCATGTCGGTCAGCACCTTCTGGGTGATGACGGCCGGCAGGAAGCGGTTGAGCGTCTGCTCGGTGCAGCCGTAGGGGTAGTCCACGAGGTAGGGCAGGGCATCCACCATCGCCATGGCGACGCTGGGGGAGTAGCGGACCTCCAGGACGGTCTGCTCGGGCAGGCGCTCCTGCGGGACGCGCACGACGACCTGCGCCCGGTCCTGCCCGGGGCGGAGGGCGCCCGACCACGACTCGGTCTTGAGCATGCCGTGGACGTACGCGGGGAAGGACATCTGGGTGGCGTCGGATTCCTCGTCAGTGATCGCGCGCACGCGGACGACGGCCGTGCCCGGGCGGATGGCGCGCACCCGCCAGTCCACCCGCTTGTCCTCGCCGGGCGCGACCTCGATGTCGAACACCTGCGCCGCCCGGGCGGGGGCGAACGCGCCGCCGGCCTGCTCGACGAGCGGGACCAGCGTGTCGCCCTCAAGGTCGAGCGTGACCTTCACGGTCTTCTTCGTCTTGAGGTAGTTGTGGACGTTGGCCGACAGGACGACCTCGTCCTTCTGGGTGAAGAAGCGCGGGGCCTGGAGGCGGACGATGAGGTTCTTGGTCGTGACGACCTCGGCCGACCCGTCGCCGACGCGGGTGCCGTCGCCGATCGCCCAGACGCGGGCCTTCCAGGTGGTCAGGTTCTCGGGCATCGTCAGCTCGAACTGGGCGAGGCCGGCCTTGTCGGTCTTGAGCGTGCCGACCCAGAGGGCGGTGTCGGCGAAGTTCTTGCGGACCGTGGGCTCGACGCCGGCGGGGGCGCCGGCGTTGCCGTCACGTTTCATGTCGCTCGTGGACTTCTCCCCGGCCGACTGCATCGCGTCGACCTCCATCGGGGCGGCGCCGGGCGCGCCGTTTGATTTCGCCGCCAGCGCCATCGTGGGCGCCGGCGCCGCGTCGCTACGGTACCGGCGGGCGCCGCCAGCGCCGCCCCCGCCGCCGAAGTTGCCGCCCTCGTCGCCCCCGGCATCGACCTCGGCGAGTTTCTTGCCGTCCTTATCGCCCCAGTCGGCCGACTGGACGCCGAAGACGCCCAGGTACCGCATGGGCTTCTCGGTGGAGCGGTGGAGGTTGCCGCTCCCCTTCATGGCCGTGTGCTCCTGGCTCGGGTAGTGGTGGCGGCGCCACTTCCAGAAGAAGGCCTTGATGTCGGGGACGTTGGAGCCGCCGGAGATGTACTCGACGGACTTGTCGTAGACGCTGACGACGGTCGAGCCCTGGAAGGGCTCGCCGCTGGGGTCGAGGAGGCGGATCTTCACCGTCGCCTTCTCGCCGGGCTTGTACTGGCGGGTCGTGGGGAGGACCTCGACGCTCAGCACTCGCTTCTCGGGCGGCACGACGATCTCGCGCGTCTCCTGGTGGACCCGGCCGCCGCCGATCGTGACGGCCTCGACGAACATGTTGGGCATGTCGCGCTTGGCGACCTCGATCTCCTCGACGGTGCTCTTGCCCTTGAGGCGCAGGATCCGCGGCGGGAGGTAGATGCCGTTGGCGGGCTTGGCGAACAGCAGCACGGTCGATTCGTCGCGGTTCGTGTTGATCATGAGCTTGACCTTCTCGGCCGGCGCGTACTCGCGCTTGTCCGGGATCAGCTCGATGTCGTTGAAGCGGAACTCCTTGCCCGTGAAGCCCTCGCCCGTGACCTGGAAGAGGTAGCCCCCCTCGATCGCGTGCTTCTTGTCGTCGGTGACCGTGTAGCTCAGGCGGTACTGGCCGGCCACGGCGGCCTTGATCTGCTGGCGGGCGAGGCCCTCGTCGTTGGTGTCGAGCGCCCATTTCCCGGCGACGGTCTCGACGGGCTTGCCCTTGTCGTCGTAGGCGACCTTGAGAAGCCTGAGTTCCCCCTTGCCGCGGACGGGTTTGCGGTCGAGGGTCTGGGCGTTGAAGCTGGCCTCGATGGCGTCGCCGGCGCGGTAGTGGCCGCGATCGACCCACGCATACACCTTGAACGGCTTGCGGGCGACGATGACGGTCCCGGTGCCGACGATCGTGCGGCGCGACTGGTCGGTGACCTCGGCGGTGATCGCGTAGGAGTGGTCCTGGTCGCCGTGGACCGCCTTGGCGATCGCGGTGTCGATCTCGACCTTGAGCGTGCCGTCCGGGCCGACCGGGCGCTCGTCCTGGAGGACGACCTCCGGCCGCTCGGGGCGCACGCCCCACCACGAGCGGCGCGGGGCGCGGCAGCCCCACTCGCCGAACCCGGGGTACCAGAGGTAGTCGTACGCGAACCACCAGTAGCCCGGCTCGTACATCCAGTCCCACCGGCCCAGCGGGTACCAGTTGGCGTTGTGGGTCGTGCGCAGGACCTTGAACTTGACCTTGGCGTCGGTCACCGGGGCGCCGAAGTAGTACTTCGCCTGCACGGTCGCGGTGATCTTCTCGCCCAGCGCCACCGGCTCGGTCGGGGCGTCCACCTTCACCTCGAACTCGGGCTTCTTGTACTCCTCCACGCGGAAGTTGCCGCCGCCGTGGTTGCGGACCGTGATGGCGTACTGGCCGAGCGTGGCCTCCTTCGGCAGCGCCACCTCGCCGTCGAAGCCGCCGTACTCATCGGCGGTGAAGGACTTCTCCAGCAGCTTGTCACCCTTGGGGCTGCGGACCTCGACCATGAACGTGCCGCCGGCGTAGGGGGACTTGCCCTCCTGGTCGTACTTCGCCTGCCCGACCCAGACCTTGAACTTGGCGGTGTGCCCGGGGCGGTAGACCGGGCGGTCGGTGATGACGAAGACCTTCTCCTGGTTGTACTCGGCGTCGTACGGGCGCTGGCGGCCGTGCCACGCGCCGGTGAAGCCCATGTACGCGAACCGGCCGTCCGGCGTCGTGGCGGTGATCAGCCACGAGTAGTTGGCCATGTTCTCCTGCGGGTTGCTGGTGAGCTGGCCGTTCTCGTCGGCGTTCTCGGCGAAGTTGGTCGTGACGACGTCCCACTTGTCGTTGCCCTGGTGGCGCTGCTGGTAGCCGAAGAACTCGACGTTTGCCTTGCCGACCGGCGCGCCGGTGAGGGCGTCGCCGACGTAGTAGTAATACCCCTCGGTCAGCGGCTTGCGGACGATGATCGTATCGGCGACCCAGAGGATGATCCGGCTCAGGTTGCCGTCGGCCATCTTCGCCGTGAGCAGGTAGGCGCCCGCCTTCTTCAGAGGCGTCTTGACCGTGACGCGGCGGTCGAAGTGCTTCTCGCGCGGCTTGAGCTCCAGGTCCCACGCCGCCGCCTGGGCGCCCAGGTACTGCTTCTGGTCGCGCTCGACGAGGCGGTGGCCGAGGTTCTGGATGTCGATGTCCTCCCAGTTCAGGCGGCGCGGGGCGGCCTTGAGGCTGGCTTTGACGTCGGCGAGCAGCTTGCGCTGGTCGATCTCGGTCGCCTCGAAGCTGACCTTGGCGCCGTTGCGGTAGCGGAACTCGACAGTGGGCTCGCGGCCGGCCGGCTGCGTCATCACGGGCTCGAACATGCCCCAGTTGCCGACGACCTGCTGGAGGCGGTCCTTCTTGTGGTCGTTGGGCCCCGGGCCGAAGCGCTTGATGCTCTCGCGCCAGTAGTCCGCAGCGCGCGGGTACTGCTGGCGGTCCTCGAAGACCTGCGCCAGCGACTGGAGGGCTTCGTCGGCCTGCCCGCCGGCGTCGTCGGCCGCCACCTCCTGGAAGATCCGCACGAAGTTGAACTCGGCCGGCAACTGGAATCGCTTGATGCCGCTGGCGAGCTTGGCGATCGTCTCGTCCTCCTTCAGCGTGCTGACGGCGAACGGCCCGGCCTCATCCTTCTTCTCGTCGTTGGCCTCGGGCGTCGGGCCCCAGTTGGCGCCGCGGAACCCGCGGTACGCGCCCATCGTCTGCACGTCGAACTGCCCCCGCAGGAAATGGGCCAGCGCCATCCGCGCCTGCGCCTTGTACGCCGGCGACAACTCGGCGGCCCGCTCGAGGCACCAGCGCCACCGCTCGCCGTCGGTGGCGGCCTCCCTGTAGCTCCTGGGGATCGCGTGGTAGACGGGCGTGCCGTCCTCCTTCACCGGGGCGCCGCGCTCGCGGTCCTCGTAGGCGTAGCGGCCGTAGTAGCCGTACCCGCGCTCGTCGTAGTCGGGCAGCTTCGTCAGGTCGCTGAGGTATTGGAGCCGCCATGCGTTGGCCCCGGCGTCGGTGTTCAGCAGCATGTGCGCGAACTGGAAGTGGAACGCGGCGACGTCGGACTTGTCGGCCGCCGGCCTGGCCTTGGGCAGCGCCTCCATCGCCTGCTGCATGAGCTGCAGCGCGCGGGTGCGGTCGCGGTCGTAGCTGCCGACGCGCTTGCCGTCATTGCCGCGGCGGTCGCCGCGGTAGAACTTGCCGGCCACAATCGTCCCGTAGTGCGGGGTATTCTGGTAGGACGTGGCCGCCGTCCAGAGCACGCGCCACTGGTCGGCGTGGGCGGTGATCGTCCGCTCGCGCAGCTCGTCCCCCTCCTCGACGCGCCCGAGATGGCCGAGGCACGTCAGGGCCTGGGTCAGGTCCTCGCCCGCCCGGTCGGGGCTGGTCTCGGCGGCGGCCGCCAGGCGCGCCAACTGGTCGAACGCGTCGCGCCAGTTGCCGCTGCCCATCGCCTTGCGGGCCTGCTGGCGGACGGCGTTCTCATCGACGGGTTTGGTCGTCACGGCGCTCCAGCCGATCAGGGGGACCACCGCCACCAATGCACCGATCAACCATCGTTTCATAGCTCACCTCGCGCGCGAACGCCCCCGCGTACGACCGACCTCGGCCGACAATGTCCCCCCGTCGAGTGGTTGGACGCCGCGGGCGGGGCGAAGTTCCAACCGGGCCGGCGAGGGCGTTCATGCTCGAAACGGCGACCGCGGCGGCGGGGCGGCGGGCGGGGGTGGCGCCGTTGGCGGCGCTGGGTGTGGCTCCACGGGGGCATCGGCGGCGCCGGGGGGCAGGGGGTGCTCCTTCACCGTCCCGTCGTACATGGCGAGCATCTCGGGGAGGACGGCCTCCAGGCTGTAGCGCTCGACGATCATCCGCTCGGCCGCCCGGCCCAGCGGGCGGTGGGCGACGGGGTCGCGAAGGACCTTGAGGGCGGTTTCGGCGATCGCGTCGGGGTCGAAGAAGTCGGCCAGCAGCCCGTTCTCGCCCGGGCGGATCATCTCCTGGACGGGCGGCGTGGCGCTGCCCAGGACGACGGCGCCGCAGCTCATGGCGTCCATCATGCTCCAGGAGAGGACGAACGGGACCGTGAGGTAAATGTGCAGGTCGGACGCCGCGAGGAGCCGGCCGAGCTGCTCGGTGGAGAGGCGGCCGGTGAAGACGAAGCGGGAGAGGTCGAACTGCTCGCGGGCGAAGAGCCACTGGCGGAAGGTCTTGTGCGGGGCGATGTAGTTGAGGTCGCCGCCGTAGGCGATGCGGTCCTCGCCGACGACGAAGAAGAGGACGTCGGGGTACTCGCGGGCGATGCGGGCGGCGGCGCGCATGAAGACGTCGAAGCCGCGCATGCTCTCAAAGCCGCGGCTGACATACGTGACGACGCGCGTGCCGGCCGGGACCTGCCGGCCGGCGATCGTGCGCGGGCCGCGGGTGGCGGGCGGGGGGCGAAGCTCGTCGTCGAAGGCGTGGTACACGCCGCGGTCCACGCCGTCGAAGATGACCCGCATCCGCTGCTGGTGGGCGTCGGGGAAGCGGGAGCGCTGGAACTGCGTGGGGGTGTAGGCCGCGTCGCAGTTCTGGAGGTCCAGGAGGATCATCGCGTTGCGGCAGCGCGAGCGGAGGTAGTTGACCTCGGGGACGGGCCACCCCAGGTCGCGGCGGTAGTCCATGTCGCTGTCGGGGTCGTGGGGGCGGTAGTAGTACTCAAAGAAGTTGACGATGGGCGTGTGGGGGTAGAGCTCCTTGAGGAACAGCGTGCTGCCGAAGCCGGAGTGGCCGACGATCAGGTCGGGCGCGGGGAGGCGGGCCGTCTTGAGGGCCTGATAGACGGCGTCGGTGTGCCACACGGCGTTCTCGAACGTGCGCGAGCAGTAGTGGGTTGACTTGGTCGCGCCGCCGCCCAGCGTGTACTGAACCTTCCGGATCCCATCAACGTCGCCGGCCGGCGTCTGGCTGACGAACGTGCAGCGCCAGCCGAGATTCTTGACGAGGTGCCGGGCGATGTGCCCGAACTGTGCGGGGAAGTTCTGGTGGACGTATAGAACGTGCATGGGGGCTCTTTGTCGGCCGTGCGTTCTATCGGACTTTCGTCGGCGTGCGGGGGCGTGTCAATCGTCCGGGCGGCGCCAGATTCGTCTGATAACCCCCGCAATATCAACTCTTCCGGCGAGGGCGGCACAAACTGCGCATGCGGCCTAAAGCTTTCCTGCGGCCGGTCGATACTACGGG
>Ga0105047_10017903_pt1 | contig 11012 bp, 10 predicted proteins | sample MAT04_FD_78384 | JGI IMG/M metagenome (GOLD analysis project Ga0105047, IMG submission 78384) | Freshwater microbial communities from Lake Fryxell liftoff mats and glacier meltwater in Antarctica - MAT-04 (megahit assembly) | ecosystem: Environmental > Aquatic > Freshwater > Ice > Liftoff...
CGCGACACTCACCGATGATGACTCGATCCGGACGCATGCGCAGGCAGTTTTTCACGAGATCACGCTGGGTGACTTCACCCTTGCCTTCGATGTTCACCGGACGGGTTTCCAGTCGCACGACATGCGGCTGCTGCAACTGCAGTTCTGCGGCGTCTTCGATGGTGATCACCCGCTCGTCCTGCGGGATGTAGCGGGAGAGACAGTTCAGCAGCGTGGTTTTTCCCGAACCGGTTCCACCAGAGATAATGATGTTGCACCGCGCCTGCACGGCAGCGGCGAGGAAGTCCATCACCGCTGAGGGAAACGCACCCATGCGGATGAGATCTTCCAACTGCAGCGGCTTGGAACCGAAGCGGCGAATGGACATCGCCGGACCGTCGAGTGCCAGCGGTGGAATAATCGCGTTGACGCGGCTGCCATCACTCAACCGGGCATCCGCCATCGGCTGGGTCTCATCGATTCGCCGCCCCACCAGGCCCACAATGCGGTCGATAATCTGACGCAGATGTCCGTTATCGCGGAAGCGCACTTCCGACAGCTCAATGCGTCCCTTGCGTTCGACATACACCCGGTCAAACCGATTGATCAGGATGTCGGAAACCGTCGTGTCCTTCAGCAGCGTCTCAAGTGGGCCAAGACCGAACGTCTCGTCCATCACCTCGTCCATCAGACGATCCTGCTCGTTTGAATTGAGCAGACCCTTTTCGTTCTGGCACAGCTCTTTGACCAGCACCCGCACTTCCGACCGAACCGTGTCAGGAGGAAGCGTGCGAAGGTTCTGTACATCAAGCCGTTCCACCAGTTGCTGGTGGATCTTTACCTTCAGCTGCTGAAGATATAATTGTCTTTCTGTCAGCGCGGCGGATTGATGAAGCCCATTCGGCGCCGGCTTGTATTGTGTTTGTGTGGCTACCGGTTTGTCGGGGGCTGCAACAGGAGACGCCCCGCCAAAAAGACCCTGCTTCAGCTTCTCCGTCGCGAGCTTCTTCGCCTCTGCCGAGAGACCATCCATCGACGCCGGAAGTGTGGCGGTATCGCCGGTGTTTTTATTGAATAGACCCATATGTTTTATCCCGTTTCGTTAAGCCGCGTTTGACTTCGGCTGCGCCCGACCTGAGATCAGGTCAGCAATACTGGTCAAGGAAACCGCCATCTCGCTTCGCGGCGCACGAAGGACCACTGGCTCGCCATAGTTGATCGCGGCAATGGCATTCTTGAAGTCGTTGGGCACTGCCCAGGAGATCTTCAGTCCCAGTGCCCGTTCGACCTCTTCCGGTTCAATATCGCACCCCTTCTTCACGAATCGGTTCACAAGGATGCGGATCTTGGAGGATTCGATCCCCATGCGTCGCAAGGCGCCGACGAATCGCTCGGCATTCTTGCAACTGGGGACATTCAGCTGCATCACGATCACGTTCATTTCGGAAGCCTGAATCGTTGCCGCATAGACGGGATCGATACTCATAACCGAATCAACCGCCACATAGTCAAACATACGCCCCAGCACACTCAGGAGCCTTTGCACTCCTGGGGCGTTGACGCGCTGGGTGTCCTCGGGCAAGTCCGGACGCGCCATAATCGACAGGTTGCTGTTGCGATGAATCGCCAGGGCGTTGTCGAGCATCTGGTTGTCGACCCGCTCGGCGGATTCCATCACGTCGGCGATCGTGTAGCGTGGGCGGACGTCAAAATATCCCGCCACTCCGCCGCGAATCAGGTCCATGTCCAGAAGCACACTTTTGCCGCCATTTGCCAGTGAAGCGGCAACATTGCACGCGATCGTGGTTGATCCGCAACCCCCGATCGTCGGGATGAAGTTGATCACCTTCGCGCGCTTTCCCATGCCATTGCTGCTGGCGACACGTTCGATGGCGGCGGTGAACTTCGCTTCCACGATGGGCAGAGGGATGAATTCCTTCACGCCCAGGTGCATTGCCTCCATCAGCAATTCCGGATCAAACGCCGAACTCATGGCGAAGAAGCTGATCCCGCTGAACTGTCGAGGCAGGTGTCCGATCCGCTTGAGGTTGTCGTGCGGCGACGGATCCAGATTGATGATCACCAACTGTGGCGCATCCGACCGGTTAAGCAGCGCTGGAAGCTGCTCGCAGGTTGGCAGTTGCGCAACAATGTTGACGCCAAAGTTTGACAGGAACGATGCCAGCTCCTGGCGGTTGTTCGCGTCTGAATCGATGATGGCGGCGTTTAGTTGGACGTACATATCAATTCACCAATGCTTCGTTAGACCCCAAGTTACTCACCGTGCGTCGAGGCAGATTCAGTGGCAGGTGCCGGTGAATAGCCATACGTGCCCTGGAACCGGAGCGGAACATTGTTGGCGACCTGCTCCGCGGTCGGGAGGTCCTTCGGGTTCGTCGCGGGTCCACCCAGGTCACGATTGAAGAACAGTTCCAGTTCGCTCGGGTCGCGCCATTTTTCACCCGGCAGGGTTGGAACCTGCCCCGGGTTCATCGGCTCAACCAGCCGTGGGGTCACCACGACAACGAGCTCGGTTTCCTTTCGCTGGTATCGGACAGATCGGAACAGTGCTCCAACAACCGGTAGATCACCGAGAAGAGGAGTGACCTCGCGATTGGCAGTGACGCTATTATTGAGCAGTCCTGCAATGGCGAAGCTCTGACCTTCACCGATCTCAATGGTTGTCTCCACTTTGCGGCTGGTGAGACCCGGGACGGTGTACCCGTTGAACCGCACCGCGGTGGTAAAGTCGAGGTCACTGACTTCGGGGGCAACCTTCAGACGAATCTTGCCGTTGCCCAGGATAACGGGGGTCATTTTCAACCGTACGCCGAACTCGCGGTATTCAACCGTGATCGCCGCACCGCCCGATCCGCCGCCGTTGCCTTGCGACACCGGAACGGGAAATTCACCACCAGCAAGGAAGCTGGCTTCCTGCCCAGACAAGGTGACGAGATTGGGTTCTGCAAGAATGCGAAGCAGATTGTTCTGTCGCAGCGCCGTGATGTAATAAGCGAAACTGGTCCCGCCGATCGCACCAGTTCCAAAAAGCGCTGTGTCCGCGGATGGCGAAGGAATCGAGAGCGCCACGCCCGAGGTCCCAACGGGCTTATAGCCCATGGGGTTCAGTTGCCCCGAGTTGTTGCCAAAGATGGAAATGCCATCGGTTCCCCCGAAGTTCATTCCCAGTGCGTTGGTCGCGCTCTTGGAAACTTCAGCGAACTTCACTTCCAGTTGAATCTGCTTTCCGCCGGCAACTTCGAGGAAGTTCAGCACCTTCTGACTGAATGGCGACGCCATCGCGACGGCTTGTTCGGCGACTCGTGCATCAGGCACGCGCCCCTTGAGGACGATCGCGCCGTTTGCGGTGCTGACATCGATCGCCGCCCCGGGGAAAGTGCTTTTGTATTGATCGTTGAGCGCCGCAAGATCGAACTCGACCGTCACGTCGACCACCTGCGTCCGCTCCTGTTCATCCCAGATAATCAGTTGCGTGCCGCCCGGCTTCTTTGCGGTGACGAGGATATTCGTGGGGCTCAGGAGATTCACATCCGCAATCTCCGCGGTCCCGACGTTCACCCGTTTTGCGCCGCTGCGAAGCGTCAGCACGGTGCTTTTTCCGACCGGCAGACGAACATTGCCATCCGCCTGCGCCCCTGAAGCGATCAGCGCGCTTCCCGTGCTGGGTGTTGCCTGATCGCCTCTGGCGACGCTGGTTGACAAAAGGCACCCCAGGCATGCTCCGGCAATTAAAAACACTCGCTTCCGCGAATTTGTATTGTATGTCTTGGTCATGGCCGTATTTCCTTGCGTGAACAGATGTATCGAATCTCGACCGCTGTAGAAGCGGCATGAAAGGCGGCGACTGCATCAGCGCAGTCTCGCCGCTGATGAACTACTGGTTTCGTTCACTGGTTGTCGTGACAACCCCCGGATCGGTGGTCAGCTTGCTGGGTTCAGGGAAGACCACCTCCGACTCCTGTCCGCCGCGAATGATCTTCACCCGATACGGATTTGCAGATGGCTGCGTGGTGGACGAAGAATGAGCCGTCGGCATGAGGTTGGAGATTGGCATAGCGAAGGGATCAGTGTCGCGCAGCACCCTGGACGACTTGCCCCGCAGATCCGCGACAGTCACACCGATGCTCTTCTCCATATTGTTGTCAGTGCCGTTTCGCAGAAGCAGCCATAGCCGTCCTGTCTGTGATGCAAGTTGAAGCGCCTCTGCCTGCTCGGGCTTCACCAGCAACGTCACATTACGGAACGGTTCGGGCTGACCATTGTTGGCGTTGACCGGAGCTTTCTGCTCCATTGACACCCGCTGTCCGACGGCAAGCACCTTGACGTTCTGAACAATGGTGCGCGAGCTCATGCCCGCGTTATCTTCACCCTGAATCGTAGTCACCACGTCGACATTGGCGTTGGGTGCGACCATCCCGGCGATGCCGGAGAATTCATTCACTTCGATCGTCATGGCGCGCATGTTCGGCGGAACCAGTGCCTGCCAGCCGCTTCCCGCACCTTCCGGCGCGAGAACTGTCTGAAGGATTGGCTGACCCTTGCCAAGCGCCACCTGCGCGGTGCGCCCCACCGCCTGCTTGGTGTCGGTGAACGCGCCTTCAGGCAAGCTGGTCGTGGCAACCTGCCCAAGACCAAGATCGTCCGCAGTGAGCGGTTGACCCGGGGCGATCGGACCTTTGGTCACGACAATCGAAGTTAATGTTCCCACCGCCTCAGGCTGCTGGCTCTTCTTGCCAAGCATGTCCCTGGCAACAATCATCGCCACGACACCCAGGACAATCGCAAGACCCAGCGGTATCCATGTCTTCATATTCATAGCCATATCTCCGAAAGTGAGGTTTCCTCAGAAGTGTTCGGAATGAACGCTTGGAGGGTTTAGCACGCTGTGGGTATTTGGGAGGAAGATCGGGTTATCGGATGTGACAAACTGTCAGGGCTGTCCAAATCCGAATGACCAAACCAGAATGAAGAATCAAATCCGAACGACAAATTGCCAAATCACCGGCAGGAATGGAGGTCTAGCGCGCTGGCTAAGGGAGACTTGGGTGGGTTGGGCACCGCAGCGGTTCCAAGGCGTTTTGGATACCAGGATTTCACTTGCATCAGGAAACGAAAATGCCCGAATTCGTCATTCGGGCAATTCGAGGTTCTGATTGACTCGCTATTCGGGTTTGGTCATTCGCCATTTCCCAATCCCTATCCTTCTTTCCGCATCGCCGTCACACCCACCACCGTCTTGGCTGTACCAATCAGCGCCAGCGGCCTGAATCCTTGACCGACGGTGCCCCAGGTCGCGGTGACTGTCACATAAATCGTGGAACCAGCGCTGACAGAATTGACAGTCTTGGCGGTGCCCAAGGGTGACTCAATTTTCACGGTGTAGCCGGAGCTTTGCAGGCCGGCAGCAGTCAACGAAGCGGTGATGGCAGTGGTGACATCCGTGTTTGTGGCACTGGGGGTAATCGCGCTACGGCAACCCTCGCGGGCAGCGCCCTGCAGCGTGTGCTTCACAAAGAAATAGTATCCGAACTCGATCGTCCCGAAGGTCAACGACAGCAGGATCGGCAGGACGAGCGCCGCTTCCAGTACGGCCGACCCGCGCCGAGATGATTTAGTTAAAAAGCTGAAGCGTCGCATGGTCCTCTCCTTAGCGTCTGATCAGATCGTCTTCTGTCGGAGCGACGGTTTCAGCCGCTCTTGCGTATCACACAAGGCCCCCTTCAACTTCGCTCCCCCAACAGGGGCTTGTTCATATCATCAGCAGAATCAGGGTGGCGATTAACACAGGAACGGCGTAAGGCAATGGACGCTCGACACTGCGTGACGCTTTGCCTGCAGCCGTCAAATTCTCCATGCCCACGCTGTCCAGGTGAACCATGTGCATGGTGAGCACGGCGCTGTTGCGGAAGAGCGCGGTGAGTCGCTTTTGGTAGATCGACTGCGCCAGAACAATAACCAGCCCGACCACTGCCGCCGCCAAAAACACTTTGACCACGCCCACCGGTCCCACCCAACAACCAATACCGGCAAGCAGTTTCACATCGCCGCCTCCCAGCGCACCGAGGGCGAACAGGATGAACGGAATGGCAAATCCCACCAAGGCGCCCGCCAAAGCGTACGTCAGTGAGATCGGTGCTCCGGGCATTCCCGCACAGAACACGCCGCTGATTCCTATCAGCGCATTCAGCCAATTGGGAATGCGACGCGAGCGGAAATCGATCACTGCCGCTGTCATCAGGCCCAGCAGCATCGGTGTCAGATGCAGTATCCAGTAGGTATTCACAGGTTTACAGGCTCGAATTCACACTGGTCCAGCGAGCAAGCGCCTTTGTGCCGACCGTGGTGATGAGTGTGATTGCGGCGACAACAATCAATCCGAGGATCAGGGCGTATTCGATCACTTCGCCGCCATTCTCATCAGAGAGACACTTCGAAAATAGCTTCTTAATCACTGACATAATGACCTCTGGCAAGCTTTAGAAAACAACAAGGCCCGGGCATTCGGGGTTGCCGATACCCGGGCCTATTGGTTGTCCTGGTGCAAAGCACTCAGCAGCTGTTACAGCGAACTGTTCAGGCTGCTCCAGCGGGCAAGCACCTTAGTGCCGACCGTCGTGATGACCGCAATAGCGGCCACAACGATGAGACCTGCGATGAGAGCATATTCAAGCACCTCGCCGCCCTGCTCGTCCTTCACCAACTTGCCCAACAGATTCTTGATCGCCTTCATGATTGCTCCTTGGTAGGCGACTAAAGGACCGTGCCCGGGCTGGGCAGCAAGTCCCCACTACCTCGTCGAAACAAGCTTCTGGCGAAGCTCTGATCCTTCCGGACCATCGTCGAGTGCAAGCGTCAAACGCGCCACGGTTCAATCACATGATCTTCACCGGCCTGACTTCCCTGCTAATGCATAACGCACGGAAGTCTGGTTGCATGATTCGTATCGGCGCTGCATCTGGTAAGCTTAAGTTCTGGGGCGATTTGTTGGCAAAAGCTGCTCAATTCCATCGCCTGCCGATAATATCTGTCCCATGCCTTTGACGCGCGCCTGTAGCTTCTATCGGATTTTGCCCCTCTTCATCGTCGGTCTCGTTGGCGTCTCAAGGTTATCGGCGGATCTTCCCGCGCCCGCGAAGGATTGGTTCCCCTTTTGCGTGTCATTCGACCCCGACACCCCCGGGATCCTGTCCGCGCGCTCACTTCTCCACGCGCCCGCGGGAAAGGATGGCTTCGTCGCCGTGCGCAATGGACATTTTTACACAGGTGAATCCCGCATCCGGTTCTGGGGCGTTAACCTCTGCTTTTCGGCGAATTTCCCGGAACACGACTCCGCAAACCAACTCGCCGATCGCCTGGCAAACTTTGGCGTGAACTGCGTGCGGTTTCATCACATGGATGGCGCGCCCTTTCCAAAGGGCATCTTCAAGGATGGAAAGTTGGAAACGCTGTCACCAGAGGCGCTGGATCGCATGGATTATCTCATCGCAGCGCTTAAGAAACGCGGGATTTACGCCAATCTCAATCTCCATGTCTCCAATTCCTGGACCCGTTCGCACCATTGGCCGGATGCTGACAAACTCCCAGCACAGGACAAGATGATCGATCTGTTTCACCCGGAATTGATTGCCGCCCAGAAGCAATACGCCCGCGACCTGCTGACCCATCTCAATCCATACACAAACACCCGCTACTGCGATGAACCTGCGATCGCAATGGTGGAGATCAATAACGAAAATACGATGTTCATCTGGGATGGCATCCGAACCCTGGCGAAAATGCCGCAAAGATACCGCCAGATCCTGATCGAACGCTTCGCAGAGTGGTCTCGCGATCATCCCCAACCCCTGCCGACAATATTTGACCCGACGGCACCGCGCATGCATTGGATGCAATTCCTCCAATCGGTGGATGAAAGCTATTTCACGTCGATGCGAACGTTTCTCCGCGATGAGTTGCATGTGAAATCCCCCATCACCGGCACAATTGTGCTTGGCCCGCTGGGGATGCGATCGCAGGCGAAGATGGATTTTGCCGACGGGCATTGGTATTGGGATCATCCGACTTTTCCCGGCAAGGCGTGGGACTCATCGAATTGGCTAATCCACAATCGTCCCATGGTTGACGATCTGGAGCGAAGTTCTGTACGGGTGGCGGCTTCCCGCATCGCCGGGAGGCCTTTCACGGTAACTGAGTACAATCACGCAGCGCCGAATGAATATCAGGCTGAGTGCATCCCCTTCATCGCCACCTATGCGGCGCTTCAAGATTGGGATGGCGTCTTTCTCTTCGCCTATTCGCACGACACGAATTATTTCAAGCAGACAATCAGCAGCTTCTTCGACATCGAAGGAAATCCTTCAAAGATGGCGTTTCTGCCGTTGGGCGCTCGGATCTTTCTGTCTGGCGATGTTGCGGCTTTAGCGGGCGAAACAAAATTCGCACTGAATTTCAAGCAATCTCTCCGCCTTGGCGCTCGTTATTACCAGGACATCTCCGGCTATCTCCGCGATGTGCATCAGCTGAAACCGGAGGACTATCTTCATTCCCGAATCTCCAGCGATCTCTCGGCAGTCTCCAACGTAAAAACGGTCCCTGACGCTCATGCGATTCACTGGACGGCAGCCGGGCCAGGTTCAGGAAAAATGTCGTACGCAGACGCTCACATGGCAATGTTCGTTGGGTTTCCAAAGAATCAACTTGTGCAGTTCGGCCCGGTGGCGCTCCAGACGGAATCCGCTTTCATCGCCGCCCTGCTGCTTCCGGCGGATCGCTCCCAGACGCTGGAGCAATCCAAACGATTCATCCTCTGCATCATGGGACGGGTGAGCAACCGAGATCAGGCATGGAATGATTCCCGCACCAGCCTTGGCAGGACCTGGGGCAACCCGCCGGTGCAAATGGAGCGGCTGCGAGGCAAGTTGACGCTTCGCGGGAAGCAGATGCGGATTGATCCGATTGATGAAACTGGGAAGCGAACCAATACCGCAATTGAACAACTTGAGGACGCAGCAACATGCTGGTTTGAATTGACACCATAACGTGATACAACCCCCCGAGGCTTCAACTCGGGACAGGTTCGAATCTTCTCGACCGACTGCCTGGTCCGGCAAAGGGCCGGAAATGTTTGTTTATGATTAACTTTCGTCAAAGACTCCCGACCCCTTTGATTTTACTGGCATTGATCCCGGAATCAACTAAAGGTGACGCGATCTTTTATATAAAGGCTCGCGTCACCTTTAGTTCAATCCGGGCGTCGGGTTGAGGGTGAAATCCTTTGAGTCGAAGAAATCACCCGGCAGCGTATCCGGCGCGCTGCTCTTTGTGGACGGTTGCAGCGTCGGCGCATCGAAAAAGTCGCCTGGAAGGGTGTCCGGGGCGGTTTTTACAGGCGCTGCTGTCGGTGCGTCGAAGAAATCGCCGGGGAGTGTGTCGGGTGCAAGGCTCATCTGTCGTAGTTATTCGCTTCTGGCGAAAAAAGCGGGAGATGGATAGGATGTGTTTGAATGGACACGCCACAACGGGTTGCACCGCCGACCGGAATCTCTACCGGAGAAGACCTAATCGTCTATTTCGCTGGCGAGACGCAGCGGTGGATATTCTGGTTTGGTGTGGTTCAAAGCGTACTGCTCGTAGCGATGATTGCACTCCTTGTAGCGATCCTGCTACACATTCGGCGACAGCGTGCGTCCCATCCCGGCCAAGCGTTCCCGGTTATTGAACGGCAATCCAAGTCCCATTGACCATCTTGTATCGACGCCCGCCATGATTCCGCGTTCCGTCTGGATTTGTTGATTCGTCCGGCGACCCTCCCTCCCCCTGCTGCGGGGACGTGTTGCCGCCGTTCATGACGTTGTTTACCTGCTGATCCATTCCCAAGTTTTGCTGCATCTTTGCCATCAAAATCGCATTCTGCTTCCGCATGTCATCGAGTTGCTTTTGCAGATCGGAGTTCGATTTATTCAAACTGTCGAGCGTCTTTGGGTCCGGAATGTGAAGGGGGTCACTACTGGTTTCTCGCGGCGGATTATCAGTATGGTAGCTCGATTCACCTCTGCACCTTAAGAAAATCTTTCAGACTGCCCGGAATGTTGCGCGCCTGGCCGGTCAGCCGCGCAACCCCGCGCCCTTATGGGAGGGTCAATCTTGTGGGTGTGGAAAGGAGCAATGTGAAGGGGGTCACTACTGGTTTCTCGCGGCGGATTATCAGTTCGGTAGCTCGATTCACCTCTGCACCTAAAGAAAATCTTCCGGACTGCCTGAAATGTTGCGCGTCTGGCCGGCCCAGCGCGCAACGCCGCGCCCTTATGGGAGGGTTAATCTTGTGGGTGTGGAAAGGAGCGAAGTCGATTGAAGCAGAATCGCGCCGCGGAAAAACATGCGGATTGAACCTGAGAGGCAGATGGACACAAAGAAAAAGTATCAAAATCGAAGCCAAAGTTAACTTAGCGAATCTTGCACGGGGGCCCAGCGGCATAGGCCGCGAAGCATGTGCGGGACGCCCGCGCCACTTTTAGATCGCCGGAATATCCGCCGCCGTCGTGGCGAGGGTGCCAGACTTGACGCGGTCCATCTCTTCCTTCACCCAGGGATACTTATCCTTGTTCCGCTCCATCCATTGCGGGATGGGCGTGCGAAGGCCTTGCACGTGAAGCTGGGTGAATTCAACCACCACATCAGCGCGGGAATAGCTGCTCAGGTCGTGCAGTTTGCCCATGTGGATGCACTCCGTCGGGCACGGTTCGGTGCAAAGGGCGCAGAACAGGCACTTGCTGTAATCAATTGCGAAGCGCGTCAACTGCCCATTCTTCGGGTCGGTCTCATCCACAAGGTTTTTCGCCTTGTCGATTCTTCGCGGGCCGGTCTTGTCGATATAGATGCAGTCGACCGGGCAAGCCTTGGCGCACAGATCGCATGCGATGCACTTTTCGGCTTCAAACTCGTGAATGCCACGGTAGCGCGGCGCGAAGCTGAGACGTTCGTTCGGATACTGCACTGTCACCGTTTTCTGAAAG
>Ga0105047_10017906_pt1 | contig 11010 bp, 8 predicted proteins | sample MAT04_FD_78384 | JGI IMG/M metagenome (GOLD analysis project Ga0105047, IMG submission 78384) | Freshwater microbial communities from Lake Fryxell liftoff mats and glacier meltwater in Antarctica - MAT-04 (megahit assembly) | ecosystem: Environmental > Aquatic > Freshwater > Ice > Liftoff...
CGAAACGCACGATGACGACATGGCGACGGCGTACACGTCGTTCAAGTCGATGCAAGACGTGCGAAATCCGAACATGGTCAAGGTCGTCTGCTCCCCCAAGGGGCAGGCGATTTACTTTTCCAGATCGGTGATCCCGTTCGATCGTGACAACGTCATCACCGACGCGTCGCGATACAAACTGCACCTGGGCATTTATGCCTATCGGCGAAGTTTTCTGCTTCAGTTCGCGTCGTGGAAACCGACGCCGCTGGAATTGACCGAAAAACTGGAACAGCTTCGGGCACTGGAGCACGGAAGAACGATCTTCGTGCTCCCCGTCGAACGTGCGACCCACGGCATCGACACGCCGGAGCAGTATGAGGAATTCGTGAAACGGAGGGGCAAGTAATCAGGGGCATGGGGCAAGTGAAGACCGCATTCTTACTTGCCCCATGCCCCTTGCCCCTCATTACTGAGTATTGATTATGTCCACACAAGATATGCTTGGCCGTCTCGGGAATACGCAGGATGAGTCGGAGTTTTATACGCCGATGCCGTCCGGGTACCGCCGCGGGCATCACAAGTATGTGATCGTCGTCGGGACCGTGATGAGCGGGCTGGGCAAGGGGATTTTCTCCTCGTCGCTCGCCAAGCTATTGCAGGACAAGGGCTTGCGTGTTTCGCCGATCAAGATGGAAGGCTACCTGAACGTCGATTCAGGCACGCTCAACCCGTTTCGTCACGGCGAAGTATTTGTGCTGGATGACGGGATGGAAACCGACATGGACCTGGGCACCTACGAGCGTATGCTCGACCAGGACCTCGGGGCCGCCAATTTCACGACGAATGGGCAGATTCTGTCCAACGTGCTGAAAAAAGAGCGCGAAGGCGGCTACCTGGGTCGCGACGTGCAGGTCATTCCGCACGTGGTGGGTGAAATCAAGCTGAAATTGCGGGAACTGGCGGTTAAATCCCAGGCGGACGTCGTCTTCGTCGAGGTCGGGGGAACGGTCGGGGACTACGAAAACTCGTTCTACCTCGAAGCCTGCCGTCAGATCGCGTACGAAGAAGGCGAAAACGCGGTCATGTTCGTCGCGCTCACCTACGTGCTCGAACCGGGGACACTCGGCGAGCAGAAATCCAAGGCCGCACAGCTCGGTATCAAGCGGTTGATGGAAGTCGGTGTGCAGCCGCATGTTATCGCGTGCCGCGCCACCAACCCGGTCAACGAAAAGGTCCGCCAGAAGATCTCGATGTACGCCAACGTCCCCATGCGCCGCGTCTTCTCGATGCATGACCAGACCAGCATTTACCTCGTGCCCGATTCGCTTCGCGTGGCAGGCATCGATCGCGAAGTGCTAACGCTGCTGGATCTGCATGATCGCGTCGATCAAGCCAAGGAAGATCGCGAGCGCGCCCGCTGGAACTGGTTCGTCGAGCGCATCCAGCCGCCGAAGAATTCGGTCAATATCGCGATCACGGGCAAGTACGTCGCCACCCGCGACGCCTACGCCAGCATCCTGAAAGCCTGCGAGCATTGTTCGGTCCACCTGGGCGTGAACATCAACATCCAATGGATCGATACGACGCAAATCGACCGATCGAATGTATCAAAGCGACTGGCAGGCATTCACGGCATCATCGTGCCCGGCGGGTTTGGTTCGCGCGGGACCGAGGGCAAGATCGAGTGCATCAAATACGCCCGCGAAAACGCCTTGCCGTACCTGGGCATCTGCCTGGGCTTCCAGATGGCGGTGATTGAGTTCGCGCGCAATGTTTGCGGCATGACGCAGGCGAATTCGACCGAATTCGAGCCCAACTGCCCGGCTGCGGTGATCGATATCCTCCCCGAGCAGAAAAAGATCGAAGGCCTAGGCGGGAACATGCGGTTGGGCGGCAAGGACGTTGAACTGAAACCCGGTTCAAAGGTCAGCCACCTCTACAACGAAGCCGCCTCCATCCGCCTGCGGTTCCGGCATCGATACGAAGTCGATCCGAAGTTCATCCCGCAGCTCGAGGAAAAAGGCCTGATTTTCAGCGGTAAGCATCCCGCCCAGCCGATCATGCAGATGCTGGAACTGCCGAGCGAGATGCACCCGTTTTTCGTCGGAACGCAGGCGCACCCGGAGATGACCAGCCGTCCGCTGCACCCCAGCCCGATGTTCATGGGCCTCAGCCGCGCCGCGATCGAATTCGCGGCCAAGCAGACCAAGGCGACCGTTTCGGTGTAGGCCGCCGCTTGGGGCGACGCAGGCGTCGCCCCCGCAACGGAAAAACGTGCCTTTTTTTCTGACATCCAACGTCCGAAATACAATTTCGTTGACGGCGTAAGATTCCGTGTGGTACATTCTTTATGTTCTCACGTCGCTTCAGATTCACATCAAGAAGCGTTCGGTTCGGTTGAGTTGGTAAGAGCGTCCGCAACACGTCGTCGGCGCCCTGATATGCACCGTGGTTTGAATATTTGACATCTGGGCGTGCCTTGCGAAGGTCATGGTCTATGCGCGTTTTGTCGCCGGCCAAGATCAATCTGCATTTGCGCGTCGGTCCGAAACAATTGGACGGTTTCCATCCGCTTGTGACTTGGATGGTGACCGTCGGGCTCTTTGACACGTTGGATTTCTCGCTGGACACGGCGGGTCGAGTGGGTTTGAGCTGCTCGGACCCTTCGTTGCCCGTGGACGACCGGAACCTGGTCGTTCGAGCGGCCCGATTATTACAGGCCGAAGCGGCGCGCACCTCGGGAGGGGAGTCGTCGATTTCGGGTCCTGTTGCGGGCGAGCCTGGCGTGCGGATCGAGCTTCTCAAGGTCATCCCGACCGGGGGTGGCCTTGGAGGTGGAAGCTCGAATGCCGCCGTCACGCTGATCGCTTTGAACGAACTCTGGGGTCTGAATCTTCCAAGACAACGGTTGTCCGAACTCGCGGCCGGGATCGGTAGCGACGTGCCCTTCTTTTTAGGAGGGCCCAGCGGCATCTGCCCCAGTACGATTTGCAGCAGTGCAATTTGTACCGGGCGGGGCGAGGTCGTCTCACGGGTCGATTCGCCGAGCGCTACGTGGGTGGTGCTGATGCTGCCGGACATGTCGATGCCCACCCCGGCGGTGTACCGGCAGTTCGATCAGATGCCTTTTTCCCCTGGCTGGAACGAAGCGATAGGCTGGTCACAACAGTGCCCCCCGGCGGAGGAACTGTTGCGATTGCTCCGGAACGATCTGGAGCCCTCCGCTTTTGCGATCAGTCCGGAACTCGGCCGTCTGAGAAAAACCGCCGAAACGCTCGTCTCTCGACCCGTCCGTATGTCCGGCAGCGGCTCCTCGCTTTTCACGCTCTTCAGCGATCGTGAAGTAGCAGAAAAGGCCGCGTTTCTAATCCACAGTCAACTTGCTCTGCGTACGATGACGGTACCGATCGCGGTGATCTCGAATCTTCAGAAGTAAGCGGCCGACTTCAGATCAATCCGGCCGTGAAAAATGGAAAGGCTTCGCGCAAGCCGGCAATCGCGTCGGAACGTGCGAAACCCACTGTCGGATCCCGGTGAGGGGGAACACATCTCACTCGGGCTCGGACAACGGAGTGTCATATGCGGCTGTCAGAAGTGAAAATCCATCTGTGCCCGCCGGCCTCGGGTCGGCTGAAGGCGTTCTGCTCGCTCACGCTCGATAACGCGCTGGTTATCCGCGATGTCAAAATCATCGACGGCGACAACGGGCTCTTCATCGCCATGCCCAGTCGCAAGCTCTGCGACCACTGCACCAAGTGCCACGAGAAAAACCACCTCCGCGCCCGCTTCTGCAACAACTGCGGCACGCGGCTGAACGAAAACCGCCACCTCCGCTACCGCCTCGGGCCCGATCGCCTGAAGCTGCACTCGGACATCGCCCACCCGATCAACGCCCACTCCCGCGCCCAGATCGAGCGCGAGGTGTTCGACGCGTTCGATCGCGAAATCCAGCGCAGCCACCAGCCCGGCTACGTCCCGACGCCCATGGACATCGACGTCCCGGAACTGGCGCTGATGATGAAAACCGGCGCGGCGTAAGCGACACGGTCGCCACCCTCGTGATCGGCCGGTTGTAGCATCTTGTAGCCTACGGCCGTCCATATGATCGGCCCGGAACGCTTCTTCACTTGCCAATGATCTCCATCGCCTCGCGACGGCGCGCGGCGCTTCCATATAGACCGCAGCGCTGCGTGTTTGTCATGACAAACGCGCAGCGCGCGACCCTTTTTTACTTTTTCTGTGAGTTTTGGCTGGCCCCGAACGATTTGTCGCGTCCCGAGGTCAGTAGCCGCGGTACCACGAAGCTGGCACGTCCGCGCCGTCGGATTCGGGGATGCCTTCGACATGCCCGTCCGCCCAGAGCACGTTGGACGATTTGTTGTGCCTGTAATATTCGCGGATCGCAGCGGCGTTGGCGGTTGTTTGCCAAGGCGCGCGGTAACCCATCAGGTTGGAAGGTCCGCCGAACGACGACAACGCGAGAACTGCCTCAGAAACAACCGCCGGATTGGAGGAGGTGATGGCCCTGACAATTGGGTTGTAGGAGTCATGGGCGAGGATCGTCTGGCCAGGGATCGTCGAGAGCTTTCGCCATTTGCCGTTCGATGCCAAGTCGAAATCCACTCGGCTCTGCCCGGTGGCAAACGCGTTCACGCCATAGCTGGCAGGCCATCGATCCCGCCCCAGGTCGCTGACAACAATGCGCTGAGATGGACACAGAAAGATGCTACGCGCTGCATCGATCAGCGCGTTTTCGCTGCGACTCGCATACGTTCCGTCCAGTACAGCTGCGGACGCCAGGTAACGGAGGTACGGGCTGCCCCAGTATCCGGCCGGCAACTGATAGACGCCCGCAACATTGGCGGGAATCATGGAAGGATAGATCGTGTGGTTGGGGGGGGTATTCGTCAGCCATTCCACAGCCTGTGAACTAAAACCCGGCTTATGCAGCGCGTCTCGATTGTCCCGGGCATAAAGGAACATCGCGTTGCCGATTTGCTTGAGCCGGCTAGCGCATTGCACGCGCTGCGCCGCTTTTCTCGCACCAGACAACGCGGGCAGCAGCAACGCGATCAGGATCGCGATCACCCCGATGACCACGAGAAGCTCAACCAGCGTAAATGCTCGATTCCGCACGAAGGCCTCGGCCACGGATAGAACAACCCCTGAATGCAATCTACTACACCCGGTTTAGGTGTGGCGAAAGCACGCTTGTGGACACTATAATCAACTCGTCCTCATTCTGGGAGACTAAATATGGCAATGCATTGGTATATCGTCGTATCCGTTCCGACCGGTTGTACGGAATATACGGTGGATGACGAAGTGGAGCGCGATGTCGCAGAGCCCCCGCCTGCCGAGGTGATAGAGGCGAGCGGGCCTTGCGCCGGGGCCGTGTTCCAACTTATTGAGTCGAAGCGGGCTGCGCCGTAACGGCGGCGGGATCTGCGACAATCCATCGCGGCGAGGGCGGGGGAATGGGCAACTTGGTCACCGGATCACTCATGCCCAAATAAGCCTGGTGGCCCCGAAGGGGCTGCTGGAGCAGTTCGGCGAGCTTACGATCCAGCGGCCTATCGGTGGCAAGCAGCACCGCGATCGTTTCCTGTCGAACCGGATCATCCCGATCCGTTACCGCAGCAATCCCGGCTACCGCATAGTATCGCTTGTCGTTGACGAGTGGGTATTGCCTCAGGAACCCCGGAATCTCCCCCGGCGACTCCCGGATCATCCGGAGCATTGGGAGAGTCAACGGGTTGGACATCGCGAAATACATCGACGCATAGCGACGAAATCGCACGATGGTGACACGCGGGAGTTCGCTTACTTCCTCAAATCGCTTGTGCGTGACAATGTAGGAAATGCAAGCGTTCGTATCGACCATACACCCTTGCTGAGCGGCCAACACCAGCGCGGCGCGAACCCACCGAAGCCGCTCGTCGCCGGCAGGGAAGCTCAGCGCGTGGTTGAATATCGTCCTGCCCAGAGACGATATAAATAGTTCGCCCGGTCTGTTCAGCTCAGGATCATCGTACGAGCGTCCCGCCTCCAGGCGCAGGGCGTGCAAACGAACGCGCATCACCTGATCCGGAAGCGCCCCGCGCGACGCGACCCCCACCAGCAGCGCCAGATCGTCGATCGCCCAGTCAGATATCTTGGACACGGGGCTTGGCGTTCCGCGGCGGCCCGAAACGCTCAACTGCTTCAACGCTGGCCAAAGCGATGGGTTGTCGGCCAGCAGACCCCACTCCTCCAACACCAGATGGGAGAGTCCGGACCCGGCGAACCGCTCCTGCTGGCGATAATCTTCCGCGACACTCGACAACGGCGCGAATGCGATCAGCAGCAGCATCATCACCCCCGCCACCGCGCCCGCGAACCGGCCGTAGCCCTGGCGGGCAGGCTGGTACTTCAGTTGCACCAGCCGCTTCACGCGCTGCGGCACCGACGTGTCTGACATCGCCAGCGCGGTGGCGGGTGCCTCTTCATGCCCCTTCGCATCGTCCGGCCTCCACTGCGCGACGAAAAGAAGCGTCGCGCCGTACGTCTTGGCGCTGCCGACCGCGGCGATCGCCAGGTCGTCGCAGCAGGCTTCGCGCAGGATCCGGATCCGCCGCGAGATCAGCCAGACGCACGGGTGGAAAAACAGCGCCGCCTCGACGCTGATCTGCATGACGTTGATCAGGAAATCACGCCGCCGGATGTGCGCCAGTTCATGTGCGAGAATGCATTCAAGCTGGTACGGCGCCAGTTGCAGCAGCAGGCCCGCAGGCATGAGGATGACCGGCTTCCACCAGCCCGTGGTACACGGCCCGCCGACGTCTTGCGTCGATAGGACGGGGATGACGCGCCCGGGCACGATCGACTGGATCTTGACGAACAGAGGGTCGGCGAGATCGACGTTCGCCTTCGACGCCCGCCGAACCAACCAGCGAAGCGAAAGTGTCCCGACCGTCGGCTGCGCCAGGCGGATGAGCATGCCGAGAATCCAAACGAAGCCTGCCCAGGAGAGCGCCGGTTCGATGGCCATCGCGAACTGGCGCACGGACGAGCGGTCAACGACATTGCCGTAGGCAAACCAGTGCGGTGCCCGCCACCGATCGCGCTGTTCGGTATCGACCGGATCAAGCCCCACGTGGCGCGCGAACTCTCGGATCGTTCCCCCGACCGGCCAATCCCGGTCCAACGCGTGGGGGAGGTAGATCAGGAATCCGGACACCATGACGACAACGCCCAGCATCGCGCACGCGGCGCAGTAGCGGACGTGGTCGCTGAATCGTCGGAGGAGGAACTGAGTCAGCAGGTGAAGCAGATAGATGAGCGCAACGACCCACAGCAGGTGGATCATGGTCCACCCGGCGACGCTTGCGAAGGATCCGGAGGCCGAGAACATGCGCGTCCCAACACCTTGAACGTCGCAACACGAACGCAGTGCCCCGAGCACTGCGCTCGTATTACGGCCGTAGCAGAATATCGCGCCGCGATGGACTTAGTCCAGATGTTCGAGCAGCTTTTCGACTTGCGCCGTTTTGTCCTTGGACATCGGCTTCTTCGACAGCAGGTGCATGACCAGGCTGCGCGCCGAGCCGTTGAAGGCGCGGTTGGCGATTTCCTTCAGCAGCGAATCCTTCGCCGCGTCGGCATCGATCCCGGCTTCGTACCGGAAAGGTCGGTTCTGGTCGACCAGCTTGAGAAGGCTTTTGCCCTCCATGAGCTGCATCATCGACGCAACGGTCGTGAGCGCGACGGGACGGTTCTTGCGAAGCGTCTCGTGTACCGCCTTGACCGGTGCCGGGCCTTTCGCCCAGATGACACGCATGATTTCCATTTCGCCAGGGGTCGGGGTGGTTGATCGTGGTCTTGCCATATTCGCGCTCACTCTACCTGATAAGGTGTACGATTCCAAAAACTCACGCGTTCGCGCGTGCTTCCATGTCATTTTGCATCATAACGTAATTCTCCGTTGCGTACATCAATTTTTTCGTTATGTTATCTCGCTGCGGTCCAAGGTTGTAAGGGGGAACAATTGTGGAGCGCTATTTTCATGCACCACACGAAATTTTCGTTCTTTGCGCTTGGTTTTTCAAATCGACCCGGTATAGTAACGGACGTCGCGGGTATCCCCGGTGAAGTCCCCCCCTCTTCACCACCCCGCGACATTTTTTTGCGCCTGCTGAACCACAATCGTGGGTTTGCGATTTGCCCGAAATCTGGCATGTTACGCCTGAATCACGCCGACTCCTGTGGAGTCGGATCCGGTCCCGCAGGGACCGGCGTGCGATTAACTGCCCTCTCCAGCGCATTCTCCATGACCCAAATTTCCCCCCTCTTTACCGTCCTCGGTGCCACGCTGGTCCTGCTTTCCGGGTGCGCTTCGGGAACCAAAAACACATCGACGCAAGCCGATCCGTACCCTTCTGCCACACCCCAACGGGTTGTGGATGTCACCGAACGCGTTTTTCCGACCGTCGTGCGGCTGGACGTCGCGCAGGAGGTCTATAACGAAGGCAAGCGAACGCTGAACCGGGGCATCGGGTCGGGCGTGATTATCGATGCCGAAGGGCACGTGCTGACCAACTTCCACGTCGCCGGTCGGGCGGCGGAAATCTATGTCACGCTCTGGAACAAGGAACGCATCCCCGCCAAACTCATCGGCGACGACCACTGGACCGACCTCGCGGTCGTCCAACTCGATATGGCCGAGGTGAAGAAACGCAATATCACCTTCGCCCACGCCGACCTCGGCGACAGCGACACCCTCAAAGTCGGCCAGGACGTCATCGCGATCGGAACCCCCTTCGGCCTCGCCAGGACCATGACCCTCGGCATCGTCTCCAACACCGAACGCACGTTCTACCCCGGCAACCAGAAAATCGACGAATACGAGACCGGCGATTTCAGCAACTGGATCCAGATGGATACCCCCATCGCCCCGGGCAACTCCGGCGGGCCGCTCGTGGACCTGGACGGCAAAATCGTCGGCATCAACACACGCGGCATCCAGGGACAGGCGCTGAACTTCGCCATCCCCATCGCCGCCGCCAAGCCGGTGGTCGCCGAGATCCTTCGCTCCGCGACGCCGGAAAAGAAAGGCCGGGTCGAGCGCGCGGACATCGGCATCGATCTGAAGCCGCTACAGGACTTGGAAACGTATTACGACATCGACATTAACAAAGGGGTGTTGGTTAACTCCGTGGACCGCGGCTCACCGGCCGCCAGGGCGGGGATCAAGCCGCAGGACATCCTCCTGTCGATCAACGAACAACCCACCAACGTGCGCTTCCCCGAAGAAATCGCGCCGACGCGCCATCGCATCGCACAACTCCCCATCGGATCAACCGTTAAAATCGACGCCCTCCGCGCCGGCAAACCAATCAGCTTTTCCCTGACGGCCGTGAAACTGGAAAGCGCCGTCGGCGAAGAACGCGAAGCCAAAGCCTGGGGCCTGAGCATCCGCGACGTCACCCGTGCCTACGCCAACAGCAAGCAGCTCGACGACGATAACGGCGTGGTCGTCACCAGCCTCACTCGCGGCTTCCCGGCAGACAAAGCCGACCTCGAACCCGGCGACGTCATCCGCACCGTCAACGGCCAACCCGTCGCAGACCTCGACGCCTTCATCGCCATCTTCGACGCCAGCGCCAAAGCCAAAGAACCCCAAGTCCTCCTCCAAGTCACCCGCGGCCGCGGACAGCGGGATGCGGTGTTGAAAGTGACCTACTGAGCAGCGTGAGTCCGGGCTCCCGAACCGACGATCGCGGCGCGATCGAATTCTGCAAGTAGCCGCAACGCTACGCGTTGCGCGTCTTCCGATTGGTCGGAGTCGCAGCTCGTGCAGAAGACGCGCAACGCGTAGCGTTGCGGCTACTTGCGCTTCACGCCGACCCCCACTGATCGTCCAGTTATCGCGCGTCATCGACCAAATGACGCCTGCCACCATCAGATTGCGTAAACCTCCTCTCCCCGGCGGCGACTTGAGTAACGTCGTAACCAACGCATCGCTTTTAGAGGAGGCCGCGGCTCGACGTGATCAGGGCCTTCTTTGAGCGCGTGCGACAGTTGCGCGATTCGGCCGGGCATCGGATAGACTCGCACTCCTTATGAAGAAACCCCTCGTCGCTGCTGCCGCGCTGCTGTTCGCCTCGTTCTCAATGGCCGAGGTGAAACCGGCGGAGCTGCTCGACAAGACTAAGCCGTCGGTCGTCGTCGTGCAGTTCACCTACGCCGGCGAACTGGGTCGTCGTGATTTTGCGGGCATGGGCGTGGTGGTGCGAGAGGACGGGCTTGTGATGTTCAGCCAGGATCTCACCCCGCGCGGGTTGCCCGATGAGCAGATGCAGGATTTCAAACTGCTTCTCCCCGGCGACGCCGAGACCGAGATCGACGCCGAGTTCCTCGGCCGCGATGAACGCTACGGCATCAGCTACGTGAAACCGAAGACCGACGAAAAGAAGTGGACGCCGATCACCTTCGTCGACACCGCCGCCGCCATTGGCCAGACCGTCCAGGCGGTCGGATTGCTGCCCAAGATGGCGGGTTACAACGTCTATCTCACCAGCGCCCCCGTCGCCGCCACCCTGCGCGGGCCGGTCCCGCAAGTCCTCGTCGCCGGCGGCGGGTTGAGCGTGATCGGCTCGCCGGTCTTCAACGACAAAGGCGACGCCATCGGCTTCATCAATTCGCAGCCCGACCGCACGGTCCTGCTGAATGACCCGCGCGCCCCGTATGCCACCGTCGAAAGCCCCGCGCGCCTCTACACCCCCGCGAAAGACTTCCTCCCCGCGATCGCCGCCGCCCCGAAATCCGGCGAGCCGATCAAATTGCCGTTCATGGGCATCACGCAGTTGACGGGCCTGAGCAAGGACGTCGCGGAGTTCTACGGACTGAAGGGGCGGGTCGCGATCCAGGTCGGCGACGTCATCCCCGGCTTCAGCGCCGACCGCGCCGGGCTCAAGAAAGGCCACATCATCGTCAACCTCGAAGGCAAGCCCCTCGATCGCGGCGACCTCCCCGAAGAAGCCCCGCAGA
>Ga0105047_10017907_pt1 | contig 11010 bp, 10 predicted proteins | sample MAT04_FD_78384 | JGI IMG/M metagenome (GOLD analysis project Ga0105047, IMG submission 78384) | Freshwater microbial communities from Lake Fryxell liftoff mats and glacier meltwater in Antarctica - MAT-04 (megahit assembly) | ecosystem: Environmental > Aquatic > Freshwater > Ice > Liftoff...
CACGATCACGATCACGATCACGACCACGAAAGCGACAAGGGGCACTGAGCATGGAGAATCGTTTCCAAATGTCGGGCTACACCATCCCCAGCGTCGTCGAGCAGACCGCGCGAGGTGAGCGCGGGTACGACCTGTACAGCCGCCTGTTGCGCGACAACATCATTTGGCTCGACACGCCCATCGACGACAGCTCGGCCAGTCTCACCTGCGCCAAGTTGGTGTATCTCGAGAGCGAGAACCCCGACAAGGACATCAGCATCTACATCAACAGCCCCGGTGGCGACATCACCGCGCTGTTCGCCATCTACGACACGATGCAGTTCATCAAGAACGACGTGGCCACGATCTGTCTCGGTCAGGCGGCCTCGGCCGCGGCCGTGTTGCTTGCCGCCGGCACCAAGGGCAAGCGCATGGCGCTGCCGCACAGCCGCATCATGCTGCACCAGCCGTCGGGCCAGACCGGCTACGGCCAGGTCACCGATCTCGAGTTGGCCGCCAAGGAAATCCTGCGCATGCGCGACCTGCTCGAGGAACTGTTGGCCCAACACACGGGCCAAACCGTCGAGCGCATCCACATCGATACCGACCGCGATTTCGTGATGGAAGCAAATGAGGCGCTCGCGTATGGCATCATCGACGATGTCATCACGTCGCGTGATGTGGTGGACCGCACCGGTCCCATCCGCTGATCGCGCTGCGACGACATTCGTTGACGAGAGGGGACTACCACTGTGGCGAAATTCGGTGATACCGGTGAGCTGCTGAAGTGCTCGTTCTGCGGCAAGTCGCAGAAGCAGGTGAAGAAGCTCATCGCCGGGCCTGGCGTGTACATCTGCGACGAGTGCATCGACCTGTGCAACGAGATCATCGAAGAGGAGCTCACCGATACCGGCGAGCTGCACTTCGACCAGCTTCCCACGCCGCGAGAGATCCGTACGTTCCTCGACGACTACGTGGTCGGCCAGGACGAAGCGAAGAAGATCCTGTCCGTCGCCGTGTACAACCATTACCGGCGCATCCAGTACCAGCAGAACGCCGGCGTCGGTCGCCGCGACGAGGTGGAACTGCAGAAGAGCAACATCTTGCTGCTCGGCCCCACAGGCTGCGGCAAGACCCACCTTGCGCAAACGCTGGCGCGCATGCTCAACGTGCCGTTTGCCGTCGCCGACGCGACTGCGCTCACCGAAGCCGGCTACGTGGGCGAGGACGTCGAGAACATCCTCCTCAAGCTCATCCAGGCCGCCGACTTCGATGTCAAGAAGGCCGAGACCGGCATCATCTACATCGACGAGATCGACAAGGTGGCCCGCAAGAGCGAGAACCCTTCCATCACCCGCGACGTCAGTGGTGAAGGCGTGCAGCAGGCGCTGTTGAAGATCCTCGAGGGCACCGTGGCCTCCGTGCCGCCGCAGGGCGGGCGCAAGCACCCGCACCAAGAGTTCATCCAGATCGACACCACCAACGTGCTGTTCATCGTCGGTGGCGCGTTTGCCGGGCTCGACCAGATCATCGAGAACCGCGTCGGTCAGCGCGGTATGGGCTTCAACGCCACGGTGCGCAGCAAGGCCGACCGCGACCCGGGCGCGCTGTTCGCGCAGGTGCAACCGGAAGACCTGATGAAGTTCGGCATGATTCCCGAGTTCATCGGCCGTCTGCCGATGGTGGGTGCGGTGCGCAGCCTCGACCGCGATGCGCTCATCAAGATCCTTTCCGAACCGAAGAACTCCCTGCTCAAGCAGTACCGCAAGATGTTCGAGTTCGAAGAGGTCGAACTCGACTTCACGCGTGAGGCCATGGAGGCCATCGCCGACCTTGCTCTGCTGCGTGGCACCGGTGCCCGTGGGTTGCGCGCCATCCTCGAAGAGGTACTGCTCAACACGATGTACGAGCTGCCCGGTCGTAGCGACGTGGGCAGCGTGGTCATCGACGCCGACACCGTGCGCACGAAGGTGAACCCCACGCTGGTGCCGCGTGAGCCGGTCACCAAGCGGCCCCGCCGTCAGGCCAGCTGACTTGTCGGCATGACCTCCTACGACGACGCGCTCGCGTACCTCGAGACTCACTCCAACTACGACACCACTGGGCGCATCACCTCACCCACGCTCGATCGCATGACAACTCTGATGGCGGCAATGGGCGACCCGCAGTTGGCGCACCCGGTCATCCATGTCACCGGCACCAACGGCAAGGGCTCGACCACGCAGATGATCACGCGTCTGTTGATGGCGCACGGCCTGACAGTGGGCACGTACACCAGCCCGCACCTCGAACGTCTCAACGAGCGCATCAGTCGCAACTGCGAGCCCATCTGCGACGACGAGTTCGCAGAGCAGATCGCCGCTGTCGCCGACCTCGAGGGTCTCACGGGCGTGCGTCCGAGCTACTTCGAGGCGGTCACCGCTGCAGCCTTCCGGTGGTTTGCCGACATCGCAGTCGACGTAGCGGTCGTGGAGGTGGGCCTGCTCGGTCGCTGGGATGCCACCAACGTGGTCGACGCACAGGTTGCCGTCGTCACCAACATCGGTGTCGACCACACCGAGTACGCCGGCCCCACCACGCTGCACATCGCCACCGAGAAGGCAGGCATCGTCAAGCCGGGGAGTGCGGTGGTGGTGGGCGAGACCGACCCCCAACTGGCGCAGTGTTTCATCGATGCGGGTGGTGCTACCAGCTTCTTGCGCGGGCCCGACTTCGACGTGCTCGAGAACCGGCTTGCCATCGGGGGCCGCATGACCGACCTGCGCACTCCCACCACCGTCTACCCCGACGTGTTCGTGCCGCTGCACGGCCGCCATCAGGCCGACAACGCGGTGGTGGCGCTCACCGCTGTCGAGGCGTTCTTCGCCGCCCCGATCTCGGGCGAACTGGTCACCGAAGGGTTCAGCCAGGTGGTCATGCCAGGTCGCTTCGAGGTGATGGGGCATCAGCCGCTGGTCATCATCGACGGTGCGCACAACCCCGCCGGCGCCGACACGTGCGCGTCGGTGTTCTTCGACGACTTCGACCCGGCCGGCAGCCGCATCCTCATCGTGGGTTGCCTGCATGGGCGCGACCCCCGCGAGATGCTCGGCGCGTTGCGTGCCGACGAGTTCCACGTGGTCATCACCTGCACGGCCCCGTCGTCGCGCGGCATGGCCGCCGCCGAGTTGACGGCCGCGGCCAAGGCGATGGGCTGTGATCAGGTCATCGAACTCGCCACGGTGGAGCAATCCATCGACCGTGCGCTGGCGATGGCCGAGGGTGACGACGCGGTGCTCATCACTGGCTCGCTGTATGTCGTCGGCGGCGCCCGCCCCCACCTCCGCAAAGTCCTCTGACCTCCTCCAACCCACCACCGACTGCCTTTACGTAAACGTGGTTCTGGTCGGTAACGTTGGGGACCATGTCTGATCGCACGCTCGTCCTCCTCAAGCCCGACGCTGTCCGCCGCAAGGTCGCCGGTGAGATCATCCGTCGTATCGAGGCCAAGGATCTCACCATCGTCGCCATGGACCTTCGCCTGCTCGACGAGGCCACGCTCGAGCAGCACTACGCCGAGCATGTGGGCAAGGGCTTCTATGCCGACCTGGTGTCGTTCATGTCCAGCGGCCCGGTAGTGGCCATGGTCGTCGAGGGCCCGGAAGACACGTGGGAAGTCATGCGCACGCTCATGGGCGCCACCAACAGCCGCAAGGCGGCGGGCGGCACCATCCGCGGCGACCTGAGCGCATCGTTCACCGAGAACCTCGTGCACGGCAGCGACTCGCTGGAGTCAGCGCAACGCGAGATTGGCATTTTCTTCCCGAATCTGTAACAAACCGCACAGCCGCTACACTGCGGCACGTCCGTCGGCACACAGAAAAGAGGAAGGTGATGGCGAGAAGCAATCCACTCGCGCTCGGGCGCGACCTTGCCATCGACCTCGGCACGGCGAACACCCTCATCTACGCACGCGGCCAGGGAATCGTGCTCAACGAGCCCTCCGTGGTGGCTATCGACATCACTGATGGTCGCCCGGTGGCCGTGGGCATGGAGGCCAAGCGCATGATGGGCCGCACTCCCGGCCGCATCAAGACCATCCGGCCCCTCAAGGACGGCGTCATCGCCGACTTCGAAGTGTGCGAGAAGATGCTGCGCTTCTTCATTCAGAAGGTGCACGCCAGTCGCTGGAGCAAGCCGCGAATGGTGATCTGCGTGCCGTCGGGCATCACCGGTGTCGAGCAGCGCGCAGTGCAGGACGCGGCCGAATACGCCGGCGCCCGCAAGCCGGTGCACATCATCGAAGAACCCATGGCAGCCGCCATCGGCGCCGACATGCCGGTGCACGAGCCCAGCGGCAACATGATCGTCGACATCGGAGGTGGCACCACCGAGGTGGCCGTCATCTCGCTCGGCGGCATAGTCACCGCTCAGTCGGTGCGCGTCGCCGGCGACGAGCTCGACGACGCAGTGATGCAGTACGTGAAGAAGGAGTTCTCGATGGCCATCGGCGACCGCACAGCCGAGGAGATCAAGATCCACATGGGTTCCGCATGGCCCCTCGACGAAGAGCTCACCGCCGACATCCGTGGTCGCGACCTCATCAGCGGCCTGCCGCGTACCATCCCGATGACGACCGAGCAGGTGCGCGAAGCACTCGCCGAGCCGGTGTCTGCCATTGTCGATGCGGTGAAAGCCACCCTCGATCGCACCCCGCCAGAACTGGCCGCCGACATCATGGAGCAAGGCATCATGATCACCGGCGGCGGGGCATTGCTGGCCGGGCTCGATCGGCGCCTGTCACACGAGACCGGCATGCCCATCAACATCGCTCGCGATCCGCTGTTCAGCGTGGTCATCGGCTCCGGCCGAGCGTTGGAGAACATCGATGCGATGCGGGGGCTGATGTCGCTCGGTGGCGACGACTAGCCACGCGCCGGTCCCTTCATGTTCTCGTCCCTCAGTCGTCGCCGTGTGGGTGTGCTCGTCGTGCTCACGTGCCTGCTCCTCATAACGCTCGACCGCAACGGCAACCCTGTGGTCGACCGTCTACGAAGTGTCGTGGCCACCGTGCTGCGACCACTCGACACCGCCACTGAGGCCATTGCGTTGCCTATCGAACGGGCGTGGAACGGCATCACTTCCTACGACGATCTCGAACGCGAGAACGACGCGCTGAGGAATCAGATCGCGCAGATGCAGGGCACCGATGTCGAGGCGCAGTCCGCCATCATCGAGTACCGCCAGCTGCTCAATGTGTTGCAGCTCACTTCCAAGTTCGACTACCCAACGGTCACCGCTCAGGTGGTGGGCGAGTCGCCTAGCAACTTCCAGAACACCGTCGAGATCAGTGTCGGTTCGAACGCTGGGGTGCAGGTCGGCATGCCGGTGACCGACGGCGCCGGACTCATCGGCAAGATCAGTCAGGTGTTTCCCGACCGCAGCATTGTGCGCCTGATCACCGATCCGGAGTACGCGATCACCGCTCAGGTTCTCTCGGTGGAGGATGCCTCGCCCGTGGTCGAGCAACCCACTACCGACCCCACGCCGGATGGCGGTACGACCACGTCGTCGGCGAGCACCACCAGTACGACCACCACCACCCTGCCGCCCGAGCAGGTCACCGTGGCCACCGACCCGATCACCGGTGAGCCCGTGCCCGGCAGTTCCACCACCACGACTGCGCTAGTCACCACCACGACGTTGCTCGAAGTGGTGCGCGAGACCGGCGCGCTGGAGGGGCAGGGCGGCGGAAAGCCGCTGCTGCTGCGCTTCACCGACAGCACGTCGTCGGTCACCAGTGTGAAGGTGGGCGCGGTGGTCGACACGGCTGGCGGCAACAGCAGCCTTGCGCCGCAGGGCATCCCCATCGGGGTCATCACGCGCGTGTTCTCGAACAGTGGCGACAGCAGCCAACTCGTCGAGGTCACACCCACCGCCAACCTGCGCCGTCTCAACTTCGTCACTGTGGTGCTGTTCATCCCCAACCCCGACGCCGTCGGTCGCTGACCGTGGAGCGTTTCCTCGCGGGGCCCTTCCTGCGGCTGCTCCCGGTTGGTCTGTTGGCGCTGTCCATTCAGCGAGTCGTGTTCTCCAATCATCCCGTTCACGACGTGAAGCTGCAGTTGGTGCTGGCACTGGTGGTCGCAGCTGGCGCCGGTGGCGGTGCCGACCGCGGTGCGGTGGCGGGGTTCGTGCTCGGCCTGCTGTACGACGCCGCCGGCGACACTCCCATGGGTCTGATGGCGCTCGCCTACGGCGTAGGCGGGATGACCGCCGGCTCGCTGCATCGCTTCACGCCCGACCCGCAATGGTGGCTCGCTGCGCTGTTTGCCACCGTGGGCGCGGCGGTGGGCGAGGCTTCGATTCCGCTGCTGGAAGCCATCACCGGCGAGAGCGGTTGGGTCACCGATCAAATCCTGTGGACGGTTCCCATCGTGGCGCTGTCGGCCGGGGCGATGTGTCCGGCGCTGATGCCCGTGGGGCGCTGGATGATGGGCGTGAAACGCAAGAAGTGGAAGGCGATCGCCGAGTGAACGCGCGCGCGACATTCCCCGACGCGACCGACAAGACTGTGCGCCATGGCTGTTGACAAGCGCACCGCTCGCCTCGGCGTGCTCGCCACCGTGTCGCTGCTGCTCATCGGTCTGCTCGGTGCGCGGCTGTGGTTCTTGCAGGGTGTCGAGTCCGGCGAGTACCAGGCGCAGGTCACCGCCGCGAAGACCCGCGCGGTGTACATCGCTCCCGAGCGTGGCCGAATCTTCGACGCCGACGGCCGCATCGTGGCCGACAATCGGCGCATCCTCACGGTCACCGTGGAATGGTCCGTCATCCGCAAGGAATCCAACCGGCTGGCATTGTTCGAGCGCCTGTCGGGGCCGTTGGAAACGCCCGTCGACGACCTGATGCGTCGCTACAACCCGTGCTATCCGCAGAAACCCGGCACCTGCGACAAGGGTCAGTTGTACGACACGCTGCTGCCGCTCCCGTTGAAGGAGGACGTCTCGGAGGAGATCGTCAACTTCATCATGGAGCGCCAGGAGGACTACCCAGGGGTTGATGTGGTGCCGGCCTACAAGCGCGTGTACCCGTACGCGCCACTGGCTTCGCACGTGGTGGGTTACATGGGCGCCATCAGTGCGGAGAACCTCGACACGTACCTGGCGCAGGGCTACAAGCGCAACGAACGTGTTGGCCAGTTCGGGGTCGAGCTGAGCCTGGAGCGTGAATTGCACGGTCGCTGGGGCAAGCGGGTGTACGAGGTCGATGCCAGCGGCAGCATCGTGCGCGAGTTGCTCGAAGAGCGCGTCGAGCCGGTGGCCGGCTTCGACGTGCAGCTCAGCGTCGACCTCGACATCCAGCAGTATGCCGAGCAGGCGCTGGAGACCGAGTTGCGGAACCGTCGCGACCTGCCGCAGGAGGAACGGGCCCCCGATCGGGCGCCGTACAACGGGCTCGACCCGAAGACCAACTTCGATACTCGCATCTTCCGCCAGAAGCTGCCCGACGGCTCGCTCATCGACTACCCGCAGTGGGTACAGCACAAGGCGCCTGCGGGGGCGGTGGTGGTGCTCGACCACACCAATGGCCAGGTCATTGCGATGGCCAGTTACCCCACGTTCGACAATCGCTGGATGGAATCCGGCATCACCGGCACCAAGTACAAGGAGCTGTTTCCCAGTACCAAAGCCGACGGCGTGACGCCCATCGACCCGGATGAATCCATCCTGGTGAATCGAGCGGTGCAGGGCAACTACAACCTTGGCTCCACCATCAAACCATTCATCTCGTGGGCGGCGCTGCACGCCGGCATCATCACCGCCAACACCACGTACTTCGACGAGGGCACCTACGAGCTGCAGACAATCCCGCCCGAGAACTGCCAGAACAACGGCGGCTTGGTGCGCTGCATCTTCAAGAACGCCACCAACCGGTTGGGTAGACCCAGCTCCTACGGCGAGGTCACCGTGGAAGACGCGCTGGCCGTCTCGAGCGATGCGTTCTTCTACAAGATCGGCGAGGAGATGTGGCTCGCCAGCGAGAACATCCCAGGTCAGGCCGAGCAGGAGAACCCCGAGAACCTGCTGAAGACCAACCTCGAGCGGTTTGGCTTCGGCAACAAGAGCGGCATCCAGCTGCCATTCGAATGGAAGGGCCGCATTCCCGACGATCAGGTGAAGCGCGACCTCGTCGAGCGGGGCGTGCTACTGCCCGGCGAAACACCGCGGCTGCTGGTGGGCGACAACGTACAGGTGGCGATCGGCCAGGGCCTGATGGCCGCAACACCCCTGCAGAGCGCCAATGCTTACGCGACGCTGGCCAACGGCGGCCTGCTGCTACAGCCCAGCATCGTGAAGGCAATCTACTCGCCGCTCACACCCGACGCCGGCCCGGCCATGGCCGACCTGGCTGCGGGCACGGTGGTGAAGAGTTTCGCCCTGCCGGTGGTGAAGGACCAACTGGAGATGCCGCCGGAGGTGTTCAACCCGATCATCGACGGGCTCACTCGCGTGATCGAGGGTAGGGGCACCACCTACCCGAGCAACTTCTACCATGCCACTACGGGCGAGAGCCTGTTCAAGAACTACCCGATCAAGATCGCCGGCAAGACCGGCACGGTGCAAGGCGCCGCCAACCTGCCGTGGAACGACTCCTCCGCGTTCGGTGCGTTCGGGCTGACACCCGACATGCCGTACACGGTGTTTGCGTTCCTCGAAAAGGCCGGGTACGGCTCGAAGGCAGCGGCTCCGGTGACGAAGTGCATCTTCTTGGCGCTGGCCGGTGAAGTGCCCACCGACCCCGTGCTCATCAGTGACCCGCTCGAGCTCACCTCCACCGTGGCCGCACCATCGAAGCAACTGGCCGATGCCAGCTGCCTCGGTGGCAGCTCAGGCATCAAAGACTGACGCCGCCAATGCCCGGCGGCTTCCTGAACCGCAAGCCCGACTCGGGGCTCGGCAACATCCGCTCCAGCCCCAGCGCGCCCAGCCGCAACGTCGACTGGGTACTGATGATGGCGGTGGCCGCACTGTCGGTCATCGGGCTGGCGGTCATCTACGCGTCGTCGCGCACGAAGTTCCCGCCCGGCTCGCTCGAGCCATACGGGTTCACGTTCGTCACTCGCCAGGAGGTGTTCCTCATCGCCGCCGTCATCGGCATGGTGGTGGTGATGAGCTTCGACTACGAGTGGTGGAAGGACCATGCGCGCTTCCTCTACGGCGTCACCGTGATGTTGCTGGTGCTGGTCATCCTCGTGGGAGCTGTCAGCGGTGGCGCCAACCTCAGCTTCGATCTCGGCCCGCTCAACGTGCAACCGGCCGAGATGGCAAAGTTCACCGTGCTGCTGCTGGTGGCGGCATACCTGGGCGATGATCGCAGCGACGACCTGCCGTACCACAGGTTCATCATCGGCCTCATGCTCGTCGGCGGGCCTGTGGTACTGATCATCATTCAGCCCGACCTTGGCTCTGCATCGGTGCTCATCGCCATGGTGATGGGCCTGATGCTGGTGGCCGGCGCCAAGATGCGCTACATCTTCATGATCACGGTGCTGTCTGCGGCCACGGTGGGCGCAGCCGTCGTCACCGGTTTGGTGAACCAGTACCAGCTCAGCCGGTTCACCGCCTTCTTCAACCAGAACTCCAACGACCCTGCTCTGCGCGACTTCGTGTATCAGGGCCGCAATGCCATTCGTGCGCTCGCCACCGGCGGCCTCACCGGCAAGGGATGGCTGCAGGGCCCCATCACCATGGCCAAGAGCGACATTCCGGTGCAGTGGGCCGATCTGCCGTTCTCGGCGGTTGGTGAGGAGTTCGGTCTGGCCGGCTGCGCAGTCATCATCGGCCTGTACGCCGTGGTGCTGCTACGCATCTGGCGCATCGCGCACCTGTCACGCGACCTGCTCGGCACCTACCTGTGCGTGGGCGTGTTCACGATGCTGTTGTGGCAGGTGTTCCAGAACATCGCGATGACCATCGGCCTGATGCCCATCACCGGCCTACCGCTGCCGTTCATCTCCTACGGCGGGTCGGGCATTGTCACGTTCTACGCGCTCATCGCGCTCGTGCAGAACGTGCACATGCGGCGCTATCGCTGAGCCAGGGCTTCGCCGACCCGTGGCTCATCACCCCCTCGGTTCTCGCCTGCCGGTAGGCTGCAGCCCGTCATGACCTCCCTCTGGGCGCGGATCGAACCGCTCTTGGCTCGGGTGCGAAAGCCTGCTCGTCACATCGGGTGCGAAGATGGCGCGGCAACCCCCCGGCACGCTACGGGCAAGGTGTCGTGGCTGTTCGTGTACCCAGGCACTGACGAGATCGGCTTGCCCAACCAGGGGCTGCAGATCCTTCACGAAACTCTCGACGAACGCGACGACGCAACTGCCGCACATGCGCGCTCGCGGAAGCGTGCCGTCGATGCTGTTCGTGCCGCCATCGAAGATCTGTCGATCGCATCGTCCCTCGACGATGAGCTCGACGATTACCGGCCACGCCTGTGCGCGGTGTTGGCCATCACGGGAAGTGGGGTGCGACCGACGACACCCGTCGCCGCCCTCTCCCGCACTCGACCCGGTCGATACGACCACTCGGGTGCTGCGCACACAGCAATGGATCGAGCGCGACGGCGTGCGCTGGGAGATCATCCCGGTGCACCTGTTCGCCCCGCGTACTCCGGTGGAGTGCGCATGAGAAGGGACTTCCGCAATGGACAACCGCGACACGTCGGACACGACGAACGACACCGAACCGAACGAGGCTGAGCAGCTGGCTGCCGCCAGCGCACCGACCATCGGACAGCCCGTCGACGGCGACGGCACCCCCGATGGTGACGGTACCGAAATGCTCGGCGAGCCGGGGGTGCGTAGCGCAGTCAAAAAGCGCCGGCGCGGATCGCGCGGTGGGCGCAGTCGCAACAAGCCGCGCCCGGGCGGCGAGTCGGGCGGCGAGTCGGAAGAGGATTTCGACAACGACGCTGACGACAACGACGCTGACGACAACGACGCTGACGACAACGACGCTGACGACAACGACGCTGACGACAACGACGCTGACGACA
>Ga0105047_10017910_pt1 | contig 11009 bp, 12 predicted proteins | sample MAT04_FD_78384 | JGI IMG/M metagenome (GOLD analysis project Ga0105047, IMG submission 78384) | Freshwater microbial communities from Lake Fryxell liftoff mats and glacier meltwater in Antarctica - MAT-04 (megahit assembly) | ecosystem: Environmental > Aquatic > Freshwater > Ice > Liftoff...
CGCCATGGCGCGTCAACCTCGACGATCAGACATAACCGGGACTGTCCCGGTTATTTGTCCTACCGACCTTCGCTGTGGGACGGCTTTTTCCACAGCGCCAAGTGCCGAGCAATAACGTATGGCAGGCCGATCGTTAACACGAACTGGCATGCAAAGATTGTCACTCCAGCCGTCAGGCCGGTGTCGGGTCGAATAAAAAACGCTGTCACCCACGCAAGGAAGATAAGACATGGGACGAACGACAGCACATAAGCCCCTCGAAAAATTGAGTTGCGGCAGAGATTCATGATGCGAATGCAATAGGCGCTCGAACGTCGTGCTAGGCAACATAACCGGGACTCTCCCGGTTCGACAGATGAGAACTCGGCGATCTTGTTGGCGCAAGCAAGCTCACGGCATCGCGTGGGGAACGACGGAAAATCCATCCGAACGTATCATCGCTTGCCGAAACTTCGCGTGATCCAGCGAAAGGCAACGCGCACAGGCGTCATCATCACGTAACATCGGGCACTGCGGGTCCACTTCGCGTCACTGTTGTGATTAGCGCGCTGTACCGGACGCACACGAATCCTTCACTCCCGCCGCCGCCTTTTTTAGAAATTTCGCAGATTTGTATTGGCGACACATTTTTCGATGGATACTATTTAGTCATGCCGTCTCATCAAAAATCCGCCTTTACCTTGGTTGAGTTATTGGTTGTCATTGGAATCATCGCACTGCTCATTGCCATGCTTTTGCCGTCGCTGAATAAGGCGCGGGATCAGGCCAAGCAGGTGAACTGCGCCAGCAACTTGCGGCAGATTTACACTGCGTTTGTCATGTATGGCAACGAAAACAAACAGTGGTTTCCGCCGACCGGGAACGTATTTTATCGCATGTACTGGTACACCGGCGGACAGGGTAATTGGAACTACCAGCGCGACGGTTCCGGTAATCACTATCACCTGTTTCAGGCACTCGCGAAATATATGCCCGCATCCAGCAAGGCGTGGCTGTGCCCGGGGTGGGATCCGGAGATGAGCTACGACACCAGCGCGAATGCCGTCGGCACACCACTGGATTGGTCCGCGACGCAAACGGCATACACGCCCACCAACTTGGGCATCGGTTACAACTACAAGCCCTGGCTGAGGGTCTGGTATGGTTGGTACGGCTCGCCGGGCAATCCAAGTCTGAATATCCCGCCCGATCCGTCCTACATCCGATATCGGAGCGCGCTACGGTTCGGTAAGCAGAAGTTCGCCGGCAAGGCCGACTTGCTGTCGTGTCTGCCTTATCAATCAACCGTGCCTTATCAAAGCGCGACCGTCGGAAAAATGGGTCCGCATTCGCTCGGCAAATCGTGGTACACACTTTTCGCGGATGGGAGCATTCGACCGACGGGCGGATATTACAACAGTCCCGACCAGGTCGCGTTCGGCCCATCATGGGCGCTGATTTCCAACCTCCCCCCCTGCCAGGACTGGGCCGACTGGACGCCGCGCGATTAAAGACAATCGATGGGCCAGTCGACGAGACAATAACCGGGACTGTCCCGGTTATTTCCGTTTGATTTATCGCCAATATTTGTCATGTGGGTATCGGTATGTCGGGAGCCGCTCTTCTGGGTGGAACTCTGGCGGGGCGTGGCGTGCGTCGGGGGTGTACGCGAAGGGCGTCTCCAATTTGGCGTGGGGGCTGCTCGCGCGGTCGCGCAGGACGGCCTGCAGCAGCTTTTGTTTGACGGGCACATACGCGGGCGTGTGGGGGCCGTGCTCGAGTTCTGTTTCTATGGGGCGATATTCGTAATAGATCACCCGTCGCAGGTGTGAACTGGCTGCCGGCGAGCCGTGCAGCGCTAGGATGTTGTGGATGATGACGTCGCCGGGCTTCATCAGGATGGGGACGCAATCCGGGTCGGTGCTGAAATCACCCGGTGCGTTGGTGAGCTTGCGAATCTTGGCGACGGCGTCGGGATCGCTCCACTTGTGTGATCCCAGGATCCCCCAGAGACAGTTGGAGGTGTCAGCTTCGTCGAGATAAAAGTCGACGTTAAAGATCGGTGCCAGTTCAGCACCGTTGCCCGTGCCCGCGTCGCGGTGCCAGGGGATGGCGGCGCCGCCACCAGCGTTTTTGAAGACCATTGCATCCCATGTGGGGATGAAGTTTCGGCCTTGCAGTTTTTCCACGGATCGCAAGATGAAAGGGTGACCGGCCAGCACTTTGCCGGCCCGGGTTTTGTCGATCACATATTCCACGCGGAAGGGGACCTCCTTTCCGCTGATCTCGTGTTTCTTGAAGGCGTAGTCGGCCGCTTTGTCAGCCTGCCCGACCATCGCATTGGCAGATGCGACGAGGGCTGCCGTCTCGTCCTGCAGTGCCTTTAGTTCGTCGCCGGCCAGCAGGTTGCGAATGACGAGCAGACCATTGTCGAGAAAAAATTGTGCCTGCGCGTCCGTGATGCAGTTCTGCGTGCGGGCGTCGATCAATGGGAAGGCATTGCTGGCAGTGGCGGTCGACATATTCTTCTCCGAGGTTGAATTACGTTTTATTCGCGCAGCCATTCCAGCAACTGCCCTGTGGTGATGAGGCCTTCACGTCGGCTGCTGACGTCTGCCGATTTTTCGAGAACCAATGTGGGAACGGCGTTGATCTGATAGGAGATGGCCACGTCCTTGTATTCATCGATATCGATCTTCAAAGGCACGACGCTATTCAGCGCGTCGGCGACTTTTTGATCCGCCCAGGTGGTGCGGCTCATCTGCCGGCAAGGCGGGCACCACTTGGCTGTGAAGTAGAGCAGCAGCGGCTTGCCGGTGTCGCGCGATTCGACCCGCGCCTTGTCGATATCCGTGCGCCAAGGGACGACCTCCTTCGGCGGGCGCGTTGCCAGCATGAGGATCGACATAAACCCGAAGAGTGCCAGGAAGAACACCAGGGTAGCGGTGGACAGTCGACGTTTTTTGGGTTGGTCGGTCACGCGATTGTTGTTTCAGTTGTGGGAGATTTCAATCGATCGGACAATGTCTCGCGCAGGCACGACGCGAGGGTCTCGGCACTGTTTCGGCTGGAGAATCGCTCGACGACTTTTTTGCGACCGGCCTCGCTGAGCTTCATCGCCAGTTCAGGATCACGCAGAATTTGTTCAATCGCATCAGCCAACGCGAGGGCATCCTGTGGCGGGACGAGCCGGCCATCCACACGGTCGTCGATCAGCTCGGGCACTCCGCCTGCGTTCGTTCCGACCGTGGGCGTCGACGTTGCCATCGCTTCCATATAGGCAACGCCCAATGCTTCGGCGAGGCTTGCCAGGACGAAGACATGCGCGCGACAGAGCTCGGCAAAAATCACCGGCTCACTGACGGCACCGAGGAAATGCACCTTGTCAGAAATACCCTGCTCGCCGGCGATGCGCTGCAGGACCTGTCGATATCCCTGCCCACCAAGCTTGTCCTCGCCGGCGATCGTCAGCTTTACATTGAGCCCGCGATCGACCAGCAGGCGGACGGCTTCGATCAGAAATTCATGACCCTTTGAGGGGCTCAATCGCCCACAGGAAAACAGAACGGCGTCTCCCTGCCCGCGCCACGGTTGATAGGGGGAGGGTCGCTTGAACTGATCGACCTCGACGCCCATCGGTGCCAGCGCAAGCCTGGCGGGGACGACGTCGGGCAGTTCCTCTTTCAAGGCCGACATCAGGCGTCGCGTGATGACCGTACCGAAGGTCGCCCACTTCCATTTCAGCCGTTGATTCGGTCCATACTCTGCGAGCGGGGCGTGCAGGCTCAGGCTGTACGTGATGCCACCGAGCAGGTGGGCAAACATCGCGATGTGGGCGGCATCGGCGATGAAATGAACGTGCACGTGCGACCATCCCGAGCGTCGCGCGATCCGCCGGAGCTTGCCAGCCATCAGCACCATCGCAAACAGGAGCAAGCGTTTTTTGAATGTCATCCCCTCGGATTGCACAATGGCGCGCAGGCATCGAAACCACCCGATTGGCCCGGCTGTGAAAACATTCCAGGTCGACGCAAAAAAATCGGAGAGCGTGAACGGCCACAAATACGCTGTCTGCGCAATCGCCTCGGCAGCCCAGTCGTGCGACATCAATTGTTTTTTAGGGAGACGTGTGGAAATCAGCCGCGTGTCGATCCCGAGATCAGAGAGCGCGCGTCGTTCACGCCAGAAAAAAATGTGCGTCTGCCCGGGGAACTCAGCGATGAAATATCCAACCTTCATCAATACCTCAGACGACTCGCCAGCGACCGTTGCGCGCCCAATATATCAGAGGAGCGTCACCTAATCATTTGCGCGATCGTTTCGTCGCGGGCAGTGCTGGCTTTCCGAAGTGTCGATCATGGAGCACGCTAATCTGATCGAGCACCTGCAGAAACTCGTCCCCAAAATCCGTCAGGTGATACTCCACGCGAGGCGGAATGGTCGCGTGGGCGGTGCGGTTGAGGATCCCGAACTTCATCAGTTTTTTGAGGCGCTGTTGCAAAACTTTCATGGTCAACCCGTCGGCGGATCGTTCGAGCTCGCCGGGGCGGGTGATATTATCGCGCACGCTTTTGAGCACATGCAGCGTCCACTTGCACCCGATGCAGGCCTCGAAAATGGTCTTCACATCGATGGCAGGTATTTTTTCTGAAGATTTTTTCGGGCGTGTCAGGGTCGCCATCTCAATCCTTACCAAAAGGTGCCCAGGGCACTGAAAAGTGTCGGCTTTTCAGGGATTTTTCAACATCCTATGCTCTGTCTCATGCTAGCAGGCAAGTGCTTGCAGGCAATCACTATTCTTTACGGGAGTTGTATCATGAAGAGCAAGGCAACGTGGTTTCATGGCGGGTGTGATGTGTGCACGACAGCAGAGCATGATCTGGTCGATGGTCTCGATAAGACACGCTTCGATATCGAAAAGGTGAACCTTGTGACCCATCGAGCGCGCCTGGGCGAAGCCGAGAAGGCCGGCATCAAAACCCTCCCGGCGTTGCTGATCGGGTCGCAGGTTTTTCATGTGAACCACGGGGCGGATTTGTCGGATTTGAAATGATCACGATCGCGTCCATCCAGGTGGGCAAGTCTCGCACGTTGGGCGTTGCCAATGCGCCCAACGTGCTGGACCGCGCGTGGACAACCGGCATCCACAAGGAACCGGTGGCCGGGCCGGTACAGGTGGGCTTTACCAATCTTGCCGGCGACGAGCAGGCGGACCTGCGCGTGCATGGCGGGCCTGATAAGGCGATCCTGGCATATGCAGCCAGTCACTACCCGGCCTGGCGAAGCGATCTTCAGATGCCGGAGCTGTCATACGGGGCGTTCGGTGAGAATCTCACGATCACCGGCGTCGATGAATCAACCGTGCGCATCGGAGATATCTGGCACGTCGGTACGGTGCGCCTGCAAGTAAGCCAGCCACGCGAACCCTGCTGGAAACTCGCCCGCAAGCTGCGTCGGAAGGACCTGCCCCAACGCGTTGTTGAGACCGGCCGAGGCGGCTGGTATCTGCGCGTGCTCCACGTCGGCACGTTACAGGCGGGAGACACATTTGAACTCATTGAACGTCGCCACGACGACTGGCCCATCGCACGGATGAATGATGTGCTGTACGGGCGAACGACAGATCGTCGTTCGCTCCAATCTCTGCAGGACACCGGCGCTCTGACAAGCGGATGGCAATATTTGATCGAACAGAGACTCGCGGAGTTGTGATCAGGACAATTAAACACTAAGCCCACCAGGATCACGAAGCGTCGATTGAATCGGGAAGTGTTTTCGCTATCGAACTATCTTCTCAAAAGCAGCTGATTGTTTGGACTTGCGACCCAGGTCATGACACGCTTCGTGACCTTTGTGTTTAACCAAGCCTTCAATCCGGGTTTCCTGCACGCGCAGGCCTGCGTTTCTCGGCACGGAGAAGTTTCAAGACGTCTGGATTCAGCAGGCCATTGGTTGCGCATGCGTCGGGGCCCCAGATGGTGGCCTCGCCGGCCCAGGTGGTGAAATGTCCGCCTGCCTCACGCAGGATGGGGAGCATCGGCGCGCAGTCCCAGGGATTCATCTGTGGATCGAGCATGATCTCCGCCCGACCGGTAGCCACCAGCAGATACCCATAACAATCACCCCATCCGCGATTGAGTTTCACCTGGCTGGCGAGATTTTCATACGCATCGGACCGGGCAATGGCGCGCGTAATACTCCCGGCCAGCAGGGTTGCATCTTTCAGGTCGGCAATGGTCGACACCCGTGCCACGCGGTTGTTCCATCGCGCGCCAAAGCCCTCGGCAGCACAAAGCATCTCGTCCAGCGCAGGCATGTAGATCACCCCGACCTGAGGCCGACCTTTGACTTCGACCCCGATCAGCACGCCATACAACGGCACGCCATGGATGAAGGACTTGGTCCCGTCGATGGGGTCGATGATCCACTTATAATCCGGATCGCCCGATGCCTCGCCGCCCTCTTCGCCGAGGACGGTATGTGTCGGAAAATGTCGGGCAATCGCCCGACGAATCACTTGCTCGGCCTCCCGATCCGCAACGGTCACTGGCGTGTTGTCCGCTTTATATTCCGCTTCGACCCCGGCATTAAAATAAGCAAGCGTCCGCCGCCCCGCGAGATAGGCGGCTTCGGTCGCGAGATCGAGGAGGGTGGATAGGGATGGAGCAGTTTCTGGCATATCCAGTAGATAATCGAAAGTCTGTGTCAGTGAAACGCCTGCAGCAAACCTCCCGAAGAACAAGACCGCTGACCCGGGATAATATATGTCGGTTTGCGACTTGACATTTTATCTGGCGATCTTATCTTGCGACTCATTCTCAACGAAAGGGTTATTTGTTCAAGAAGCATGTCTTGGCGGCGAGTCTTGGTCTTCTGGTTCCTTTGACGGCATTTGCGGATATCCGCCCGTTCTCATTTGTGAAAGACGTATATCCCTTAGGAAAAGGGGGGATCGAATACGAACAGTATCACACGTGGTCGTTTCAGACCGAAGGTGACAACGCGTTTCATGAACTGCAGTTCAAGCATGAGCTTGCTTTCGGAGTTGCCGACAATTTCGACTTGGCAGTCTATCTGCCGGTCTGGTCCTACACCCACTCCAAAGACGGCGACGTGACGAAGTTCGAGCAAGTCGCTGTTGAAGGTGTCGTCTATCTGAGCAGCCCGGTCTCCGATCCGATCGGAGTGGGGCTCTATGCCGAGGCGGGTGCAGGTGAGGATTCACTCGCCTTCGAATTTAAGTTGCTGCTGCAAAAGGACATCGACAATTGGGTATTCGCCTACAATCTCGTGCTCGAGACTGAAGTGGAAGGGGTTTTTGACGAGACAACGGAAAACGAAACCGAAGGCGTTATCGAAAACGTGTTCGGAGCCGCCTATCACCTGAACGATCAGCTGCGCGTAGGCGGAGAAGGTGTGATCGCCACCGAGTTTCCCGATTGGGAGGAGGCCGAAGAGACGTCAGTGTATCTGGGGCCAATGGTTGGCTACGACACCGAGCTGGGCAACCTGATGCTCAACTTTGTCCTGACCCCGTTGATCCAAGTCACCGACGTCGAGGAAGCCGCCCGCTTCAAGACGCGACTGCTGCTGGAAGTCGAGTTCTAGGCCGGCTCGAACACGACACCTAAACCAACTTCTCCGCGATCTGCACCGCATTGGTTGCGGCGCCTTTGCGGATCTGGTCGCCTGACACGAACAGGTCGATGCCCCGGCCATCGTCCCGGGAGATATCCTGACGGATTCTGCCGACCAGTACCATGTCCTGTCCGCTGGCTTCGAGCGGCATGGGGAAGTGGTTTTTGTCGATATGATCGACAACACGCACGCCGGGCGCGCCCGACAGAATTTGTCGGACAGTGTCGGGCGTGATGGGGCGCTCGAACTCGAGGTTGATCGATTCGCTATGTGCGCGCGGGATCGGTACGCGAATGCACGTCGCGGAGATCATCATCCGCGGGTCGCCAAAAATCTTGCGCGTCTCCTTTACCATCTTCATCTCTTCTTCGTTATATCCCTCGCTTCCGATGGCTGTGTTGTGACTGAAGATGTTGTTGAAGATCTGATGGGGGAACTTTTCCTTCGTTATCGCCTCACCCCGAGCGAACGCTTTTTGCTGTTGCTCCAGCTCGTACAAACCCCAGGCTCCCGCGCCCGACACCGCCTGGTACGTGCTGACAATCACGCGCTTCACACGGTTGTATTGATGCAACGGCCAGACCGGCACGTTCATAATGATCGTGCTGCAATTGGGGTTGGCGATCAAACCGATGTGCTTGTGGATGGCCTCTGGATTGACCTCGGGGATGACCAGCGGCACGCCGTCTTTCATGCGGAAAGCGGATGAATTATCCACGACAACCGCCCCGGCTTTGACCGCGATGGGGGCGAACTCCTTGGAAATCGAACCACCGGCGCTAAACAAGGCGATCTGCACGTCGTTGAAGCTGTCGCGGGTCAATTCTTCAATGACATAACTTTGCCCGGCAAAGCTCACACTTTTTCCCGCAGAGCGCGCTGATGCCAACAGCTTCAGGTGCTTGATCGGAAACGCCCGCTCCGCCAACACCCGAAGAAATTCCTCTCCTACAGCGCCCGTGGCGCCCACGACTGCAACATTAACCGACATGACTCACTCCAGTTTTAATCCGAAAACCTGAATCACCGCCGAGGCGCAGAGTTCGCGGAGATCATCATGATCACGAACGATTCCCGGGAAACGGCAATCAAGTTATTCGTTGAATCCCTGCATACCAAAGCGATCTACCGAGATCGCGCGCCTCTCCGCGATCTCTGCGCCTCGGCCGTGAACCCTCTTCGTCCAGTCCGATCGGGGAGCGACTTACCGCCGCTTGAATCGCTTGTTCACCGGGATCTTACTGCCGATGGTACGGGGTGGCAGCGCCCGGACGGGGGCCGGCGTGCTGTCGGGCGCGCCCGACACGGCCGGTTGGGGTTGCGATGAGGGAAATGACCCATATGCCCGTTCAAATCGGCTGACGATCGGCTTGCTCGGCTTGTCGGGCAAACTGCCCGGCGGGAGGTCGGTCCAGTCAGCTGGGGGAGGATTTGGCTCAAACCCTTCCAGCTTATAAACCGGCAGGACCATGTTGATCAGATTCTCCACCTTGGTCAGCAGTTCGCCTTGCTCGCGCCCGACGAAGCTGAACGCCTTCCCCTCGGCACCCATGCGGGCAGTGCGCCCGACACGATGCACGTAGACCTCGGGATCGTCAGGCAAATCGTAATTAATAATGTGACTGATGTCCGCAACGTCGATCCCGCGGCTCGCGAGGTCAGTCGCGACCAGCACATCAAATTTTCCGCCTCGGAAACTCTTCATCACCCGGTCGCGCTTGTTCTGGGCAAGGTTGCCATGAATCTCGCGACACTCGATCCCATCATGACCCAGGCGCTTCGCCAATTTCTCGGCGCCGTGCTTTGTCCGACAAAACACGATGGCCAGGTCGGGGTTCTCAGCCTTGAGCAACATGCGCAGCAGGCGATACTTATCCCACTGTTGCACCGGGCAATAATATTGTTCGATCTTCTCGACCGTCGGCTTGTCGTCGGCACCGGGCGCAATCAGCTTTTCGACGGGCTCGCGCATATACCTGCGGGCCAGCTTCTCGATCTCCTCTGAAATCGTGGCCGACACAAACATCGTCTGATGCCGGCGAACGTCCGACCCTGCCGACGATTGCCCGGCAGCCATATTCGCGTCGGCACCTTCGTCCCCATGATCAGAATCATCCGCATCAAACTCGCGCGACACGCTCTTGACGCGCGACAGGATATTTCGGATGTCATCACGAAACCCGATATCGAGCATGCGGTCGACTTCATCCAGCACGACAAAGCGGATGTTTTCGAAGCTGATGATCCGGCGATCCAGCAGATCGATCACGCGCCCGGGTGTACCGACAATGATCTCCGGATGATGCCGTAAAAACTTCTCCTGGGCCGCGATCTTCTGCCCGCCATACACCGCCACCGACCGAATGGGCGTGAACTGCCCGAGGCGCTTGATCTCCTCCTCCACCTGCACTGCCAGCTCGCGCGTGGGCACCATGATGAGCGCCTGCGTCGCCAGCCCGCGCGTCGCCTGCTGCAGGATGGGGATGCCAAACGCAGCCGTCTTTCCCGTCCCGGTGCGCGCCTGCCCGAGAATATCCACCCCCGCCAGCGCGCGTGGGATCAGGAGTGATTGAATCTCCGAAGGCGTGGTAAACTTCGCCTCCGCCAGCGCCCGCAAGATCGAGTTTCGTACGCCAAGTGCCGCAAATGCTTCGGGAAGGGGAGGGTGTTCTGTCTTATCGCTCAAAGTCCGTGCCTGTTAGTGGTGAATTGAACATCATAAACCCGCGCGCGTGATTGAACAAGCGATACAGATGCGGCATGAGAATCGGAATCGTGCCCGGAGACAAATCAGGCGCAGCGTCGTCGACCCAGGCATCCCGGCGTATTCGTCTATTCGGCCACCGACTTTATCATGCCGTTCCGCCCAACGGAGGCTCGTAGGATGGCATCTGACGGACTATCGCTGTGAGAGGTCAAGTACCTGTGGCCCGATTAAACTCAGCACTTTCGACTTGGATGGCGGTTTTGACGACGATCACGACATGTAGCGTGCGTTGGTCTGCTAAATTTCCTCCCGAACCGCAGCGATCCAGGATTTCAGGCCGGTGTCGTATGACGGTGAAGCGGGGATGCCCAGCATCCGCGCGAGCCACTCGATCTCAGTCTGCAGGGGAAACGCAGGCGATGAAGGCAGGATTTCGGAATGGAACGATGATGCTTTGACATGAGCGGCTCCTGAATGACGATTGCGACTTCTGGATATCCAGAAAATCGCAGACCTATTCAGCCGCACATGTCTATCGAGACATGGTACGCAAGTGATGCGTTCGCCAATGCTTACAAAAGTCGAAGCAACAAGGAACCAGTTGAACTTTTTGTCGAGGCGATTGGCGATCTTGCGGCGAAATCGCCGCTGTTCTGAGTCTCCAAGTGCCTGTCGCGAGATCCAG
>Ga0105047_10017917_pt1 | contig 11007 bp, 9 predicted proteins | sample MAT04_FD_78384 | JGI IMG/M metagenome (GOLD analysis project Ga0105047, IMG submission 78384) | Freshwater microbial communities from Lake Fryxell liftoff mats and glacier meltwater in Antarctica - MAT-04 (megahit assembly) | ecosystem: Environmental > Aquatic > Freshwater > Ice > Liftoff...
CAGACAGTGTAGAAGCGATAAAACAAAATGGTTTAAAGCAAGGTGAAATGAGCAAATTGGATGCTGCCCTTATTGCAAATACAAACCTGATGGAATCTCAGATAGCAGACCTGCCAAATCAAACAAGTACCGGTATTAATAAGAGCATGGAATTGTTACACAAAGTAATCTGGCTGGAAGGAAACTTTACCAATATCTTAATGAGCATTTTGATACTAATCATCAGTATGATATTTGAGCTTGCCCCACTTATCAGTAAAAGTTTCTATGACATATCAGAATATTTTGAAAAGTGCATGAATCAAAAAGATGTGAAGGATAAAGAGGCCATTATGGTAAAGAATAAGGAGCTGAATATTGTCGGCAGAAGGGTTGTATTGGAGCAAAAAAGGGAGGAAACAAAAATGACCAGGGATAATGCTGAAAGCAGTTTGCTTGAAACGGTTGAATACAATAAGGACATCCTTACTCACACCACCGCAGAGCTTAACCGGCTGGAGACAATTGATGCTAAGATGAAAAAACGTTATCCTCATTACTATGAAACTCACATCAAACCTGTTTTGGAAAGATCTTATTTGAACCTGCACAATGCAGCAAAAGCAGCCATTTCACAAACATAAAATCGCAGCAGCATGAAAAAGATTTACATACAACATACAGCAGGCTTACTGCTATTCCTACTACTTGCCTCCTGCAATAATGGACCTGTTTTTACAAAGGGGCAATACATCAACAAGTTTGAAACCTTTATATCCAATACCGAAAGTAATTATATGGCCTATGATACTGATGGCTGGAAAAGGGCTAATGCCCAATTTAAAGAACTCAGTGAAGCTGACTATAACCGTTTTGAAAAAGAAATGTCGGCAGAAGAACGGTTAAAGATTGACAGATTGATAGGTCGTTATTATTCATTTGTGGCAAAGTACCAGGCTGCACAGGTACAAGAAAAGTTGAAAAGAATTTACAATCAAGCCGAAGGCTTTATTGATAATCTCTCAAAATAATAATTGTATTACATGAAAGCAACGCTTGCAAATACAAGTTCAATTAACCCGGTGAAGGGATGGTTATTTTTTCTTCCCTTTTATCTTTTGCTGTTTGGGATTGCGTACCATATTTCAGGTACTATTTTTATTAAAACCGTTGATGCTGATAAATACTTTGGCATCAGCTTTAGCAAAGAACAAATCTTTAATCAGTTGCTTTTCTACCACCTCAGTATAGCAATTGCAGCAATAGCTTCTGTTCATTTAATAAGTGCATTTACCGGTAGCAGGTTTACAATTGGCCGGTATTTACTTGCTGGGCTGCTGTTGGCAGCTTTAATCCTATTTATATTGGGTGTAAATCTTCCTCTTATCAGTACTACGAAGTTTTACTTTATCAAAGAAAATTATTCTTTGATTGACGTATTGGAAAACCTGAAAGTAAAAAATGAAATGTTGCTGTATTGGGTGATGCTTATTTTTACTTTTATTGTTCCCATTTTAAAAATGGCAGGTTTATCTTTTGAGCTATTTTTTTCTAAAAGCAGCTCCGGAAAAAGCCGCATAATAAGTTTGCTCTCAAAATGGGCAATGGTTGATGTTCTGGTGCTGGCCGTTCTGATTGCTTGCATGAAGTCAGGAAGTGGTTTGGTTGAAATGACTTCCAGTAATGGGTTAAGCTATTTTGCGGCTTCGGTAATTGTATCGCTAATAATTTCCACACTATTACCTTACCTGAGAGAAAGATAACCGCATTAAAACTTCAAAACGCTATTTATAAACAACTCTGGCTGTTCCTTCAAATAAAACTCTTTCTTAGATAAGATGAACTCCAAATTCTGCTGTTCACCGTTTAAATTTTTTGCCCTAATAATTTCAAACAATAAATCCTGGTGAAAATATTTAACTGTAATGCCCGCCTCTTCCATTTTTTTTATCCCGGTACCATCAACAGTTTTATCAGGGTCTTTTAAGCCGATATAAACGGTTTTTATACCAGAATAAATAACCCTATCGGAACAGCTGCATTTCGGGTTATTTCTATCGGCACAAGGTTCTAAGGTCACATATAGGACTGCATTCTTTAAATTCAATTCCGTAACTGTTGCACCAGCACCTGGTAAACCGAAAGGAATCTCGTATTTCTTCTTAATATATTTCGGCTCTATTTCAAATTCCATGAGATTATATTCACAATGCCCCTTTGGTTCATTTTTACCTCTAAATGAGCTTGCAATTACATATCCATTTTCATCAACAAGCACTGCCCCAACCATTGGGTCCGGCTTTGGTTCTATCCTATCCTCCTTTTTAGACAAAACCATGTTATCAATAGCACTCCACATATAATCTCTATCAACCAAATTATGATTTAGCCATAAGTCATATTTTGACAACAAAGAAGATGGATTAAAATAAACATTGTAACCTGAAGGTTCAAGAGTAGTAAAGGCAATTCTGCTTAAATCTGTTTTCGGAATAATTGTGCCTGAATCCTTGTCGGTATAGTTCTTATTATTCCAAACTGTCCATTTCCTTAAATGTATGAAAGTGCCATTTTCCGGTGAAGTTCTCAGGTGCTTAAAATAAAATGTTTCTTCTCTTTTCTCTATTTTTTTTGTTTTATTAGCTTCAAGATTAATAGTATCCTCATCCGTATCATCAGCTTCAGCAAAAAGGGTTTCTGGTAATTCAATTGAAACAGGTATTATCCCTTCATCATTCCTTCTTTCATTAATTCTATTAATTAAATAATTTACAATCACCTTTCTTGCAAATCCAAAAAAACCTTTTAACTCAATCCGCCTTCTAACTCTGTTTAATCTAAGTAATATATCGTGTGCCCATTCTTCAGCTTCTTCATTTGAGAATCTATTGATGCGAAACAATTGGTTACCCTTCACCATTGTTAAAATGGTAGGATAAATTGTTTTGTATATCTTATTGATATACGAATCGTCTTCGGATTGAAGCCATTTTAATATTTCATCATTCATCGCTAATTTTTTTTAAGCCAAAACGGAATCTTTTTAAAATTCAAACTTGTTGCAAAACATTTGACAATCATAAATTCACCAACTGACATCTGTTTCCGTAAATCAATTCCATTCTCATCCTCAATATCAGCATGACCAAAATTGCATAAGGTATTCAGTCTTGTTTTACCCATTGCTTCTACAGGGTTTGTTAATAGCAAACCTTTATCATTAAATAATACAATATGCTCTGTCCAAATTGGAAATAAGGCCAATATTAAGTCAGTTACTTTGGGTGGAATTAATGCAATTTGTGATTGGTCGGCTGGTGTATGCGAATTAGTACTATCATCATCCAATGAACTGATGTAACTGCTATATCTCTCCCATAATCGTGTTGCCACAAAAAAGGTTGTCAACCGGTTAATCAATTTATTTGACCCTTTCCCTTTTGAGCCTATTACAGACAATGAGTATTCACCTGGCTTCTCTATTTTATCACCAGCCAAAATGAACAATTTTAGACATTCATCATAAACAGCTTTTTCATCCGTATTTAGAATAGTAATACCATGATTGATTACCTTGTCGTGATAGTAAGAAAGTAAAATTCGCTTCTTGAAATCCACTGAATCAAAGACTCGTATCAAATTACTGGAATTTACAATTGCATTTTCTATTTCTGAAATACCAACGCCTAAAGTTGAAGCATCTATAAGGGCTTTTAAAACATCTTTCAAAAAATTCCAAATCTTAACGTCTCTATCAGTAATTTTCCTACCGACTAAAATGTCTTTCAATTCCTGTGGAATATCTGTTGCCTCTCCGATACCTTCATCAACAAATAATCCATCAAGAAGTAAACTTCTTAAGCCGTAAATTGTATTAAAGGTAAAAGTGTTTACTTCCCTTACTCCTTCTTCATTAAAGTACCCTCCATTCAGCAGTTTGATTAATTCAAGTAAGTCAATCTGTATCTTATTCAATCTAATTAATTCGATAATTGACTTTCTGAACTCAGGCATTGCAGCATCTATTATTACTTGCCAAGATTTTTGGGTTTCAGTTTTCCCTTTCAAATCTGGATTATTGAACACATTTCTAAAAGCATCAGCTAAGAACCATTCAAAAAAACCAGGCTCAGATTTTTCTAATTTTATTGTCTCCCAATAGGTTGCAGGAATACCAAAACATGGTGTATCATGTCGAAATCTTTCCACTAATACACCCCCAGCAAACAAGCCAAATCTATCTTTATTGGCTTTGTCTTTTTCCCATTCATAATTAAAATTGGAGGTTTTATAACTAATGTTTTTTTCCATCGCCTTTTTGAAAAGATTAAAGCAAGGGTCAAGTTTCCGTTTTACAAATTCATATTTATAACCCTTTGGCTGGTTGGCTTCGTTGCCTGTTAAAGCATAATCAAATACAACAATATCGGGTACATATCCAAACTCTCCTAAAGCGGCACTGCCTAAAATATCTTCAACACTATTTGTGATATTAAAATAGGTTTTTAAAGAACTTGTAGAGTATAACCACTTCAATTCAAAATAATCAAGCAGTCCTTCATTTTTACCTGATGTATCTATATTAAAGATAGGAAAGCCAAATTCATCCATTTGGTAAAGAGTTTCGGAATTTATAGCCAAAAACTTCATCAATAATTCTCTTGCAGTAGTATTCATTGGCTCATTTGCTTTGCAAAAAGGATTATCATCTATTAACAGTATTTTTATTTTATTCATTTACTTCAATCTTTAAATTTTTTAAAAACATTCCTAATTCAAAATATTTAATATCAGCTTGGATTATTACCCTTTTTTTAATAATTCCAACACCGACTTTTTTAAATACAGTATTCAAATACCCAATTGCACCATGAAATCCATATTGGCGACTAACCTCAATAAATTCATTATGCGTTTGGTCTTCTGAGTTGGTAATATTTTTAAAGCAGATACCCATTGTGCCATCCGAATCAGAACATTGTGTTATAACTAAGTCGCCAACATGAGGAATCTCTTTATAGTTAATTATTGCTTCAACGAAGCAATTGTGATATACTAATTCTTTAGGAGAGAATTTCTTTTTATCTGCATCAATAATAAATGGCTCAATTAAACATTTTGATAAATGAGAAATAATCTTAACCCTTTTTCTATTAGCTGCATCTTGAATTACGGGGGCCAAATCCAAAGCTTCATTTTCCGCTAAAAGATACTTCCTTTTGTTGTTAAGGAAAGCTCTATAGTCGTGTATTTCATTTATGGCAAAAGTTGATTTCGGAATCAAATCTAAAATAGAAAGAGTATCTCTTAAATCATTTGAAAGTATTTCAAACTCCTTGTAATTTCTTTGATATTCCGATTTATCCAGCTTTAATCCTTTATTTTCAATTAAGTTGTTTAGATTTTTTACTATCTCATTAACCTCGTCTATTGGTTCGTCTAACTTATTTTTTAAAAGGTGCGATATACTATAAGAAGCATCCCTTAACTCTTCTTCTATTTTTTGGTTCCTAATAGCTTTACCAACTTGTTTGCAAAATCTAATCACTTGCTCGTTTAATTCATCTAATTCAAGTCTATCGTGGTCCACAGGGCTATTCCATAAATCATTTACTTGCAGATTAAATTTACTTTCATCCATGTGTAACAGATATTCATCAACACTTAGTTCTATGCCGCTTCGATTAAACTTAGGAACTGGGTAAGGATAGTATGCAGACAAAACATCCATCAAGTTTTTGCTTTCATTAAGGAAATGCACTGTTTCTTTAGATTTATTCCCGGCCGTTTCAATAAATGAAAGAAGCAATTTGAAATATTTTTCTTTCGCTTTTAACCTTACTTTTTCGGCAATTAATAATGTATACTGGTTGTACATTTCATAAGTGATTGACCATTGGCTCATTTTGCTGTATACTAAATTTTTAGGTATGATTCGATACATTGCCAACCATGCGGTACCATTAACGTGTATTGGAACAAAAAACACTTTATCAGGGTTTTGTTTATTAAGTAACTCATTGTAGAAATTATTTTCATTAATTCTTCTCTTAGTGTCAGAATCTGTTTCTGACTTATGGATATTTGAATTATATGGCAACCCAAACTGAACCGTGTCTAATGAAAAACATCTGTCTGAAAGAGATATACTATTCCCATCCAAAGGGTCTTCCAAATCTGCAATCGAATATTTGCTACTCTGCTTTGCTTCAATACACTTTACTTGGTTTTTTGAGAATAGAATTTGAGCAGAGTATTTGTAATTGCCTCTTTTATAAGGGAAGCGAATAACAGTAAAAAATGTTGGCATCTTGAACGATTCGCTATACACTAACGGGTTATGTAAAAAGCTATTGAAGGATTCATCTAAAATTTCCCTAATGCTGTCTTTACATTGCAATGAATGTTCAGCAGAAACCAGTTGCTCATTTAACTCAAACTTAAAAGTCTGAAGCTGTGGTTTAATTTCAGTTATAGTATTGTTTTTTGTAAACGCTTTTAGGAGGCCTTGCTGTAGATGCTTTGATAAATCACTATAGTCACCATTAACTAAATTTACCAACCCTTTTGTGAGATGAAAATCTTCCCAAGAAATTCTACTTATTTTAACATCATTGTCATTAATATAATATATATAAAGTTCAAAAGTAAAACCATCAATAACAAATGAATCCACATAAAAATCTTGCTTCAATTTTTTGAAATTCTCTCTTAATTCCCTTTTCTTCAGTTTTTCTATAAATGAAAAGACAGAGCTACCGTCATTTTTATTTACTATTTCAATACCAACGTTTTTTTGAAACAATAGAAGCAGCCTGTCTATTATTGGAATTAACTCAACAGAATCTTCGGTTGAAAACAGATTTATGGAATTTATAAGTGAATACTTAATCCTCTAAACTATTTCCCTCCCAAAATTTGAATCATTGTTATTAGCTCTTTGCTCATTCATGCTTTATTATATTTTGTCATTACCAAATAAGACAATTTTTTTGTGCTCTATGTCTGTATTTGAAATCAATTCTAAATCATGTGTAATAAAAAATATTGCTGTTCCTGATATTTGCAACTCTTTAATAATCTTTAGACCCTTATCAGCATTTTCCGGGTCAAGGGCTGCGAAAGGTTCATCGAGCAATAGTAGCTTCACCTTTCTCAACCGTGCTATTTGCAAGGCTAATAATTGCCTTTGGCCTCCTGATAGATTTTTTGCAATATGGTTCTTGTGTTGAAGTAACCCTGATTGTTTTAATGATTCTTCCAATTCCTCTTTAGTTGTACCATTCGTAGCAAACAAAAGGTTTTCCCAAACTGTAAGCTCATCCACCGTGCAGGCTAAAGGATTTTGACTGATAAGAAAAACAAGCTCTGATAGACGTTTGGAAGATATTTTCTTAATGTCAGTACCGTTTAATTCAATTGTGCCGGAGTAATTTGTAATATCTTTTGTAATAGCCTTAAACAAGGTACTTTTGCCGGAGCCATTACTGCCCGTTAGAAACGCCCAACTCCCTTGCTGTATTGGCTCAATACTTAAATTATCAAGGGCTTTGACTGTACTACCATATTTATTATAGGTTACAGTTAAATCCTTTACTGACAATATGGGAGTATTATTATAATTCATCGCCAGTTTCATTTCGTCTTTTAAATACAAATAAGGTTACAACTATGATTGCAGATAATATTTTTAAGTCAGAAGCCTGGATATTTAATTGCAAAGCAAAAGCCCACAGTATTTGATAAAAAATACTTCCTACCGCAGCACTAAGAATTATGTATAGAAGAATTGATACTTTGCTTTTTGGTACCAATCTTTCACCAATAGCCAATGCTGCCAACGCTACTATTAAAGTACCCTGACCAATTTTTAAATCAGAAAATCCGGCATCCAAAGAGAAGTAAACTCCTGAAAGTGCTGCTAAAGCATTATTAAATGCTAATCCTATAACCAATAATAAGCCTGTATTATGACCAAGGCTTTTTGATAATGTAGGATTGATTGCTGCACCTCTTATTTTAATGCCGTTCTTAGAGCTATAAAAGAAATATGCTATCAAGGAAATTAATATAGAGGCAACTATGTATGTAATTTGAAGATACGAGGCACTTAAATTGAATTTGAGCAAGGAAATATTGGAGCCGCCTATTAGCCTTACAATAACTGAATACAAAGCGGTAATAACAATAATTCCTGCAAGGAATTTATTAATACGCAAATAATGATGAAGTAAAGCGGTTACACTTCCTGCAATTGCAGCAAAAAACATTGCTGCCGGTATAGCAACAAAATATGAATTGGTATTACTTAAAATAACACCAAAAGCCGCACCGCCTAAAGCAAAAGTCCCCTCAATGGAAATATCAGGAAACTTTAAAAGCCTGTACGATAAGGCCAAAGAAAGGACAATAGGATAAAATATTATACCCTGTGTAAAGCCGCTTTCTATTGCATTTAAAATGTCCACTATTTATCTTTGATTTGATTGTAAACATTTTTTGCTTTCTTTATTACGCTATCAGGTATTTGCACATTCATTAGTTCAGCAGCCTTTGTGTTCACTGCAATTTCAAATTCCGAAGGGATATAAATTGGTATATTCTTTTCTCCTTTTAAAACTCTATCCGCTAACTGCCCGGTTGCAATTCCAAAACTTCCATAGGAAACTGAACAAGTTGCTATCCCACCCTTTTCAACTGAGCCTGTTTCGCCAACATAAAGAGGTATTTTATTCTTCACACAAATAGAAACCAAAGCAGGTACACTTTCTATTGCGGTGTTATCGCTGGAAACAAAAAATATCTCTGCTTTTCCAATAAGGCTTTTAGCGGCAAGAGGCACTTCACTGGATGAAGTGGCTGGTTTACTAATTAACTCAAACCCGTATTTAGGGCATATCCTGCTAAGCTGAGCAAATGCAAATCTCGCAGATGCTTCTCCCGGGTCATAAACTAAGCCTATTGTTTTTGCATTAGGATGTATTTCTCTAATTAATTTTATTTGTTCTTCATAAGGGAACACATCTGAAGTACCGGTAATATTGGGTTTTGTCTGCGTAAGTGAATCAAGGATACCTGCTTCAACAGGGTCTGTGACCAGGCTAAATACAACAGGGCAAGTTGCTTTTTTTACAAAGGCTTGTGCAACTGGTGTAGTGATAGCAATAATCAAGACAGGCTTTTGATTGTTAATTTCATTTACTACCGTTGGTAGTAAATCCTTTTGCCCATTCAGATTTTTTTCGATAATTGTGTACCCGTGAGCTTTATCATAGCCATGCTCTAAAAGGTACTTTTTAGTTTGTGCTTCAACCGAATCAAGTACCGGGTGCTGCATCAAAGTGATGATGGCAATTTTTTTATCAGTGTTATTACACGAACTGAAAAAAATGATGGCTGATGCCAAAACGAGGAATGATTTTACTATTGCTTTCATATTTTTTGAATTTATGTAATGAATGGTTTGTATTCAAATACTTTTATTCCTTCTGTGTGCCTTATTTCTGACAATTGATTTTGAATTTCCAGTATCCTTTCAGGAACAATTTGAAATGAATTTGTTTTTAATTGCTCTGTATTAAGAATGCCTTGCGGAATCCCTCCTGTACCATGAGCAAAATTTTCACCAAGCCAGCTATAAAGATTCGTTTGGTCAGTTTCCCATTTTGTAAAAAACTCAAAAACATTTGAAGTAAACGTTTTTGTATAAACACCATCAGCATAATGCTTAGTGCCAGGGTAAACAACGTGCAACATAGGAAACACAGTTATCTGTTTATTTTTTTTCTTTGCCATCATGCCTATTCTTTGCAGCGAATCAATAGTTTGTTTATGGTGGCTACCATTGCTTCCCGGAATACCTAATTGCAGGTTGATATAACAATCTACATTTGAATTAAGCATGTTAGGTATAACTATATCAAAGAGCAATTCAAGATAACGGTCTGGATTTTTTGTTTTACCTAAATAAATAAGATGCTCATAGTTCAATGCCTCTACTCCTAAATAGGCAGCATAGCATCCTGCCTTTTCCATCGCTTTTATTATTTCGGGGCTTTTAAGTGATTCAACTCTTGTTTGACAATCCCACTTAAAGGGCGAAGTTTCTTTTTGCAATGATTGCAATTCGTTACACAGTTCAAATGTTCTTGTAGGTGAATGAGCAAAAAAATTGTCTTCTATTGCAATCGTATTAAAACCCAGCTTTAAAAGTTTGCTAATATCAGCTTTTACCTGGTGAACATTTTTGGCTCTCATTTTCTGATTAGCTACAGCACAAAAAGAACATTTTAAAGGACAGCCTCTTGCAGAAACATATGTGATGGTATCGAATTTTCCGGGATGTCCATATAGTTCAGTTTCTTTATAACTTAATGAAATTAAATCCAAGTCAGCCTCTGATAGAAATGGAGCTATTTTGTTCCTTACAATTTTATCATCTTTCAGGTAAACCAGATTAGAGGCGTTTTCAATCTTCGGAAAGTCTTTTATAAATTCATAGAGAGCTATTTCTCCTTCTCCGGTAATAACGAAATCAACTACACCCTGATGGCTCCTAAGAATATTTTCAGGGTCTGCACTTGCATGATGGCCACCGAAAATAACTGTACACTTAGCGTTTGAACGTTTGAAATTTTTTGCAACATATAATGCTGATTGATAGCTGGCCGTTGTGGTTGTTACTCCAACAATCAGGTTTTCAATATGGGCATAATCTAAACTGTGTATTTTAACTTCATCTGCACCGAAAAGGCTGTAATCAAGTATTTCAATATCCGTTTCTATTTCAGTTTGTTTCAAAGCAAGGTACTCAGCCAAAGACACAATGCCTGTTGCAAAGCCTTTTAAAAGACCTTTTTGCGGTGGAATAATCAACAGTAACTTCTTTCTTGCCATTTAGTGGGTAGTTTGAATACATATACTTGCTGTTGGAAAACTTTTTCGACAAGTTTCGACAAGTGAGTTAAGCTGATATAGAAATTGTTTATTTTTCATTGATTTTCAACGTTTTACAAAAACCACAGACTC
>Ga0105047_10017922_pt1 | contig 11004 bp, 10 predicted proteins | sample MAT04_FD_78384 | JGI IMG/M metagenome (GOLD analysis project Ga0105047, IMG submission 78384) | Freshwater microbial communities from Lake Fryxell liftoff mats and glacier meltwater in Antarctica - MAT-04 (megahit assembly) | ecosystem: Environmental > Aquatic > Freshwater > Ice > Liftoff...
GGACTGCGCGGCCCGGACTGCGCGGCCCGGACTGCGCGGCCCGGACTGCGCGGCCCGGACTGCGCGGCCCGGACTGCGCGGCCCGGACTGCGCGGCCCGGACTGCGCGGCCCGGACTGCGCGGACCGGCAACGGGCGCCGGAGCGCGATGGCCATCTCCGACGCTGCCCCTGCAAGGCGGGCGTCGCTGCGGCGACCAATGGCGTGGCCGGCTATGCGCCGGGCCGGAAGTTCTGGAAAAAGCCGGTCAGCAGGGTTTTCGCCACGGCACCGATGGTGCGGCGCATCACCAGACTGTGGGCGCGCGCCGGGGTCAGCGTGGTTGTGCTGTGGATCATGGTGCGGCCCGCGTCTTCGGTCAGGGTCAGCGTCGTGACGGCATGGCCCAGACGGAAGGTCCGGGTCCGCAGGTCGCTGGCGATGACGACCTGCGCGCCCTCGACCCGCAGCGTCACGATGCCCTCGACCTGAAAGGTCCAGCGCAGCACGCCGATATCGGTCGCGATCCAGACCTTGTCCGGCGTCAGCCGCCGGACCTCGCGGCAGCGCGGGATGGCCGCCTTCAGCACCCCCAAATCGGACAGGCCCGCGATCACCGCCGCCCGTGACGCGCTGACCGAATGGCGTTGCTCGATGACCGGCAGCACCCCCCGCCGCCGTCAGATGTAGTTCTGCATGAACCGCACCCCGGCGCGGCCGGCATATTTGCGCACCAGGGCTGCGGCTTCGTGCACCGCCGCCACCTTCGAGGTCGCCGCCGCCTCGATCTTGTGTTCGGCCGCCGCCGTGGGCTTGCCGAACAGCGAATTGGTGTACTGCACCTGCGCCATCAGCCGCGCCTCGGTGTCGGGGTGCGACCCCTTGTGCAGGCAACTGGTGTCGACCAGAAACACCGTGCCCGCCTTGCCGGTGATGCGCACCTCGTCGCCCATAAGGCCGGCCTCGGCAATCGCCACGTCATTGTGCCGCCCGTCGGCCCACAGATGATCGGGGCGCTTGCGGTGGGTGCCGCGCACCAGCGTGTGCGGACCCGAGCCGGGGCCCACATCGGTGAGGTAGATGAACACCTTGACGAACCCCAGCCGGTGCATGTCGTGGTGATACAACTGGGCCACGTCGGACAGGGCCTTGTCGTTCCTGGCCTTGGCAAAGGAGTTCAGGAAGGCCACCGGCGTGTTGAAGATCGGCGGCACGCCCATGTATTTCTGCACGATCGACAACAACAGCGGGTCGGCGGCGAGTTGGTACATCTCTTCGATCATCGCGGCGTGGTTCGAGTTCATCTTGATCTGCAGCTTTGCGCCGGGCTTGCCCTCATAGGCAGTCTGCAGGTCGTCGCCATGCTCGCGCACCATCTGCGCCTCGACCTTGGCCTTCAGCGCCTTGACCAGCGTCTCGGGGGCCAGCACCCTGGATTTCCACCAGCCGTAAACCTCGAGATGCCGGGATGCCCCGTGAATCACGTTGGTCCAGGCATCGGCGGCCTGCACCATGTCATCCTCGCCCGACAGCGTGGTGACGGCGGCATCGCCCTTTTCGGCCGGAGCCGCGACATAGCTTTTGAACAGGGTGTCCGACAGATCGTAAGCGGTCTTGCGGGTGTGCGTCGCCAGCACATCCGAGAACACCTTGTTGCTGCGCCCGCGGGTTTCGCTGAAGGCCGCGCGCATGTTCAGGTATTCGGCCTCGTCGGTCTTGCCGTTGCCGGCAACATAGCGGCCCCAGGCATCGACCATCCGGCGGGTGCGCCAGTTCGGCTCGAGATAGCCGCCGATGTTGCGGTCCAGATCGGCCACGGCGATCTGTTCCAGCTGCAGGGTGTCGTTGCGCGCGTCGAGCAGAAGACGGTCGGAATAGGCATTCATGGCAGAAAAACCTCATGCGTGGTGTGTGGCGTCAGGACATCATTCGGACATCATTCGGAAATCATTCGGGCATCATTCGGCGGCGGGGCGCAGGCTGTCGCGGGTCTGATCGAAATGCGCCGCCTTGAAGGCCGCGACGATCCGCGCCACCACCCAGTTGGCGACATGCCGACCGTCATCCTCGCGGAAACTCAGCGGGGCATTGCCCATCACGATCTCGTAGGACGGGAAATAGGTGACGCAGGCGTGCTTGCGCGCCAGTGCTCCCAGCACCGCGCGCAAGATGCTTTTGCCTTCGGTATTGGCCACCAGAATGTCCTGATCGCCAAAGGTCCGCTCCAGCCCCACGGGCGACACCGTCACCACGATCCGGGCATCGGGGCGGATGCCGGTGATGATCTCGATCACCCGCTCCATGTTTTCCATGTTCTCCTCATACGAGGACATATGGAAGAACGTCTCTGCCTCGCCGGCACCCCCGGCATAACCCGGCTTCTGGCAGGCGATCCTGCCGCTCTGGCGGTTCACAAAGACCTCGGCCATCCCCAGCGTCATGAAGAACACGCCCGAGGCGCGGATGCCGGCGTCGATTGCCGCGTCGATGCGCGATACCGCCAGCGTCAGATCCTCGGGGGTGCGGCCATAGACCGCCCGGCGGTAGGGATCCTGATACATCTGCGCCCCGCCCCAGAACGGGTCCTTGCGCAGCGTCCAGTAATCGGCGGGATCCTGTTTCCACAGCCCGGCATGACGCTCGAATTCCTGCCGGATGGTGAAGGAGTTGTAATAGTTCATGTGCGGCCGCTTGGGCAGCCCGTCGATCCGGTAGCGGTCGGGCTCCATCACGATGTCCTGCATCGGCGGGCCGACGTTCACGCCCTGTTCAGCCAGTGCGATCCGGATGCGTTCGGCAAAGCAGCTGCCGATGGTAAAGACGGTGTCCTCGGCCCCGAACAGCGGCTTCAGCGGGACGGTCAGCAGCTTGTTGGTGAAATGGCTGCTGAACCGCGGATTGGGAACGGTGCGGGCCTGGATCTTCCTGATCGGCGCGTTGGCCGGCTCGGCCTGTGCGGCACCGGACGACACGGGGCCCGCGTTCGGATCTTCGTCGGTCATGGCAACCTTCTCTCGCTGCAGGGCGCGCCGGGCGCGTGGCGCAATGGCCCGCCGCCCTGACGCGCGAAAACCTAAAGCAGGACGGGGGGCACTGCAATTGCTTCCCGCTGCGGCCGGGGAAAACTCTTGCGGAAAACTGCCTTCAGTCCAGCAACTCCCACCCCATCGGCGTGCCCTTGGCCGCGTCGCGGCCGAGGCGGCGGCCCAGAAGGGCCTCGAAGTGTTTGGGCGCAAGGCCCAGACCGGGGCGGATGCGGCGCAGGTTTTCGCGTGTCAGCACCTCGCCTGCCTTCATGTCCACCCCGATATACAGCGACCGGCGCTTCTTGCGGCCCGCCTGTTCGGATGCCGTGCCGCCGAAATGCACCCGGCCCAGCGATTGGGCGGCGCGCAGGGTTTCGTCGACCAGCGCGGTGAATTCATCCGGCTCCAGCGAAAAGGCGCTGTCCACCCCGCCTTCGGACCGGTCGATGATGAAATGCTTTTCGATGACACTCGCGCCAAGCGCCACGGCGGCCACCGCCACCCCGATCCCCAGGGTATGGTCCGACAGACCGACGTTGCAGCCAAAGGTCTGCCCGATCACCGGCATGGTCAGCAGGTTGGTGTTCTCGGGCGAGGCCGGATAGCTCGAGGTGCATTTCAGCAGGGTCAGGTTGGTGCAGCCGGCAGAGCGGGCGGTCTCGACCGCTTCGGCGATCTCGGTAACGCTCGCCATGCCGGTCGAGATGATCATCGGCTTGCCGGTCGCCGCGACGCAGGCGATCAGCGGCAGGTCCACCGCCTCGAACGACGCGATCTTGTAGGCGGGTGCGTTCAGGCTTTCCAGCAGCTCCACCGCGTCTTCGCTGAACGGCGTGGAAAAGCACAGGATGCCCTTTTCGCGCGCCCGGTCGAAGATCGGCTTGTGCCAGGAGGCCGGGGTCATCGCCTCGGCGTACAGGTCGTAAAGCCTGCGCCCGGCCCACAGCGATTTGGGATCGACGATCGAAAACTCGCCCTCGGCCAGATCGAGCGTCATCGAGTCTGCCGTGAAGGTCTGGATCTTCAGCGCATGCGCCCCGGTGGCGGCCGCGGCATCGACGATGGCCAGCGCGCGGTCGAGCGACTGGTTATGGTTGCCCGACATCTCGGCGATGATGAAGGGGCCGCCGTCATCCGTGATCCCGTGGGAGGCGCTCAGGGCTTGCATCAGGGTCTGCATGGGGTTCCTCGATTTCGGGCCGGAAGGGGTTGGCCGGAAGGGGTTGGCCGCACGGGGTTGGGCAGAAAGGGTTGGCCGGAAAGGGTTGGCGGAAAGATCAGGCGGCGGCATCGCGGGTCTTGCGGAAATCCAGCAGACCCTGCCGCAGATCATGGGCCGGCTGCCAGTCCAGGGCGTCGCGGGTGCGGGTCAGGTCCATCACCGGATGCGGCATGGCGTCGGTGCCGGTATGCTCGATGCGCAGATGGCCGGGGGTGCCGAAGATATCGCAGGCGGCTTCGGCCATCTCGCGCAGCGCCCAGGGCTGGCCGCCGCCCGCGTTGAACACGCCGGTGGCGGTGGGGTGGCGCAGGGCGGCGATCAGGGCGGCACTGGCGTCGCGCACATAGATCTGGTCGATCCGGGTGTCGGGGTTGCCCTGCAGCACGATCTGTTGCCCCGCCGTGGCCTGATCCACAAAGCGCATCAGCGCGGGCGTGCCCTTTTCGCCATGGCCGTAAACCGCGGCCAGCCGCAGCGCGATGGCGGCAGGCCCGGCCGCCCGGGTCAGCATCTCCAGATGCGCCTCGGCCATCAGTTTCGACAGGGCATAGGCGTTGATCGGGCGGGCGGGGGCGGTTTCGCAAAACGGCATCCCCGAGCCTGCGGAATAGACCGCGATGGTCGAGGCGAGCACGATCTTGCGCAGCCCGTTCGCCTTTGCCGCCGCCACCAGATCGCCGATCCCCGCCACATTGGGCGGCCAGAACGGCGCCAGATCGAGGGCCGCATCCTCGCGCGTCATCCGCCGCCCGGCCAGATGCACCACGGCGTCGGCCCCTTGCAGGGCCTCGCTCAGGCCGGGAGTGGCATAATCGGTCTGCCGGTCCATGCCGGCCCCCCGCCCCAGCCGCAGCACGCCATAGCCCGCCGCGGCAAGGTCAGCACACAGATACCGCCCGATGAAGCCCGAGGCCCCGGTGACGGCAATGGTGCCGCCGGTGAGGCCCGCCCCGCTCATGGCGTGACCCGCACGTAATATCCCACCACTTCGAGCGTGCCGTTCACCGCGCGCACCGCCTCGCCGGGGGCATAGCGGTATTCGTGATAAAGCGCCCCTGCGGGCACCGGGAAGGCTGCCGGGTCAAAGGCCGTGCCGGGGGGCTGCTGCTGGAACATCAGTTCCATGTCGGGCACGTCGCCGGGCACGTCGCCGGGCACGTCGCCTGGCACGTCAAAGCGGGTGGTGCGGGTGGCGACGGGGCGGGTTCCGGTCAGCCGGTCCATGGTCATTTCGATCAGATCGACGCCGTGGCTGGCCTTGATCAGCCGCCACATGTGGCAGCCATCCAGCCGCGGCGCGATTTCCACCACGCGCGGGCCGTCGGGCGTCACGATCATCTGGAAATACAGCACCCCGGCGTCCAGGTTCATCGCGGCGATGATCGCCTCGACCTGTGCCAGCGCCGCGGCCTGATCGGCGGGCGACACCGCCTTGGCCGGGATCAGGTGGCCGCGCGGCAGCCCCACGGCAAGGCCCGTGTGCACCAGCCGTTCCGACAGCACCTTCAGGCGGACGACCCCCTCCGAGATCATGACATTGCACGAAATCTCGACGCCCCCCAGAAACGCCTCGACGATCGCATGCCCGCCGCGCGACAGCGCGATGGCCTGCGTCACGGCCGCCTCCAGCCCCGCAGGCCCGTCGACCCGCACCACGCCGCGCTGGCCCTGCGCGTCGGTCGGCTTGACGATGCAGGGATAATGCGTCCAGCCCGCCGCCTGGCCCGGATCGGCCACCTGCACGAAGGGCACCGGGCTGAGCCCGCGGTCGTTCAGAAAGGCCCGCAGCGCCGCCTTGTTGTCCAGCAGGTCGAAAAAGGCGCTGTCGTGGAAATGCGGCAGGCCCAGCCGTTCGGCCAGCGCGATGGTCGATTTCATCGCGATGTCGGACGAGATCGAATAGACCAGATCGACCTTGTGGCGGCGCGCCACGGCCTCCAGCGCGTCCAGATCGACGATGTCGACATGTTCGACCGCGTCGCAGAACGCCTGCCCGGATTCGCCCACCACCGGCGAGACGCCCACGACGCGCCAGCCGCGCGCCTTCATGTGCCGGATCAGATCGGCCTGCCCCGCATTGGTGCCCAGTACCAGAATCGTCTGTGTCATGCCGGTTCTCTTTCCAGAAGCGCGTCTAGCAGACGCTGCGTGCCTTTTCCATCCACCAGCGCCCTGCCCCGCGCCGCCATGGCGGTGCGGCGCGGGGTGTCGGCGATCAGCGCCGTCACGAGTGCGCGCAAACGGTGGGGGGTCAGCGTGCCGGGGGTCAGCGTGCCGGGGGTTGGCGTGCCGGGGGTAAGGCTGTGGGATGTCAGGCCATCGGGGGTAAGGCCGTCGGGTGTCAGGCTGTCGGGTGTCAGACTGTCGGGTGTCAGACTGTCGGGTGTCAGGCTGTCGGGTGTCGGGCTGTCGGGTGTCGGGCCGTCGGGTGTCGGGCCGTCGGGTGTCGGGCTGTGGGGGGGCGAGCCTGCCACTGCGGCCCCGGTCTGTTCGGCCCAGCCCTGACAGGACCGGGTCTGATTGGCCGCCAGCGGCACGAACACCATGGGCAACCCGCAGATCGCCGCCTCATAGCTCATGGTGCCGCCCGCGATGATCGCAAGGTCGCAGGCGGCCAGCAGCCCGGCCATGTCGGGCGGGCTGATGTGCAGTTCGGCACGCCCCGGGGCAAGGTCGGCCACCTGGGCGCGCAGGCCTGCGTTGCGCGGGTTGCTGGCCCCCGACACGATCACCAGAGTGATGTCGGGGGCCAGATGGCCCACCAGCGCCGCCAGCGTCAGCGCGATGGCCCCCCGGTCATCGCCGCCGCCGAACGCCACCAGAATGCGGCGGACCGCCCGCCCGTCCGTCCGCGCCGTCACGGCGGCAAAATCCGGGCGCAGCACCGCATAGCGCGGGCCCAGAAGCGTGACGATCCCGGGGCGCTTCAGCCAGGGCAGGTAATGCGCGCGCTGTTCGTAAGGGCCCGCGTTCACCAGCACGTCGGCGTGGAACTCCCACGGCGCGCTCGCGTCGAACTGCTGCAGCCAGCGCAGGCCCGCCGCCCTGAGGATCAACTGATACGCGGGGTCGATGCGGTAGTCGTCCATCACCAGATGCCGCGCGCCACGGGCCCTGCACAGCGCCAGCACCCGGCCGGCATCCTCGGCCGAGGTGCCGCGCTCGGGCACCGCCTGCCAATGCGCGAACAGGCCCGCATCGCCGGGCTGACGCAGGCTGTCCCCGGGGCCGAGGATGGCACAGACATGCCCGGCTTCGACCAGCGCGCGCGCCATCTCGCGGCAGCGCATCAGATGGCCGAGACCCACCAGCGCACTGGCATTGCAGCGAAAGACCACAGGCGGGCGAATGACGGCGGGGCGAATGACGGCGGGGGAGGAGTTGACGGGGGGGGAGGCGACGGGGGGGGAGGCGACGGGCGGGGGGGTCATCGACGTCGCCCTGCCCGGGCCTGCGTGGAAACATGCCGTATCCGCATCAAACCCCCGGCTTCAAACGTCACCTGCCCCAAACGGGCGCAGGAGCATCCGTCACGAACTGGCCTTTGGCCTCATCCTTGGCCCCGCCCTGGCTCCCGCCTGGGCCCCGCCCTGGCTCCCGCCTGGCCCCCGTCCTGGCCCCCGCCTTGGCTATGCCGGAATGGCGTTTCAGGTAAAGACCCAAAACCGCGTCCCTCAGGGGCGCCGCAGGCTTTGCGCCACGAACCGCGCGATGCCGCCGAGTCCGCCGATCCGCTGGCGGTGCCGCCAGGCGAAGGCCAGCGCGAAGGGCAGCACGAAGGCCCCGAACACCCGGTTCAGCGCCGCCGCCCGGGCGGGCAGCAGATGCGCGTCGGACCAGTTGATGCCACTGCTGGGGGTAGGATGCAGGCCTACGGCCACCGGCAGATACAGCCCGGTCAGCCCCGCCTTCAGCGCATCCGAGACGAAGATGAACTCGTCGCCCAGGGGATGTTTCTCGCCCAGACCAAAGCGGGTGTCGAACCGGATGCCGCGCGCCCGGATGCGGTGCAGCCGGATCATCAGTTGCGGCGTGCCGATATGGGCCGAATTGGTCAGGCGCAGCCGGTGCGGCCCGCGGGCGCGCACCGGGCCCTGCGGTCCCAGCAACCGCCCGGCGATCATGTCGAGCCCCGGCGTGCGGCCCAGATGCCCGTGCAGCCGCAGCACGCCGGCCATGTCGAGGATCACATCGTCATCGGCAAACAGCAGATGCCCGGCATCGGCCAGATCGAGAGCGGCGTTCCGGCTCTTGGCCACCCCGGTGCTGTCGAGTGTCACGAGGCGCACATCCGGGCGGTGCCCCGAGGTGACCTCGGGCAACAGATCGGCCAGATGGGCTGGCGGGGCCTGCAGCAGGATCAGGATGTCCACGCCATCCGTGGCGGGGGGCAAGACCAGATGCGCAATCCGGTCGCCGATCGTCGAGACGGCGATCAGCAGCCGGTCAGCCGGCACTCTGCACGGCTTTCGGGGCGGGGGTGTGGCCCGCGTTCTGGCCCGCGTTCTGGCCCGCGTTCTGGCCCGCGTTCTGGCCCGCGTTCTGGCCCGAATTCTGGCCCGTGCTTTGGCCCGTGCTTTGGCCCGCGTTATGGCCCGAATTCTGGTCTGCATTCTGGTGCGCGGTCTGCCCCGGGGCGCGGGCGGCGGTCTGCGGGTCCACCCATTTCAGCTTGTCGCGCTGCACCTGTTCCACGGGCAGGATTTCCCGGCTCTTGTGGGTCAGCGCCAGATCGACATTGTGCACGTCGCGGCACAGCCGGCGCAGCCCGTCGGGTTCCAGACTGGCGGCATGGTCGGTGCCCTTCCAGGTGCGGTCCAGCGTGAAATGCCGCTCGATATGGCTGAACACCCCCCGCCCCTCGGCCTGTTTCATCCGGCCCACCGCCAGCGCGGCAATGTCGGCGGCAATCCCCAGATGATGCCCGGAAAAGCCCACGCCCTTGACCCGGTCGCCATAGAGATCCATCAGGCGGGCGATCTCGAACAGGCAGATGTCGCGGAACCCGACCGGATAGCCCGAGGTGCAACTGTAGATCACCAGATCCTGCGCCCGGCCGCGGGCCTCGTAGAACGCGACCAGATCGCGGATCTCGGTGCCGGTCGACATGCCGGTGGACACATGGATCTCGCCCGCGAAATGCTCGCACAGATAGCCTTGCATCGCGAAATGCTGATTGGTGGCCGAGGGGATCTTCAGCAGTTTGGGGTTGAGCGCGGCCATTTCCCTGGCCGAGGTCAGATCCCAGACCGACGTGGAATAGACGATGCCTTCGGCCTCGCAGGCGGCCATCAGGTCGCGGTGCTGGTCGGCGTCGAATTCCAGAAACTCGCGGTGCGCGCCATAGGTGTCGCCGTAAGCGTTGCCGGGCACCGGATGCGGCCGCGCGAAATCCTCGGGGCTCAGCAGTTCGCGGTTGTGGCGTTTCTGGAACTTGGCGATATCGGCGTTGCACTGCCGGGCGGCGGTGCGGATCAGCGCGCGGGCAATGTCCATGTCGCCTTTGTGGTTGCAGCCGATCTCGGCGATGACCTTGACGGCAGATTTGGCAGAGGTCGGAATGGAAGAGGCAAGCATTGTCTGACCGGGCAATGTACGAAACATGTACGATTTCTGATGTCGGGCAAACTTACGCGGTGTGATTTTCCATGTCAAACAGCCCCCCGCCGATCGGCGACCCTGCACCGGCTGCCCGTCCGCCTGCCGCTCTGCCTGCAGGGGGGCCTGCTGCTCTGCCTGCAGGGGGGCCTGCGGGTCTGCCTGCGGGGGGGCCACCCGGCCTGCCCGCCAGCCTGCCACCCGGCCTGCCCGCCAGCCTGCCACCCGGCCTGCCCGCCAGCCTGCCCGCCAGCCTGCCCGCCGATCTGCCCGCCAGTTTGCCGACCGGTCTGCCCGCCGGTCTGCCCGCCGTGTCGGTCATCATGCCCGCCTACCGGGCCGCGGCGACGCTGGCCAGTTCTGTGGCTTCGGTGCAGGCCCAGACCTTTGGCGACTGGGAACTGATCCTGGTCGATGATGCCTCGCCCGATGACACGGGCGCCCTGGCTGCGGCGCTGGCCTCGGGCGATGCGCGGATCCGTCTGCTGACGCTGGCGCAGAACGGCGGGGCGGCGCGGGCGCGCAATGCGGCCATCGCACAGGCGCGCGGGCGTCATATCGCCTTTCTGGATGCCGATGACCTGTGGCTGCCCGACAAGCTGGCGCGGCAACTGGCCTTCATGGCGCAGACCGGGGCTGCGCTCAGCTATACCGGGTTCTGGGTGGAAAAGGCCGGGGTGCGGCGGGCCGTGCGCATCCCGGCCGCCGTCACCCGCGCGCAGTTGCTGCGCGGCAATGTGATCGGCTGCCTGACGGCGATGTACGACGCGGGGGCGCTTGGCCGGGTGATGATGCCCGATCTGCGGATGAACGAGGATTACGGGCTGTGGCTGCGCATTCTGGCCCGGGTGCCCGCAGCGCAGGGGTTGCAGGAGAACCTGGCGGTGCACCGCCGCCAGTCCGGATCGCTGACCGACGGCACCCTGCGGCGGCTGCGGGCCACCTGGCGGCTTTACCGCGAAGTCGAGCAGTTGCCCCGCCTGACGGCCCTGCGCTGCCTGGCCGCGCATGTGATGAACCGGCTGCGCAGCCGGGCCTGACCCCGCCCGCCTGACCCCGCCCGCCTGACCCCGCCCGCCCGACCCGGCCCGCCCGCCCCCCCCCCCCCGCACCGCCCCCCCCGCACCCCCCCACCCGCCCCGCCACCGCCGCACCCGGCCCATCCGCGCGGCCCGCACCC
>Ga0105047_10017924_pt1 | contig 11004 bp, 12 predicted proteins | sample MAT04_FD_78384 | JGI IMG/M metagenome (GOLD analysis project Ga0105047, IMG submission 78384) | Freshwater microbial communities from Lake Fryxell liftoff mats and glacier meltwater in Antarctica - MAT-04 (megahit assembly) | ecosystem: Environmental > Aquatic > Freshwater > Ice > Liftoff...
AAGGGCTCACCGTTCACGACGCTTGATCAGGTCATCGACCATGCCCGCGCCAACCCCGGCGTGTTGACCGGGTCGGGCACGTCGCAAGGGGGGATCTGGCACCTTGCCCTTGCGGGATTGCTGCAGAAATCCGGTCTCGCCCCCGACGCGATCCGATGGGTTCCCTCGGAAGGGGCAGCACCTGCGTTGCAGGAATTGATCGCGGGCGGTGTCGATGTGGCGACGCCTGCGCTCTCGGAAGGTGGCGCTCTGGCGGCGGCGGGGGAAATCCGGCCGCTTGCGGTGATGCACAGCGCGCGGATCGGCGCCATGCCCGATGTGGCAACCACTGCGGAATTGGGGGCAGATTGGCAGTTGTCCGCGTTTATCCTGTTGGCCGGTCCGGCGGGCCTGCCAGCAGAGATCGCCTGTTCCTACGAGAAAGCGGCACTGGAGATTTTCGCCTCGCCTGAATGGGCAGCGTTCAAGGCGTCGCGGGGGGCGGCAGTGGTCAGCATGGGGTCGGCCGAGTTGACGACCCTTCTGGAGCGCTCCTCTGAGGATCTGGGGGCAACAATGCGGTCGATCGGCATCGCCAAATAGGCGCAGCCTCCCCACCGCTGTCCTGCCTGCGCGTCCTCCCACGCGCAGGCAGGGCAATCAGGAATCATTGTCATGACACTTTCCCCCCTCGCCCTCGCCCTCCTCACGCTTGCCATCGGGATTGTCGTGATCGGGCATTCGCGCGGTTTTCCCCTGATGGGCGGCATGTCCTACGGGCCTGCCTTCTTTCCCGTTCTGATCGGGGCTGGTTTCGTTTTGTGCGGACTGATCTTGTTGGGACAGGCCGTTTTGGCGCGCGGCGGCCCAGGAGTTTCGGCAAAGCCACGCGGCAGGCGCGCGGGCTTGCGCCTCATGATCATTCCGGCGGTCATTCTTGGCTATGCGGTTGTGAGCCCGGTTGCGGGTTTCCTGCCGACGACTGCGCTTGCAGCCCTCGTCACTGCCCTTTTTTTTGGCCTTCGTCCGCTGTCCGCGCTGGTCCTCGCGGGTGCGACCGCGGTGGCTCTTTTTGTCCTGTTCCAAGGGGCGCTGCGCGTGCCGCTGCCAGTCGGCCCGCTTGAGCGGTGGCTGGGGTAATCAAACCATGGACAATTTTTTTCAAGGTCTCACGCTCGTTCTTCAACCCGACGTTCTGAGCGTGATCTTTCTGGCAAGTCTTTACGGGCTGGTGATCGGTGCGCTGCCGGGGCTCACAGCGACCATGTCGATTGCCCTGTTGGTGCCAGTCACATTCTTTCTCGATCCCGTGCCCGCCATCGCCGCCATCACCGCCACAACGGCATCGGCGATTTTTGCAGGTGATATTCCAGGTGCCCTTCTGCGTATTCCCGGCACACCCGCCTCGGCCGCCTATACCGAGGATGCTTACGCGCTGACCGTCGCAGGCAGGCCGGAGGCAGCCTTGGGGGCAAGTCTGATCGCATCGGTAGCGGGCGGGGTGGTCGGTGTCATTCTGCTGATGATATTTGCCCCTGCATTGGCGCGGTTTGCGGTCCAGTTCAGTTCGGTGGAGTATTTCTGGCTGGCGGTGCTGGGGCTCAGTTGCGCTGTTGCGGTCTCCGGCGACAGCCTGTTGCGCGGGGCAATTTCTCTGCTCATCGGCCTGTTGATTTCCACGGTCGGGATCGACATCGCGACCGGGTACCCACGCTTCACCTTCGGGTCGATCCATCTTCTGAGCGGGATCTCCTTCATTCCCGCCATGATCGGAATATTTGCCGTCAGTCAGGTCATCCGCGCAGCCCTTGCGGGGCCGGGCGAGGCCCCGCCGCCCCCGAGCCGTGGCCTTCCCGACCTTATGGGAACGATGTGGCGGGCGCTTGTGCGGTTTCGCCTGACGATCCTGCGGTCCAGTTTGATCGGAAATTTGTTGGGTGCCCTGCCCGGTGCGGGTGCCGATATCGCGGCTTGGGTGGCCTATAGCCTGTCGCGCCTGGTCTCGCGCAGTCCCGGGACCTACGGCAAGGGGTCCGAGGAGGGGATTGCCGCAGGTGGCGCTGCCAACAACTCAGCCGTCGCAGGGGCCTGGACCCCGGCGCTGGTGCTGGGCATCCCGGGCGATTCCATCACCGCCATCGCGGTGGGCGTGATGATGATGAAAGGAATTACGCCCGGCCCGCGCGTCTTCATCACCGACGGTCCAGAGGTCTATGCGATCTTTCTGGGGTTCCTGCTGGCCAATCTGCTGCTTTTGCCGCTCGGGTTCCTCGCCATCAAGCTGGCGCGCCATATTCTTTCGGTTCCTCAAGCGGTGCTGATGCCCGTCATCCTCATGTTCAGCATCACGGGTGCCTATGCGGTGGACAACGCGATGTTCGCCGTCGGGATCATCGCCGTTCTGGGGCTTGTCGCCTTTATGATGGAGGAGAACCGCATCCCCTTTGCCCCCGCGATCCTCGGGATCGTTCTGGGCGCGGTGGTCGAGAAGAACTTCCTCATCACCATGATCAAGACCCAAGGCAGCCTTGCAGGGTTCTTCGACCGGCCGTTGGCCGCCGTCCTCGGAGGACTGACGCTTGTCGTCTGGACTCTCATCCTTGCGCGCTCCGTCCTGCGGCGCGCGCCCGCTTCCGAAAGAACGACGCATGACTGACGAAGTTGACTACATCAGCGGCGCCACACGCCTGTTTGCCATTCTCGGCGACCCGATCGTGCAGGTTCGCTCGCCAGAGATGATCACGGCGGAATTTCGGGCGCGCGGGATGGATGCGATCCTGATCCCTGTTCACGCCCCGGCCGACCGGTTCGAAGCCGTTCTTTGCGGGCTGATGGCAATGGGAAATCTTGATGGCATGATCCTGACCATCCCGTTCAAGGCCACCGTCGTGCGCCACCTTGATCACATCGGAGCGCAGGCAAGGATCGTGGGCGCGGTGAATGCTGCGGTGCGACTGCCCGATGGCCGCTGGTCGGGCGAGATCTTTGACGGGATCGGCTGCGTCGCAGGAATCACGGGTGCAGGTCATTCATTTGCCGGCAAACGGGTGCATCTGATCGGAGCTGGCGGGGCCGGCTCAGCCATCGGCGTCGCCGTCGCCTTTGAGCGTCCCGCGCTGATCCGGATCTTCGACCCGGACGCCAATCGCGCGGCGGACCTCTGCGCGCGTATCGCCCGCGTCGATCCCGGCGTGATCACCGAAGTGGCTCCGCCTGACCCGAAGGCCACTGATTTCATTCTCAATGCCTCGCCGGTGGGAATGCTCGGACATGGCGGAAACCCGGTCGGAACGGATGATTTCCCCGCTCGGGTGGTGGTGTTTGACGCCATCGTCAAGCCCGAGGAAACTCCGCTTCTGGCAGCCGCACGCCGTGCTGGCTGCGCCACCGTCGGAGGGCGAATGATGATGCGTGGTCAGATCGCCCGCATCGTGGACTTTTTTTGCGGTGCCTCACTTCATACTCAAGGAAAGTAGATCAAGATCATGAAATTCCTTCGCTATGGCCCTGCAGGCCAAGAGAAACCCGGCTGCCAGCTTGAGGATGGCACGGTGCGCGATCTCTCCGCAATCGTTGCCGACGTGTCGCCCGAAACGCTTGCCGTTCTGGCAACGCTCACACCGACCCAGGCGGCGGCTTGTCCGGTGGTTGAGGGTGGCATGCGGCTTGGACCCTGTCTCGGTCGGACCGGCAACTTTCTCGCCATCGGGCTCAACTACGTCCAGCACGCGCTGGAAACAAACGCGCCGATTCCGGCGGAACCGATCATGTTCAACAAGGCACCATCGTGCGTGTCGGGTCCCAACGATCCGGTCATCATGCCGAAGGGGGCGACCAAGCTTGACTGGGAGGTGGAGTTGGCCTTCGTCATCGGCAAGCGCGCCCATCATGTAAGGGAGGCCGATGCGCTAGCGCATGTGTTTGGCTACATGGTCTGCAATGACGTGTCCGAACGGGCTTTTCAGCTTGAACGTGGTGGCCAGTGGATGAAGGGCAAATGCTGCCCGACCTTCGGCCCGATCGGCCCCTGGCTTGTCACCGCTGACGAGGTGGGAGATCCCCAGACCCTTGATCTGTTCATGGAGGTCAACGGCGAGCGGCTACAAGACAGCAACACCTCGGACATGATCTTTCCAATCTCGCGGATCGTGTCTTATCTGAGTGATTTTCTGGTGCTTGAACCTGGCGACATCGTGACCACCGGCACCCCGCCCGGCGTCGGCCTTGGCATGGTTCCGGAGCGGTATCTCAAAGTTGGTGATACGATGCGTCTTGGCATCGCGCGGTTGGGCGAGCAATGTCAGATCGTCGCCCCGTTCAGCGGCTGAGGGAGGTTATGTGGTGCGTGTACTGATACTGGGTGCAGCGGGAATGATCGGGCGCAGGCTTGCCGACAGGCTGGCGCGCGAGGGGATGCCGGGACGCGGCCCGATCTCGGCGCTGCTGCTTGCCGATGTGGTGCGCCCGGTTGGTCCGCCGGGACTGGAGGCTGAGGTACGCGCGGTCGATATTGCGTCGGCGCAGGCGGTCAAGGACCTGATCGCGTGGCGGCCCGATGTGATCTTCCACCTCGCCGCCATCGTCTCAGGCGCTGCAGAGGAAAATTTCACGCTTGGCTATGACATCAACGTGAAGGCCACCTGGTCGCTGCTCGAAGCGCTGCGACTGGCGGGGCATTCGGCACGGCTGGTCTTCTCATCGTCGGTCGCCGTGTTCGGCGCTCCTGTGCCGGAGATCGTGCCGGACGATTTTCACCTGACGCCACGGTCGTCCTACGGAGCGCAAAAGGCGATCTGCGAGCTTCTGGTCAGCGACTATTCCCGCAAGGGCTTTGTCGATGGCGTCTCGCTGCGGCTGCCGACCATCGTGGTGCGCCCCGGTGCGCCAAACGCCGCCGCCTCGGGGTTCCTGTCGGGCATCCTGCGCGAACCGCTGCGAGGGGTTGCGGCAAACCTTCCGGTCGATCCTTTATCCGAGGTCTGGATCGCATCGCCCGGCGTCGCGGTCAAAAGCCTGCTGCATGCGGCAGCACTCCCGCCGCAGGCAACGGACGGCGGCAGGGTCATCAACGGACGCGGATTATCCGTATCAGTCGCCGACATGATCGCCGCCCTGCGTGCGATTGCAGGCGGTGCGGTGGCCGATCTCATCACCCATACTCCCGACCCGCGCATTGCGGCCATTGTCGGGTCCTGGCCAAAGGCATTTGCCTGCGATCAGGCCCGCAGTCTCGGCTTTACGGTCGACACCGGTATCGACGCCATTCTCCGCGCCCATATCGCCGACACAGCGGGCGAACGGACCGGGGACGCTTGATGCTGCTTGGATGCATCGCAGATGATTTCACAGGTGCGAGCGACCTTGCCAATACGCTCGCCAGAGGCGGGATGCGCACGGTGCAATATGTCGGCATCCCGCAAGGCCACGCGCGGGAGATCGAGGCTGGGGTGGTTGCGCTCAAAACTCGAACCGTGCCTGTGGCCGACGCGGTGGCCCAGTCACTTGCCGCGCTCACCTGGCTGCGCGCCCAGGGGTGCGCGCAGATTTTCTTCAAGTACTGCTCCACCTTCGATTCAACGCCCGAAGGCAACATCGGTCCGGTGACGGAGGCGCTGATGGAGGCGCTTGGCACTCGCTTCGCCCTCGTCTGCCCGGCCTTTCCGGCGACCGGGCGCCGCGTGTTTCAGGGGCACCTGTTCGTCGGTGACCGTCTCCTGCATCAATCGGGGATGCAGGAGCATCCGCTCACGCCGATGACCGACCCTGACCTGCGCCGTTGGCTTTCCCATCAGACCTCGATCCCCGTCGGGCATCTGGCCCATGAGGTGGTGGCGCAAGGAACACTGGCCGTGCGTGCCCGACTTGCCGAGCTGACCGCGGCATCGCCCGCAATGATCCTCGCCGATGCCGTCAACGACATTGATCTTGCCACGCTGGGGGCGGCGGCGGCGGATCATCAACTCGTCACTGGCGGATCGGGCATGGCGCTTGGCCTGCCAGCAAATTTCGCCCGCGAGGGGCGGCTCTTGCCCGCCTACAGCGCTTGGCGTGGCGAGGCGGGGCCATGCGCAATCCTTTCTGGCTCCTGTTCCGCCATCACGCGCGGGCAGATCGCGGCCCACGCGGCGGCCTATCCTGCGCTTTGCGTCCACCCCGATGACATCATGTCAGGGCAAGATCAGGTCGCCCGGGTGGCCGATTGGGTGATGGCGCGACCTGCGTCGCTGCCGTTGGTCTACACAACCGCAACACCGGAAGCCGTGCGGGACGCTCAGTCGCGTCACGGGGCGGGTGCGGTCGCGGCCGAAATCGAGATCTTCTTTGCCGAGCTTGCCCGCATCCTGGTGGCAGGTGGGGTGCGCCGTCTGGTGACAGCGGGAGGCGAGACATCCAGCGCCGTCGTCGCGGGGCTCGGGCTGTCGGCCCTTGAGATCGGACCCGAGATCGCGCCGGGCGTGCCCGCCTTGCTTGCCGAAGACGCACCGCTTGTCCTTGCCTTGAAATCGGGGAACTTCGGCGGCCCCGATTTCTTTGCCCACGCGGCCAAGGTTTTGGAGGGGTGATGCAGGAATGAAGGATCACGCCTTGCGCGAAACGCTGTGCCGGGTGGCAGCCGATCTGTTCCGGCGCGGGCTGACCAACGGCGCATCCGGAAACATCTCGGCCCGGTTGTCGGACGGATCGATCCTGATCTCCCCCACCGGCACCTCGTTTGGCGCGATCGACCCCGCCAATCTCGCCCATCTTGCCCCGGACGGCACGCACCTGTCGGGCGATCCGCCGAGCAAGGAGTATCCGCTGCACACCGCCTTTTATGCCACGCGGGCTGAGGCCGGCGCAGTGATCCACACCCACTCGACCCATACGGTCGCGCTGTCGATGCTGCCCGACATCGACCCGAACTGCTTTCTCCCGCCGCTGACGCCCTACGCGATCATGCGACTTGGCAAGGTCCGACTGCTTCCCTTCCTCCGCCCCGGCGATCCGGCGATGGGCGATGCAATCCGCGCGCTCGGTGGGAGGCGGGCAGCAGTGGTTTTTGCCAATCACGGGCCCGTGGTCAGCGCGGCCACCGTTTCAGAGGCGGGCAACGCGCTTGAAGAACTTGAGGAGGCGGCAAAGCTCACGCTCCTCACCCGGGGTCTGTCGCCCCGCTCGCTGACGCCTGGGCAGGTGGCCGACATCGTCGCGCATTTTGCCGTGGAGTGGGAAACATGACGCCACCGACCTTCTCTGCAAACCTCGGTTTCCTGTGGCGCGACCTGCCGTTGGATCAGGCCATCCGGCGCGCCCATGCGGTGGGGTTTGATGCGGTCGAATGTCATTGGCCCTATGCGTCCGATCCCGCGACACTCCGCACCGCTCTGCGCGAAACCGGCCTTGCGATGCTCGGCCTCAATACCCCTGTCGGGGACGCAGCCAAAGGCGACTTCGGCCTTGCGGCCCTGCCCGGACGAGAGGGAGAGGCACGCGCCGCCATCGACCTCTCCTTGCATTACGCAACCGCGATTGGCTCACGCGCGGTGCATGTCATGGCGGGCAAGACCGATCTGTTGGAGGCGGAGGCGGTGTTTCTCGAAAACCTCGATTATGCCGCCAGGCAGGCCGAATTGCGCGGTCTCACGATCCTCGTGGAGCCGCTGAACGCGCGCGATGTGCCGGGATATTTCTTGCGCGGGATCGACCACGCGGCGGCTTTGGTGGATCAGATCCGGGGGCAAAACGTCCGCTTGATGTTTGATTGCTATCACCAGCAGATCAGCGGCGGCGATCTCTGCGCCAGCTTCGCCCGCCATCTCGGCCGCATCGGGCATGTCCAGATCGCGGCCGTGCCGGACCGGGGCGAGCCGGACCGGGGCGAGGTGGATTACCGCTGGCTGATCCCGGAGCTTTACCGGATGGGATATCGTGGGGCCATCGGGGCCGAATATCGGCCCCGAGGAGACGTTGAGGCCGGTCTGGGCTGGCTCGAAATCCTGAAGACAGACGCCCTGATCACATGACAACTTGAGTGCTGGATGGCCACTGGTGGTCTGGCAAAACCAGGACGGGTTTGGCGCGCGGTCCCAGACGCGTCTGTGCTCACAGATCGACTTCGAGGATCGCCATCGAGAAGTTGTAGGAAAGGTCGCCGTCCTCATCGTCGCGGTAGATGACGCCGATGAATTCGTCACCGAGATAGACTTCGGCGGAATCATCCTTGCGCGGGCGAGCCTTGACGACCAGCGCAGGATTGAGGGTGCGCTTGAGATAGGCTTCGAGCTTTCGGATTTCGTCAGGCTTCACGGTCACATCTCCGGCGGTTCACGGTTGGGCGCTTTTGCCACGGTGAAGCCAGGATTGCAAACCCGCACCGGCGTTTATCCGCATCCCGATCGTTTATGAAGAGTCACTCGGTTTCTGAGAGCAGTTGGTCCATCGACCGCGAGGGCTCCACGCACCCGGCTTTGCCCACGACGCGCGCCGGAACGCCTGCAACCGTCGAATTCGGCGGAACTGCCTGCAGCACCACCGATCCTGCGGCTACACGGCTGCAATGACCGATCTCGATGTTGCCAAGCACCTTTGCACCTGCGCCCAGCATCACGCCGTTGCGGATCTTGGGATGGCGATCACCGGTTTCCTTGCCCGAGCCGCCTAACGTGACGCCGTGCAGGATGGAGACGTTATCGCCGATGACCGCAGTCCTGCCAACGACGAGGCCGGTGGCATGATCGAGGAAGATGCCCCTGCCCATGCCCGAAGCCGGATGGATGTCGGTCTGGAAGATTTCCGAGGACCGGCTCTGAAGGTAAAGCGCGAAATCGATGCGTCCCCGCGTCCAGAGCCAATTGGCAAGACGGTGGGTCTGGATGGCGTGAAAACCCTTGAAATAGAGGACTGGCTCGATGAAGCGGTCGCATGCCGGGTCTCGATCGTAGACGGCCTGAAGATCCACCCGCAGAACCGCACTCCAGTCCGTCCAGTCAGCCAGCATCTCGAAGAAACTCTGCCGTAGCAGGTTTGCCTGAAGCTCGGGATGGTCCAGACGCTCGCAGACGCGATGGATGACCGCTTCTTCCAGCGAACCCTGATTGAGCACCGTCGAGTAAAGGAATGCCGCAAGCAGCGGATCCTTCTGGGCCGCATACTCGGCCTCCTTGCGGATCGAATCCCAGATCGGGTCCATCACCTTGATGGTCTCACCTGTGCGCAGGCCGCTTTTCAATGCCATGACCGCCTCCGGGACGTGATTGACGCTATCCCAAGATAAGGCAGTTTAGGCGAAAAACAATTGGGCAATGCCTGGTTGAGCGAATTTCTCCTCGACCGGGACAAAGTGCTCAGCGGCCGAGATCGGCGAGAAAACCGACCACGGCGTCGTTGAAGGCATCGTTCCGGTCCCCCGCCACCATGTGGCCGGCACCGGAGACATCGATAAAGCGGGCATGCGGCACCAGCGCCCGGAAGGCAGCCGCCGCCGCTTCGGTCACGAGCTCTGACTGCTGCCCGCGCACAAGCAAGGCAGGTGCGGTGAGACGGCCGGCCGCCTCGACCAAGGCATCCTGCACGGCCACGCCTCCAGTATTGACTGTGCGCGGTCCATCGATGAAGGCGGGATCCCAGTGCCAGCGATAGCGCCCGTCATCGCCAAGGCGAAGATTCTTGGCGAGCCCATCAAGCGATTTCGGCCGGGTCCGATGCGGCAGGTAGAGCGCAATGGCGTCTGCGGCCTCCTCAAGCGAGGCAAAACCCTCGCGCATCCGCTCGGCCATGAAACCCTGGATGCGGCTGACGCCTTCGGGGTCCATATGCGGTGTGATGTCAACCAGCACGAGGCCCGAAAGGACAGGGGCTGAGGCGAGCTTCTCCACCATCAGCCCGGAGATGCCGCCGAGGGACGCGCCGACCAGCACGGGGGATGCGCGGTGGCGTTCAGTGATCTGACGCACGATTGCGAGCGCATCGGCGGCGAAATCGTCAAACGCGTATGCGGCACTCGGCACCCAGGCGCTGTCGCCGTGGCCGCGCTGGTCGACTGTGTAGGCCGGGTGTCCTGCCGCAGCTATGCGTCGCGCGGCATTGCCCCAGGCGTGCCGTGTCTGCCCACCACCATGGAGAAGCACCACCGGCGCTGCCGTTCCAGGCGTGACTGGTGCGCGCAGATCGGCTGCAAGCGCGTTGCCTTCCACGCCAGTGAATGTGATGCTGCGGGGACGAAAGCTCATGGAGCTATCCCGCTTTCCACGTCAGAGAAGAAGCGCAAGGTCTCGGACTTGAACAGTTTGTCGCCGACCGAGAGCATATGATCCCGGTTGGGGATGTCGAGTACGCGGGCGAGCGGCATCAGGCGAGCGAGCTCGGATGGAGGTCCGGCGATATCGTCTTTCGTGCCCACCGCGATGAGCGCCGGAACGTCAATCGCGCCGACATCTGCGCGACTGAGTTCGGTGCGCGAGCCACGGATGCAGGCGGCCAGGGCGATCCGGTCGCTTCCTGTCTGGTCAGCGAATGCACGGAACATGCGGGCGCGGGGATGGCTGACGTCGTCGATGGTGGGCGCAAGCAAAGCGTCGGCGATCGGGTTCCAGTCACCCACCCCTTCGACAAGGCCGAGGCCGAGGCCACCCAGCACGATCGAGCGGGCACGATCGGGATAGGCCAAGGCGAAAAACGCGGCGATGCGCGCGCCCATGGAATACCCCATCACGTGGGCACTTGCGATATTGAGTTCATCAAGAAGCGCGCGGGCATCGCCCGCCATGACTGCCGGACCATAGGCGGCAGGATCGCGGGGCTTGTCGGACATGCCGTGGCCCCGGTTGTCGAGCGCGAGGACGCGATAGCCCGCCTCACCAAGGGTCTTGAACCAGCCCGGAAACACCCAGTTGACATGGGCCGTGGACGCAAATCCATGGATCAGCATCACCGGAAACCCATCCGGTGTGCCGCCCATATAAAAAGCGAGCTCGGTGCCGCCGGACATGAAGCGGCTCGCCTGTAGATGATCAAGGTTCATCGCATTCCTCTTTCGCGGGCACTCCC
>Ga0105047_10017926_pt1 | contig 11004 bp, 9 predicted proteins | sample MAT04_FD_78384 | JGI IMG/M metagenome (GOLD analysis project Ga0105047, IMG submission 78384) | Freshwater microbial communities from Lake Fryxell liftoff mats and glacier meltwater in Antarctica - MAT-04 (megahit assembly) | ecosystem: Environmental > Aquatic > Freshwater > Ice > Liftoff...
GTCGGTCGCGGAGTCGGACGTGGGGGCGGCCGGCGGGGCCCGCAGCGTCACGACGCGGTCCCGGCGGCCGATGTCCCGTTGGATCGGACGAGTTCGGCGGCGATCGTAGCGGCGCCGTCGGCGTTCCCGACGGACGAAGTGCGATCGTCCGGGGCAGGCGCGCGCCGCGCGAGCGCCGCCGGATCGAGGAGCACGTCCACGACCTCCCGACGGAACGTCGCGACGTCCAGCGCGCCCTCCTCCACGAGGGTCGCCTGCCCCGCCGCGACGAGGCCTTCGGCGTTCTTGAACTGCTGCCGGTCGGCGTGATGCGGATACGGGACGACGACGGCGGGGCGACGCAGGGCGGCCAACTCTGCGACGGTCCCCGCGCCCCCCCGGCACAGGACGAGGTCGGCGGTCTGGTACGCCGCGCCGACCGCCGCGATGAAGGCCGTCACGTGGCACGCGAGGCCCACGGCGGCGTAGTCCGCGCGGGCAGCGTCGGCCTCCGCGTCGGTACCGGCGGCGTGGAGCACCTGGAGCGTGGACGCGAGGCCCGGCCGCGCCCGGACCGCCGCGACGAGGCCGGCGCGGGCTCGGGCGTTGAGGCCCTGCGCCCCCAGGCTGCCGCCCACGACGAACAACGTCCGCTTCCCCTCGGCCAAACCGAAGCGCGCCGGGTCGCGACGGGCCGACGTGACCGCCGACCGAACGACGGACCCGACGACGCGCGTGCGCGTCCCCTCCGGCAAGCCCGCCCGTGCGCGCGGGTCCGTCAGCCACACGCAGGTCGCCCGGCGCGCGAGTTTGCGGACGACGAGCCCCGGCACCGCGTCGGTCGCCAGCAGGTGCATCGGCACCTTGCCGAAAGCGGCGGCCAGCGCGGTCGGCGCGCAGGGCCATCCCCCGAGCGCGAGGACCGCCACGGGGGCGTGCGCCTTCAGCAGGCGCCGCGCGGCCCGGACCGCCCACAACATCCGGACCGGAAACAGCGCCTTCGCGACGAGGCCGCGCGGGAGGCGCGGCGCCGACGCGTAGAGGGGCGGCGGGTCGTCGGCCGGGAACCACGCCGCCTCGCGGGCCTCGCCGGGCGTCACGAACACCGCGTCGTGGCCGGCTGCGCGGAGCGCCTCGCGGACCGCGAACCCTGGGGCGAGGTGCCCCACCGAACCGCCGCCCGCGAGGAACACGACCGCCATCCGTGGTTACCCCCAGGGGTCGCCGGCCTCTTCCGCCGCGACCGTCCGCGCCACGTTCACGAGCAGGCCGACCGCCACGAACGCCGTCACGAGGCTGCTGCCGCCGACGGAGATGAACGGCAGCGACACGCCCTTGTTGGGCGCGCTGCCCGTCGCCACGGCCATGTTCACGAGGGCCTGGAACCCCACGGCGAACGTCGCGCCGCAGGCGAGGAAGAACGGGAACAGCCCCGACGCGGCGTGGGCGCGCTCGGCGATCCTCTTCCCGTACACCACCAGCGCCATGAACGCGATGATCACCGACGCGCAGCCGACGAAGCCGATTTCCTCGCCGATGAGGGTGAAGATGAAGTCGTTCTGCATCTCGGCGACCCGCCCGAGTTTCTGGGTCCCGGCGCCGAGGCCCGTGCCGAGCACGCCGCCGGAGCCGAGCGCGACGAGCCCCCGCCACTGCTGCTCGTCGTTCTCGACGCCCTTCGTGAAGAAGGCGAGGCGCTCGCCGACGTGGTGGAAGTTGGCGGCGGCGACCGCGATGATGCAGGGGATCGCCACGAACGCGACCGGGAGGAGCTTCCCGAAGCGGATGCCCGCGAGGCCCAGCAACACCACCGCCAGCGCCGCGACGAAGAGGGACGTCCCGAGGTCGGGTTCGGCGAGGATCATGCCGACCGCGAGCCCCACCGGAGCCAGCAGCGCCGGCCAGGGCGTCTGCTCCTCGAGCGGGTCCTCCTCGCGCTTCGCCAGCCGGTCCGCGAGGTACAGGATCACGCCGATCTTGACGAACTCGCTGGCCTGCATCGTGAAGGGCCCGAGTTCGAGCCAGCGGCGGCTGTTGTTGCGCACGACGCCGACGCCCGGGACCAGCGTCGCCGCCAAGAGCAGGAGGAGGCCGCCCATGAGCGGGGCGGCGTTCCGCCGCATCCAGCCCAGCGGGATCCGCGAGACGACGAGGCCCACCCCCAGGGCGATGAACGCCCACATCACCTGCTTGCGCAGGATCGCGTCGGGCGAGAACGACGGGCGGCGGTCGGCGAACTTCACCGCCGTCCACGAGTAGATCATCACCAGGCCGAAGGCCGTGAGGCCCACGGCGATGCCGAAGACGGTGCGCCCGAGGGCGCGGACGTCCTGGCGGCCGACGGCGACGTCGCGGACCCAGGGCATCGGACGGGCGATGGATCCTCTCAAGGGTGCGTCCTTCGTGGCGGCGGAGCGCCGGGCTACCGGATCTTGTGGGCGGCGAGCGCGAGGACCGCGCAGATCACGGAGACGATCCAGAACCGGACCGTCACCTTGTTCTCGTGCAGCCCGCCCTGCTTGAAGTGGTGGTGGAACGGGGCGCAGCGGAAGATCCGTCGCCCCGTGGGGTTCGGGTCGCCGCGACGGATCGCCGCGCGCTTCGTGAACTTGAACCACGAGCGCTGGAGCACCACCGACCCCGCCTCGGCCACGAACAGGCCGCCCGCGAGGAAGAGGGTGAACTCGTGGCGCAGCGCCACGGCGAGCACGCCGAGGATCCCGCCGATGGCAAGGGAGCCCGTGTCGCCCATGAAGACCGTGGCCGGGTAGCCGTTGAACCACAGGAAGCCGAGGGAGCCGCCGAACAGCGCGGCGCCGATGATCGCCAGCTCGCCCGCCTCGGGCACGTGGAAGAGGAACAGTTCCCGCGAGAGGTCCACCCGCGACGCGAGGTAGGCCGTCACGGTGAGGCTGACGGCGACCGTGGCCGTGCAGCCGATGGCGAGCCCGTCCTGGCCGTCCGTGAAGTTCACGGCGTTGCTCGCCCCGACGATCACGAGGATCGCGAACGGGAGCAGCAGCAGCCCGAGGTCGAGGCAGAAGCCCTTGACGAACGGGATCTGCAGGTCGGCCCGGTGACGGTCGTCCGGGTCGGTGAGCCGCACGGGCAGCCGCACGAGCGCGCCGACCACCGGCGCGAGCAGCGCGCCGTCGGCCGCGACGAGGCCGTTGAGCTGGGCCAGGTCGGGGGCGCGGCGTTCGTCGCCCAGGTACCGCCCCGCCATCGACGCCAGCGTCTCGCCCGGCTCGACGCGGTGCTCCTTCACCCCGGCGCGCGGGTAGGGCGAGGGCTTGAGCTCCGGGCCGCGCAGCCACGGGCGGCCCTCCTCGGCGGCCCCGAGGCCGTACAGCACCGAGATCACCACCAAGGCGATCGCCACCTGCCCCCCGAGCTTCGCGCGCTCGGAGAGGCCCTGGGTCTTCGGCCGGGTGAGCTTGCGCCAGTCGTCGACGGCGCCGAGCCCGCCGAACGCGAGGAACGACAGGATGGTGGCCCAGGTGTAGGGCGTGTCGAGCCGCACGAACAGCAGCGACGACAGCCCCACGCCGACCAGCAGGATCACGCCCCCCATGGTCGGGACCTGCGCCTTCGCGAGACGGTCCTTGTCGACGTCGCCGCTGCCCGTCAGCGCGGTGCCGGCGATCTTGCGGGCCGCCAGCGACGCCACGATCCCCGGCCCGACGTAGATCGCGACGAGGAAGGCGAGGACCGCCGCGAACGCGGCGCGGAAGGAGATCGATTCCATCAGCCGGCACGCCCGTACCACCGACTCGAGCGGCAGCAGCAGGTGGTAGAGCACGCAGGCCTCCGGGCGATGGGGACGGACGGGACGGGCGCCGGACGGGAGGGTCCCCGACCGGACGCGGGTGACGGACTAGCCGTGCGGCGGGTGCTCGGCGGAGACGGCCACGGACGACGCCGACTCGCGCGGCGCGGGCGCGGTCTCCTCGCCCTCCGTCCCGTCGCGCTCGAGCAGCTGCGTGCGCACGTGGGCGAACAGGCGCTCGAGCGCCATCCCCCGCGACGCCTTGAAGAGCCACGTGTCGCCCGGGCGGGGCTCGACGGTCCCGTGGGCCCGCGCCTCCTCGACGGAGGCGTAGTGGAAGCAGCGGTCGGCGGGTTGGCCGGCACGGACGGCCTCCTCGGCCACCCACGACGCGTTCGGCCCGACGGCGACAACCACGTCCACCTTCGCGTTGGCGAGCTTGCGGCCCAGCTCGCGGTGGCAGCGCTCGGTCTGCTCGCCGAGCTCGAGCATGTCCCCCACCACGGCGACGCGACGCCCCGCGACCGGCCGGGCCGACAGCTCGACCACCGCGGCCTCCATGCTGCGCGGGTTCGCGTTGTAGGCGTCGTTGATGAGGACGACGTCGCCGACGACCTCCTTGCACATCCGCATCTCGGGGGCGCGGAAGCGCAGGAGGGCCTCGCGGACCTCCATCGGATCGCGGCCGAGCCACAGCGCGACGGCCACGGCCGCCAAAGCGTTGTGCACGTTGTGGATCCCGAGGGCGGGCACCTCGAACGGCATCCGGTCGAACAGGTCGAACGCGACGCCCTCCGCGGTCACGCGCGGCTTGCTGCCGTAGACGTCCGCGTCCTCCCAGGTGCCGTAGGTGACGAGGTAGGAGCGGACCTCCTCGAGCATCTCGCGGCACCAGTAGTTGTCGGCGTTGACCACCGCGGCGCCGTCCTGGGGCAGCGCGGCGAGGAGGGCCGACTTCTCCTTCATCACGCCGCGCAGCGAGCCGAGGCGCTCGAGGTGCGCCTCCTCGACGTTCGTGACGACGCTGACCGTCGGCCGGACGATGCCCGCGAGGTGCGCGATCTCGCCCGGGGCGTTCGTGCCCACCTCGACGACCGCCGCCTCGGTCCGCTCGTCCATCTGGAACAGCGTCAGGGGCACGCCGATCTCGTTGTTGAACGACGCCTGGCTCGCCACGACGTGCTCGCCGAGCACGAGGCGGAGCATCTCCTTCGTCGTCGTCTTCCCGCACGAACCGGTCACCGCCACGACCGGGACGTCGAAGCGGCTGCGGTGGAAGCGCGCGAGGTCGCCGAGGGCCTTGGTGGTGTCGCCCACGCGGATCACGGTGGAGGCGACCCGCGGCAGGTCCGCGTCGCGGGCGGCGAGCGCGAAGCCCGCCCCCGAGAGGAACGCCTGCGGGATGAACTGGTGCGCGTCGGTCTTCTTCCCGCGGAGGGGGACAAAGAGCGAGCCGGCCTCGATCCGGCGGCTGTCCGTCGTGACGACGGGGATCAGCGGGTCGCCCGCGACGGGGCTCGTGAGCTCGCCACCGGTGGCGCGCAGGACCTCGGACAGTCGGAAGGGACGCATGGAAACTCCTCGCCGGCGTTACGCCGGCCTCTCGCCCGTGCCTCGGGCGCGCAGGGCCAGGGCCTCTCGGGCCTCGGCCACGTCGTCGAAGGGCACCTTCGTGGTGCCCAAGATCTGGTAGTCCTCGTGGCCCTTGCCGGCCACGAGCACGGTGGAACCGGCGGGCGCCTCGAGCACGGCCCGACGGATCGCCTCGCGGCGGTCGGGCACGGTCACGACGCGCTCGAGCACCGAGGCCGGGATGCCGGCCTCGATCTCGCGCAGGATGGCGGCGGGGTCCTCGGTGCGCGGGTTGTCGCTCGTCACGACGACCCGGTCGGCGAGGTCGGCCGCCACCGCGCCCATCCTTGGGCGCTTGGTGCGGTCGCGGTCGCCGCCGCAGCCGAAGACGCACGTGAGCGGCAACGCACCGACGGTGCGGAGGAAGCCAAGCACCTGGCGGAGCGCGTCCTCGGTGTGCGCGTAGTCGACGAACACGTGCAGGTCGCCGGCGGACTCCACGCGCTCGAGGCGGCCGCGGACGCCGCGCACCGTCGACGCGCCCTCGGCGGCCGTGACGGCCTCGAGGCCCAGGGACCACGCCGCGGCGACCGCCGCGAGGTAGTTGCTGACGTTGTGGCGGCCCACCAGCGGCGTGCGGACGTCGATCTCGGACTCGCCCGCGACCCGCAACCGGAACGCCGTGCCGTCGGCGGCGAGCTCGATGCCCGTCGCCCGGACGTCGCACGCGGCGCCGGTGCCGTACGTCACGACGCGGCCGCGGGCCTTGGACGCGAACTTCGCCCACGCGACGTCGTCGCGGTTGAGCACGGCCGCCGACGTCCGGGCGAGGCCGCTGAAGAGCCGGGCCTTCGCCTCGAAGTAGGCCTCCGGCGTCTTGTGGTAGTCGAGGTGGTCGCTCGCGAGGTTCGTGAGCACGCCCGCCTTGAAGGACAGGCCCTCGGTGCGGCCCTGATCGAGGGCGTGGCTCGAGACCTCCATGACGCAGGCGGTGGCGCCCGCGTCGCGGGCCTCGGCGAGCAGGCGGCGCAGGGCGAGCGCGCCGGGCGTCGTGTTCGGGGCCTCGCGCGGCTTTCCGTCGCCGACGTCGTACGCGATCGTGCCGAAGACGGCGCAGCGGCGGCCCGCGGCGGCCAGGGCCGCCCGGACGAGGTACGACGTCGTGGTCTTGCCCTTCGTGCCGGTCACCCCCACGAGATCGAGGACGTCCTGGGGCCGGCCGTACCACGCGTCGGCCGCGTCGCGCAGCGCGACGTCCACGTCCGGCACGACGAGGGTGGGGACGTCGGCGGCGACGACCTCGCGCGCGACGACGAGCGCGGCACCGGCCGCGCGCGCCGCCCGCACGAACGCGACGCCGTCGGCCTTGCTGCCGTGGCGCGCGAAGAACGCGGTGCCCGGCGCCGCCTCGCGGGAGTCGTCGACGAGGCCCGTCACGCGGACGGACGCGTCGGCGCCGACGAGGCGGACGCCCTCGGCGCGGCCGGCGAAGAGGCGCTCGAGCGCTCCGGCGCTCCGCGGCACGGGAAGGGCGGCGAGGCTCATCGGACCTCCCGGGCGGGCGTCGTCGTCAGCGGGACGGCGACCGACGCGGCCCCGACAGCAGCCGGCGAGGCGGCGCCGGTGGCGGCCGGGGACGCCAGGCCCGCGGCGCTCGAGCCGTCGGCGGTCGGCACGCCGAAGTAGTCCTCGAGGGTCTTCTCGACGATGTACTTCACCGCGGGGCCGGCGACCGCGCCGCCGTAGGGCTTCGCGCCGTCGGCCCGCACGCGGGGCTCCTGCGCCATGACCAGCACGACGATGCGCGGCTTCTCCGCGGGCGCGTAGCCCACGAACGAGCTCGAGTAGTAGAGGCCGTCGCCGACGGGCTTCTTGGCGGTCCCGGTCTTCCCGGCGATCGCGTACTTCGTCGAGAACACGGTCCGCTTGCCCGTGCCCTCGGTCACGCAGGCGCGCAGGCCGGCGCGGAGCGCGCCCTGGTGGACCGGGTCCTTCGCGAGGCACGGGCCCAGCGGCAGCTCGGGGACCGTTTCGCCGCCCACGGCCAGGACGAGCCGCGGCGTGACCGCGCGGAAGTCGTCGCGGGCGAAGGCGCAGAACGTCGCCGCGAGCCGCAGGGGCGTCATCGTGAAGCCGTGGCCGAACCCCCAGCGCAGGTGGTCGGCCTCGCCGAGCTTCTTCCACGGGATCATGCCGACGCCCTCGCGCGCCCGGGGCAGCCCCGCGAGCGGGAACGGCTTCTCGACGCCGAGGTCGGCGAGGAGGGCCTGCATCCCCGCGGCGCCGAGCCGGTACGCCCACGCCGCCGCGTCGGGGTTGTTCGAGTGCGAGAGGCACTGCACCACGGTGCCCGCCCCGACCGACTCGCCCTCGTGCGCGTCGCGCACGGTCGTCACGCTGCGGCCGACGCGGAACTCGCGCGAGGGCGGGAGCTCGAAGACCTCGTGCGGCCCGACGAGCCCTGCGTCGAGGGCGCGCGCGGCCGTGATCGGCTTGAACGTCGAGCCGACCTCGGTGCGCCACTGCGCGGCGAGGTCGGGGCCGGCCGAGCTGCCGGCGTCGGCCGGGTCGAAGCCGGGGCGCTGCGCCACCGCGAGCACGTCGCCCGTCCTCGGGTCCATCACGATCGCGACCGCGCCCATGGGCGCCCACTCGTCCATCAGGTGGTCGAGGGCCTGCTCGGCGAAGCCCTGCACCACGAGGTCGATGGAGAGCCAGGCCGTGCGGCCGTCCGCGTCCTCGCGCCCGTCCACGGCCCGCGGCGTCCCGAACGCCCGCCCGCGGCCGTCGCGCGGGACGATCCGCTCGACGGTCCGGCCGCAGAGGAACGCCTCCAGCCCCTGCTCGATGCCGTCGAGCCCCTCCGGCGGCCGGTCGGCGTCCGGGGAGCGCGCGACGCCGAGGAGGTGGCCGCCCCAGGAGCCGTTCGGGTAGTCGCGCCGGTCGGCGTGTTTCACCACGAGGCCGCGCAGGCGCGCCTTGACCTCGTCGAGGCGCTCGATGATCCGCGGGTCGTCGATCGCGCGGCGCACCGGCACCATGGCCGAACCGCTGCGGCTGAAGGGGTAGCCGCGCCGCTTCTGGATCGCCTCGCGGAGTTCCTTCGACGAAGGGACACCCTCGAGGATCTCCGAAAGGGTCACGGCGAAGCGCGGGACGTCGTCCACCGCGAGGATCAGGGCGTCGTTCCGGCGGTCGACGACCCCGCCGGCCTCGACCCACACGTTGCGAACGGGCCGCGACATCGCGAGCACCCGGCCGACGCGGTCGAGGATCGCGCCGCGCAGCGGCGCCACGTTCACCACCGACCGCTGCTTCGCGACCATCCCGCGGTAGCCCGCGCCGCCGAGCAGCTGCACCTTGCCGAGACGGACGAGGAGCGCGACGAAGAGCGCGAGCACCAGACCGAACACGATCGTCGACCGCAGACGCTGCACGCGCGAGAGCGTCGTGCGCGCGAGGCCCACGGGGACGGTGCGCGGGAGCTGGGTGACGGGGCGGGCGGGCGCGCTCATCGGCCCTCCTCGTCCACGGGCGGCGGCTCCTCGGGGAGCTCCGAGCGCGGCGGCGCCTGGGGTGCGGTTTCGGGGGCGGTGGCGCCCGCGTCCTCCGGGGCCTCGGCGTCGTCGGCGGGGATGAGGCGCGCCATCGGGACGGGCGCGATCGCAGGCGTCGGCGTCGTCGGGACCGGCGCGGCCGCGGCGCCCTCCTCACGCATCTCCGCCCAGCGCTCGAGCAGGCGGCGCGGCGCCTTGGCGGCCTCCAAGTCGGCGCGCGCGAGCCGCTGCTCGCGTTCGGCCCGGACGCGGTCCTGGTCCAGGGTCCACAGCCGGTAGCGGAGGTGCGCGACGTGGAGGTGCAGGCGGACGCTCACGACGGCCGTCGCGAGCACCGCAGCCCCCACGAGCATCGCCAAGAACGTCCTCACCGAAATTCGCCCTCCGCTACCCGACCCGCGTGCCCGCCCCGACCGCTGGACCCACCGCCGCCTCCGCCACCCGCAACCGCGCCGACGACGCCCGCGGGTTCGCCGCGAGCTCCTCCTCCGTCGGCCGGACCCCCTTCGTCGTGATCACCTTCGCGCGCCCCGTGGCCTGCGCCGCCCGGAACGCCTCCTTCACCGCGTGTTCCTCGCCCGAGTGGAACGAGATCACCCCGAGCCGCCCGCGCGGCGCGAGCGCGGCGATCGCCGCCTCGAGCCCCCGCAGCAGGTGCCCCCGCTCGTCGTTGACCGCCATGCGCAGCGCCTGGAACGTGCGCGTCGCGGGGTGCAGCCCCGACGCATCGCGCGGCACCACGCGCTGGATGGCCAACACGAGGTCCCGCACGATCCGCACGGGGCGCGCCGCGACGAGCGCCCGGGCCACCGCGCGCGCGCGCCGCTCGCCGCCGTCCTCGAAGATCCGGCGGGCGAGCTCGCGCTCGTCGGTCCGGTTCACGAAGTCGGCGGCGGTCGGCGCGTCGGACGACGCGTCGAACCGCATGTCCGCGGGGTCGTCCTCCGCGCGGAAGGAGAACCCGCGGCCACGCACGTCGAGTTGCGGCGACGAGACGCCGAGGTCGAGCAGCGCGGCGTCGGGGCGCCCCTCCCCCGCCTCCTCGAGGACCTCGGGGAGGTCCGCATAGGACGCGTGGAAGAGCCGCACCCGGCCGCCGAACCGCGCGAGCCTCGACTTGGTCGACTGCAGCGCGACGAGGTCGCGGTCGAGGCCGAGGAGCCGGCACGCCGGCCACGCGGAGAGCATCGCCTCCGCGTGGCCGCCGTAGCCGACCGTCCCGTCCACGACGAGCGACCGTTCACGGTCCTCGCCCGCGAGGTGCGCAAGCACCTCGGCGACGAGGACCGGCCGATGGAGAAGAGAAAGATCGTCGGACCCGGCCGACACCGCGCCCTACGCCTTCGGGGGGGGCTTCCCCCCGTCGACGCGAATCCCGCTGCCCACCTCGACCTCCCAGCGCCGGGGATCCCAGAGCTCGAGGTACGTGTTGAAGCCGCAGATGCGCACCTCCCGCTGCGGGAAGAGCGCGAGGAAGCGGTCCGGGATCGAGATCCGCCCAGGACCGGTCAACTCGCAGCGCTCGGCGTTGCTGAAGAACGCGCGCTTGCGGGCGAGGTCCCCGTCGAAGCGGTTGGGCACCTGCCCCCCCGCCATCGCTTCGAAGACGTCGCCCGGATAGGCCTCGAGGCACCCGCCGTCGGGTCCGGGCACGAGGTACACGACCCCCTTGCCGGTCGCCGTGATGGCGGTCGCGTAGGCCGACGGGACCACGATGCGGTCCTTCCCGTCGATCTTGTGGTCGCGCTGTCCTGTGAAGAGGTACATGCCGCGCCCGACCCACGCCCGTCGAAGCCGCCTGTCGGCTCCGGACGTGACACTTTTTTACACCCACCTGCCCGAAATGGCAACCGACAATACACAAACTGACACCGCGACGTCCTAAGATGTTCCAGGCGCTGCAGTTAGGAACACCGGACGACCGGCGACAGGTCCCCGCACGGACGCTCAAGGAGGCCGTCCGGCGAGCCGAAAGGGCCCGACCGGCCGGCCCCGCCCTGCGCGGGGCCTCGTACTTCTCCCTGTTCGGTTCCTCGACGGGCCTGCTTGACCCGGGGGGGGCCTGGCCCCCGCCTCTGGGTTGTCCCGCCCCCCATGGCTGATCCCGCCACACGGCTGATCCCGCCA
>Ga0105047_10017927_pt1 | contig 11003 bp, 10 predicted proteins | sample MAT04_FD_78384 | JGI IMG/M metagenome (GOLD analysis project Ga0105047, IMG submission 78384) | Freshwater microbial communities from Lake Fryxell liftoff mats and glacier meltwater in Antarctica - MAT-04 (megahit assembly) | ecosystem: Environmental > Aquatic > Freshwater > Ice > Liftoff...
GGCGCGTCGCTCGTCACCCTCGCGCTCGCCGTCAGCGCGCTCTACGCGACCAACTGACTGTTCGACGAACTGACTGTTCTCAGTGCTCGATGGCGTCGAAGGAGACCGATGCCTCCCGATGGCAGCCGGCGCAGGTCGCGAGGAGCTGCCCATACGCCGCCGAACGCTCGTGCAGCCCAGCGATCGTCAAGGCCGCCTCCCCGGCGTGCTTCATCGCCGTCTCCCGCGCGAGCAGCGCAGGCGAGACCTCGCCGGTGCGCGCCGCGAACACGCGGCTCGCAGCGAGCGTCGCTGCGCCCCGATGCCACGCCTCTTCGCGCGGTCCGGTGACGGCTTCCCAGAGCCGCTCGGTCGCCCACTGATGCCCGAGCATCGCGGTTTCGAGCGGCGTCGCGCCTTCTGGCGCGAGCGGCCGTAGGTACTCGGGCCCCCTGCCGAGGCTCGCATGGCAGGAGCCGCAGGCCTCGACCACCGCGCCCATCGCGGCGCCTGCCTCCTCGAGCGTCGACGCCGGCGCCGCGCCGCTCGCAGCCGTGTGGAGGCGCGCGTGCAGCGGTCGCCAGCTCGCGGGCGCGTTGGCCGGCAGCTCCTGCGCGGCGATCTCTGCGAGACGCGTGCGCACCGTGAGCACGTCGCCGCGGATGAGCGCGTCGTGCGCTGCGATGGCCGAGGTGTAGTGGCCCTCCATGAGGGCGACGAGCTCGACCTCGGTGAGCTCCCTCGGAGCCGCGGGAGCCGCTGGCACGGCAGGCACCGGAGCCGGCGACGCGGGAGCGGATTCGCCGCAGCCGATGAGAGCCGCCAGGAGCGCGAGCGGGGCAGCGAGCGACGAGGTCGTGGGTTTTTTCATGGCTCGCGGTGCACGTAGGCGCGCAGGCCACAACGGCAAATTCGCTCGTCGCGGGCTCCGCGCACTAGTTCGTTCGTGGCGCCGCGGCGACCGGCCGCGAACACCCTCGCGCGGACCTCCGGACGGCCAGCGGCGCGCATTCCGTGCGGATGCGCACATGGGTCGTGCCCCTGCGACGAATTGCCGCCCCCTGGTATGGGCAGGCGCGACGGCGGGCTTAGGTCGCAGTGCGAGCGAGTGGTCGAGGTTGTCGTCCGCCGCTCCCCTGCCGATAACGAGCCAGCTCCGGGCCTCGAGCACGCAGCGCGGCTGCCAACGAAGGATCGAACCCATGCGACGCAAAGACGAAGGACCGAAGACGACCGAGGTCACGACGGACGAAGAGCGCATCCAGACCGGACGCCGTGGCTTCATCGGCACGGCCGGCCTGGTCATTGGTGCAGGCGTCGTCTCGACGCTCCCCGGCTGCGGGCCGAAGGCCGCCGAGGGTCCCGCTGGCACGCCCGCCACTCCAACGACGGGCGGCGCGAGCGGCGCACATGCCGCGACCGCGATCGCGCCCGGGCAGCTCGACGCGTACTACGGCCTCTGGAGCGGTGGCCAATCGGGCGAGATTCGCATCCTCGGCGTGCCGTCGATGCGTGAGCTGAAGCGCATCCCCGTCTTCAATCGGGATGCGGCGACCGGCTGGGCGCGGGACGACTTCTCGAAGGCGCTGCTCGGCGGCCGCGACAGCGGCGACACGCACCATGTGCACCCCTCGTATCACGGCGGGACCTACGACGGCCGCTTCATCTTCGTCAACGACAAGGCGAACGGCCGCCTCGCGCGCGTTCGCTGCGACACGATGGAGGTCGACCACATCGTCGACATTCCGTTCGGCCACGGCACGCACGGCATCTTCCCCCAGCGTCACCACACCGGGCTCGTGCTCTGCAACAGTGAGTTCCAAGCCCCGCTGCCCGTGTCGGGGACGAACCCGCAGGATCCGGCGACCTACACCGCGCTCCACACCGCCATCGACGGTGAGACGATGCAGGTGAAGTGGCAGGTGCTCGTCGAGGGCAACATGGATCTCTGCGCCACCGACTACGAGGGGAAGTACTCGTTTGCGTGTTGCTACAACTCCGAGAAGGCGTCGAATCTCGAAGGCATGATGGCGGCGGAGAAGGACTACCTCTACGTCTTTCACCTCGCGAACATCGCCGCGGCCGTGGCCAGTGGCACGAACGTCATTCGCCTCGGCGACTCGCCCGTGCCCGTCGTCGACGCGCGCGGCGCCAACGGCCCGTACGTCCTGCGCATCCCGGTTCCGAAGAGCCCGCACGGCGTGAACGTCTCGCCGGACGGCAAGTACGCCATCGCGCTCGGCAAGCTCTCGCCGACGGCTTCCGTCATCGAGATCGGGAAGATCGCGGCGGCGTTCGCCGGCGAGATCCAGCCGGTGGCCTGCGTCGTCGCGGAGCCGGAGCTCGGCCTCGGCCCGCTGCACAGCGCGTTCGACGGACGCGGCAACACCTACACGTCGATCTTCATCGACTCGGTCATCTGCAAGTGGAACATCGAGAAGGCGATCGCGGCCAAGGCCGATCCGAGCATCAACCCGATCATCCAGAAGATCGACGTCCACTACCAGGTCGGCCACACCAACGCCTCGATGAGCGAGACGAAGGACGCGGACGGCAAGTGGCTCATCGCGCTCTGCAAGTTCTCGAAGGACCGCTTCCTGAACGTCGGTCCGCTGCACCCCGAGAACGACCAGCTGATTGACATCTCGGGCGAGCAGATGGAGCTGGTGCACGACGGCCCGACGTACCCCGAGCCGCACGACTGCGTCATCGTGGAGCGCTCGATCATCAACCCGGTGAAGATGACGCCGCGCGACGGCCCGCGCTTCGACCTCTACAACGGCTGGGCGCGCGAGGACGGCATCAACATGCTCACCGAGAGCCGCGTCATCCGTAAGTCGGACACCTCCGTCCGCATCTACATGACGAGCCGCGCACCGAACTTCGACATCAAGGAGTTCACGGTGAAGCAGGGCGACAGCGTCCAGGTCATCGTGACGAACCAGGACAACGTCGAAGACCTCACGCACGGCTTCTGCATGACGCACCACGATGTGAACTTCGTGGTGAATCCGCAGGACACGCGCAGCATGACCTTCGTCGCGGATCGCCCTGGCATGTTCTGGTACTACTGCCCGTGGTTCTGCCACGCGTTGCACCTCGAGATGCGCGGTCGCATGTTCGTCGAAGCCCGCGCCTAAGCGCGTCACCGCGGTTCCCCCTGCGCTGGACACGTTCCCAAACGTGTCCAGCGCAGGGGAGGACCGCCATCATCAGGCCGTCGCGAACCATCGCATGCCAATGCAGTGGGTCGTCACCAAGGACCGTCGCGTGTTCCATCGGTGCTGGAGTTTGTTTCGATCCGTCGCTGCGCAGCGCGCCATAGCCGTGTCCTTCGCGGCCCCGCATTTCGGGGCCCCGCGTTTCGCGGCCCCGCATTTCGGGGCCCTGTGCTTTGCCGCTCTCTCGTTCGCAGCTCTCATGGCCCCAGGCTCGGCGAGCGCCCAGTTCGGGCCAGGGCACGCCCCTGCGCACCTCGACTGTGGCGCGATGGACTGCGCTGCGGTCTTGCCGGGCGCCGTGCGTTTTGACCCGGTCGCGGGCAAGCCCTTCGTCACGGGCTCGAACGCTGCAGGTGAGGTGATCGGCTGGGTCGTCATGTCGACCGACGTCGTCGACATCGCGGCGTACTCGGGCAAGCCGCTCGTCACGCTCGTCGGGCTCGACACTCACGGCGTCATAACGGGCGCCCGCGTCGTCTTCCACAGCGAGCCGATCCTGCTCGTGGGCATTCCGGTCGAGCGGCTCCACGAGTTCACCGCTCGCTACACGGGTTGGCGCGCCGATGCGCGGGTTGTCGTCGGGCGATCGTCGACGCCGGGCGCGATCGAGGTCGACAGCATCTCGGGCGCCACTGTCACGGCGCTCGTTCAGAATCGGACGATCCTCGAGAGTGCGCGCGTCGTCGGCGCGGCGACCGGCGTCATCGACGCGGCGCGGCTGAACGCGGGCCATCTCGTCGAGACCGACGAGATCTGGACCTGGGCGCGGATGATGGAGGAGGGCGTCTTCGGGCGCCTGACCGTGACGCGGCAGCAGATGGGCGTCGCATCGAGCGCCGACGTCTTCGTCGACCTCTACTTCACGATCGCCGACGCGCCGCAGGTCGGCCGCTCGCTGCTCGGCGAGCACGTCTACACCCTGCTGAAGGGACGTCTGCGGCCGGGCGAGCATCTCTTCGTCGTGCTCGGCACGGGCACCGAGAGCTTCAAGGGCTCGGCCTTCGTTCGCGGAGGCATCTTCGATCGCGTCCGCATCGATCAGGGCCTCGTCGAGCTCGTCTTCCGCGACACCGACTACGTGAATCTCTCGCCCGTCGCGACGGCGGACGCGCCCGCCTTCCGCGAGGGCGCCGTCTTCATCTCGCGTGGCGCGAAGATCGATCCGGGCGCCCCGTTCGACCTCGTCTTTCTCGGCAGCCGCTATGACCGACGCACGGCGTTCTCCCGAGAATTTCGCGAGTTCCGTGCAACTCATGCGCTGCCGGCGAGCGTCTACCACGTCGACGAAGAGGCGTCGGAGGCGGTCTGGGTGCAGGCGTGGCGAAACCACATCGTCGACCTCGTGCTCTTGCTCGTGTACCTCGGGCTCGTCGCGAGCGTCTTCGTCTTTCGCAACCGCACCACGGCGAGCCACAAGCTGCTCGATCGCTTGCACCTCGCCAGCATGATCGTCGGGCTCGGCCTCGTCGGCTTCTACATGCGCGCGCAGCCGTCGGTCACGCAGATCCTCACGCTCATCGACTCGATCGTGCACGAGTGGCGCTTCGACCTCTTCGCGAGCGAGCCGCTCATCTTCGTTCTCTGGATCTTCATCGTCGGGACCTCGCTCTACTGGGGTCGCGGGGTGTTCTGCGGGTGGATCTGCCCATACGGCGCGCTCAGCGAGCTCCTGCACAAGGTCGCGCTGCGCTTCGGCTGGAAGTCGAAGGAGCTCCCCGACCGCTGGCACCGGATCGCGCGCAACCTGCGCTATGTCGCGCTCGTCGGCCTCATCGCGACATTCCTCTACTCCTCGGTGCTCGGCGAGAAGCTCGCTGAGATCGAGCCCTTCAAGTCGACGTTCCTCGTGCCGATTTGGACGCGCCACTGGGGCTTCATCGTCTGGTGGGTGGTGCTGCTCGCGGCGTCGTTCGTCACCTACCGGCCCTTCTGTCGCTATCTCTGTCCACTCGGCGGCGGCCTGGCGATCCTCAACAGCTTCCGCTTCGCCGGCCCGAAGCGCCGCAAGTTCTGCTCCTCGTGCAAGATCTGCGCGCGTGAGTGCGAGCCGCGCGCCTTCCGCGCAGACGGCACCATCGACGCGCGCGAGTGCCTCTCGTGCATGGAGTGCGAGGCGACCTACAACGACCCGGAGAAATGTCCGCCGCTCATTGGCATCGATCGGCTGCTTCGCAAGGGTGTGGTCACCGACGCGGCCAAGGCGCGCCTCGCGGAGCTCGAAGCTGCCAAGGAACGCGTGTGAGCACCGCGCGCCGAGCCACCCGCGCGAAGTACGGAGTGTCCGCGCTGCTGTGGCTCGCGGCGATGGCCTCGCTGCCGGTGGGCGCGCGTGCGGAGGTGCATGTCGTCGGCGCCGATGGAATTCAGGCGGCGATCGACCGCTCTGTCGCGGGTGACGTGGTGGAGGTGCCGCCAGGCGTGTACCGCGAGCACGTGCGCCTCGATCGAGCGATCACGCTGCGCGGCCGCGGCGGCGTCATCGACGGCGGCGGGCGCGGCACCATCTTGCGCATCAGCGCGGCGCACGCGCGCGCCGAAGGCCTGAAGCTGCGCGCGAGCGGCATCGACATCGAGGCCTCCGACGCGTGTATCTACGTCGAGCCGAGCGCGGACGGTGCGGTCGTGGAGCACAACGATCTGACCGCCTGCGAGTACGGAGTCTGGATTCACCAGACCGCGAACGTGCGCGTCGCATACAACCACGTTCGCGGGCGTCGTGACCTCGCGCCGGCCGATCGCGGCAATGGCATTCATCTCTTTGACGGAGCCCATCTCTCGGTCGTGCACAACGTCGTCGAGGATGCGCGCGACGGCATCTACGTCGCTGCGACGGACGACAGCGACATCTCGTACAACCGCACGAACCACCAGCGCTACGGCATCCACTACATGTACTCGCAGCGAAACACGCTGCGCGGCAACGACGCGAGCGACAACCTCGGTGGGATCGCGCTGATGTCGAGCCGCAACCTCGTCGTCGAGGACAACCGCTCCGATCGCAACGAGCGGTTTGGGCTTTTGTTCCGCGAGGGACAGGACTGCATGATCCGCCGCAACCACGCGTCCGGAAACGCTCAGGGGCTCTTCTTCTACGGCAGCGCGGACAATCAGTACCTCGACAACGAGTCGTTCGACAACGACATCGGCGCGAAGATCTGGGGCGGCAGCCAGCGAGACACCATCGTCGGCAACCACTTCGTCGGGAACCGCCAGCAGGTCTTCTACGTGAGCACCGCGGATCTGGTCGTCGGGGCGAACGGCCACGGGAACTACTGGAGCGACTACGTCGGCTGGGACCAGGACGGCGACGGCGTCGGCGAGATCCCCTACCGCGTCGACTCGCTCACGGCCGTCCTCATCCACCGCTATCCAGGTGCGGTGCTGCTGCTGCGGAGCCCGATCTTGGAGCTGCTCTCGCACCTCGAGGCGCAGATGCCCATCCTGCGCGTGCCGACCGTCGTCGACCCGTGGCCCGCGATCCGGAGACACCGATGAAGCGGCTCGAGCTACGCGAGGTGACGGTGAATTTCGGCGCCGTGCACGCGCTCGCCGGCGTGACCCTCGCGCTCAGCGCGGGCGAGGTGCTGATGCTCGTCGGCCCGAACGGCGCGGGAAAGTCGACGCTGATGAACGTGCTGCTCGGGCTCGTGCGCCCGGACCACGCGGAGCTGCGCGTCGATGAGGAGCTGCGCTCGCTCCGCGGCCATGGAATCAAGGAGTCGGTTGGCTTTCTGCCGGAGGCCGTCGCGTTCTCCGAGAGCCTCACGGGGCGCCAGGTCTTGCGCTTCTTCGCTTGGGCGCGCGGCGTCCCGCGCAAGCGCATCGACGCCGTGCTCGCGCGCGTCGGGCTGGCGCACGCGCAGGGCCGTAGCGTGCGGGGGTACTCGCGCGGCATGCGGCAGCGGCTCGGGCTCGGCGTCGCGATTCTGTCCGAGCCCGAGATCCTCATCCTCGACGAGCCCACGGGCGGCCTCGATCAGGAGGGGCTCACCGTCCTCTGGTCGGTGCTCGAGGAGTGGCGTGCGAAGGGGCGTGCGGTGCTGCTCGCCTCGCACGATCTGGCGCTGCTCGAGCGTCGCGTCGACCGCATCTGCCTGATGAGCCGAGGCCGCGTGAAGACCGAAGGAACCCCGGAGGCGCTGCGCTTGCGCGCGCGCATTCCGCACCGGGTCACCTTCGATCTGAACGACTGCGCGACCGAGCGCGTGGAGGCGCTCGTGGCGGCGTTGGCGGAGATCGGGCTGACGCCTTCGGAGCGCGTCGACCGCCGCTTCTTCGTCGACGTCGAGCACGACGCGCTCCTGCCGCTCATGGCGGCACAGGCGCGCTTTCCCGACGTCGTCGCGCAGCTCCGCGTCCTCGAGCCGCAGCTCGACCAGATCTACGAGCGACTGCTCGAGGAAGCGCCCGCGTCATGAGCCGCGTCGGCCTGGCTCTGATCGTCCACGAGTTCCTCGAGCGGCTGCGCGATCGCTGGGTCATCGTGATCAGCCTGCTGTTCGCGCTCCTCGCGTCAGGCGTCGGGCTCTACGGGCGTGCCGCCGAGGCGAGCGCGACGGCGCTCACCGGGCCGAGCCTCGTCACGCTCGCGAGCCTGCTGGTCCCGCTCGTGGCGCTCGTGCTCGGGCACGACGCGATCGTCGGTGAGCGGGAGCGCAACACACTCGGCCTCCTGTTCTCGCTGCCGGTGGGGCGCCTCGAGGTCGTGGTGAGCAAATTCATCGGGCGCGGCCTCGCGCTCACGCTCGCGGTGGGGCTCGGGCTCGTCGCAGCGATGCTCGCGGCGGGGCCCGGCGAGGCAGAGGTGCTCGCGCAGCTGGTGCTTCCGACCATCTTGCTCGGCCTCGCCTTCGTGTCCTTCGGGATGCTCATCTCCGCGGTCACGTCGCGTCAGGTGACGGCCGCGAGCCTCGTCGTCGTGACCTGGTTCGTGCTCGTCTTCTTCTACGACCTCGGCGTGCTCGCGCTCCTGGTCGCGACCGATGGCGCGGTAGGTCAGGAGACGGTCGCGCTGCTCGTCGCCGGAAATCCCGCAGGTCTCTACCGCGTCGTGCTGATGCAGAACTTGGCCGGGCCGGAGGTCCTCGAGGGCCTCGGGCTTACGGCGCAGCTGCCGGGCCCGCTCGCGCAGGCGGGCATCTGGGCTGCGTGGATCCTCGGCCCGATCTTGATCAGCGGCGCGTTCCTTCGCGCGCAGAAGGTGGTTCGATGAACGGCTCAGCGAAGCTCGCGTTCCTGCTCTTTCTGCTGTGCGTCGCGTGCTCGCGCGACGCTGGGAGTCGCGCCATCGATCGCGCGGCGAAAAATTTCGACGGCGACGAGTGCGCGGCCTGCGGGATGATTGTCCGCGAACAACCGTCACCGCGCGCGCAGGCAGTACACCGTGACGGCGAGCGGGTGTTCTTCTGCTCCATCGGCGAAGGTCTCAGCTACCTCGCGAGCCCGTCGCCGCACGGCGTGATCGTCGCGACGTTCGTGGAGACGCTGGCGGCGGACGCCGATCCCGCGGAGGACGCCGCGGAGCGCCGGCCATGGGTGGCGGCCGAGCAAGCGGCGTATGTGCGCGGTGTCGCCCGCCCTCGCGTGATGGGCGAGGCGGTGCTCGCGTACGCGACGCGCGAGCAAGCAGCGCAAGCAGCGGCACGACTCAGCGGTCGCGTCGCGACCTGGTCTCAACTGAAGAGCGGCGACGCTCGAGAAACGGAGAAATGAGACATGCAGTGGAGTCGGATCATGCTCGTGTGTGTAGGGATGAGCCTCATCGGCGCGTGCGGGAACGCCGGTGGCGCGGGTGGTGGCGATGACGACCACGGCCTTCCGGGCGATCCGGTCGCAGGAGCCGCCGTCTACGGGCGGGTCTGCGTCGCGTGTCACAGCGCCGACGGACGCGGCAATGGCGGCCTCACGGGCGCGAACTTCGTGGGCGACGCGACGCGATTGGCCAAGACGAACACGCAGCTCCTCGCGTCGATCCGCAACGGCGTGACGACTGGTTCCTCGCCCATGCCGGCGCAGCAGGGCGTGCTGAGCGAGCAGGAGATGAAGGACGTGCTCTCGTACATCCGCAAGCAGTTCGGAGCGCAACACTAGGAGTGCGCTGGGAAAGGACCGTTGGGCCGCGCCGCGTTGGCGCCGCGAAGCCTGCCGCGCTTACGCGGGCCACGTGATGACGCGGCGCTCGAGCAGCGCAGCGCCGCGCGTGAGGATGACGCCGAGGAGCCCGGTGACGAGCAAAGCGAGCCACATGTCGGGCGCGTCGTAGCCGACTTGCGCAGCGATCGCGCGCGCGCCGAGCCCGTGGTCGGCGCCGGCGAGCATCTCGCACACGACGGTGACGACCAGCGAGGCGGTGATCGCATGTTGCGTCGCGGTCGCGAGAGTCGGGGCGAGCTCGTACGCCAGGTGCCAGCGGACGCGCTGCCAGCGCGTCGCATTCAGCGCGCGCAGAAAACGCGCGCGCGTCTGGGGTAGCCGTCGGACGCCAGCGGCCACGTGGAGCGAGACGACGAGCGCGACGGCGAGCGCGGCGGCGGCGACGCGCGCCATGTCGCCGTAGCCGAACACGAGGAGCAGCAAGGGGAAGAAGAGCAGCGGCGGGATCGCACGGAGGAGCTCGAGCGGCGCTTCGAGCCAGCGTGCGAGCGCCGCCGAACCCCCGACGCCGAGACCCGCGACGATGCCCACTGCGAGGCCGAGCGCGAGCCCCGCGAGAAGCCGCGCGGTGGTGCTGCCGAGGTCGAGCAGGAGCGTGCCGCTGGTGACGCCATCGCCGAGCGCGCGGAGCAGGCCGACCGGCGACGCGATGGCGCGGTGGCGTACGAGGCCGCTCTCGGTGACGCCAGCCCATGCGGCGACGACGGCGAGCGCAGCGGCGATGCGTGCGGGGCTCACGCCGCACGACCCGCGCGGCGTGTTTGCGGATCGTCGACGCTGCGCAGCGTGTGGACGGCGTCGGCGAGCGCCTCAACATCGGCGCGATCGTGCGTGACGATCAGCGCGGTGCGCAGGGCGCCCGCGTCGCGCAGTGCGTGGAGGGCGGCGTGCGCCTCGCTCCGTGCGTCGGTGTCGAACGCGGCGAACGGCTCGTCGGCGACGAGGATCGACGGCGTGGTGACCAGCGCGCGCAGGAACGCGACGAGCTGCTGCTCGCCTCCCGAGAGGTCGTGCACGCGCGCGTCGCGGCCGATGCGCGACGCGCGCGGCACGCGCTCCCACACGGCGTCGAGCGCGCGTCGACGCTCCGCCGCCGAGGCTCCGCGCAGCACGAGCGGCAGCGCGACGTTGTGCGCGACGTCGAGCCAGGGGAGCAAGCTCGCGCCCGCGTGTTGCGGCACGAAGCCGACGTCGCTCGAAGGAGGCAGGCGCCCGTTCACGCGCACGCGACCGCCGTCCGCGGGGCGTATCCCGAGGACCACATCGAGGAAAGTCGACTTGCCGGCGCCGTTCCGTCCGACGAGCGCGAGCCATTGACCAGTCTCGAGCTCGAGCGTCACGCGGTCGAGCACGGTGCGGCCGCCGATGCGGACCGTGACGTCCTCGGCCGCGATGCAAACGCTCACGGCGCTCCCCGATAGATCCAGGCGCTCGCGTCAATCGCCTGCTCGAGGATGCCGGTGCGGGCCTCGAGCGCGAGCTCGTCGCGGAGCAGCGCGGGCGTCAGACCGCGGCTGTCGATGTAGAGCGGCGCAGGGTACCGCGCGACGAGCGCCCGCTCGCTGTCGCGCACATAAGGTGTCATTGCGGCGTATGCGGTCGTCGGCTCGAGCGCGATGGTGGCGATCGCCTCGTCGAGGGCGGCGACGA
>Ga0105047_10017928_pt1 | contig 11003 bp, 8 predicted proteins | sample MAT04_FD_78384 | JGI IMG/M metagenome (GOLD analysis project Ga0105047, IMG submission 78384) | Freshwater microbial communities from Lake Fryxell liftoff mats and glacier meltwater in Antarctica - MAT-04 (megahit assembly) | ecosystem: Environmental > Aquatic > Freshwater > Ice > Liftoff...
AAGAAGCATAACGAAATCCTCCTCCTGCCGGAATTCCTTCTGGTATTCGAGCAGGCGGTTGTGGACTTCGTTATCGGCTCCGATCAGATCGGAGCTGGAAGTCTTGAATCCTAAAAAATTCCATGCAAACCAAGCGCAGAATATGATCAGGGCCAATCCCATGGCCACGACCAGACGTGGACGGGCGGCGATAAACCTTGCATTCGCGAGAAGCAGGCGGGTGAGTATCCCGGATTTGTGTTCGCTTGATTCCATAGAGCTAACTTGCCTTTATGAAAAGGCCTGCCAGAGGTTTCCCGCTTCTTCCAAGGTTTCTTTGCTGCCGATATCGAACCATTTCCCCGGCACCGGCCATGTGTGGACTGCAACCCGTTTGTGCAACCACTCAATAAAGCGCCCTGGCTGATCCGGGTTATTTCCTTCGGCAATGTAGGTGCCAAAGAGGGGCACCACATCAGCACGATAATAATAGAGGGCAATGGCGCTTTGCGTGTTGATGGGGTTGGCGGGCTTTTCTTCGAAACGCGTGATAACGCCAGCCTCGTCTGTTTCCACCAGATTAAACTTTTTTACCTGCTCCAAATCACCAACGTCATAGAGCGCCACCGTGGCCGGGTGTTGCTTACCAAACGCGGCAAAGCCCTCCAGACTTTCGCTAAATAAGTTGTCACCTGCCACCACGATCAAATCCTGGCCCGCGATGCCTTGGGATTGAATGACGTGTTGGATGTCGCCGATTGCGCCCAGTTTATCGGCGTCGGAGGTGGAGCCATCGTTCACAATCGTAAAGCGCAACTTCGGTTGTTGAATCATGTAGCCCTGCGCCCATTTTTCAAAGTCGGCGGCAAATTTGTTGTTGGTCACCACAAAGACGCGGTCGATGTCCGGGATGGGTGCGAGAAAATCGATGACCCACTCCATCATCGGACGACCCGCAACATCGAGCAGGGGTTTGGCGCGCGTGAGCGTGAGGGGATAAAGCCGTGTGGCGTAGCCTGCCGCGAGAATGAGGACGTTCATGGGGGAAATTTAGGCGTCAGCAACAAAAACACCGCAAGGAAAATAGCGTTTTGATTTGGGTGACAGAAAAGGTTCGTGGACCAGACACGACGAGGAAAGAGAAACAACGAAGAAATGCAAGATCAAGACTTGCTCAGAATCACATATTTGATCAATTTACAGTCATGTTGTTAAAGACGGACGTCGATACGGGTGCTTTCACCAATCACTTCTCCAGCGTGCTCAGCAGCCTGACTTTGGAAGAAAAAGCTTCGCTGATGGCGGGGGTGGATGATTGGCATATCAAGGGCCTGGCCCGCCACGGAATTGCGCCCATGCGGGTCACCGATTGTGGACATGGCGTCACCCTGGTGGGTGCGGATGCCAGTCCAGCGACATGTTTTCCCACCGGGATCGGAATGGCGGCGACCTGGAATATCGCGTTGATGGAACAAGTGGGCGAGGTGCTGGGCCTGGAAACACGTGCGCTTGGTTGTGGCATGTTGCTGGGGCCGAAAGTCAACCTGCATCGGATGCCGTTGAATGGGCGGTGTTTCGAGACATTTTCCGAGGATCCCTGGCTCGCGGGTTTGCTTGGGGCGGCGGTCATTCGTGGCATTCAATCTCAAGGTGTGGCCTCCTGTGTGAAAGCCATGACGGCGAATAATCAGCAGCGCGATCAACAAAAGGTGAGTTCCGAAGTGGATGAACGCACCTTGCGCGAGCTGTATATGCGGGTGTTTGAATTGGCGATCGAAGGCGGGTCTCCCAGTGCGATCATGACATCATACAACCGTTTAAATGGCGATTATGCCGCAGAAAGCCGTTGGTTGATCACCCGGGTTATCAAGGGGGACTGGCAATATCCAGGCCTGGTGCTTTCCGATTGGCGCTCTATTTTTACCCGTAAGGTTTATGCCTCCGGGCTGGACCTGGAAATGCCGGGCCCTGGCAAATTTTTCAATAGCGCTGCAGTATTGCATGCGATTCAAGAAGGATATTTAACCGAAGCCGACGTCGATGATCATGCCGGGCGTGTGCTGCAAGTGTTGCTCGATTATGCGGATCATGAAGATCGTCCGCGCGCGTTGGATGCCCCCGCACATCGCGCTTTGGCACTAAAAGTGGCGGAGGAATCGATCGTTTTGTTGAAAAACGATGACGATTTTCTGCCTTTGGATTCGCAGGCTTTGCGTAAAATTCTGGTGGTCGGTCCAAACGCGGCAAACGCGCGAATTGGCGCAGGAGGTAGCGCATCGGTGACCCCGTTCTATGCGGTTTCGCCCTTGGAAGGAATTCGCGAACTGGCAGGGGAAGGAACCGAAGTCGTATTTTTGGAAGGGTGCGGCATCAGCGGCATGATGGAACCGGCAAGCGGTTGTTTCGAGCATCGCAGTGCGGAGGGTAAGTTGGAAGCGGGGTTGCTCGCTGAATTTTTCGCCGGATCTGAAGCTGAGGGAACCCCCGTGGCAGCGTGGCCGGTTTCGCAGGTCGACTATTCCTGGGGTTGGGCGAGTCCGGGGCTCGGCGTGCCTCGCGGCGAATTTGCCGTGCGTTTTCGTGGCACACTGAAACCACAGGTAAGCGGAAATTATCGTCTGGGCATTTACGCGCAGGAAGGCTGCTTCCGGGTTTCAATTGATGGAGCGGTGGTGGTTGAAGAATGGCCGGATCCGGAATCGGAAAATTTCGAACAAAACTATCGGACGCACAGCGTGCAATTTGAACGGCAGTTTGAAGCAGGAAAGCCGAGTGAGCTTGAGATTTGTTACAGCAAACGTGCCGCTCGCGCTGCGGTGCGTTTCGAGTGGCAAATCCCTGGAAAACCAGCGCCACTGGATCAGGCGGTTGAAGCGGCGAAAACGGCGGACGTCGTGGTGATCTGTGCCGGGCTCTCCAATCAACTTGAAGGTGGCGCGCATGATCGCGATTCAATTCTGCTACCGGAAATTCAGCGTCGATTGATCGAATCAATCACTGCGGTGAATCCGCGCACGGTGGTGGTATTGAACAACGGCGGGGTGTTGGCGATGCCGTGGGCGGATCGTGTGAAATCCATTCTAGAGGCATGGTATCCGGGACAGGAGGGCGGGAGAGCGTTCGCGCGTATATTGTTTGGTCAGGTGAATCCATCCGGCAAAACTCCTGACACCATTCCGTATCGATTGGAAGATCATGCCGCGATGCGAAATTACCCCGGTGACGGCGATACCGTGCATTATTCTGAGGGCCTTTCTGTGGGCTACAGGCATTTTGATCAGGCGGGTATTCAGCCGCATTTCCCATTCGGGTTCGGGCTCAGTTATACCACATTTGAAGTGGGTGCGCCGAGCCTTAGCGCTGCGAGCATTCAGTCTGATCAGACGGTGACGGTGACGGTCGAAGTGCGCAATACCGGCGCACGCGCAGGCAAGGAAGTGGTTCAAATTTATCTTCGCCGCCCGGATTCCGGTCAGACGCTTCCTTTACGGGAATTGCGTGCATTTACGAAAGTGCAGCTGGAAGCCGGGGAAAGCCGGAAACTGGAGTTTTTGTTGGAGGCGAAAGCGCTCGAAACCTTCGATATCGAAGTCGGCCTGTGGCAGGTCAAGTCAGGTGGGTATGAAGTCCTTGCCGGACCGCATTCCCGCAGTCTCAAGGGGCAGGAATTTGAAGTCGTGAGTTAGGCAATCCCGGCCTTTGCAAGACCAAGAGCCGCGCATCCCACCATGCCGGCTGCAGTGCCGAGGGTTGCGGGGACGATGTCGGTCTCTTTGGAAATCACATCGCTTACCCGGCTCTTGAGAGCCTTGCGGATGGGATCGAAAATCAGGTTGCCTGCCTTGGCGATTCCGCCGCCGATGATGAAGCGGTTGGGATTGATCAACCAAGCCACGTTCGCGAGGCAGGCCCCGATCATTTCGCCGGTTTCCTGCCAGATGGCAATGGCCACCGGGTCGCCAGCCGAGGCCAGGCGCGAGAGGTGTTCGGGGGTGCAGACTTCCTCCGCGCAAGGTTTGCCGGCCTTGGCAAAGGCGGCCGCCGCACGCTCAGCGATTTGGCGGTTTCCCACATACTTTTCCAGAGCGCCGAAATTTCCGTATTGGCCGGGCAAGCCTTCCCATTGAATACTCATCTGACCAATTTCACCCGCTGTCATGCTGGCACCTCGAAAGAGCCGGTCTTCGACGATAATTCCCGCACCGACTCCGGTGCCAAGGGTGAGCGCCACGATCGTGTGAACCCCTTGCCCGGCTCCAAATAAAAATTCGCCCCACGCCATGGCATTGGCATCATTTTCAATGACGACCGGCAGGCCTGTGGCTTTCTCCAATAATTTCGCCAGCGGAATTTCCGTCCATCCTCTAACATTGGAAAGGGTGTGCACCACACCGAGATGCGGATTGATCAGGCCGGGCAAACCGACGCCCACCGCTTTCACATCCGGATGCACGCTGCGAATGGCGCGCACTTCCTCTGCCATTTCGGCAATGAGTTGGTCAGGGCCTGACGCCGCCTGGGTATCAATATTGTTGCCATGCTCCAACACCGTGCCGCCGCGAACCAAACCGGCTTTTATGGAGGTGCCACCAAAATCAATGCCGATCGCTGGAGGGGGGGGAGTCGTCATAAAAATTACTCAAACGATGTTGAGTTCACCCAGCCGCAGCAGGCCGCGCAAGGTCAAATGCGGATCGAGAATGGTTTTTCGTCGCCAGAGCCCATACACCATCGGAGCCACTCCACCGGTCAGCACCACAGGGAAATGACGTTTTCCCCATGCGACACCGGCGATGGTTTGTTCGAGCAAGGACTCCAGTAAATGCGGATAGGCCGCGTAACATCCCGCCCGCATCGCCGCCATGGTGTTTTTGGCAGGCAACGTAATCGGACCGGCATCGGGTGTGGCGGGAAGTTGCGCTGTTTTTTGGTGCAAAGCCTGAAGCATCATGTCCGGCCCCGGCGCGATGACTCCGCCGGCAAATCGTCCTTCCGGATCGACCACTTCAATGGTGGCCGCTGTGCCCAAATCCATCCCGATGGCCGGCGCGCCGTAGTCTGCCACCAAGGCTGCGGTGTCGGCCAATCGATCCGCTCCAATTTCCTCGGGCTTGGGATAATCAAAACCAAAGTTCAACTTCATTCGGTGCTGCACCCGGATCAGGCTTGGTATGGGCTCGATTTCAAAAAGGGCGGTGACCCGTGGCACCACGCTACAGAGCACCACGCCATCGCAACGACTCGCGGGCTCCAGCAAAAGTCGCACCGCATTTGCATCCAAACTGTGGGTCAAAGCCTGGCGAATCCGCCCCAGCTCGCCTTTCCGGGCAAGCGCGTATTTGGTTCGGCTGTTTGAGACATCAATTAGGAGCAAGCGCATGGGAAGCCTGAAGTGGTGGGCAGATGGCGTGACATTATTCCTACTGCGGCGGCGTGGCGAAGCGATTTCCTGGAAATGGATCGGCGCTTTCGCGCAAGCGATCATCGCCGCTGAGCGGTCGTGGGCTGGAGCCGCGCTCTGGAAAAAGCGCCACCCCGATCACGCCAACATTGCGTGTGTCGCCATGCCGACGTTCTGAATAGGAATCGGAGACGCTGGAGAAACGAAACGCCGCCACGCTGTCGCTGGATTGCCGGAATCCCGGGATGTTCACCGTCTGACCCGGAGCCAGCAGATAGCCGCGTTTGGCAAATGACGCAGTGCGCCCGTCCATCACATCCAATCCATCCACTGAGGCCACGACTTCCATTTTTGCTGTGGAAAGATTTTCGACCCGGATCAGGTAACGCTCACCCAGGCGGCCCTCCACAAAAAAGTCGCGACCGGATTGCCAGACGGGCCATGCTGTGCCGTTCGAGCGGCGCACAGAAATCCTGACCATGCGGTTGGCAGTGATAAAATTTTGTGAGGCTCGATGAATGCGGCCATCTGTCATGGAATGCAGGCCGGTCCGGGTGTTGTAACGCAGCACCAGCACTTCCCCGGGTTGAGAACCCGCTCTTCGGAACGAGTCCGTGCGCACTTCGGACGTCAACGTTTAGCCCCAAGCCGTGCCTAGACCGGGACGGCCTGGTGCGGCGCGGGCGCTTTCGCTGGCGTTGGGGCTTGTGATTGTGCCCGACTCATTTTCCTGAGTCGCACATGCGCTTAAAAATACGACAAGACAAATCGACAAGAGGCGGAAAATACGGCGCATGTGTGGATGCTGCGGCAAAGCGGCGAGGCTTTCAAGCTCGGGTGCGACTGAAGTTGGTGTAGTCGGTAAGGGCGTTTGTTTGCGTTTCTGGCTTATCAAGGCGGCTGCGCGGCGTAGGGATTGGCATCGTGCGGCGGAGCGCCCGATCCACCTTCATTGTATCCGCGCCCAAGCTACATGACCTTGATCCACATCGCGGTCGTGTTGTCTCTCCCGCTCTGTTCCACTGCGGCTTTCACCACTCGCGGGGCCTCTGGCAACTGTGCTTCGGCCGTTTCTGGATCAAACAAAATTCGGGTGATCTGACGGTCTGACAGGCCGTCCACCACGCCATCTGTGCACAGGAAAAAGGCGTCCCCGGATTCATACCCAATCGCTCCCACCTGCGGATCCACAAATTGATGTCCGGCTCCGAGCGCTTTCGAAAGAGCGTTTTTGCGCGGGTGCGAGCGCGCTTCGCGTTCGTTGATCCTGCCGCTCCGCAACAACCAACCAACGTGGGTATCGTCTTGTGTAACCTGCCGCAGTTGTCCGCTTGCGGCATCCATATAGTAAATCCGGGTATCGCCGATATGCGCATAAAACATCCAGCCCGGCGTTAACCAACAAAGGCTGAGCGTGGCACCCATCCCGCCACATTCCTCATAAGAACGCCCCATGTTCGTGATCGTGCGATGAATGCCGCCGATAAGTTCGGTCAGGATATCCGAAAACCCTGCCGACAATCCCGTGGCTTTCTGGCTGAAGGTGCGCGGCAGCAACCGGGTAATCTGATCCACCGCAATCCGGCTTGCGAATTCCCCGGCGTTTGCGCCACCCATGCCATCGCTTACCGCAAACACGCAATCCACCGATTGCAAGGAAGTGCTCCCGGTTTTACCCAGGTAGCGAACCTCGTTTGAATCAAATTCCAGGCACAAAAAGGCGTCCTCGTTGTTTTTACGAACACGGCCGACATCCGTGTGCGCGGTCCATTCAATGGAAGGCGCAATTGCGGGAAATTCACGCGCCATGATCGAAGCCTGGCAAGATCGTGGCAAACTCGAAGTCGATCACGCAGAAGCGACCGTCGGTTTGGCGATACGTGACGTTGCGCATCTCCGGATCGTCGTGACGCACGCCGAAGGTTTCAAGCTCGGTAAAAAGGGCAACGCGTTTTTCTTCGCTCAACTGCTCGATCCTGGTCCCACAATTGGAAGTGATCATGGTTAATTTCTCCGGAATCGCCTCTAACAATCGAGGCACAAAGGAGCACTGCTGCTTTTCTAAAAACCGCAGAATTTTGATTTCCGTGGCAAAACGCTCCTCGGCTTTGGGTCCACGAAAGGTCTTATGCACCCGACCATCATACCCCAGCCGCACTGTTGCCCTGAGCGTGTCCTTAACTTGATTCATCGCAGATTGAATCTGCATCAGAAAAGGGGGGCTTGGCAAGTCGCTGTGGTGGAAAATAAAGGTGCGGAGGCGCCGGATGGCGATGGCTTCAACGACTGAGCCGCCCGCTCCGTTTTTGCAAATTCCCGTTGGCAGCACGCTACGATGCGCGCATGCTGGTTCTTCATGACGCCTGAACGAAAGCGGTTGGATGAAGATCACTCGCGAACCGCGAACTGGAGACGCTGGGGCACGTATTTACCGGAACGCCAATGGGGCACGGTGCGCGAGGATTATTCTGCTGATGGAAATGCGTGGGCCTATCTGAACCATGACGACGCACCGGCGCGCACGTATCGTTGGGGCGAAGATGGATTGCTGGGGTGGTGCGATCGCCAGTGTCGCCTCTGTTTTTCTTTCGCATTTTGGAATGGCAAGGATGCAATGCTGAAGGAACGACTGTTTGGCCTCGATAATCACGAGGGCAACCACGGTGAGGACGTAAAAGAGGTGTATTATTATCAAGATGCCACACCGACGAATTCGTATGCGCGTGCACTGTATCGTTATCCTCAGGCGGCATTTCCTTATGAGGCACTTCGGGCGGAAAACGGGCGGCGGCAATATTGTGATCGTGAATATGAAATCGAAGAGACCGGCGTTTTCGATGAAGGCCGGTATTGGGATTTATCCATCGAATACGCCAAGGGCGCTCCGGGCGATATTTGCATTCGATTGACGGCAAAGAATTGCGGGCCGGAGACTGCGCGGCTGCATATATTGCCGACACTTTGGTTTCGAAACACCTGGGCCTGGGGACGCGTTGACGAATTCAGCAAGCGCAAGCCGACCATGAAGTTGGTTGGACCGAACCAGCTTGAAACCTTACACGACACGCTCGGGCATCACAATTACGAATTGGTCACTGCACCCGGCGACGTTAAGCCGGTTTGGATGTTCACCGAAAATGAGTCGAACAGCCTGCGTTTGTTTGGGGTGCCGAATCGCACGCCGTTCGTGAAAGATGCCTTTCATCGGCATGTGATTCACAACGAGAAGCTGGCGATCAATCCGGCGCACACCGGCACGAAATCCGCCGTATGGTTGCAGGCGGAACTGGCGCCCGGTGCGGAGACCCGTGTCGAGTTGCGGTTGACCCGGATCGATATGCAGCACGGAAAAAAGCAGCGCGATCCATTTGCACAAATTCTCACGGCGCGTCGCGTGGAGTGCGATAGTTTTTATCGGGATGTCCTGGGACCGCTGGAGCCGGAGGAAGCACGCATTGCGCGGGAGGCATACGCGGGCCTGCTGTGGACGAAGCAATTTTATCACTACGTCATCCCCTATTGGTTGAAGGGTGATCCCGGACAGGTGCCGCCGCCACCTTCGCATGCCCACATTCGCAACATGGATTGGCGCCACTTTTTTGCGCGCGACATTTTATCGATCCCGGACAAATGGGAGTATCCGTGGTTTGCGGCATGGGATCTGGCTTTTCACATGCTGCCGATGGCGCATTTGGATCCGGATTTTGCGAAAAGCCAGCTCCTGCTTTTGCTGCGGGAATGGTATATGCATCCGAATGGTCAGATGGCGGCTTACGAATGGAATTTCGGCGATGTGAATCCGCCGGTGCACGCGTGGGCTGTGTGGCGGGTGTATAAAATTACGGCGGTGGATGGCGTGCGCGACATGGATTTTCTGGAGCGCGGTTTTCAAAAACTGCTGCTGAATTTCACCTGGTGGGTCAATCGCAAAGATCCTGGAGGCCGCAATGTATTCGGCGGCGGTTTTCTTGGTTTGGATAACATCGGGGTTTTTGATCGCTCGAAGCCACTCCCTGGAGGTGGCGATTTGGAGCAGGCAGACGGCACGGCCTGGATGGCGTTTTATTGTCTGACCATGCTTTCCATGGCTTTGGAACTGGCGCGCGAACGGCCCGCTTACGAAGATATCGCGTCCAAATTTCTCGAGCATTTTGTGGCCATCAGCGACGCCTCGAATGCGCTCAGCGACGACGGGCTTTGGGATGAGAAAGATGGGTTTTACTATGACCGCTGGCGTGCGGGTGGAGTCACCGCGGCGATGCGCGTGCGTTCGATGGTCGGCTTGCTGCCCTTGATTGCGGTGGAGGTTCTGGACGAAGCGACGATCCATTCGCTCAAGGGTTTTCGTTCGAGGTTCGAGTGGTTTCAGATCAATCGTCCGGACCTTGCACGGCATATCACGCATGATGAACACGGCCGCATTTTGCTGGCGATGCCGTCGCGCGCACGATTGGAGCGGGTGCTGGCACGATTGTTTGATCCTGATGAATTTCTGGGTTCCTGTGGAATTCGTTCACTTTCCAAGGCGCATGGCGCTGATCCTTTTGTTTTGAAGACGGGCGGTGAGGAACATGTGGTGGGTTACGAGCCGGGCGAATCCCAAAGCTGGATGTTCGGAGGAAACTCAAACTGGCGCGGTCCGATTTGGTTCCCGGTGAATTATCTGCTCCTCGAAGCCTTGCTGCGTTATGATCACTTTTATGGCAATAACTTGAAAGTGCAGTTTCCGACAGGCAGCGGTAAACCCGTGCGGCTGCATGAAGCCGCGCTCAAGATCGGTCAACGTCTGGTGAATATTTTTACCCCCGACTCGAATGGAAAACGCCCGTTTCAAGGCCGTATGGCGGATCTTTATGAGAAACTCGGGTGGCAGGATGATTTGCTTTACCACGAATATTTCCATGGGGACACAGGCGAAGGTCTCGGCGCGGCGCATCAAACAGGTTGGACCGCGCTGGTCTGCCGATTGATCGAAAAGCTGCCGCAGAAAACGAAAGCCAAATCGAAGAAGTCTGTTTGAGGTTTGCATCTGCTCAAAAGCCACGGATCGAAATTTTCATTATTCGTCACCTGACCCCATACCAGCAACCGTCTAAATACATGTGCTGATCCCTTTGCCTTCCTAATATTACGTCGTTGCCTAAACCATCAATACTAACACAAGCCACCCTTCATGAACTCCACCGTTATGCTTCGCTCTCCTTGACTGATGCCCTTCGTCAACTTGGTGTCACCGATGATACTTTAACTCCTGCCGAAAAGTCCCGGTTGGATGAGCAAGGCTTTGTCAACTTGGGACAAGTCATCACGGCTCAGCAAGCGCTGCAAATGTCCGCGAGTATTGATCGAATCACCCGGGAAGAAGCTGAAAATGCGGGGAAAGATTTTCATACAGAGCAGGGAAGCACCCGCCTCGGCACACTCATCAATAAGGATTCATGTTTCGACGTTTGTTTTCTCCATCCCAAGGTCCTTGCCGCGATAGCCTGGGTTATCACAGCCCAGTGCACCCTCATAAATCTGTGCGGTTAGATACTAATTGTAACTGCCGCAAACGCCTTCTTAGCATCTGCGGCCATTTTGGTGCTTGCAATGGTCGAGGGTGCTTGCCAAGCGTCCCTTG
>Ga0105047_10017931_pt1 | contig 11001 bp, 10 predicted proteins | sample MAT04_FD_78384 | JGI IMG/M metagenome (GOLD analysis project Ga0105047, IMG submission 78384) | Freshwater microbial communities from Lake Fryxell liftoff mats and glacier meltwater in Antarctica - MAT-04 (megahit assembly) | ecosystem: Environmental > Aquatic > Freshwater > Ice > Liftoff...
CCCGGTTTTCATCGGGAAGGCAAATGGAGCAAAGCGACATCCCGGTTTTTTATCGGGATAGGCAATGACAATCAGCCAGTTACGACAAAAATAACCTCGATTAATTTTGCCCGCCTACTTATTACATAAATCATTGAAAATCAAATATTTAATTTTTTCTAAATCTTATCAGATTGCGTTTGCGCTTCCACCTTTGTGCATTTCGCGGACACGGACCCCGCTAAGATAACGGCAGGAAGGTCTATTTAAGCACTCCTCTTAAACGGAATATTCAGGTGTTCCAACAATTTTTGCAGCAATTCTTGTTCCTCCTGCGTATTGGGGAAAATCTGTAAGGTTTTGGCGGATTTGGTTTGCACTATCTTTTCCGCTTTCATGCCAGTAGTTCTTACCGACTGTTTGAGTGCGAGCAACCCTTCGCGAAGGTCATCGCTATTCTTGCTCCCCAGGGAAGTAAGCAGGTTTTGATAAAATTGCTGCCTGGCATCCTCCTTTTCAAGTTGGCGATACTGTTCCAGCCAGGTTTGTATTTCTTGTTGCGTGGTCATTGCTGAATTAACCCTTTTTCTGACTTGGATGAGGGCGATTAACACGAACTAACTGGTTTTCAAGACTTCCGCTTGTTGCTTCTATCGCCTCGTCAATTCTGTGCGCTAAGCCCACGAAGTCAATATCTGCAGTGCAGGCTATGCTGCCGAAATGTTGTACAACCTGGCGATGCAGCCGAAAAAAGTCTTTTCGATTGAATGTGAGTACCACGCGTTGCTCCGCTTCCTGGATTTCCAAATCAGTTTCCTCTTTAGGTATCAAGTAGTACGCCCAAGGTAGTGCCGTTTGTGGGGATTAAGGTGATTGATTTGTTGGTGGCGATGCTGGTTTAATCATTGTAATGGCCAAATATACTGGTAATTACAATCTCCTCCTTGAGCATTTTATAGATAAGCCGATGTTCCCGATTGATACGACGTGACCAATATCCTTGAAGTTCATAGCGCAGAGGCTCCGGTTTACCTAATCCCTTGAATGGATCGCGATCAATGTCCTTGATAAGTTAGTGAATTTTACGAAAGATGTCCATATCATTAATACTCCACTGGATAAGTTGCTCGTAAGCCTCCCTTCAAAAGAAACCATTTTCATTGGTTAGAGAGTTTTTGCACCAACTGTTCATATTCTTGCCCAGTAAAAGTGATTAAATTTTCTCTTTTTTCAATGTTTTGTATGGATTCTTCAATGCGTTTTTTCATCTGTGCCGGAGTTTCTTTTCGCTTAACACGGATGAAAACATCAAATTCCGAACGATCTATTCCAAGCAAATTTTTAATGCGCTCGAAAATTTCTTCGTTGAATTCTGGCCCCGGAATTGAAAACGTTGCTTGATTCATAATCTCAAATTTTTTCCACAAAAATAAAACATATTTCAACATGAAACCGCATATCCTCCCCACTTTAAAACTCACGCTTTGCTGCATTCTCTTTTTTGCGGTGCTTTACCCGCTGGTCATGCTGGGTCTGGGTAAAATAGTGGCCCCCAATGGCGGCCAAGGCGAAGTCGTCGCAGCCAATGGCCGCACGGTTGGTTACTACCGTATTGGCCAAAACTTCATGGACGACCGCTACTTCTGGTCGCGCCCTTCGGCAGTAGGTTATAACGCTGCCGGTTCGGCAGGCTCCAATAAAGGCCCCACCAACCCCGATTATAAGGCAAGCAACCCACGACGGAGGGGCGATTCATCAACTTGTAAAACTTCACTAAAAAATTGATCATGAGAAAAATTGCAGTGCTCTGTTGTTTCTTGCTTGTAGTCTTGAATCGTCTGGAAGCCCAGGTAGATTCTTCCGGGGTAAATCTAACGATTAGTGGTTATGCCGAACCATATTATGGCTACGATTTTAACCAGCCCGCTGATGGCAACCGCCCGGGTTTTGTATATGCTTATAATCGGCACAATGAATTTAATCTGCATTTGGGTTATATAAAAGCAGCGGTGAATGCGGCCAGAATGCGCGGCAACCTGGCCCTGATGGCTGGTACTTATACCAATGCCAACCTCGGTGCCGAGCCGGGCACTTTAAAAAACGTATTAGAGGCTAATGCCGGCGTTAAACTCGCCAAAAATCGTGAACTCTGGCTGGATGCGGGTATTTTTTCCTCGCACATTGGCTTTGAAAGCGCAATTGGTAAAGATTGCTGGACGCTGACGCGCAGCATTTCGGCGGACAACTCTCCGTACTATGAAGCGGGGGCTAAATTGACTTACATTACCCCGAATGACCAGTGGCTTTTAAGCGCGCTGGCGCTGAATGGCTGGCAACGCATCCAGCGGGTATCCGGCAATTCGCTGCTGTCGGGCGGAACGCAAATCCAGTACAAACCGAACGCCAAAGTGACGCTGAATAGCAGCACCTTCTTCGGTACGGACAAGCCCGATACGGCGCGTTTATGGCGTACCTTCCACAATTTCTACGGTATTTTTCAACTCAGCGATCAATTCGGACTAACGGTCGGCTTCGATACCGGCTGGGAAGAAAATGCCCGGGAAGGCGCAGACGCGAACTTCTGGTATAGCCCGGTCTTGATGGCCCGTTATGCGATTAACGACCGCCTGGCTCTGGCGGGCCGCGTGGAATATTACAGCGACAAAAATGGGGTCATCATTGCTACCGATACACCCAATGGGTTTCAAACCCTGGGGATTTCGGCCAATCTGGATGTACAAATCCACCAGAATGCTGTATGGCGCATAGAAGGCAAACTATACAATAGCCAGGACGAGATTTTTGTAAAAGACAATGGTACGACTAGTGCTAATGCGGTGGTGACTACGGCCTTTGCCGTGTGGTTTTAAGGATGCTAAGTGGTTATTGGTTATTGGTTATTGGTTGATTGGTTAGTGGTTAGTGGTTAGTGGTTAGTACAAAATTCTGATAAGCAATTGTTTAATAACTGATGTTACGCACGATACAAAGATCAAGTGGAGGTTTAAATACGTTTTTCAGTCACTCGATTTTCCTGGCCGTTGTTGTGCGTCCTCGCCAACAACCACGGCAGGGCAGGGTACCAAGTGATAATTCGTTGTTTTTTAGCAATTTAAGTATTTTTTTTGCTGACCACTCACTCCGCCGCTGTTGTTGGCGAGGACGCACAACAACGGCAGGAGGCTGGTTTCTCCGCAAAATCACTATTGCGTGCGTAACACCAGTTAATAAGCAAACTTAATCTAAACTAATTTACCTGACCTACTTACCCTATTTTCTTTGAAAATAGGGTAGCATCCATGCCATCGCCACTATATTTTTTCAATAAATTTTGCCACTATTATGGAAAAAGAACGGCTTTCCAGGCGGGAAATACTTTTAATTATCTATCTTTTACTGCTGGCAATATTTGTGTTTGGCGTAGTTTGGCTAAAAATAAAATTTATCTTTAAACTATAAAAATCAAACTAAAATATGCACTAACGGTGGGCTTTACGACGAGGCGGCTCGAACTCAATGTTCTCGTAAATGTCGGCCAACAAAATGGAGCAGCCCAGCGAACGGAGTAGAAGGCTAGCGGAGAGATCGGTTATTCTGGTGTCGCGCCATAAGTCGGGTTCCTCCCGAAAACGCGTCTCCACCGAGCAACGGTCTGGTTCAATTAAGACATATTCCTGAAAAGAAGGCAGGCTTTTATATTCGGAGAATTTTTCAGTGCGGTCGTAAGTGCGGGTACTTTTGGAAAGAACTTCCACGATGAGGACGGGATTGGTCATCAACACCTGATTATTGTCCCAATAAGTGGGTTTTTCACAAACAACCAGTGCATCGGGATATAACCCGAAATTAAGTTCGGGCAAATAGACTAATTGGTTGCTACTGAAGACGCGGTATTTGTTTTTGACCAGCTTTACGGCTGTTTTGAGTGCCGAAATGACGTTGGCGGCAATTTCGTTGTGGGGGCCTCTGGCCATAGGAAGTTTAATTATTCTGCCATCATAATATTCATGCCGCCCCATAGCCCCTTCTTCGCGGCGCAGATATTGTTCCAGCGTGTGAAGCCGGGGCTGTTTGGTGGGCTTTAAAATAGCCAAAGGATGGATGGCCGTGTTGGCTTCGTGCATAGGTAAATTACTCATTTTATTGGCAAAATTAAGCGGAAATACCGATTTAATCAACAACGCATATAAACTCGAATTTAATCTGATCACCGGCTGACCCACAACGTGTATAAACCCTTCCACTTTTACGAAATGCAATCCATCAAATATGGCCGAAGCAGCCCAACAAGGCGCCAAACAACCGTCCGTAGAGCATTTCCTGGAACTTATCCGGCGCTCTAAACGCGGACGCTTCAAGATTTACATTGGGATGTCGGCGGGCGTGGGCAAGACTTATCGGATGTTGCAGGAAGCCCATACACTGCTGCTGGTCTCCTTTACTTTGATCCTCAATTTTCCCGGTTATATTGCCAATCCGATCACCCAACTGACCGCCAGTATTCGCCAGATAGCCGCCAAAAACTACGGTGAGCACCTGCATTTTGAGGGCAACGACGAGTTCAGCGATGTGGCCACGGCTTTCAATGAAATGGCCGAACGCCTCGACGCGTATGAGCACTCCAATCTGGCCGAACTGCTCTTTGAAAAACGCCGCATGGAGGCGCTGATCGCTAATTTGCAGGATGCCGTCATTGGGCTCGATGAGCGGCAACGGTTGCTGACGGATGCCGTGCAAAGTATATTGACCGACAAACACTTACGCATCGAAACCCACTTGGCTGAATCGCTGCCCGAACTGCAAACAGATGCTGAAAAGACGGCCTGGGTGCTGATCAATTTACTGAGCAATACCGCCAAATATTCGCCGGAAGGCGAGCGTATTATCGTGGAAGCGACCCGCGAAAACGGCTCGGTGGTGGTGTCGGTGCGTGATTTTGGGCCGGGTATCGAAGAGAAATACCAACAGCGGTTGTTTAAAAAATTCTTTCAGGCGCCGACTGGCAATCGGGAAGTATCCAAGAACGGTTTGGGGCTGGGACTGGCCATTTCTAAGGATTTTATTGCGGCGCAAGGTGGCCGGATATGGGTGGAAAGCAGCGTGGGCAGTGGGGCACGGTTTGCGTTTTCTTTGCCGGTGGGATGGTAATGACCCTGCTACGCAGTTTTTAAAAATAACGGTTATTACCCTAAAAATCAGGATATTTGCGCCCGCAAATCAAGCGGTGCAAATATCCTTTTTCATTTTTTGACGTTAAAGGGTTGATTTTAACTAACCTAACATTCATCATTTCATAGTAATGAAACTACGCATTCTACTATTCCTCCTGCTGCCAGTTACGTTTTTAGCGGCGCAACGGGATACATCTTCCCGGGCAATCCGGCCGATGAAACCCGATCCCATGCAATATGAAGTGCCCGATCCGGTGCGCTTTGGCGAGATGATCAAAGCCGAGGATTTGAAAGCACTGCTCTACGTACTGGCCTCTGATTCTATGCAGGGCCGCGAAACCGGCGAACCCGGACAGCGTAAAGCCGCCGATTTCATCGCTGCACAATTCAAGGCTTTGGGTTTGCCCGCCCAGGCGGATCGGAACACTTATTTCCAGGATGTACACATGCAAAATATTTCCTGGAAAGATGCTGGCTTAAAAGTGGGTACGCAGGAGTTTAAAAACCGCACGGATTTCTATGTATTTCCTGCCTATATCACGGATGCGCCGCTGACGAATATAGAAGAAGTGGTCTTTGTGGGGTATGGCATTGAGGATCCGCGATACAGCGACTATACCAAGGTGGATGTGCAAGGAAAAGCGGTCGTTTTCTACGATGGCGAACCGCTGGATAAGGAAGGACGCTCCTTAATGACGAAAACTAGTTTTCGCACCGACTGGTCGGTGGATTGGCGGCGGAAGCTGCAACTGGCCAGCAAAAAAGGGGCTACGATGGCTTTCATTATAGACCCACGCTTTGACGAGAATTTGAAATCGAACAAAAAACTGATCTCTACTTATGGCTGGAGCCCGACCTCTGTGCCGATGCTCAAACCGGAAGTCCTGGTGAATGGTGTTTTTATTTCTCCCGCCACTGCAACGGCTATATTTGGTACCAAGAGCAATAAAGTGGAAGAGGCCGTGGCCGACTTACGCGCCGGGAAGGGTTCTAAACCGGTGAAAGTAAAAGCGAAAATCGAAGTTCGTCTCGATAAAGAGACCAAACTACTGGAAGGCTCCAACGTGATCGGCGTTATTCCGGGTTCCGATTCGCTGCTCAGCAAGGAATATGTACTGGTAACCGCGCATTACGATCACCTGGGTATGCCGGATAGCAGTGTGATTTATTATGGTGCCGATGATAATGCCTCCGGTTCTTCGGCGGTGATCGCCATTGCCAGGGCCTTTGCGGAAGCCAAAAAACAAGGCGTGGGGCCAAAACGCACCGTAGTGTGTATGCTGGTCAGCGGCGAGGAAAAGGGGCTGCTTGGTTCGCAATTTTACACGGAGTTCCCTATTTTCCCATTGAGCAAAACCCTGGTGGATATCAATATAGATATGATCGGACGCGTGGATGCAGCGCATACCAGCAACCCTGATTATATTTATGTCATTGGTTCCGACCGCATGAGCAACGAACTACACTACATCAACGAACGCGTCAACAGTAAGTACACTAAAATAGTACTGGATTATAAATACAACGCCAAAGACGATCCGAACCACTTCTACGAGCGGAGCGACCACTATAACTTTGCGAAAAAAGGCGTACCCGCTATTTTCTATTTCAATGGGGTGCATGCCGACTATCATAAGCCCACGGATACGGCAGATAAGATCAATTTCGAGGCGATGACCAAGCGGGCCAAACTGGCCTTCTATACGGCCTGGGATGTCGCCAACCGGCCCACGAAACTGCCGCTGGATGTACGGGAATAAATGTACCGGCGGGTGCTAGCCGTCGTCCCTTATTTGCCACAATAGTCATCCCGAAAATGCGGGGTGACTATTGTGCTTTTATGCATAATGGACCACGATCTGGTGGATAATTTTTCCTGTACTTGGCAAATTCGTCCCTTTATTTCCCCTGCCCCCGGTATTTCGCAATCGCCGCCTGAATACGTTCTTTACGATTCTCCGGATCGGGGTGCGTACTTTGGAATTCCGGGGTGCGGCTGGGGCCGGATGCCTGTTTCAGGATTTCCATCACGCCGATGAGTTGTTCCGGCTCGTAGCCCGCCTGCATCATAAAACGCACCCCGAGATCGTCGGCTTGCAGTTCCTGATCGCGGCCATATTTGAGTTGAAGCATATTCGCCACTACCTGCGCCATGTAGCCACTGTTGGGTTGATTGGGATCGTAGGTAGCCATGGTGACGGCTCCGGTAAGACCTTGCGCCAGTTCCATTTGCGCCAATTTTTCAGCACTGTGCCGGGCCACTACGTGCCCAATCTCGTGACCAATAACGCCAGCCAACTGGTCTTCATTTTCCAGTTTAGACAATAGAGCAGCCGTAATGAATACCTGCCCGCCAGGCAAAGCGAAAGCATTAATGGTCTGATTATCAGCCAGTAAGTGGAAGTTGAAATCTCCGCTGTACACTGTTCGGCCAGCATCGCCCTTTTGCACCAGTCTTTGACCGACGGCTTTCACTTTGGCATCGGCCTGGGTGCCGCGCACTTCTCCCCCCATTTCGGAGATCATCTGCGGAGCACTTTGCAGCCCCATCGCAATTTCCTGATCGGGCGACATCGAAATATGCTGCGTTTCGCCGGTAATATCATTGGTGACGCTATTGCCAAAATACTTGAACAGCGTGAAAGCGGCCATAGCCAGCGCAATGAGAATAGTGGGTGACAAGCGGAAACCTCCGCCCCGATTTTGTCCAAACATCGTTTTTTCGTTTTAAGGCTAAATTAAAAAGCGGGCGACTGGAGTAACCCATTTCGCCCGCTAAGGTATTTTTTAAACTAAAAAACAATGCCATATTTTTTAATAGTACACTTCGCATCTATGCTCCCCTCTCATTTTCTCTCTCCCCTCTCACCTTCCTCTCACCCCTCTCACTACACTGTAAACTAAGTTTTTTTGAGTATTTGAAGATTCGAGTATTTGATCAATTACCTGATTATCAAGTGCTTTGGTCGAATACTCAAATACTCGCATCCTCAAGAAATTTAGATTACAATGTACTCACCCCTTTAATTGAAAAGGTCACGCATGTCCACATCGTTGTCTTTCAGGTTGCCCGCCAGGAAATCCTTGAATACCCACTTGGTTTCGATGAATTCCTTGCTCAACACCTCAAATTCGGCCAGACCATGCAGCACTAATTCCATATAGGTGTAGGCTTCCAATTCGTCCAGACCGGCGGTGCTGTCCACTATTTTCTTCAAACCGGCCACTTGATCCAGTTCCAGGAAGAATTTTTTGCCCGGCAGATCAGTCAGTAAATCCACGGAATTGCCCCCCGCAAACCAGGCGCGGATGGTACCGTAAGGGTCGCGTTCCTGGCCTTTTTTCAGTTTGGTCGGGTTGGGAAATATTTTCAAAAATTCTTTTTTGACCGCCGCACCGATGATGTTCAGGGCCACTACGTGCGGGCCTTCCTGTTCACCTTCATACACCATTTCTACCTTGCCGGTCAGGGCGGGGATCACGCCCCAGAAATCGGTGAGGCGGGCCGTGGTTTTGTTCTCGTCATTGCGCAGCAAACGGCGCTCGGCAGAGGAATACAGGTTTTCGTAGGCACTAATGGTCAGACGTGCGCTCACACCGCTCTTTTTATCCACGAATTCACTTTCGCGGGCGGCAAAGGCAATCTCCTCGATCAGGTCTTTCAGCACCGTCGGGATGCGGATGCGGTCGCGCTGATCGGCACTGATGCGGGCTTCCTGTTCGGTGATCTTGCGGCCCACTTCGATGGACGATGGATAGTGCGTGGTGATCTGGCTTTCGATGCGGTCTTTCAGCGGCGTGATGATGCTGCCCCGGTTGGTGTAATCTTCGGGATTGGCCGTAAAAACAAACTCCACATCCAGCGGCAGGCGCAGTTTGAAGCCCCGGATTTGCATATCGCCTTCCTGCAATACATTGAACAGGGACACCTGAATACGCGCCTGCAAGTCGGGCAACTCATTGATAACGAACAAACAACGGTGCGAGCGTGGAATCAAACCAAAGTGAATGACCCGCTCGTCGGAGTAAGGCAAACGGAGATTGGCGGCTTTGATCGGGTCCACATCGCCCACCAGGTCAGCGATGCTCACGTCGGGTGTAGCCAACTTTTCCACGTACCGTTCGTTGCGGTGCATCCATTCGATGGGCGTCGCGTCGCCATGTACCTCAATGAGGTCTTTGGCCACCCGGCTGATGGGCGCCATCGGGTCGTCGTTGAGTTCGCTGCCCGTCACCACCGGGATGTACTCGTCGAGCAAATGCACCAGCATCCGCGCAATACGGGTTTTGGCCTGGCCGCGCAGACCGAGCAGGAGAATGTTGTGGCGACTCAAAATAGCGCGTTCCACATCGGGAAGCACGGTATCGTCGAAGCCATAAATGCCGGGGAAAATGGTTTCCTTGGCGCGAATTTTTTGAATCAGGTTGGCGCGCAGCTCATCTTTTACGCTGCGGGGCTGGTAGCCACTGGACTTCAATTCGCCGAGGGTGCGAATACGGAGCATATCTTTCATAGGTTGTTGAAAACAGGGTAAGCCGGATTTTGTTTGCGGGCGGGGGAAATTTAGAAATGTTTTTTGATTGATGAATGCAGGTTATCCCGATCCTTCATCGGGATAATCTGCATTCGCCAATCAAAACCTTAAAACCTTAATTTTCGGGTGCCGGTGCCTCTTCCACCGGCACCTTCTGCCGCCGCTGCCGTTCGCGCAGCACCACGATACCGGCATTTACCTCGAAGCCGATCAGCAAAATCATGCAATTCAATTGGATCCAGATCATGAGCACGATCAGGGTACCGATGGAGCCATATACTTTGTTGTAGTTGCCAAAATTGTCCACATAAAAGGAGAACCCCCAAGAGGTGGCGATGGAAAGTACGGTGGCCAACGTCGCGCCGGGATTGAAAAAAGGAATGGGGCGCCGAATGGACGAACCGTAGCGATAAATGGACGAAAAAGTAGCGTAAAACAGGGACAATACCACAACCCACCGGAAAGCGAACAAGGCCATCCGGGTCAGCCAGTCCGCCTGGATATATTGAATGAGGAATTGCAAAAGGATATTACCCAAAATCACCAGCACCACGGAAGCAACCAGCACAAAACCCACCAAAAAGGTCAATTGGATGGCCATGGCGCGTTTTTGGAAACCAGTACGCCGCTTGAAGGTGGCTTTATAGTCTTTTTCCAGCCCCTGCATCATCGAAAGCATGCCATTGGAAGCAAACCAGATGGCCAGAAAGAAGCCCAAAGACAGCAATCCGCCCCGGGGAATGGTCGCAATATTCTGGATGGTTTTGAACAGCATCTGACCCGCCTGACCGGGCATGACTTCGTGAATAGATTCGCTCAGGACCGTGTCAAAATTACTATACAATGGCGTGTAAGCCAATAACGTAAACAGGACGATAATAGCCGGAAAAATCGCCATAAAAAAACTGTACGACATGGAATTGGCGCGGGTCACAATCGCATCTTCATGGGTCTCTTTATTGATAAAAACCACCAGATTATAGATGGGTATTTTCTGCAAGCCGGGCAACGAGTTCCTTTTTGCCCAGTTCAAAAGGCGTATCCAGTGGGGATGCTGCGTGAAATAAAGGATGACCCGCTCGATAAAACCGGGCAGTTGATCCAGCAACGCTTTCAACTGGCGCGTACGGTTCTGAAATTGATCGGATAAATAGCGCATAACAGGCAATGGGCAAAGGGCAACAAGAAAATAAGCAAAGGGCAAAGGGCAACAAGAAAATAAGCAAAAGGCAAAGGGCAAAAGACAACAAGAAAATAAGCAAAGGGCAAAGGGCAACAAGAAAATAAGCAAAGGGCAAAGGGCAACGAGAAAATAA